>Ga0315297_10001020_pt1 | contig 17056 bp, 27 predicted proteins | sample YL17G15_0_MG_FD_203628 | JGI IMG/M metagenome (GOLD analysis project Ga0315297, IMG submission 203628) | Sediment microbial communities from Yellowstone Lake, YNP, Wyoming, USA - YL17G15_0 | ecosystem: Environmental > Aquatic > Freshwater > Lake > Sediment | place: USA: Wyoming | collected... | reverse complement strand
CAAAGTGTTGTTCGAGTATGACGGCGCCCTGCGGGTGTCGCCCTTAACCTTGACCTTATTGCCTTCCTGCAGGCGCAAGTCAAGTGATTCGTTCAGGGAATAAAGAACAACCCTGTCTCCTGGCTTGACGTCATAATCCTGGTCTATTTCATAATCAAACCTGTTTCCGCCGATAAAGATTCCATTTCCAGATATTTCAACTGAACTGTCTGAGTGAGAATGCGCCCTGATGTGGAGCCCGCCTGCGTTATAATCCGCTGTGCTGCCAGGTATCATTATGTTTTTTCTTTTTATCATGCTGTAATCTTAACAATTTGGCTGCTTTTAAAGTTTCGGCTTATCAGCAGATTAATAAGCCGCGTTTGCTTATCAAATATGATGGCAGATAAAGATCAGGATTCTTATCTGGAATTAGAAGATGGCTCTAAAATATGGTGCCAAAAAATGGCAGGGAAAGAAGGCTTCCTGCCTTTTGTTTTTATCCACGGAAACGCGCAAAATCACACAACCGCAGATGCCTGTTTAAAATATCTTAATTCACTGGGCCACCCTGTCCTTGTTTATGATTTGCCCGGCCATGGAAAATCTGACAGTTATCATGACGGGCATTATTCAATGGAGAGATTCACTGATACGCTTGCTAAAGTTCTGCAGTATTCAAAGATTGACAAGCCGGTATTAATCGGGCATTCCATGGGCGGGATGATAGCTTTGCAGTACGCTGTCCAATATCCTGAAAAAATTGCAGGGCTTATTTTGGTTGACACTTCAGACCTTGACCCAATTAAAGCAAACAAGGCAGTACCCTTGGCCAGCATAATACCTGACATAATCAAAAATTCGTATGCGCTGTTTAAATCAAAAGGGACATATCAGTTTGATAAAAACCCGCAATTAAGTGAGGATGAAATATTATCCGCAGGCCTGGACTGCACTGTCCCGCCGGCATTGGAAGGGAATTTTAATGCAACTAACTCATACGATGTGCGGCAGAAGTTAAACTCTTTAAGCGTTCCAATTCTTATTTTGCGCGGCGAAACTGACGCTTTAATGACCCAGGAAATGAACAGCGATATGCAGAAAAGAATGAAAAATTCCAGACTGGTTGTGATTCCAAAATACGGGCACAATTTCTTAATCCAGAGACCGGATTTATTGCAGCAAACTATTGAGCAGAATTACGATTTTATTGTAAGCAAAAACACTTGATGAAGATGGTTATCTATAAGACTCAGCCATATTTGGGGGTAAAACCCGTTCTTCAACCATTTTCTTTGTTTTTTGCTCAACAGTCATAAAATACGGTTTTTCATTAAAGTGCTTGTTCAATATCTTGCAGTTTTCTTCCAATGTATGGTCAAGTGTGCCGCTCTCAAGAATCTGGCCGGTTGGCACTAATTTTCTTGCTTCAGTAATATCTTCAGTCTTTTCGTATACTATTGCCTGAATCCTGCAGCCGGCGAGTGTTAATGCAGTTGTTCTGTGGCTGCCGTCTAACATGAAATACTGCGCTGCAGGATTCTCATCCTCAAATTCTTCAAATCTCTTGCGCAATTTGGCATCAAAATAATTCAGCACAATTTCTTTCCTTATGACCGGAACAAAAGGCACTTCTTTGCCCAGCTTGCATTTACTGAAATACTCATTTAGAACGTTAGCACTATGCACAGGATAATCATTTAAGGTGACTATCTGATTAGGGCTTAATTTGATTGTTTTCATAATCTACACAAAACAAGGAAATTCTTTATATAATTAGCGCTCAATCCATAATAACCAGCTTGTTCCACTGGCCACTGGACAGTGAGGCACAGGGTATTTAAGGATTGTTTTCTCGCAGAGAAGCATGAAACGCAACTTTTATATACTGAGTAAGATTAATCTTATCCAGGTGATACTATGGAGGTTGCCGTGACCAAAATGTCCTCAAAAGGCCAGATTGTAATACCTGCCGAGATGCGGGAGGGCCTTCACGAAGGGGACAAAATTCTCATTATCCAGACCAAAGACCAGATTATCCTGAAAAAGGCAAGCGAGCTGGACAAGAATTTTGAGGAAGACCTTGAGTTTGCCAGGAGAACAGAGGAAGCATGGAAGCGGTATGAAAAAGGGGAATTTGTTTCTCTGCCCGCGGACAAGTTCCTTGAAAAGCTGTCCAAACATCGGCGTTCCAAGGAGTGCTGATGCAAGCCAATGCAGTGGAACGCCGAGTGTGCTCAAGAACCACTGCATTGATAGCAGAGACTGGTGGTTCTTGACATGCTGACAATAGAACATCAGCCGGAATTCTTGAGGAAAATTGCGAGAATAAAAGACAGGGGCCTGAAGGAGAGGGTTAAAAAGCAAATCGCAAAGATTGTCGCCTTTCCAGAGACGGGCAAGCCAATGATGTACGCCAGAAAAGGCACAAGGGAATTACACGTTCCGCCATTCAGGCTTTCTTACGCATACATCCAGCAGGAAAACAAGATAATATTCCTTGACCTCTATCATAAAGACGTGCAATAATATTCTCAAACACATTTAAATACATCAAAAACATATGTGCTGATTATGGAAAGGTACAATATGATAAATTTAAGACCTGATTCTCCCAGGGATGACTCTGAGCGAGCATATATTATTGGGCGTATTGAAGAAAAAGAAAAACAAATAGGCGGTCTCGAATGCGTTCTAACCTTTGAATACCACTATGCAGGCGGATGCCGCTTTAATACGCGATCATTAGAAGAAGCAGAGGAAATGCGTCATACCGAAGGTCCAAGAGTTATTAAGTACTGGAAAAAAGAACAGTTCATTCCAGAACCAGCATACAGGTAAATATTTCACTTCTAACAACAAAATACTCTTTTATTAGCGCTCAATCCACAGTAAACAATGTGTCATCGTGGTCTACGTCAAAGAAGTCCGCAGTTTTAAAAATGACTTTGATTTTCAAGTTTAAATGTGCGACTTTGACGACTCAAGAAGCGTGATAGGCGGATTTAAGGGGGAATTAAGCCCCCTGGGCAGTTCTCTTATTCCAATCATAGACGTGAACAAAAAATATGGGGCCCCATGCTATGTTGAAAGGTTGAAGAAACACAAAATTGCCGCTTTCTGGACAAGATACTCTTCCACCACTGAACGCAAATTTTTAGCGCCACAGGATTGCAGGACTCATACGATTGAAGCTTTTGTGTATATTCCAGGACTGGCCTCTTTATTGATACCAAATCCGCCCGAGTTCCCCCGCGACAAATGGAGCAGGCTGTTTAATCCCTCTCATTTTCCCTGGAACAGGACAGACAGGGAATTGGATGAGCTTATTGCAAGGGATGTTGCTTTATTCGGAGAATTCGGATTTAATATACAATACTTGGGATGCATTCCAAGATACAACCTTTCTTTTTAATCCACAGTAAACAATGTGTCATCGTGGTCTACGTCAAAGAAACCTAAGCGGGCTCCAGCGTCTAACCAACCGTGGGCATAATTCAAAGCTGCAAAGGCAGTCACAATGTCGCCTTTCTCTTCAAAGTGCTTTGCGTCTGAGAAATAGCGCTGAGCCATATCTAAGAAGTCTTTGGCCTTGGCTTCCCAATCAATGGGTTGAACCTTGGCTATTTTGACTTTCTCAAGTGCCCTTGAAGTCACGTCAAAGTACTTTTTCAGCTTTTCAGGAGTTATTTCCGAGCTCATGCCATCTTTGCCTTTTCAGCCGCCTTTTGGGCGCGCTTGGCAGGCAATGGGCGTTTCACAGTAATCGGCAAAACGTCCTTCTCAAGCTCGAGCTTGGCAATCTCAATAGGGTTGTAGCCTATCTTTTCCAGGTCCTTCTCAGAAAGAGTGACAAGGAAAGGGGCGCCCATTGAAATCTGCAAAGCTCGCGAGCCAATCATCCTAGCGATTTCGTACTTTGTGTGCTTTTCGCGTTCTTCTGCTTTTGCCATTGGAATCACCTTTGAAGCTTCTTGCGCAGCTCTTTTGCCTTGGCTTGCGCAATGTCTATCATTGCGATAATCTCGTCTGCAGACAGGGGCATTTCTCCGCCTTTCTGCATTGCACAGACCATGTCCTTGTCGTTGAATGCAACAGTCAAACGAGCATCCAGCACTTCCTCTTCGGCAGGCAATGGGTCAACAAGGATATTGCCGCCAACCCTGATGAGAGTGACTTCGACAGGGCACTGCTGCAATGGAAGCTTTTTCTCAGTCTTCTTGGTGTAGTCAACCTCGCCTTCATCGCTAATTTCAGGGAATACCGTGTCCCTGAGAGCAGCGACAGCAGCCAAAGCAGCCGCGTCAAGCAGGTTTCCTTCGTCATTGATTGTGCAAACGTCAATCATGACGCTCCAGACCTTCTCTTTCTCCTTGATGCAGAGCTTTGTAAGGTCAATTGCCTTTGTTTCCCTGATTGCGCGGTCAATGACACGCGCAAGCTCAGTTGCCTGGTCTCCTGGCGGTCCTGTCTCAAACAGCGGGCTGCTCATAGGTGTCAGCTCTGCGTTAATCATCAGGTTGCCTTGGGCAGGAGTGTCAGGGTAAGGCGTGCCAACGCCGAGCTTTACGCCCGCGATGACTTCTGTCTCGCCTATCTTCACCCTGGCGCTTCCTTCTGCCATGTGGGACACGCCGTATTCTATTGATATCTGCCTGTATTCGTCCATCTTTCTTCCGTCATACCTGAGCGATTTTGCCAGGTATTTGAGAATATGTTCTTTCAGTATCATGCTCTCACCTTCTTGTGCTCTTCAGGAGCGAACTTTGCCTTCAAAGCCTCCTGCTGGACCTTGTAAATCTCCATTGCCTTCTGCTTGGCGATTTCCAAGACCTTTTTCAGGTCCTCTTTCGGAACTTCGCCGTCAAGCTGAAGCAATGAGAACTTGTCCATGGACGGGATGTAAGCAACCGGAATGTCCGAGATGCCGACCTCGCAGTCCTCATAGCCGTCAATGTCAGCCATTATCTTTCCTTCATAGTGCCCCATTGAGAGTGCGACAACAAGGTCTTTCATTATAAGGCCTGCGTCAGCAAGAGCCATTGCAGCTGCGCATATCGCAGCGCACCTTGTCCCTGCGTCTGTCTCAGGCAGCTCGATAAAGACATCGATAACTGCGTTCGGGTATTCCTTCAGGTCAAGCACAGGAAGCAATGACTTTGCAATAAGCATGCTGATTTCCTGGCTTCTCCTTCCGCCTCCGGGCCTAACTCTTTCTCCGTGCCCTGAGAACGGCATCATGTTGTAGCGGCACCTTAGTATTCCTGTTTCAGGGTCCTGCTTGAACTTCGGGTGAAGCTCTCGCGGGCCGTAAACAGCCGCATACGCGACAGTGTGCCCCATCCTGAACATCGCGCTTCCATCAGCGCGCGGAATTATGCCGACCTTTCCTGCCATCGGCCTAAGCTCTTCCCAGTCCCTTCCGTCGTGGCGCTTGGGATATGCCTGTTTTACTGCTTTAGCTGCCATTTTAATCGTGCCCCCTTGGTGCGCCGCCAAAACGCCTTGGCGGACCGTGCCTTGCGTGCGGCCTTGGACCGCTGAAATCCCTGCGCTCGCGGAATTCCCTTCTTTCCTCCTGCGGAGGCTCGTGGAATTCCTCTGAAGTGCTGGCTGTCACAACAGGTATTTCAACAGGCTTTCCTGTCGCCTGCTCGAGGTATGCCTTCATCCTTTCGGTAAGGCCTGGCAAATGCGCCTCTTCCTCGACTTTCTTGATTGCATTGACTGCCTGCATTTCCTGCTCAGGCGAAGGTGCCTGGACCCATATCCAGCCGTTCTGCCCTACAGAGATGTCGCAGCCTGTTGCGTTCTTTATCATCATGACCATGCTGCCTTCCTTTCCGATGACGCGCGGAACCTTGTAGGGGTTTACCTCAACAAGCCTTCCGTCCTTGAGCTTCTTCACTCCAGGCGCCTTCATCGTGACGTCAATGAGCTTCTGGCTCGTGACATTGATGACCTTGCAGAGGATATACTCCCCAATGCCGTAGTACTGCGTCAGGTCAGATGACCTTGGGATGAACTCTGCTGTTGCATCCTTCAATCCCAGAACTGCGCTGTAAGGGCTTCGCGTCTCAATGCGCCACCCTGTCATCAGCACGTCGATAACCTTTCCGATTATCTTGTCATTCAGCTTTGGGACATACGCGCCTGTGAGCGGTATCAGCTTGATGACCTTTCCTTCGATGCTTATCATTCCGAGCCTGCCCGCGTGGATTTTTGCGCCCTCGCGATACAGGCCTTTGCTTGGCAGGAATCCCATTCCATCTGCCACTATCTCACCAGGAACAACGATATCGCGTTCCTTGACATTCAGTGTTTCATCACTCATATTATTTCACTCCGTGTTTGTTTTTATCCGTTTACCCTGACTACTTTTGAAATAAGCTCTCCGTGCGTTGCCGCATTGAGCTTGTCATACAGCTCCTGCTCCATCCCACCGGCAATCTCAAGGATTCCCTTCCATGAGCCGTCGCTCTGCCACGACTCTGACAGGATTTTGCCGAAGTGCTTTATGAGGCTGTATGCCTTTGACGCATACTGCGCCGGAATTATGAGCTCGATTTCCTTCATCTCGAACTTGATGGGCAGGATGGGCCTCAATGCCTTCAATACGTCCTGCACCTGCTGTTCGACAGGCTTGAACTCGTCAATGTGCACCTTTGCCTCAACCAGCGCTGCTTCAATCCTCTGCGCAGGGTGCGGCGTGTGTGTCCTTGGGTCAACGCCATTGCACCTTATGAACTCGATAATCTGGAGCCGTTTCTGGTCCATGAGCTTCTGGCGGTACTCTGAGGTGACTTGTATGTTTCCGTCGACAACTATCTTCTTCGCGACTTCCAATGCGTCAGTTGTGCCGAAGATTGCCTGCATTCTTTGCTCGGATGCAAGCATTCCTTTCTTTGCGTCGCTGAAAATCTTCTGGACTTTCAGCGCGTCCCTTATGTCAGCCTTGCCGTGCCTTGCGGCAATCGCCTTTTCCGGGTCGATTACGATTTCAAACACATCCGAGCCCTTTTTGAGCCGGGCGGTGTTCATGTGTTCTTCTGTCATTTCCTCTTAACTTCCTTCAGCACCCGGTCAATGTTTGCCCGCTGCATTTCCTTCAGGACCTTTTCGTCGGTCTTGATGTATGCCGCGGCAATACGCTCGACGGAGAAATTCTTGTCAAGCACCTGGCTCAAAGCGCGGAGCGCAAGCCTGAGGCCATCCTCGATGGTCATGTTATCCTTGTACTCGCGTGCAAGGATTTCCTCAATTTCCGGCTCTCCCTCGCCTATCACAGTTGCCCTGAACTGGAAGAATATTCCTGTCGGGTCTGTTTCGTAAACCTTTGGCCCATCGGTGTCAATGCCAGCCACGATGAGGCTGACTCCAAACGGCCTTAAGCCGCCTGACTGCGTGCACACCTGCTTTAATGCGCAGATGTCCTTGACAACGCTGATTGTGTCAATTGGCGTATCATAAGTCACGGCGTGCTGCTGCGCCTTGATTTGCGCCCTTTCAATAAGCACTCTTGCGTCAGAGATTATTCCTGACGCTGTTGCCGCGATGTGGTCATCAATCTTGAAGATTTTCTCAACAGATTCAGGGATGACCATCTTGTCAACTATCCTCTTGTCAGCCACAAGGACAACACCGTCAGAACAAACCATTCCGATTGCAGTGCTTCCCTGCCTGACTGTCTTCTTTGCGTATTCAACCTGGAGGAGCCTTCCGTCCGGGCTGAACATCGTGATTGCGCGGTCATAGCCCATCAATTGGTGGGGCATTGGCTGCGCGCTTGCTTCTTCTTCGCCTTTTTTCATTTCTTCATCACCCTGCCACGTAGTTTGTTGCTTTTTTCAAAGAGCCTGAAACGCCGACGCTTCGGACTGTTGCCGGCATCGCGTCAATCTCTTGGATTAAAGTTAAGCTTGCTTTCAATGAATCAACCTGCCTGTTGTTTACTTTTACTATTCCCCTCTGCGTTTGAGGGTTATATTTCTCCGGAAGGAGCATTATTCCTGCCTGCGCAGTGCCCTTTGTGCCTGTAAATGAGAGCATTCCCTGCCAGATTGCCTTGGATACGCTTGAATAGTCCTTAATTCTGCTTTTAGATAGCACTTCGAACGCTAAATAGCGCTTTTTCTCCCTCAAACTCGGCAGAATTGCCTTAATCTTTGCCATTTGGCCTTTTCACCTTTATAACACCGTTCATTGGTGAGAAAAACACAAATAAAGTCTTCGCGTCCCTTTTCTCACTTGCAATTTTGAGAGGTGGGGGGTATTTATTAAGATTGCGGTCTTATTAGTTACTGATGATTAATCCCTCTAAAGTAGTAACATTAATAAGGGAGTAGTGCTTTTACCACTATTATGAGCGAAAACAACACTATTTACCGGATTGTTCTTGTAGACAATGACGCACTGCCAAGGAGAATTGCGCGTGGAATTTGCGAGTTAATCGCGCAAGAGATTTCACAAAAGGTGGAGATTCAAGAGTTTGACGATGGTGTTCCAGCGTGGAATTATTTGAGCCAGCTTCAGGAGCCCCCTCACCTGCTTCTCACTGATATGAATATGAATGTGATGTATGGCGATGAGCTGATTGAGAAAGTGCAGGCAAAGTTTCCGCGCGACAGGTTTCCTTCCTTGAACATAATCCTTGCTTCTGACACGTCTGCTGAAGCGGCTAAATCAATGGCAGGGATGGCTGAATCGAACGGCTATGCGTTCCTTAGAAAGCCGTATGAAATTCCCGCGCTCAAGGAACACGTGAAGAAGTGCGCTCCAAAGCCTGCGGCTTAAGTTTTATAAACAGCCCGCGGTTTTCTGTGTCTATGAGTGGAGAACCTGATATTTTGGTATGGGTTGCAGACCCTGGCGCAAGTGTTGACAAGGTTGTGCAGCTTGCTTTGGAAAGCCAGAAGATAAGCGGGGTTGACGTTCGCCAATACACAGGTCATGATGTTTTTGTATCTGATTTGAAAAACCCCCAGCTGGCAAAACCTGATGCTGTTCTTGTAAGCAGTTATATGCCGTCTGTTGTTACCGAGCTGATGGGCAATATCAGATATACAGGAATTGCAGTTGCATATTATTCGTGGACAGATATGAGAAAGCAGGCAGAAACTGAGAGCGTGCATTATATTCACAAGGACGACCATGCAGGCCTTGCAGCATTCCTTACAGGCGTGCGCAAAATGAAGGAGTTCAGCCAAAGGGCAGACAAGGCACTCCCGCAATGAGTTTTATAAATGGGCAATAATTTCCTGCTTCTATGATTGGAGAAAAATCAGTCTGGATTGTTGACTCTGGGCCTATTGAGGATAAAATGCGCCTGGAGCTCGAGCAGAAAATACCTGGCGTTGCAGTTACTGCTTTCAAAAGCGTCTGCGATGCTGTTGATGCATTGCGAAGCGGACAGAAGCCTCAGGTTATTCTCGGAAATGACCGCTCTTGGGAACTGATGCTTGAACTCCTTTACCAGCCAAGCAAGTATCACGGAATAATTCCTGCTTATGTTTCAGAGCAGGACCTTTCACAGCTTGCGGCCACGCATCATGCAGGATATGTGAAAATAGGCAAGGAAGGCAGCTTTGACGGCCTTGCTGAATTTGTGCAGAAGTGGGCGCAGTGAGCTCTTTTCCAAAACCTTTTTAACCACACTGTTGATTTTCGCAGTGTATTGGGCTCTTAGCTCAGCCTGGTAGAGCATTCGACTGAACTTTGTAAGAAGTTTGGGATGTAGCTCTTAACTCTCAAGGCAGAGTGGATGGAAACCGAATGGTCAAGGGTTCAAATCCCTTAGAGCCCGTAGCGAAGCGAAGGGCTGTAAGGCTGGGCGACCGCTGCTTTAGAGCGCCTATAAAGAGGAGAAATGCAGAAACAATTTTTTGTCATCATTGCATTGATGCTAATCCTTATTTCGTGCGTTCCAAAGCCAGAGCCATATGTCCTTGAAGACCGCGAGCATTCATCGTCGAATATCACGCAGGAAATTGCCCAGCTCGAGGAGCAGGCTAAAGAGCAGGTAAGGGCGCAGTTTGAAGCAGCAGAGCAGAAAAAACAGGCGCAGCAGCAGGAAGCGCAAAAGCCTGCAGAGGAGCCAAAGCCCCAGGTTACAGTCCAGCAGGGGGCGCAAACAGCGTCTCTTCCTCTTGGGGTTTATCCCAATTATTTCATGGACGGCGATGCTTTCAAGTCAAACTTCATAACAGTTGTCGGCGAGGAAGCGCCGTCAAGCTATGTTGTCGCTGTCTCCAACCTGATGGCCCGCAGTCCTGGAACCAAGCCGACAGGATTCAGCATGCTTGCGAGCGAAATTAATGACTTGTCAAAGTATAACATTGTTGTTGCGGGAACAGCCTGCAATAATGAGGTTGTTGAGAAATTGCTGGGCACTCCAATACCCTGCGACACTGCTCCTTTGCCGTCGGGAAAAGGGCTTATCAGGCTGTATGAGTCTGCAAACGGAAATGTCGTGCTTCTTGCAGCAGGAAAGACAGACGCGCTTGTAATCGCAGCTGTGAACGCAATCGGCACAGACCAGTTTATCAGCGTGACAGGCAATGAGATTTGCGTGCAGGGAACAACACTCGTTGCGTGCTGATTCTGACCACTGAGACAAAAAAATCATAAGGTTAATATACTAGTTGTTACTACCTAGTAGCTATGAACTCTGAACTTGAGACTGCAGTCGACCAGAAAGTGAAGCCGATAGTCGGCAGCGCGATGCAGAAATATCTGGGAGTAAAAGTTTCTAACATTGAGTCAGACATCACTGACCAGCTGAAGCATTCGACTCTTTTGGACATTTCCATTGACACAAAGCTTCCTTACAAGCAGGCAAAGAAAGCATTCAAGCGCGCTTATTTGATGAGGCTTTTGCAGATGCACCTGGGAAACATTTCAATCGCAGCAACTGTCGCAGGGCTTGACAGGAGGAGCATCCACAGGCTTGTCTTGTCATTGAAAGTTCCTACTTTGAAATTCCGCGAGGACGCAGAGCCTTTATACGTCAGGCAGGCTGCAGTCCAGGGCATAATTCAGGGAGTGCTTGGCCAGTACAAGTCTGCCCTGAACCCTGTCAAATACAAGGCATTTTCTGCCCAGACAGAGGCGATTTCAGAGGATATTGTAAAAGAACTGCCTGAAACGCATCTGACCCTTAAAGAGGCAGAACACTCATTTGAGAAGGCATATTTGAGCCAATTGCTAAAGGAGTGCTCAACAATCGCAGAGGCAGCCAAGATTACAAAGCTAAGGTATGAGGTCCTTCACAGAAAGCTCAGGAACCTTGGCATTAGGCCTCAAAAGGGCTGATTTCACGAGGGCAATATGGCGCTTTTCTTCGTCAATAAGGGCTGTAAAGGGCGATATGACAATAATGTCACAGTGGAAGCCCTGAAAGCGAAAAGCTTAAATACTAGTACTACTTACTAGTAGTTATTACTGGGGGCAGCGGCAGCAAAGCTGGCTGGTTCCCAAAGTTCAATTTTAGGGGGTGTCACAATGGCATTCATACACAAAAACATTAACAGCGCATTGCTGATGCTGATATCATTCCTTTCGGTCGCTCTTGTGACCGCAACGGTTTACAGCGTCAATGCGTTCGATAACATTAATGATGCATATGCCGATCAGGCTATGCGTGCAGATGACCTTGCCAAGGAGCTTGCTGACAAGTCTGCGATGACAACTACATTGCAACAGACAGCTGAGCTTACACAGGCTCGTGAGAAGGCACTTTCAGACATCCTTACCCAACAGCGTGAAGCTGCTGCGCAGGTAGCTGCTGAAAGCACTTCAAACACTGTGACTGCGGCAACAACTGCCAAAACAGCAAGTACTGCAAGGGCTACAAGCAATACCCAGGTGTACAATCCGTACAGGAACAGGTATAACTACTGGCCTTACACTACCAAGCTGGTGATATAAGCTTTTTATTTTCAACAGTTTTTTCAACAACCAAGTGAGGGAAGAACATGAACAAAACATTAACAAGTAACGCAATATCAAGGCGTAATTTCTTTAAAACAGCTGGTGGTACAGCTGGTGCAGTAACACTTTCAGCCATAGCCGGCTGCAATGATGAGAAGGAAGTTACTCATTTCGAGACTGGTTCAGAGCCGTCGCATTATAATCGTGTTGACTTTATCAACCAGGAAGGCCTTTTGAACACACTGTTCCTTAGGTGCTACACTGACCGTGTTTGTGTTTATCCAGACTCAGACGTGAACATTGAGGGCCGTTTGCACTTCTACGAGGCAAAGGATTCGCCGACAGGACTGCAAAACCCGATTAAAATGTATGACGCATTTGTGCTTAGCAGGAGAGATTCACAGCCTAACACGCACGTGCTTCGTTACATCGGACATGACCCTGCAAGCAAAACACTGACTTTCAGGGATTGTGCCACAGGAACAAGGGAAATCGTGTATTCCGAATCAACCAATGAAGGAACAATTGTTGTTGGCGGAAACGGATACCGCGTCAAGATTGACCCTGCAACTGAAAAGCTTGCAGTTGACTTGACTGGGGAAGGAAACTTCACAGGCAAGCAGGCATTCCTTGTTGACGAACACGACAATGTGACTCTTGAGGAAGATTTGCTCAAGACAGTATGATTTTTTATTTTTCCATATTTTTTTAAATAGCGATCATGGGGGAAGACAAAATGATGAAGAAACTCGCAGGTTTGGCTGCTATTGCTGCAGCTTGTGTCGGATGCGACAAGGTGGCGCCAGAGTATGAATTCGGCTACAAGGACGGCCCTTCAATTGAAAGGAACACTGACATTGGCCAGATGGCTGTTGTCAGGGAGCTTGGCACAAGCAATACTTATCCTGCAAATGTCAAGATGGACTACGTTAACCGCACAATGCGCTTTAAGGATACTGCTTATGGCACAGAGCCTGTCAAATACGAATGGGCTGGCAATGACCAGGTTGTTGCAAAATCTTCAACCACAAGGAACGGCAAGCGCGTAGATTACGAAGCAACTGTCTTTATGGAGCGATAAAATGAACGCAGAACTGAGAGGGCTTTACAAAGGCGATGTTCATTTTGGCGTTTACCTTATGCAGGGGGAAAGCAAACTGACTTACTCAATATCAGACGCTTTCAAGAACGCCCTGGATTTTGTGGCAGACTCCCACGCAAGGACTGACAACCAGGGCCAAGTTTCGGTCGGTGTTTTTACAAATGTTGACGGAGACCTTTACAGAAAGGCAGCTTCTGTTGTTGCAAAACTGAACAGGAGAATCCCTGACCTTCCGGTTTTTGACGAAAAGAAGCCAATTGTTATCGAGGACATAATCAAGCTGTGCGACCTTCAGCCCTGATACTTCTCAGCAGCCTTGTCTGCAGACCTGTGCGCCTGGTGCAATGGCTCAGGAAGCTTGTGCGGATAAACAATGCATTTTTTGACAATTTCAACAGATGTCTCGACTGAAACCAGGTGCCCAGGGGAAACAATCAGCGGCTTTGCGTGCTCTTTTGTCTTGACTAATCTGCCCCTTATTTCATTGCCAATCATAACTTTGTCGTCTACGATTTCACCGATTAACAGGCTTTTAGCAACACCAATGCACGGCTTTGCCAGCTCAACCCCCACATAGCAGGCTAATCCTGACCTCATTGGATGCGCAATCCCGTGGCCGTCAACCATCAAAACATCAGGGTCGTGCTCCAAATCGTAATATGTCTGTAAAATAGGATTGCCCTCGCGAAAGGAAAGAAAACCAGGAATGTAAGGCATTTCAGGCTTTGTCAAAAGATATTTTGTCTCCAAAACAGCCATTGTCTTGAAGTCCAAAACAACAGCAGCGCAGACTGCCTTGTCGCCGAAGAAAGTCACGTCAAAGCCTGCAATGGTCTTGATTTCATCTATTTTGAGCTTGTCTTCTGTGCTCACCTGTGCAGCTATTGCCCGCTGTATTCCACGAAGCCGTGCTGTATCAACCTGCATGTTTTAGCTCTCTTTTTGCCTGTGAACGCACCTGACATTTATAAGGTTGTTTGTTATCAGTTAGTAGTGACAGATAGGAAGTTTTATATACGCCGGAAACATAGCTTATCACGTGAGTGAAGATGGCAACACAAACAGAAGTACTGCAGGCGTCTGATGTCGTCTCAGGGCTTGAAAAGGGGATATCTGTTTTTTTCCAGCAGGACAACCATTTCTGTCTCTCAGACAATGTTCTAAAGCTCAGAACTGTGCTTAAGAAGCACTTCAGCGATGTTTACAAAACACCTGCTGCTGTTGAACTCGCCCTTTGCGAGCGCGTTGAGGACATCAGGGAAAAGCTCATTTTGACAGAGATGTCAGAAGCAAAGTATCTCGCAGAGGAAGGCAAGGCTGCTTTCCAAGACCACACGACAAAAGCTCGTAAACTTGCCGAGATGCTGATTGACGATTACAAGCCAGCCAGGAATTACAACTGGGTTGAAACGAAAGCAGAGTCCCTTGACAAAGCCTGCAAGAACAAGCAAGGCATAACGACAGAACAGGGGCCAAAGCCAACGCCATTTATAGGAAACACTATTGAAGCGCTTGACAGGCATATGGTGCAATCTGCTTTCTGCAAGGCAATTCATTCAGAGCACGAGGCTTTTGAGGCGGTTATGTACGACGCATTCATGGACGACAAGCCTGTCAATATCATGGCAAATGCAAACTTGCTTTACAACTTCCTCAAGCAGTCATACAAAGGCGGGCCTGCGCTTGAAAACGCATTTGAAAACAACATTGAAGACATAAGGGAGCGCGCAATCCTTAAACTTCTTGCAGGGGCAAAAGTGCTTGCAAAAAAGGGAAATGAGGAATACAAGGGGAACACAAGGCGCGCACTTTCAGTATTGATGGCAGATGTTGGAATTGAAGGGTATCAGGCGCGCTTCGAAAAGAGATACGCCCCCTGGTTTGAGAAATCCTGCATGGTAATTAAAGACATTTACGAGAAATGTTCACTTCTTTCCTAATTTTGCCCTCATCCTTATCTGCTCCTCGACAGGCAGCTCCCTGAGGCGGATATTCTCCTCAATCTGCTGGATTACAACATTTGTTTCTGCTGTCCTCAAGTCAAGGAAGTCATTCGCAATCTTGAATTCAGGCTTTAGCTTTTGTTTCCGCTGTTCCATGACGTCTTGGAACAGCCGGCTCTTATTTAATCCTTTGGTTTGTTACCGGGTTCTTGGCAAACAAAACTTTTATATGCCACGTTTATTGATATCAGCAAGAGGGATTATGGTGACTGAAGACAACAGGAAAGCGCTAAAGCTTTGTCCGTTTTGCTTTTTCAGAAATAATTGCAGAGTTGCCTGACGGGTCCTCGATTGTGATCTTGAGCTTTTCCTCGCCCCAGAGGACTTTCATCAGCTTCTTTAGGAGGTTCTTTGCCTTTTGCTTCATGTCGTCGTCTTCCTCAAGGTCGCGGATTTTCTCAATCTGCTCTTTTATCCTGTTAATCAGGCCCTCAATGTTCGTGATAAAACCCTCTGCTGCAGATCCTGGCTCAATGCTTCCAATGCGCTCAAACTTCACTGTCCCCTCTGAGCTCCTGATAACGCGCACCTGCAAATCCTCTTTTCCTGAAACCTCAAAGACGCATTTACACGGCTCTTTTTTCTCAGCAGCCTCGATATCTGACTTGTGATACTTGCAGTTGTCGCAGTGCATTGAGAAAATGAAAAGCTTGCCGAAGAAAGGAACCTCTGTCTCTGCCTCTGTCAAAGTCAGCTTCTTCTGGCCGCAGACAGGACAGGGCTGGTCTTTCAATGACGCGGTTATTTTTTCTGTCGGCATAAACAGAAGGTCGCTTTGCTTCTTTAAAAACATTTTGGTAATGGCGTCCAGATACGAAGTTTTATATTCTAACACCAGGTGAAAACGCCAATGCTTACAAAAAGAAATCTTCTCAAGGGCATTGCAGGCGGGCTTACAGCACTGCTTTCTGGAGCCTGCGGAAAAGGAAGTTCAAGCAGCAACGGAACTCTGCCTTCAACAGCTGACGAATGGCTCGCGACAAAATACAACGATCCCTCACAGGAGCAAATGCAGGTTTTCCTTAACGGATATGACAATGGGCTCGCAAGGCACGTCTATCTCCAGCACACAAAAGACGGAATAGACACGATGCCTTATGTCGCGGAAATTGAGGCATCAGGAAAAATCTTTCTCCAGTTCCTTAATTCAGCAGACCACCCGTTCGGTGCATCAGTTGTGCTCGGTCCGGTTTACTGGAGGAATGATGTTATCGGCAGCTCATACCAGTCAAACCCAAAGCTGAAAACTCTTGAAATCATCGGAAACATGCACTCAGGGCCATTGGAACTGAAGCTCACAGGCACAATAGGCGACCAGGCAACGCAGGATTTTGACATTGACTGGGACATAATAATGTACCAGCCCCAGCTTAACGGCAGCAAAATGATTCTTGATGTAACACAGACAGCAACGTGCGCGAAAAACCTCGCATTAAGCGCTGCAGAGCAGGCAGAATACAGGCACTTTATGCCTGCTATTTTAAGGTCAATGCACGTTGATTCTGACACGCACTATTCAAACGCGGTCAGGTATGTGAAATCAGACAATACTCTGGTGAACAAGAACCTTTCAGACCTGGTTGCAAGCGGGCTTTTGTTTGACGGCCTGACACCAAGCTTCAGGGTTTTAGAGATGACACACACAGACGATTCACCTGAGAACACTCCCAATGTCAGGATAAAGCTCCTTGACCCGATGATACCTGCAGAATTCCAGGGCCAGGGGTATAAAGTGATTGACGCAAACTCAACGCACGACACCGTTGAGGCAGGACTCAACCACCAGACAGCGCCGCTAATCTGGGCAGTTGGAGACAAGCACATTTCATACTACAGAATTACTGCATCTGACAACCCATTGGACCCGTCAGCTCCTGACGCTGACCCGAATTAATGAAAGTTTTATATTCTATTTGATGTGTTAATGATTTATGGGCATTTTTTATCCGCTTGAGGTTTTTGCAGAATGGCTCACCCTGAGCGTTCTTTCCCTCCAGAAGGGCTCAATGGCTGCGGGCGCAGTGAGCTTTTTCATAGCGGACAT
>Ga0315297_10001019_pt1 | contig 17060 bp, 19 predicted proteins | sample YL17G15_0_MG_FD_203628 | JGI IMG/M metagenome (GOLD analysis project Ga0315297, IMG submission 203628) | Sediment microbial communities from Yellowstone Lake, YNP, Wyoming, USA - YL17G15_0 | ecosystem: Environmental > Aquatic > Freshwater > Lake > Sediment | place: USA: Wyoming | collected... | reverse complement strand
GCCGTACAGGCACTTCATGCGCACCCACTCGGCGGTGACGATCTTGCCGGTGTCGATGACGGTCGCGGCGTCGGCGCCGAGCTCGACGGCGCGGGCGCACCAAGTCTCAGGGTGACTCAGGTCCATCGGGCTGCCTCCGTGGCGTATGGGACTCACGGCACACTAGCCTGCGCGGCGCGGTGGCGCAACGGGCGTCGCACCCGAAAGCCTCGCGAGCGCTTGAGGTAGATCGGCGAGCTTGCGGATCTCCGCGTCGGGCGCGGCGGCGCCATCGGGGCGCCGCGCCTTGGACGGATTGAGCCACACGACGCGCAGACCAGCGGCTTTGGCGCCGGTCACGTCGTTGGGCCACGAGTCGCCGACCATGACAGCGCGCGCCGGCGCCAGCGGCAGGCCGGCGCGGCCGGCGCGCAGCAGGGCCGCGCGGTAGAAGAAGGCGTCGGGCTTGCGCACCCCCACGTCGCGCGAGCTGACGACGCCGTCGACGAGTCCGTCGAGGCCGACGCGGGAGAGCGCGGCCAGCACGTCACGCTCGCCGGAGTCGTCGGCGTTGGTCGCCACGATGATGCGGAAGTGGGGGCGCAGGCGGCGCAGCGCGTCCTGCGCCCCGTCCACCGCCCGGACCTCCGGCCACGCCGCCATGGGCCCGGACTGCGCCCCGTGGTCCACCATCAGGGTGTCGCCCCAGTCGAGGAAGATGACCTCGAGGGGCGTTGCGGTGCGTGTCTGCGGCGAACGGCGCGACCTCCGTGCGCTGACCGCTTCCACGGCGAGATGCGTAGCCGTGACGACGGCCACCGCAAGTACCCACCCGGCGAGCACGTCGGTGAGCCAGTGTACGCCAAGGTAGACGCGGGACAGGCCCATGAGGAGTGCGAAGGTCGCCGCGAGACCGGCCGCGGGCCACCGCCAGCGAGTCGGCCACGCAATGACGGCCAGTGCCAGGGCGAAGGTGGCCGACGACATGGCGTGACCGCTCGGGAAGGCGTAGCCGTTGACGCTCACGACTGCGGACTCCACCGGGGGCCGGACCCGCTCGAAGAGATGCTTGAGCGCGGGGTTCAGGAGCGTTGACATGGTCATGACGAGCAGCAGGAAGACGGCTTCGCGGCGGCGGGCGCGCCACGCAAGGGCGGCTATCACCGCCACAGCGGCCACCGTGAGGACGAGCCACTGGCCCAGGCCTGTGTAGCCGCTGAAGAAGGCCGTCAGCGCGGCGCTGCGATGCGCCTCGACAAAGGCGTTGACGCGCGCGTCGAGGCCGCCGGTCGTCCTGGGGCGCGCGAGCAAGGCCAAGGCGAAGAAGCAGAGCAGCGACGCAGCGATGACCGCGGCCGGCGCGAGACGGCGCCGGTGCGCTCCCGGGCCGGCGGCCGGCCGGCCGCCGCCGTCAGCAGCCGGCACAGGTGAGGCCGCCGAGCGCCGCCGGCAGCTCGTCGAAGTGCCTGACTATGAGATCCGCCGTGGAACGCGCGGCGTCGTGATTGTTGGCGCCGATGAAATGCACGGCGGCCATGCCCGCGGCCTGGGCTCCGGCGATGTCGGTGCGCTGGATGTCGCCGACGTGGGCAGCCTCCGGCGCCCGTACGTCCAGCGCCGCCAGCGTGTGCTGGAAGACGCGCACGTCGGGCTTGCTCATGCCGTGTTCGTTGGAGAAGTACAGATACTCGAAATGAGCCAGCATGCCGTGGCGCTCCAGCACCTCGCGAAGCACCCTCCCCGGCGAGTAGCCGGTGTCGCAGACCACCGCCAGACGGTAGCGCTCGGCCAGTGCGGGCAGCGCATAAGCGACGCCCGGCATGGGCTCCGGAGGCAGGTCGAGCACCAGCAGCTCGAAACGGCTCACGAGGCGCTCGCGGGCGGCGTCAGGTACGTGCGCCCCGAGCGCCGCGAGGATGCTGTCGACGAGTTCGCCGCACGACGGCGTACGGTGCTCGCTGATCCAGACGCGGTCGAAGAAGTCGAAGCCGGCCCGCAGGGCGTCGTGCGGCGCCGTCTGCGGGACTGCGCGCCCGAGCGTCTCGAGTTCGGCGCGCAGGATCTCGGCGCGCCGGCGTTCGCGGTCCTGCCCGTGGACGTCGACGAAGAGGGTGTTCCAGTAGTCGAAGGTGACGGCCTTCAGCATGCGCCTAGAGTACCAAACGTGACCGCCGGCTTCGGCGGTACTGCCGCGGAGAACCGCTGGTGCTCAGGAAGCCTCGCGGCTGCTCTTGGGCCACCAGTCGCCGGCCTTTGCCGGCTGGGTGGCGCGCATCACGACGACGTTGCCGCGCTCGGCATGCACGATCGACAGGTCGATGCTGCCGCAGCTCGGGCACATGAGCGCGCGCGCGTTGACCACTTCTCCCTCCGGGGTGCCGAAGCGGTGCCCGCACTCGCCGCACACATACTCTCTGCCTGGCATGGTCCCTCCTTCGAGGCCGTAGTCACAGTGTACCCGCTCGACGAAGATTATCCTTCAGGTGAACACCGGGTTCGTGGCCGCTGGTACACTGCGCGGATGGCCGCCGAATCCAAGAAGGCCGTGATCGCCGCGATCATCGGCAACGCCGCCATCGCGGTCATCAAGTTCATCGCCGGCAGCATCACCGGCAGTTCGGCGATGATCAGCGAGGGCATCCACTCTCTCGTCGACACCGGCAACGGCGGGCTGCTCTATCACGGCCTCCGCCGTGGCGCCCGGCCCGCCGACGACCACCATCCCTTCGGGCACGGCATGGAGGTCTACTTCTGGAGCCTCATCGTCGCCGTGAGCATCTTCGGCATCGGCGGCGGCATGTCGATCTACGAGGGCATCATCCACATCCAGGACCCGGCGCCCCTCGAGAGCCCCATCATCAACTACGTCGTCCTGGCGCTGGCGATGGTCTTCGAGAGCTTCTCGTTCAGCGTCGCGTGGCGCGTCTTCCGCAAGACCAAGGGATCGCGGCGCACGCTGGCGGCCATCCACCACGGCAAGGATCCCAGCCTGTTCACGGTGTTGTTCGAAGACACCGCGGCGCTGCTGGGCCTCGTGGTCGCCTTCTTCGGCGTCTTCCTGAGCCATCAGCTCGAGGAGCCGGTGCTCGACGGTTTGGCGTCTGTCGTCATCGGCGTCATCCTCGTCTGCGCTGCCGGGTGGCTCGCGTACGAGAGCCGCAGCCTGCTGGTCGGCGAGGCGGCCGACCCGGAGCTCGTGGCCGCCATCCGCAAGATCGCGTTGGCCGACCCGACGGTGATCGGTCTCGGCGTCGTCCTCACGATGCACCTCGGCCCGGACGACGTGCTGCTGAACATCGAGGTGCAGTTCACCGAGGGGTTGCCGGCCGAGGAGATCCACGCCGCGGTGCACCGCATCGAGGAGCGCATCAGCCGGCCGTACCCCGAGGTGAGCCGGATCTTCATCGAGGTCGAAGCGCCGCCCGGCGCTGCTGCGGAGGCGCCGGCGTCCTGACCGGCCGAGAGAAGTGTTTTCACCGGCGGCCACGCCGGGCGCTGAAGTCCCGCGTGCCGCGGGCCGATACCTGCCATCGAGACGAGGCCGCGGCGTTTGGCGCGGGAGAGCATGGCCCGCCGGCCGACCTCCGTCCTGTCCCGGCCGATCCGGCCGCGGGCGGCGCGGGGGCGGCCTCGCCGGGCTTCGGCGCCGCCCGCGGCTTCGTCGTCCTCTGGATGGGTATCCATGTCCATGAGGGCGCGCATACGCGCGCCTGCGCGCACGGCTGCAGGGAGGCCACATGGCGACGGAGCTGGGCCCTATCGGGCAGATCCACCTGAGTGTCAACGACATCGCCGAGGCGCTTCCCTTCTACCGCGATGTACTGCGCCTCCCGCTGCTCTTCGAGGTGCAGGCGCAGAAGACGGTGTCCTTCGATTGTGGCGGGACCCCGCTGTACGTCGAGGAGGCCGAGCCGGGAGCCGATGCGTCTCACCCTCTCTTGTACTTTCGGGTCGACGACATCGACGAGGCGCACCGCCACCTTCAGGGTCGCGGGGCGGCCTTCGAGGGGCCGCCGCACCTCGTCGACGAGGACGACACGGCGCAGCTCTGGCTGGCGTTCTTTCGCGACCCAGACGGCACGCTTCTGGCGCTGATGGAGGAGCGCGCCTTTCTGGCTGCCGAGACGTGAACGGCCGGCGTCCCTGGGGCGTCTGGGGCGTCGGCCCGCGGATCGTCATCGCGACGGTCGCATGCTTCGTGCTGCTGCTCGTCCTCGGCGCGACCTTCCCGGCGCTGCGGATGGGTGGGCGCCCTCCGGGCGCGCTCACCATCCTCGCGGGAGTCCTCATGGCGACGGCCGTCGTCGTGTGGATCGTGGTCATCCGCGAGGTGCGGCCGGCGCACTTCGCCGGCCGCCTCGTTACCGGCGGCCTGTTCGCCCACGTCCGCGACCCCATCTACGCGGCGTTCATCCTTCTGGAGTGCCCGGGCCTGGCGCTCCTGCTCTGGTCGTGGCCGGGCCTGGCGCTGCCTTTCGTAGCCTATGCGCTGTACCGGCGCTGGATACCCCTTGAGGAGGCGCGGCTACAGCAGCGCTTCGGCGCGGAATACGCCGCCTACCGGCGGCGCGTGCCCGCGCTCACCCCGCGTCTTCGCGCCCCGCGCCCCGCGCGATAGGCTGTGCCCAGAGCTGTGGGCACAGCGGCGCAAGAGGTGGCCGGCCGATACGGCTCTCAGCAACGGCGGCCCGGGTAGGGTCGGCCGCCGGCAGCGTGTACACTGTGAAGACCCGCCCGGCCGGCGCAGCGCCGCCGGGCATTCGAGAGTCAGTCACCCCCAACAGAGAGACCACGACCTTGCACGCCGTCGAAACGATCCGCAACCTCGCCATCATCGCCCACATCGATCACGGCAAGACGACCCTGATCGACAGCATCTTTCGCGCCGCCCACGTGTTCCGCGAGAGCGCGCACGTGGACGAACGCGTCATGGACAGCAACGACCTCGAGCGCGAGCGCGGCATCACCATCCGCTCCAAGCACTGCACGGTGGAGTGGAAGGACTACCTCATCAACATCATCGACACGCCGGGTCACGCCGATTTCAGCGGCGAGGTCGAACGCGTACTCAGCATGGTCGACTCGGTGCTGCTGCTCGTTGACGCCAACGAAGGCCCGATGCCCCAGACCCGCTACGTGCTCATGCGGGCGTTGCGCTTCGGCCTGCGGCCGATCGTCATCGTCAACAAGGCCGATCGGCCCAACGCCGATCCTTCCGGCGCCCTCGACAAGACCTTCGACCTCTTCGTCGAGCTCGGCGCGAACAACGAGCAGCTCGACTTCCCGGTACTGTACGGCTCGGGCCTCGAGGGCTGGATCGTCAACGACCTGGACGAGTACCAGAAGGAAGAGCACGAGCGCGAGGAGCACCTCGCCGACGGCGGCGGCCTCTCGCCGGCGCTGCTGCGTGAGCTGGCCGACGCCGGCATGAACGACCTCTTCGAGACGATCATCGCCAAGGTCCCGGCTCCGCGGGTCGACCAGGACGCGCCGTTCCTCATGCAGGTGAGCACGCTCGCTTGGAGCGACTACATCGGCCGCATCGGCTGCGGGCGCGTGCTCGCCGGCGGGCTCAAGGTCGGCGACGAGCTGCAGCGCATCACGACGCGACATCTCGAGATCGGTGATCCCGACGCCGGCTGGGAGTTCACGGGAACGACGGCCGCGCGCGTGACGCACCTCTGGGTCACGCGCGGCCTCGAGAACCGTGAGGTCGACGAGGCCGCCGCCGGCGACATCGTCTGGCTCGCGGGCCCCGACGAGATCAGCCTCGGCGACACCCTGGCCTCGCTCGAGCGGGAGGCGGCCGACGCGGCTTTGCCGCCGCTCGAGATCGAAGAGCCCACGGTCAGCATGTTCTTCCTCGTCAACAATGGTCCGTTCGCCGGCCAGGACGGCCGTGCCGCCACGCTGCGCCAGATCAAGGACAGGCTGGAGCGCGAGCTGCGCGTCAACGTCGCGCTCCGCGTCGAGGACCTGGGGCGCCCAGACGGCGTCAAGGTCAGCGGCCGCGGCGAGCTGCACCTCGCCATCCTCATCGAGGAGATGCGCCGCGAGGGTCTCGAACTCTGCGTCTCCAAGCCCGAGGTCATCACCCACCGCGACGCCAGAGGCAAGCTCCTCGAGCCCATGGAGCAGCTCATCATCGACGTGCCCGACGAGTACCAGGGCACGGTCATCCAGGAGCTGAGCCTGCGCAAGGGCGAGCTGGTGGCGGTGGAGTCGACCGGCACCGGCCTGGTTCGTCTCGAGTTCACGATCTCGACGCGCGGCCTGATCGGCTACCGCAACGACTTCCTCACCGAGACCCGCGGCCTGGGCGTGATGAGCTCGCGGTTCACGGGCTACGGCCCGTGGCGTGGCGACCTCCCCGGCCGCGAGCGCGGCTCGCTGGTCAGCCAGACCGGCGGCGAGGCGGCCGGCTACTCGCTCGAGAACCTGCAGAACCGCGCCGTGCTGTTCGTCAGCAATATGACCCCCGTCTATGAAGGGATGATCGTCGGCGAGAACTCACGCGCCGATGACATGCTCTGCAACCCCACCAAGCGCAAGCAGCTCGGCAACTACCGGCAGTCGACCAAAGAGATCGACACCGGCCTCAAGGTGCCTCGCCCGATCACCCTCGAGAGCGCGCTCGAATGGATCGCCGACGACGAGCTCGTCGAGGTGACGCCCAAGACGGTGCGCGTGCGCAAGCACATCCTCAGCAGCGAGCAGCGCAAGAAGGCCGAGAAACGCGGGCTGGCCGAGGCCTGACCCGTGACGCGTGCTATGATCGACCCATGATCGGCAGCCTTCCCACCATGCTCGTCGCGGCCGGCGTCTTCCTCGCCGTGGCCCTCGTCGCCTGGCTCCTGTTCACGATCATCTGGTACGTCGTCAAGCGCGTCGCACGGGCGACCGGCGTCGACGAGAAGGTCGACCGGTTCCTCGATACCGACGGGGCCGGCCTGAGCGACGAAGAGCGCGTCAAGCACGTGGGTGGGTTCAAGCACGGCTCCGGCGGCGCCTGAGCAGCCCTTTGCCGGGGGATGCTCCGCAACCGACCGGTCACGAAGGGTCGTTCGAGCCAGACCACCGCGGTGTCGATCGAAGAGACCGGCTGGACCGTCCAGGGGAACCACGGTCAGGCGAGGCTGCCGCTGCTGGTGGATGCCCCGGCGGCGGGGCACTGAACGGTCTTGACCGTTTCCGTTCGATGTTTCCGTGGCTCTCAGCGCCGGTGTTCGAAGCCGCGTCGGTCCACCAGCGCCGGCCCCTACGCGCTCTTCGCCCGCACGATCACCTCGACCTCGCAGTCTAGGACGCGCAGGAGCATGAGCATCTTGTCGACCGACTTGCGGTAGTTGGTGGGGTCGATGAGGCGGTAGAACTGCGCCGGGGAGGTGCCGAGCCGGCGGATGATCTCCCGCTTCGAGAGCGGGCTGGTCTTCAGGCGCTCCAGAGCCTCTACGGTGAGGTTGTGGAGGAGCAGGTCGCGCATGTAGCCGGGCTCCTCGTTGTAGTCGAGCACGTGGTCCATGAGGACGGAGCCCTCGGCGCCTGACGCGAGCAGGTACGTGAAGCCCTCGCGGCCCAACTCAGGATCGATGTACAGCTCGATGAGGCGATCGGACGCCGTGGGTTCAGGTTCTGCCTTGCTGTAGGGGAAGAGCCACTGCCCGCGCCGAGTCCCCACTTCGAAGGCCCTCTTGCGGTTGTTCGCCACGACCGACGTGATCTTCACAGTAGTCCCTCGCTCTCAAGCTGGCGGATCAGGGTGAGCACCTTGGTGTTGGCAACGCCTCGCATCGGTTGGCGGCCGTCCAGGTTCCACTTGAGCACCAGTCTGCCATCGCGCAACACGTGCACGTGCCTGGGCGGATGGTCGCCCGACCACGTGAGGAAGACGTAGCCACCACGATGGATCCTCGTCATCGTAAATGTTACCTCCAGCGGTAACGCTTGGCAAGGGCATGGACGCGCTGGCGGCAGTGTGACGGGGTCGCGGGCGCTCAGCGAGGGGCTGGACCCGGCAGGAGGCTACTGTTGGGAGTGGGGCACGGGTGACGTTGCGAGGGCCTTGGCGGGCGGTGCGCGCCCTTCGGCCCCGTGCGGGACTTCCCGTGTGTGTCCAGACGCCGGGCTTCGCCCCACGCATGTGGCCGCGCCTCACCCTGCGGGCTGCTCCGCTGCGGAATCAGCCCAGGTCGTCCAGCACCAGGTCGACGTCCTCGCGCGTGGTCAGCGGGTTGATGAAGCAGAAGCGCAGCATGGTCTCGCCGAGGTGCTTCGTCGGCATCACCATCGCCACGCCGCTGCGCAGGGCGTCCCGGCACCACGCCTCGTAGTCCTCGCTCTTCCAGCCGAGCCGGCGGAACAGCATCACTGTCAGTGCCGGCTCGAGCGCCAGTTCGAGATCCGGGCTCGCCAGGATCCGCTCGGCGGCGTACTCGGCGATGTCGAGGCAGTGATCCACCGCCTCGGTGTACGCCGCTGTGCCGTAGGCTATGAGGGACGCCCACAGGGGCACGCCGCGCGGGCGCCGCGTGAGGTGGATGGCGAGGTCTGACGGGTTGCCCACCTCGTCGTCGCTGATGGCATCGAGGTAGTCGGCCTCCTGGGTGAGCGCCTGGCGTGCCGCCGCGCCGTCGCGGTAGAGCACGGCGGCGCAGTCGAACGGCGCGTACAGCCACTTGTGCGGATTGACGATGAACGAGTCGGCGCGCTCGATGCCGTCGAAGAGGGGCCGCGTGCGCGGCGACAGCAGCGCCGCGCCGCCGTAGGCGCCGTCGACGTGCAGCCAGATGCCGCGCGCGGCGCACTCCTCGACGACGCCGGCGAGGTCGTCCACGGCGCCGTTGTTCGTCGCCCCGGCCGTAGCCACCACGGCGACGACGTTCTCCGGGTCGCGGCCCTCGAGGGCAACGGCAAGCGTGGCGCCGGTGAGGCGCCCGTGGTCGTCGGCCGGCGGCGCCGTGCAGAGGTCGCAGCCCATGATGCGCGCCGCCGCGGCCATCGATGCGTGCGATGAAGCGCCGGCGACGATGACCTGACGCCGCGCCGCCGCGTACCGCTCGCCGCGGGCGGCGACGAGGGCGCTCAAGTTGGCGATGGAGCCGCCGCTCACGAAGGTGCCTTGCGCCGAGGCCGGGAAGCCGGCGGCATCGGCGAGCCAGCGAAGCGCCGCGTCTTCCGCGTCTGCCGCCAGGCCCGCCTCGAGGCGGCTGCCGCCGAAGACCATCGCCGCCGAGAGCGCCATGTCGGCGATCGCCGCCACCACCGTCGACGTCCCCGGGATGAAGGCCAGGAAGCGGGGGTGGTCCGGCGGGATCGCCGTCGGGAAGACGACATCCAGGAGCAGCCGCATGGCGGCCTCCGTGCCGATGCCGCCGGCCGTCAGCTCGGGCAGCGCCTCGGCGGTCGTCGCGGGCGGCAGGACGGCACGCCGGTCGGCGAGCCTCGCCAAGGCCCACTCAAGCATCTCGCGGCCGGCAGCGGCGTCATCGGGTGTGGGTTCGTGCATGGGCATGGCGGCAATCCTACTGCGTGCCGAGCTGTGGGGTGACTTCGGCCGGCGCCGCCTGCAGCCACGCCGGGATTGTGTTTGGCTCCTCCGAGAGAAGATGACGGCATGGACCGGGACGACATGAAGCGGGCCGCCGTCGAGGCGGCGATCGACTACGTGACGGCCGGGATGACGATCGGAGTCGGGACCGGCAGCACCGCGGCGATCTTCATCGCGGCGCTGGCGGCGCGGCCGGGCTTGATCGCCGCGGCGGTGGCCAGTTCTGTGGCCAGCGCCGCCGCTCTCCGTGCCGCCGGCATCCGCGTCCTCGATCCAGCCGCCGCGCCATACCCGCTGCTGCTCTACGTCGACGGCGCCGACGAGGTCGACCCGGAGCTGCGGCTGATCAAAGGCGGCGGCGGCGCCCACACGCGCGAGAAGGTGCTGGCGACGGCGGCCGAGCTCTTCGTGTGCATCGTCGACGAGACGAAGCTCGCCCCGCGGCTCGGCCGCTTCCCGGTGCCGCTCGAGGTGGTGCCGTGGGCCGCGCCGTTCGTCGCTCGGCGCCTGACTGCCCTGGGCGCCACCGTCGCGGAGCGCCCCGGCTTCGTCACCGACAACGGCAACGCCGTAGTCGACGCGGTGGGGCTCGACCTGTCAGACCCGGAGGGTCTCGAGGTCGAGCTCGACGCCATCCCCGGCGTGGTGGAGTGCGGGATCTTCGCGCGGCGGCGCGCCGACGCAGTACTGGTCGGGACCGCGGCGGGTGTGCGACGGCTCAGCGGTCGTCGAACACCATGATGCTGCCGCTGTAGCAGCAGACCCACACGGCTTTCGTCGGCGCGTCGTAGGTGATCCCGATGGGCAGCGCGTTGGTGTTCACGGTCTGGATCACCTTCATGTCGCTGGTGCGCACCTTGGTCATCGTGCTGGAGTCGTAGTTGACCACGTACAGTGACTTGCCGTCGGGGGCGATGGCCATGCTGCGCGGTTGCCGGCCGGTGTAGACCTTGTCCACGACGTTGCGGGTCTCGGGGTCGATCTTGGCGACGTTGCCCTCGCCGTTGAGGGTCGCGTACAGGTACTTGCCGTTGCCGGCCATGCAGAGATGTCGCGGGCCGGAGCCCACGCCGCTGATCCACGAGACCTTGAAGGCGCTCAGATCCACACGGGCGATGTTGTAGCTGCCCATCACCGCCACGTAGGCGTAGCGCGACTCAGGGTCAACGGCGATGCCGCGCGGGTACGGACCGAGGTAGATGCTTTCGATCTGTTTGCTCGTGTGCGCATCGACCACGCTGAGCGTGTATGAGCACCAGTTGCTGACCAGCAGGTACTTCTGGTCGGGGGTGACGGCGAGGAACTTGGGCACGGCGCCCACCTTGATCGCTTTGTCGATCTTGAGCGAGTCGAGGGGGACGCGGTAGACGTAGCTCTTGTCGATGCCGCTGCTCGGCGAGCAGGCGTCGGTGCCCTCGTGGTAGAAGCCGTCGCCGTACATGGAGTACTGGGAGACGTACATGAAGCGCCCGTCGGGCATCACGGCAGCCTCCACGGGCGCGCCCTGCAGGGCGCCCGTGTGCCCTCTGACGCCGAACGCGGCGGCGTCGATGGAATCGTCGATGGTCTTCACCAGCTTCAGGGTCTTGGAGTCGTACACCGTCATGGTGTGGCGGTACATCATGTTTTGCGCGAACACGTAGCCGGTGCCCGTGGACGCGACCGATTTCGGCGAGATGTCAGTGCTGCTGATGACCTTGCGCAAGTCGAGCCGAAGCTTGTTGGACGGCGGGCCGGTCCAGGCGGCGCTGGCGTTGGGGCTGGGTGTGGCCGAGCCGGACGGGCTCGGCGCGGCGGCCGCGGTGCCATCGGGCTTGTCGCCTGCCGGGGCGCTCGAGTCACCGCCCCCGCCCGTGCCGCCGCCGCGGGTCACCGCGAACGCCACGGTGGCGAGCGCCACGACCAGCACGAGGACGGCGACGATGGCGAACAGGCGGCGCCGGCGGTACACGCGGGTGCGATAGCGGCGCATACGGCGGTCGGTGCGAGAGGCCATGGCTGCGGAGTGTAACTCAGCCGAGGACTGCCTGCAGGCGGCGCAGCGCCTCCTGCAGGGTGCTCCGCGGGCAAGCGAAGTTGAGGCGCAGGAAGCCCGGGTCGCCGAAGGCGGCCCCGGACGACAGCGCCACGCCTGCGTCCAGGCAAGCCCTGGCGGCGTCCGCGTGGTCGAGCCCGCGCACGTCCAGCCAGGCCAGGTACGTGGCCTCGACGTGCGTCATCGAGACGTTGGGCAGCGACTCGGCGACGAAGCGCTCGACCAGGTCACGATTCTCGCGCAGGTAGACGAGCAGCTCGGCGAGCCAGCCGCTTCCCCCGCGGTAGGCCGCCTCGGCGGCGGCGATGGCGAAGCAGCCGGGGAAGGGCAGAAGGCCCTCGCCCGGCCGCCGGAACCGCCGCCGCAGCAACTCATCGGGCACGATCGCGAAGGCGAAGTTGAGACCCGGCAGGTTGAAGGTCTTGCTGGGCGACATCAGCGTGACGATGCGGTCGGCGTTGCCGGGAGAGGCGAGGGCTGCCGGTACGTGCGCCATCTCGTCGAGGATGAGGTCGCAGTGGATCTCGTCGGAACACAGCACGAGGTCGTGGCGGCGGCAGAAGTCCACGAGCGCCGCGACCTCGTGCTTGATCCACACCCTCCCCAGCGGGTTGTGCGGATGGCAGAAAAGGAGCACCCGGGTGTCGGGGGTGATGGCCGCCTCCATGGCTTCAAGTGGCAGCTGCCAGCGGCCGCCGGCAAAGGCCGCCGGCACGGTGACCAGTCGGCGGCCCTGGTCCGGCGGCGCCTCGAGGAACGGCGGGTAGACGGGCGTGACGGTCATCACCGCCTCACCCGGCTCGGCAAACGCGCGGCTGGCCAGGTTGAGCCCGGGCACCACGCTCGGCAGCCACACCAGCCACTCGGGCTCGATGTGCCAACCGTAGCGCGCTGCCAGATGCGTGCGGATGGCGCCGATCAGCGAGTCGGGCACCAGCGCGTAGCCGAAGACGCCGTGAGCGGCGCGCTCGCGCAGCGCTGCTACTACCGCCGGCGGCGAGGCGAAGTCCATGTCGGCCACCCAGAGGGGGAGGACGTCTTCGGGGTACTTGTCCCACTTGAAGCTGGCCGTGCCCGTGCGGTCCACGGGCCGGTCGAAGTCGATGCGCAATGTCCCTCGCGTGGTCGGAGTCTCGAGGACCACGGTATCAGACGGCGCGGCTGCGAGCGGCCCAGGCCGGCCGCCGCGCAGGGGCGGGCGGCGCGGACCCCGTTTGTCCTATAGTCTCAAAGGCCATATTCCCTAATGTCATCGCGTAGCCCGCCCGTCTCGCCGCGCAGCGAGGAGCGGCCACATCCAAAGGACGCCCATGAAGATCCGCCTTATCGAGCCTGACGCTCCCAGCATGCACCTGTGGTCGCACAGCTACTTCGTGCGCCTGGGGCTGCCGATGATCGGCGCCGGTCTCAAGCAGCACGGGCACGACGTGCGCATCTACAACCCGCAGCTGGCGCCTATCGATTGGGACGACGTGCACACCGCCGAGCTCGTGGGCCTCTCCAGCACCACGTCGACCACGCCGGCCACGTATGCCATCGCCGACCGCCTGCGGCGGCGGCGCATACCCGTGGTCCTCGGCGGCTCACACGTCACCTTCATGGCCGACGAGGCGCTGGAGCACGCCGACTACGTGGCCCGCGGCGAGGGCGGCGAGACGATCATGCTGGAGCTGGTGGAGGCCCTCCAGGGCCGCCGAGAGCTTGAGTCGGTCACGGGCCTCTCGTTCCTCCGCGACGGGCACCCCGTGCACAACGAGCTGCACGAGCGCTGCGCCGATCTCGACACCCTGCCGTTCCCCGATCTCACGCTGGTCGCAGGCTACGAGCGCCTCGTGCACACGCCCATCATGACCAGTTGGGGCTGCCCCTTCGCCTGCAACTTCTGCTCAGTGACGGCGATGTTCGGGCGCAAGTACCGCTTTCGCAGCGCCGAGAACGTGGTCGCCGAGATCAAGGAGAAGAAGCCCAAGGAGATCTTCTTCTACGACGACAACTTCGCCGCCGACAAGAAGCGCCTCAAGAAGCTCCTGCGGCTGATGATCGACGAGGGTCTCGTGATGCCCTGGGGCGCCCAGGTGCGCACCGATGTGGTACGCGACAAGGAGCTGCTCGAGCTCATGCGGGCCTCGGGAGCCGACTTCGTCGCCCTCGGCCTCGAATCGGTCAATCAGGCCACTCTCGACGGCTACGAAAAGTCGCAGACCGTCGGCGACATCGAGCACGCCATCAAGGTGCTGCACGACTACGGCATCCGCAGCCACGGCATGTTCGTGCTGGGCGCCGACAGCGACACGCCCAGCTCAGTGCGTGACACGGTGACCTTCGCCCTCAAGAACCGCATCGACACCGTGATGCTCAACATCCTCACGCCGCTCCCCGGCACCCAGCAGTTCAGCGACCTCGACGCCCAGGGCCGCATCATCAGCAAGGACTGGAACTTGTACGACGCGCAGCACGTGGTCTTCGAACCAGCACAGATGAGCGCCGCCGAGCTGCAGCGTGAAGTGCTGCGCGGCCAGCGGCGCTTCTTCCACACGGAACGCCCGGTGGCGAAGTTCATCTCATGGGCCGTCACGCGCCGCCCGAGCAGCTACGCGCGGATGCTCGAGTACGGCTGGTGCTGGTGGTACGCGCGCATGTGGTGGCGCGAGCCGCGCAATCGCCGGCACATGCGCATGCTCGAGCAGCGGCGCCGGTCGCAGCCGGCCGGTGTGCTCGAGGGCGCGCAGCGGGCATAGCCTCAGACTGCGCGGCTCCAGGCGCGCCGGGCCCCTCGTGCGTGCCGCCCGGCCTTTGCGGGAATCACCATCCTGCAAGGCGCACCGCGTGCGTGCGCCACCGACAGGAAGGCGACACGATGGCCATTGCGACACTCGCGGCCGGCTGCTTCTGGGGCGTCGAGCAACGCTTCTCCCAGCTCGACGGCGTCACCCGCACCGAGGTCGGCTACACGGGCGGCTCCACGCCGCACCCGACGTACAAGCAGGTGTGCTCGCACCGGACCGGTCACGCCGAGGCCGTGCGCGTCGAGTACGACCCCGAGCGGATCACCTACGAGAAGCTGCTGGCCGCGTTCTTCGGCATGCACGACCCCACGCAGATGGACCGCCAGGGGCCGGACGTGGGCGACCAGTATCGCTCGGCGATCTTCTCTCACACGGCGGAGCAGGAAGAGGCGGCCCGTACCGCGATCCGTGCTCTGGAGGCGGAGGGGCGCTTTCGGCGGCCGATCGTCACCGCCGTGGTGCCGGCGCCGGAGTGGTGGCCGGCCGAGGACTATCACCAGAAGTACTTCGAGAAACACGGCCGCTTCGGCTGCGCCATCTGACGGGCCGGGGGGCTTTCGGCCGCCTGCCCGCCGGCTGCCGCGGTCGCGCCGTCAGGGCGCCGGCGCCTCCGTGGGCGACGGCGAGGGCGTCGGTGTGGGCTCCGGCGGCTCGGGTTCTTCGAGGCCGTATTTGGCGAGCAGCCTCACCGTCTTCTCCGAGAGCAATCGCTGGTACTTGACACGGCCCGGTTCCACGAGGTGGAAGATGTCGAAGAAGTCGCGGTCGACGAAGCGGGACGTGGCGACGAACGTGAGCCAGGGGATGCTGTACTCGGCCGCCAGCCCCTTGCAGCCGGCCTTGTACGCGGACACTGGCGCATCGAACGAATGGCCGATGATCGGCAGGTCGCGCGGGAGGTCTACCAGCACCGGATGCAAGCCGCGTTGCAGGCAGACACGGACAACGCTCTCCACGACCCCGAGGTTGTACCTGTAGCGAACCTTGAACTCGGGCCATCTGGCCTTCAGCCAGTACTTGACGTAGAAACGCTTGAGCGACGCGCTCTGGATGCGCTTGTCGATCGAGTAGATGTGCTGGGCGTAGACGTCCGGCGGGATCTTGGGATCGGGCAGGTCGAGCCAGGGATCGGAGGGCGAGCTGCAGAAGCGCCCGATGTTGATGCCTATGTAGACGATCGCCGGCATGTTCTGGGGAAGGAGCTCGGCGACCTCGCGGTCGAGCACGAAGGTGTCGTGCTTGGCGCCGAGGTTGTAGGCGAGCACGTGGGGGCCGCCGAGTCCCAGTATCTGTGCGGCCCAATCGTCGTCGCCGATGGTGGCCTCTCGCGCCGACGAGCCGCCGAGGAGGATGACGACCGGCTGCTCGGGCGGCTGGGCTTGCAGGTTGGCGATGATCTGCAGGGCGTGCGTCCGGTCCTCGTTGGACGTGCGGGCGTTGGCCGCGGCACCGTCGTCGGTGGTCGCGAAGGCCTTCGGGTACGCGGCCCCGGCACGCGCCTGGCCGGTGGGGAGAGCTGCGCCGGCCGTGGCCAGGCAAGCCAGCGCCGCGAACGCGGTGACGATGAGGCGCGCGCGGCGCCTCATTGGGTCGCGCCTCCGCCTCTGCCGTATTCCTTGAAGAGATCCACGGTCTTGGCCGAGAGGAGCCGCTGCCACACGGTGCGCCCGGGTTCGACGAGGTGCCAGAGGTCGTAGAAGTCGGCGTTGGGCAGACGGGCCGCGCTCACGAAGCTCACCCACGGGACGTCGTGCTTCTTGGCGAGGGCCCGGCAGCCGAAGGTGTAGCGGGCCACCGGGGCGTCGAGGGCGTGGCCGACGATCGCCGTGTCGCGCGGCAGCTCGAGCAGCACCGGGCGCAACCCTCGCCTCTGGCAGGCGACGAGCAGGTGCTCGAGCGTCTTGAGGTTGGAGGAGTAGTTCTTCTTGAAGACGGGGTAGCGCTTCGTAAGCCACTCCCTGAGCAGCGCCTTCTTCTTGGCGACGCTGAGGACCTTGCTCTGGCTGTACTGGTGCTGGCGGTAGGGCGGCAGTGACGCCGTCGGCTGCGGAAGGTCGAGCGTGGGGTGCGACGGCGGGGCCGTGAACAGGCCCACGTTGACGCCGATGTAGACGATGCCCGGCATCTCGGGTAAGGCGCGAATGAGCGCCACGTCCTGCGCGAGAGTGCGGTTGCGCGAGCCGAGGTTGTAGGCCGCGACGGACGGGCCGCCGAGCTGCTTCACCTGGTCGGACCAGTCGGCGTCGTCGATGGTGCTCTCGCGGGCGGAGGACCCGCCGAGCAGGCAGACGACGGGCGTTGCGGGCGGCTGCGCCTTGAGGTTGGCCACGACCTGCAGCACGTGCGCCCAGTCTCCGGCGCCCCCAGCGTCGCCGGACGCTGCGCTCATCGAGGCCGAGGCGGGCGCGCCGGCGGTGGCCGGCACGCCGCCCGTGGTCGCCTGCGCGGAGCAGGCCCCGAGGAGGGCGGCGACGACGAGCAGGCAGGCGGTCCACGCGAGTGTCGCCGCGACGCGCGGGCGCGTCGCGAACGCCCTCGATCTGTGGTGTGTGCTGGTGCCCAAGGTCCCCTCCCGATCTCAGAAGACTGTAGCACCCGGGCTGCCGCGTCGCGACACGGCAGCCGCCGCGGATGTAGTCTTGCCGGACAGCACCAGGCCGTCTGCCGAGGAGGTCAGCGCTCGTGAAGTACCGCCGCATGCCCATCGAGGAGG
>Ga0315297_10001018_pt1 | contig 17067 bp, 15 predicted proteins | sample YL17G15_0_MG_FD_203628 | JGI IMG/M metagenome (GOLD analysis project Ga0315297, IMG submission 203628) | Sediment microbial communities from Yellowstone Lake, YNP, Wyoming, USA - YL17G15_0 | ecosystem: Environmental > Aquatic > Freshwater > Lake > Sediment | place: USA: Wyoming | collected... | reverse complement strand
TCACCAGAATCAGATGCCGGCAGGACCGCAGGACGGGCTACAATTGTCCCGAGGGAAGCGATGCCTGAGTTGCGTCAGAACATCACCGCCACGATCCGCCGAGGCGACCAGTCCGGATTTGTCGGTGAGTGCCTGGAGGTCGCGGTCGTGACGCAAGGCGCCACCGTCGACGAGACCATCGAGAACTTGCGCGGAGCGGTCTCGCTCCACCTCGAAGGTGAAGACCCCTCGGACTTTGGTCTGCGGGAGTGCCCGACTTTGCTCGTGACGATTGAGGTGCAGCCGTCGTATGCCAAAGCTTCGTAGGCTTTCCGGCGACGAGGTCGTCAGCATCTTCGGCAACTTCGGATTCCGCGTCGTCTCGCAGCGCGGCAGCCACATCAAGCTTGTCCGAGCCACGCCGTCCGGGCGTCAGATCCTGACTATTCCGGCTCACCGGGAACTGGACACCGGCACTCTACGGGCTCTCATCCGGCAGGCGAGTCGGTTCGTTGCCGCCGACGAGCTGCATCCGCACTTCCACCGATAGGGGTCAACCGGCAACCACCGCTCCGTCCGCCCCGGTCGGTCGGCGGCCGAGAGCCCGCACGATGACGTCGAGCAGCGCCACTTCGCCGAGGTCTCGATGATCAACCTCGACAGGAACTTCCTGCGATCGAAGGGTGAGGTTCCCCCGTCTTCGGAGGCGCTGACACACGCCGCGCTTTACCAGTCGCGGTCGTCGATCCGCGTGGTCGTGCGCGTCCACTACTTCTTCCGCGTGTACTTGAACACCGACGCCTTCGGGCTGCCGGAACTGGTCCACGCTTCCTCGTGGTGATCGGCGTCGGCGAACGTGAAGACCACGCTCGTCATGTGCTCCTCGCCCGGCCCGATGTTCGTCCCGTCGACGAAGCTGAACGCGACCTGATTCGCCGCGGCTGCCGGGACCAGCGCCATGCGGGGCTGGTTGTGCGCTGCGCAGTAGTGCGTGGCGAGCAGCCGCTTTCCGTCAGCGTGGATCATGGTGACCATCTCGTGGGGGCCTCCCTTGTCCATGACGTGCATGATCGCCGACCCGTCGCCGGTCATGCGAACCTCGACGGCCGCGTTTAGCTGCGTGCCGTCCATGGCGACCGTGCCCTCCCAGTTTCCAACCAGCGCCTTCAGCCGCTGCCATTCTGGCGTCTGCGGCACGGCAGACATCTTCATGGCGGCGCTCGTGCCGCCCTGGGGCTTCGCCTGCGCTCCGAGCGAGACGACTGCGACGACGAGCAGCGCGGCGGACAATCCAGAGACGTGCTTCATCGCTCACTCTCCTTGGGGAGCCGGGCTCCCAGCCTCTTCCGTTCGTTCCGGTGAAAAGGGTAGATTGCTATCATAACCGCAAGACCCGAGACGGCCGAACACGGCGGCACGGAGCCGTGTCGTACGCGGGGCGCGTCCTGGGGAAACGCCGGGAGATGAGGACTGTCATGGAGGCTGCCGTCGGTACCGTCGGAATCGTGGGTTTCGGCCGGTTCGGTCGATCACTGTGCGAGTTGATGGCCGAGTCGGGCATTGATGTGCGGGCGTTCGATCCGCACGCGCCCGTGCCGGGGCCGATTGCCACACCGTCCCTCGGTGCACTGGTCCGCGCGTCGCAGGTCGTCGTCCTCGCGGTGCCGGTGCCCGCGCTCGAGGCGGTGATTGCGGAAGCCGCCGCCACCCTGGCTGGGCGGCAACTGGTGCTGGATGTCGCCAGCGTCAAGGTGAAGCCGGCCGGGCTCTTCGACAGGTACCTGGCCGACCGCGTGCCCTGGGCGGCCACACACCCGCTGTTCGGGCCGGCAAGCCTCGCCCGCCGCGAGCGGCCGCTCCGCGTCGTCATCTGCCCGAACAGTCGCCACCCCGGCGCCGTTGACGCCGCCGCGCGCCTCTACACGCGCCTCGGCTGCCAGGTCCGGCTGCAGGGGGCCGAGGCGCATGACCGCGAGATGGCTCGCACGCACGCGCTGGGGTTCCTGATCGCCAAGGCCTTCATCGACCTCGGCATCGGCAGCGAACCCGAATCGGTCCCGCCGTCGTTCCGGGGCATCGCGGCCACCATCGAATCTGTTCGTGAGGATGCCGGCCATCTCTTCACGGCGATCCTGAGCGACAATCCCTTCGCAGCCGAGGCCCGCCGGAGCTTTCTCGACGCGCTGGCGCGTCTCGATGCGGAACTGGCGCACCCGTCGGCCAGCGTAGAGGCCTCGGCCGAGGCTGGGTTCCCGATCCCGGACTTCGGCGACCGATCGCCCGATCTCGTCGAGGTCCGCGACCTCATCGACGACGTGGACCGGCGCCTGGTCGATTTACTGGTGCAGCGGCACGACCTGTCGAAGCGCGCGGGACACATCAAGCGCCGGGACGGCCGGCCGGTGCGGGACCCCGTCCGCGAGGACGCGCTGCTCGATGAGCGTGCCGGCTGGGCCCGCGGCGGCGGCTTGGATGTCGACGGCACGACGAGGGTCTTCCGTGCGATTCTCGACCAATCGCGTGCGTACCAATCTGAGCCGGACGCGGAGGGCTTCTGAACCGATGACCACAATCACCCACGGCAGGCCACTTCCGGACTGGAACACGCTGACCTTCTCCTTCACGGAGACGGACTACATCTACCGTGCCGATGGCGATACCCGGCGGGAGCCGGTGTGGACGCCCGGCCGCATCGAGCCGTACGGCCCGATCGCCCTGTCGCCGGCCGCCGCCGTCCTGTCCTATGGCGTCGGGATCTTCGAGGGCTTGAAAGCCTTCCGCCGCGAAGACGGCCTGGTCCAGGTGTTCCGCCCGGGCGCGAACGCGGCGCGGTTCCAGCGCTCGGCCGAGCGGCTGTCCATGGCGCCGTTTCCTGTCGATCTGTTTCTGTCAGCCGTGGACCAGCTCGTCGATGCGAACCGCCGCTTCGTGCCGCCCCCTGGGATGGGATCGTTCTATGTCCGCCCCATGCAGCATGCGGTCGAAGCGAGGCTGGGCTTCGGGGAATGCCGCGAGATGGCCGTGACGATGTACGGATCGCCTGTCGGCGCGGTGGGCGCGAAGACGGACGCGATTCGCCTGCAGGCGGTCGAACGCGCGCGGGTCGCTCCCGGGGGCACCGGCGCCGCGAAAGCGATCGGCAACTACGCCGGCAGCGTTCACGTCTCCGGCCCCGCGCGGGAGGAGGGCTTCGACGACGTCCTGTACCTCGACGCCCGTGCGCTGACGTACGTGACGGAGACAAGCGGCGCCAATCTGTTCGTGGTCAACCGCGCCGGGCAGTTGATCACGCCGCCGCTCGATGATCAGATCCTCGCCGGCGTGACGCGCGACTCCGTGCTGACCATCGCTCGCGAAGAGCTCGGCCTCGACGTGCAGGAACGCCCGATCAGCATCGATGAAGTCCTGGCCGAGGCCAGCGAGGCGTTCTGCACCGGCACCGCCTGGACGCTCAAGAGCGTGGGCGAGATCGCGTTCCGGGACCGCTCGGTCCGGCTTCCTGGGCGCGAGGTCCGTGACCGCCTCTGGGAGATCATTGGCGGTATCCAGACCGGGCGCCGTGCGGACGAACGCGGCTGGACCCGGCTGATCCCGGAGGGCGCGAGCGGCGTGTAGCCTCTGGGCGTGTGCCACCGCACCGGGAGTGATGAAAAGCAGGCAGGTGCGCCGAGGCGTTCGGGTCATGGCGCACCTCGTCGTCGAGGCAGTCTACCGCCGATTCCACTGGTCACCCCAACTCAGTGCAATCCACAGCCGGGACAGGAAATCCCGGCACCGTCCTTGCTAGGGATGATTAGAGGATCGGGTGGCCTCTGCGGTACGAACTATTGAATCTGACCGCCGCTGGCCTCCGTTTTCGAGCGGAGCGAAGAAATGGACGCCGTGGAGATGGTAGACGTACTCAGAAATCTCGATCGTCGGGGCGAGGGGATTGAGCAGATTTTGCCAACCCTGATCGATGACGATACCGGCGAAGCGACCGAGGGCTGCGCGGATATCGTGCTCGACCAGCTTCGACACGACGTTCGTCGCCTCGCCGAGGATCTCGTCGCCCTCGACAAGCGCGACGCTGGCCAGCATGGTGGATTGAAGGGCGAACTCGCGCACGTCGTCCGGCGCATCGCGAGATTGGAGGCCATGCCGAGGCTGCGACAAGCGCGTTGACCGGATTCGCCGGATCCGGCTGAGATCAGAGCTCGCGGTTCGCCCCGGCGGCCGCAGCGTCAGGCCCATACTCCTCGGTCGCTCAGTGGCAGCGCATCCGGCTGTTGACCGGAGGGTTGTCCACCTTCGCTCGCCCGGACGATCGCGCGGCGAGCTTCGGCGAGACCACGCCGGAGCGCAAAGCGCGCAGGCGGGCAGGTTCGAGTGCTACCTGAGGAGCCACTCCCACGGCGTGTGACCGTCCTTAGCCGGCCCTCAGGCGTTCCGGACATTCATCTCATCGATCTGCGCGCGTGGCGATTTCGATCCTCGCTCGAGAACCTCCTCTGGAGGACCGCCGCACGTGTAGAATGCCTCCAACATGGCACACCTACGCCGCTTTCATGCGCCTGTCACCGGCCTCCTCCTCGTCCTCCTCCTCGGCATTGTCGTCGCCGGGCGGTCGCGCCCGGGCGGCGAGCGCGGCCCGGCCAACCGCCAGGCTCCTCCGTCAGCCGCCGCGCAGCCCGACGACGACGCCGGCATCCTCACGCCCCCCGCGCCGCGCGAGCCGCGCATCAACGGGCCTTCGGTTTACGGCGTGAGGCCCGGCCACCCATTCCTTTACCGCATTCCGGCCACTGGCGATCGCCCGATGCGGTTCCACGTACAGGAGCTGCCGTCTGGACTGACGCTCGACGCGGCCACCGGCATCATCCGCGGCACCATCACCGACACGGCGCCGCGCGCGTACCAGACCACCATCGCCGCGACCAACGCCAGGGGCCGCGCCGAGCGTACCTTCCGGATCGTCGTCGGCGACACGCTGGCGCTCACGCCGCCCATGGGCTGGAACGACTGGTACACCTTCTACGAGAAGCCGAGCGGCGCTCTGATGCGCAAGGCGGCCGACATCATGATTCAGTCGGGCCTCGCGGACCACGGCTACCAGTACGTGAACATCGACGATGCGTGGATGGGCAGGCCGAAGTCGGAGAATCCCGACGAACAAGGTCCGCCCCGGGATGACCGCGGCATGATCAATGCGAACCGCCGCTTTCCCGACATGAAGGCCATGACCGACGACATCCACGGCCTCGGGCTCAAGGCGGGCATCTACACGTCTCCAGGCCCGCTCACGTGCGCCGGGTTCTACGGGTCCTGGCAGCACGAGGCGCAGGACGCGGCGCGCTTCGTGGAGTGGGGCTTCGACTTCCTCAAGTACGACTGGTGCTCGTACAGCGAAACGCCGCGCCCGAAACCCGATCCCGAGCTCGAGCGCCGGCAGCGGCCATATCGCCTCATGGGCGGGATTCTCAGACAGCAGCCGCGTGACATCGTCTTCAACCTCTGCCAGTACGGGATGGGCGAGGTGTGGAAGTGGGGCGCTGAAGTGGGCGGGCACTCGTGGCGGACCACGGGCGACCTCGGGCTGGAGAAAAACGAGCGGCTTCCCGGCTTCTACTCGATTGGGTTCAAGAACGCCGAGCACGCCGAGTACGCGGGGCCGGGGCGCTGGAACGATCCCGACTACATCCTGATCGGCTACGTCGGGAACGCCCACAACATCGAAGACCCGCCGAAACCGACCACGCTGACGCGGCATGAGCAGTACTCCTACATGTCGATGTGGGCCCTGATGGCCGCGCCGCTCTTCTACTCGGGCGACATCACGCGCCTCGATTCGTTCACGCTCAACGTCCTCAACAACGCCGAGGTGATCGCCGTCGACCAGGATTCGCTGGGCCGCCAGGGGCGGATCCTGCGCAAGACCGACGACGAGTTCGTGCTCGTGAAGCCGATGGAGGGCGGGTCGATTGCCGTGGGCCTGTTCAACCTGTCGGAGGCGCGGCGCGACATCACCGTGACGGCCTCCGATCTGGGCGTCAGCGGGCGGCAGCGCGTGCGGGACCTCTGGCGGTGGAAGGACGTTGGCACGATCGCTGACGCGTACACGGCAAGTGTGGCGCGCCACGGCGTGATGCTGGTCCGGATGTGGCCGGCTCCGGACACCAAGTGACAGACCTGCGGACGTGCCCGGAGGTTCGCCGATGACTTCTCGCGAGCGCATTGCCGCAGCGTGCGCCCACATCGAGCCCGACCGCCTGCCGGTAGACTTCGGCGGGGGCTTCCAGACCGGCATCCACGTCAGCATCGTCTACAAACTGCGCCAGGCGCTTGGCCTCGATGCCCCAGGCACGCCGGTGAAGGTCGTTGAGGTCTACCAGATGCTCGGCGAGGTTGCGCCGGACCTGGCGGCCGCGCTGGGCGTGGACACCGTCAGCCTGCACGGCAGTGGGACGATGTTCGGGTACCCGCAGACGGACTTCAAGCGGTGGCAACTCGCCGATGGCACGCCCGTGCTCGTGCCTGTGGACGTCAACACGGTCTACGAGGCAAACGGCGAACTCTGGCAGTGGCCGGAGAACGACAGGAGCGTGCCCCCAAGCGGGTTGATGCCCGCCGGCGGCCACTTCTTCGATGCGATCATCCGCCAGGAGCCGCTGGACGAGGCTCGCCTCGACCCCACGGACAACACCGAGGAGTTCACGGTCGTCGACGATGCCGAGTTGCGCCACTACGGCGAACTGGCCGGCCGCCTGTCGTCGGAAACCGGTCGCGCGCTCTTCTGCAGCTTCGGTGGACTGACGTTTGGCGACATCGCGCTGGTCCCCGGCGTCGGCCTCAAGCGCCCGCGCGGGATCCGCGACATCGAGGAGTGGTACGTCAGCACGGCCACGCGCACCGGCTACATCCACGCGGTGTTCGAACGGCAGACCGAGGTGGCGCTGCAGAATCTGGAGCGCCTCTACGGCGCCATCGGCGACCGCGCCGCCATCATCCAGACCAACGGCACCGACTTCGGCACGCAGAACGGGCCATTCTGCAGCCCGAAGACGTATCGCGAGCTCTACCTCCCGTACCAGCGGCGGGTGAACGGCTGGATCCACATGCACACCCCGTGGAAGACCTTCATGCACTGCTGCGGCGGCATCGAACCGCTCCTCGAGCCGATCGTCGAGGCCGGGTTCGACATCCTGAACCCGGTGCAGTGCTCGGCGCGCGGGATGGATCCTGTCGATCTGAAGCGGCGGTTCGGCGCCCGGCTCGTCTTCTGGGGCGGGGGCGTGGACACCCAGAAGACGCTCCCGTTCGGCACCCCGCAGGAGGTGCGCGATGACGTGCGCAGGAGAATCGAGACGTTCGCTCCCGGCGGCGGCTTCGTATTCAGCTCGATTCACAACGTCCAGGCGATGACGCCGATCGAAAACCTCATGGCCATGTTCGACGTGGTGGCGGAGTACCGATGACGGCCCGCTACAACCTCAAGTACGTATGGGCGATCTCGCTCGTCGCGGCCATGGGAGGCCTGCTCTTCGGCTACGACTGGGTGGTGATCGGCGGCGCGAAGCCATTTTTCGAGAAGAGCTTCGGCCTCACGACGGCGGCCGAGGTCGGATGGGCGAACTCGTGCGCGCTGGTGGGCTGCCTCGTCGGCTCGCTGATGACCGGGGCCCTGAGTGACCGCTTCGGCCGGAAGAAACTGCTGCTCGCCGCGGCGCTGCTGTTTGCGGCGTCATCCGTGCTGACCGGGTGGGCGGGCTCGTTCTCGGTCTTCGTCACGTGGCGGATCGCCGGCGGAGTGGCGATTGGGATGGCGTCGAATCTCTCGCCGATGTACATCGCGGAAGTCGCGCCCGCTCACCTGCGCGGGCGGCTGGTCGCCGTCAACCAGCTCACGATCGTGATCGGGATCCTGGCCGCGCAGATCGTCAACTGGATCATCGCCGTCAGGCTGCCGTTCCTGGACGTGGCCGAGGCCGACATCGAGGCGGCGCGCACCGCGTGGAACGTGGCTTATGGCTGGCGATGGATGTTCACCGCAGTCACCGTGCCGTCAATCCTGTTCTTCGCAGGCGCCCTGTTCGTGCCCGAAAGTCCCCGGTGGCTGCTGGCGTCCGGCGCGCGTGAGAAGGCCCGTCGCGTGCTCGCCCGGATAGGCGGCGAGACGTACGCGGCCGTCGAGTCGGCCGAAATCGAGCGCACGCTCCCGCGCGTCAGAGGCGGCACCGCGGAACTGAAAGCCCTGCTCGAGCCGAGGGTGCGGTCGATCGTCCTCGTCGGCGTTGCGCTGGCAGTGCTCCAGCAGTGGAGCGGCATCAACTCGATCTTCAACTACGCCGAGGAGATCTTCCGGACGGCCGGCTACGGCATCGGCGACATCATGTTCAACATCGTCATCACCGGCACGATCAACCTGGTGTTCACGTTTGTGGCGATTGCCTTGGTCGATCGCGCCGGCCGGCGGACGCTGATGCTGGTCGGCTGCGCCGCCATCGGCCTGTCGCACGTGCTGCTCGGCGGGGCGTACGCGGCAGGGCTGAAGGGACTGCCGGTCCTCGTGTTCACCCTCTGCTCGTTGGGCGCCTACGCGTTGTCGCTGGCGCCGGTGACCTGGGTGCTCATCGCCGAGATCTTTCCGAACCGCGTCCGCGGCGCCGCCGTGTCGGTGGCCGTCTCCGCGCTCTGGGTGGCCTGCTTCATCCTGACGTTCGCGTTCCCGATCCTGCAGCGCACGGCCGGCATCGCCGCCACCTTCTGGATCTACGCGGCCGTCTGCTTCGCCGGATTCTTCTTCGTCCGCGCGAAGGTGCCCGAGACCAAGGGCCGGAGCCTCGAGCAGATCGAGAGGGAATTGGGGCTATAGGGACGGGCGCGATCGATGAATGGAGGCCGGGTCCTTAGACCCGGCGTCACAACGGGTGTCGGCTCAAGCCGTCCACACGGCCGAGCGCGCGGAGAACCCGGTCGGCCGCAGAACGTCCACCCGCAGGCGTGCCGGCAGAGGCTGCCCGATTCCCAGGCTGACCGTGGTCGCCGTGCCCGGGGTCATGTCCGGCAGATCCGCTTCGTGCTGCTCCACGGGATAGCCCTCAGCCGAGTACACCACCCAGCGCAGCCGGTAGCCGGTCAGCGTGTAGGCCGGCAGCAAATCGCGCGTACGGAGGGTGGCCTTCAGTGCATTCCCATCCGAGGACACGTCGAGCGCTTCCACCGGGCTCGACTCCTCCCGCAGCGCGCCGTGAGACGGCTTCTCTGCGCCGTAGAGGTCGACCACGCCGTGCACCCGCTGCTTGAGCACACCCTTGCCGCGATCGCCGATGTGCGTGCGGTAGTCGTTGTAGCAGAAGAAAATCAGGCCTGCGACGGACGGCTGCGCGCGGTAGGCCGCGTTGTGCGTCTTCAGGATGTCGACGCGGCGGCCGTCGCCCTCAGGCCGCTCCGGCGTGCACGCGCAATAGCCGTACTCCGACACGATGATCGGCTTGCCCGGGAACGCCAGATGAATCGCCTCGACGTTCTTGCGAACGTCCTCCACCGTGCCGCCGAACCAGCTTTCGTAGTACTCGTTCCACTCGACGATGTCCATGAGGGCCGTGACGTCGCGTTCTGGCGTCTTCTGCAGCGAGTTCGAGGCGTAGGCCGTCGGCCGGCGCGGGTCGAGCCGCGTCGCCTCCTCCCGCATTCGTTTCGCGAATTCGTACGCAGGCGGGTTCTGGCCGCCGATCTCGTTGCACAGCCCCCAGATGACGACGCTCGGGTGGTTCCGGTTCTGCGTGATCATCTCGCGCAGTTGCTCGAGGCCGTTCTGCATCAGCGCCGGCAGCGGCTCGGCTGTCATCCCCTTGAACGTGTCGGAGCCCCACGTGGGCACCTCGAGCTGCATCAGGATGCCGTAGCGATCGCAGTAGTCGAGCACGCGGCGATCCTGCATCCAGTGGACGCGCGTCAGCACGCAGTTCAGGTGCTTCATGTCCGCGTGGTCGTGCTCGATCCACGACGTGGGTTCCGCCATGCCGTAGTCCGGGTGGCTGCCCGCCATCCGCTCGACGCCCATGAGCCGCACGCGCTCGCCATTCAGGAACAGGCCGCCGTCGCGCGCTTCGAACGATCTGATGCCGAAGGTCTCATCGACCCGGTGCGCCGGGCCGGCCAGGGGCTCGAACGTCGTCCGCAACATGTACAGGTGGGGGTGATCGAAGTGCCAGAGACGGGCGTTCGTCAAGTGCCCGGCGGGCAGGGTGATCGTCGCAGATTCGCCGGCCGCGACGCTCGCTTGTCCGGCGCCCGGTTGCCACAGCACCGTTTCGCCCGTTCTCGAGTCGACGACCTCGTAGCTCACCGTTCCGCGGGACAACGCCTTTGTCGTGTTGCGGATGGTCACCGCCACGTGGATCTTTGCGGCGGCGGCCGCTGCCCCAGCGGGCCCGCCGGGTACGGCGTCCACAGCCACGCCTTCGATGAAGACGCGAGGCAACACGAGGAGCGTGACGGGCCTGTAGATGCCGCCGTCGTGCGTCCAGTCGCTGGAGCGGCCGCGCGGCAGCATCTGGTCGTCGAAGGCGTTGTCGGCGCGGACAATCAGGACGTTCGGCTCGTTCCAGCGCAGGGCGTCCGTGACGTCCAGCGTGAAGCCGGTGTAGCCCTTGCGGAGGTGTTCGCCGACAGGCCGGCCGTTGACCCACACCCTCGCGGAGTGGAACACCGCCTGGAACTCTACACGGACGCACGCGCCCTGCCACTCCGGCGAGACGGCGAAGCGACGCCGGTACCAGGCCACGCCGTAGTACTCCGCCGAGTCCGGTTCGATCTGCCAGGTGTGCGGCACCGTGACGGGCGTCCAGCCGCCAGGCGTGGCGTCGGGCAGGTTCCATCGGTCCTTGTCGCCAAGGCTCCCAGGGTCCAGGCGGAACTCCCAGGTGCCGTCAAGCGGGATGCGCTCGTCCGGCCGCGCGGCCGCGGGCGGCGGGGGAGTTGCGGCGGCCGCTACTCGAGGCGCCAGGGCGGCCGCTCCGGCCACGGCAACCTCCGCAACGAACCGACGACGGCTGCGAGTGGACATGGCGCGCTCCTTGTTCTGCCATTGCGCTGACGCCCGAAAGGCCGCCGGCTACTTCCTCATGAACGCCTCGATCTCCGCGACGGTTCTCGGCAGACCCGGCGTGAGGTTCTCGCAGCCCGTTTCGGTGATGACAATCGTGTCCTCGACCCGCACGCCGAGCTTCTCGTCCGCGAACACGGCGTAGATGTCGCACGCGAACACCATGCCGGGCCGCAGCGGACCCCGCGGCCCCGCGCTGACGTCGTGCGTCGCCATCCCCACGTTGTGGCTGATCCCCGTCTGCATCGTCCGGATCTTGAAGAGGTCCTTGTCGACGTTGAACCCCTTCTTCTTCAGGATCTCGAGAACGAGCGGCTGCACGTCTTTCGCCTCGATTCCCGGGCGGTACACCTGCATGCAGGCTTCCTCAATCGCCTGGGCCGCCTCGTAGATCTCCCGCTGCCGCGGCGTGAACTTCCCGTCGGCCGGATAGGAGGCCGAGATGTCCACGACGTAGTAATCGAGGTTCGGCCCGGCGTCGACGACGATGAAGTCGCCGGCGGCGAGGCTGCGGTCGTGCCGGTAGTAGTGCAGATAGGGGTGATTCTCGTCCGAGCTGATGATGACGTTGTACGCCACGTCGCGCGCGCCGGCCTTCCTGATGGCGTATTCGAAGGCCGCCGACATCTCGTACTCCGGCGCCCCGACGCGCGTGGCCCGCATCATGGCCTTGTGCGCCTCGACGCCGAGCCGGCCGACCGTGCGCAGGTGAGCGATTTCCGCCGCGGACTTGATCGATCGCAAGTCCCAGATGAACGGCGCGGCGTCTTTCACCGTGGCCTGGGGGAAGCGCTCGCGCAGATTCTTGGCGAACTGCAGCTCGCGTGTGAGGCGGCCGTCCCACACGTTCAGCGTCATCGTGTTCTGCAGCGTGGCGAGCTTCTCGGCCGACGCCTCGCGCGTCAGTTCCTCGGGCTTGAACGACGTGTAGAGCACGGCACCCGAGCCTGCGAGCCGCGAGAGCGTCGGCGTGAACTGCTCGATGGGCGCCACGCGTTCGATGCCGGTGAGGGCCGCGGCATTGTGCACGACGTCCAGGCTGATGCCTTCGTTGCGGGCGGCGGCGTCGGTGATGGTGAAGAAGAGCGTGCTCGTCTTCGAACGCCCGTCGACGATGAGGGCGGCGTTGGGGATCTCGACGCCCGTGAAGTACATCATGTCGTTGTTCTGGAAAAACTCGCCGCCGGTGGTGGGCGTGGCGCCGAGCAGGATGGCCACCCCGTCGGGGATCTTCTCGATCAACCTGGCCCGCCGGGCGGCGTACTCCGACGTGTCAAAGAGGAGCGGCCCGGACGCGGACGCGGGTAAGGGCAGGCTGAGGCTGAGAGCAAGCAACGCGACGGTGACGATGGCGGTGCGGCAGTTCATGTGCGGTTCCTCGAGGGCGGGGGAGCGGTCTGCGGCCGCCATTATAACCAGACGGCGAAACGGATTGTCACGAGGCCCGCCATCCATTCCGGATACACTGCCGTCAACACCAGGCACGCCGATCGCCCAACTCGACGGCATCCACAGCCCGGACATCCAATCCCGGCACCGTCCGTGCTGAGGACAGTAGCAGGACTGCATGGCCTGTGCGGTTCGAATTGCTGAATGTGACCGCCGCTGGCCTCCGTTTTCGAGCGAAAGGAAGAAATGGATGCCGTGGAAATGGAAGACGTACTCAGAAATCTCGGTCGTCCGCGCGAGGGGATTGAACAGATTGTGCCAACCCTGATCGATGACGACACCGGCGAGGCGACCGAGGACTGCGCGGAGATCGTCCTCGACCAGTTTCGACACGACGTTCGTCGCCTCGCCGAGGATCTCGTCCCCCTTGACAGGCGGGACGCGACCTAACATGGCGTGGTCAAGGGCGAGCTCGCGCACGTCGTCCGGCGCATCTCCCGATTGGAGGCCACGCCCAGAACGCGACATGCGCGTTGACCAACTTCGCCGGATCCGGCTAAGATCAGAGTTCGCGGTCCGCCATGGCGGCCGCAGCGTCAGGCCAGTATTCCTCAGTAGCTCAACGGTAGAGCATCCGGCTGTTAACCGGAGGGTTGTAAGTTCGAATCTTACCTGAGGAGCCAAATCCCCTATTCTGCCAGTTACTTGCGGCTGCCCATATCCTTGGATTCCAGCCTTGTGACGCGCTTTGTGACATAACCCCGCGAAGACGTCGTTCGTCGGTGGCCGTAGTCCCGAGATTTCCCCAACGAATACGACTTCTCGAGCCACCGAGTCAAGCTCGAACCGGAGTTCAACCGGAGGGTCGCACCTCGATGTAGCGCGATGTTCGGGGATGCCGCGCCCTCGCGCCTCGACTTCCGGCGCATCGGTGAAACGCGGATCCGAAACGCGCAGGCTGCGCGACGGGAAAGGCACGTCGCCGTGGTGGGGCTGGCCTTGAACGGGACATCCGCGTTGTAAACGTCAACGAGATGACATATAAGCGGAACAGGCAGACACCATTAACCGCATCTGGGCGAGCCTTGAGGTATGACAAAGCTGGCCGACCGCCGACAAGAGGAGCTATTCAAGCGGGTCACGGAGATCATCGAGGGGGCGCGAGGCCACGTCGCGCGCACGGTGAACTCGGCCATGGTCCAGGCCTACTGGCTCATCGGCAGGGAGATCGTTGAGGTCGAGCAGCAAGGGAAGAAGCGCGCGGGCTACGGCGAGCAGGTCATCCAAGGCCTGGCGGAAAGGCTGACCACGCAGTTCGGCGCGGGCTACAGCGTCCGCAGCCTTCGGCGCATCCGACAGTTCTATCTGACCTACCCGAGTGGGTCGGCGGTGCCCGCCGGGCTGGGCGGACCCGAAAAACGGCCAGCGGCGTTGGCCGAATCAAGTGTCCGGCGGCCCCGCGAGAAACGGCCAACGGTGTTGGCCGAATCGAGGCCCATAGGCGCACCGATGTTCCCGCCGTCGCTCAGCTGGGCCCACTACTCCTTTCTCCTCAAGATCGAGAGCGCCGATGCTCGCGCGTTCTACGAGATCGAGGCCCTGCGTGAGGCGTGGACGGCTCGCGAGCTGGAGCGGCAGATCGCCACCCTCCTCTTCGAGCGGCTGGCGAAGAGCCGCGACAAGGAGAAGGTACTCGCCCTCGCGAAGAAGGGGCACGAGGTCACGACCCCACGCGACGTGATCAAGGACCCGTTCGTCCTCGAATTCCTGAACCTTCCCGAGCGGCACGCCTGGCTCGAGCGCGACCTCGAACAGGCCATCATCGACCGCATCGAAGACTTCTTGCTCGAACTCGGCAAGGGCTTCTGCTTCGTGGCACGCCAGAAGCGCCTCAGCCTCGACGGCGACCACTTCTACGTGGATCTCGTCTTCTACAACCGGCTGCTGCGCTGCTTTGTGCTCATCGACCTCAAGCTCGGCAAGCTCACCCACCAGGATCTCGGCCAGATGATGATGTACGTGAACTGGTTCGATCGGTTCCAACGCGCCGAGCACGAGCAGCCCACTGTGGGCATTGTCCTCTGTTCCGAGAAGAACGACGCCGTCGTGAAGATCACCCTGCCCGAGGACAACACACAGATCCTGGCCGCGCGCTACCAACACTACCTGCCGACTGAGGAGGAGTTGCGCGCGGAGGTGGCACGGAGCCGGGACGAGGCCGAGCGGGTGTTGCACCTCGCATCGGACGCGCGTGACGTCCGTGCCTGATCCGGTGCCGGGCCCACGCCAGTCCGGCGAAGCTCTGGTGAGGCGACGACCGTGACAGAGAGTGGGCCACACAAGTGGGCGTTCAAAGCCCGCTTGCGCCGTCATGCTTTCGGCTGGAGGTCGCAGCCCGCCATTGAACGGGTGAGACAAGCCGTCGCCGAAATCAAGAAGGTGGCCCGTAAGGATCCGGTGGTTGCAGCCGAGGGTGCCGTCGCCTTCCTCGAGCGGATCTCCCCGGCCATCGAGCACGTCGACGGCTCATCAGGCGCCATCGGCTCCGTGGTGAACAACGCGATCGCCGAGCTGGTCCCCGTGATCGCGAACGCCCCGGCCGACCCGAAGATCCGCGCCGGTTGGCTCGAGCGCCTCTTCGAGGCTCACGCCGAGGACCAGATCCCTTACATCGAGAGCCTCGCCGACCACTGGGGTGAACTCTGCGCGTCAAAAGAGGTTGCCTCCGAATGGGCCGACCGGCTCATCGGCATCACCCGCATGGCGCTCAGCCCGGATGAGGGCGCGAGGGGGTGCTTCCACGGTACGACCATGTGCCTGACCGCGCTCTATGCTGCAGGGCGCTACGACGAACTGCTCGACCTCCTCGATACGGAGAGCTTCTGGCCCTACAAGCGCTGGGCGGTGAAGGCTCTCGCCGCGCAGGGAAAGAAGGCCGAGGCCATCCGACTCGCTGAAGCCAGCCGCAGCCCATGGGCGAGCGACTGGGACATCGACCGCGCCTGCGAGGACATGCTGCTCTCCTCCGGGATGGTCGACGAGGCCTACGCACGCTACGGACCGAACGCCAATCGTGGAGGCACCTACCTGGCGACATTTCGCGCCGTCGCCAGGAAGTACCCGCACAAGAGCACGAGTGACATCCTCGCCGACCTGGTGAAGACCACACCTGGTGATGAGGGCAAGTGGTTCGCGGCTGCCAAGGATGCCGGACTCTTCGATGAAGCGCTGGCGCTTGCCGCGCGCACGCCATGTGACCCAAAGACGCTGACGCGAGCAGCCCGCGATTACGCCGGGAATCAGCCTGCGTTCGCGCTCGGGGCAGGCCTCCTGGCGCTGTACTGGCTGGCTCACGGCTGCGGCTACGAGATCACCAGTGCCGACGTGTGGGCCGCCTACTTGAGCACCATGAAGGTCGCCGAGCAGATGGGCAAGGCGGGCCAGGTGCGTCAGGACATCCGGAGGATGGCGACATCCGTTGAGCCCGGCGCCAACTTCGTCGCGCGCATCCTGGACCGCGAGCTGGGGCTGCCATGACGAGGCACCTACCAGGTGCCGTGTGCTGATGAGAGAGCACCACGGACTCAGCGCCGTGCATCGAGATCCGCAGACGGGCGAAAACTACTTGCGAATCCCGATGCCCAGCCCCGCAATGCCGGACCGCGCGCTGCAGTCGATTGCGACGCTATGGTGCCAGTTCAAGCAGTGACGCCTCCGCGGCGACGTGTGACACGGTTTGTGACCCAACCCCTTCGAAACACCCCGTTCCATGGCGATCGATGGGGATTGATGGATGTGCGTTCGACCGGCCGCAAGTCATTGACTGTCATCATCCTCATCGTCCTTGGTCGCACGTGGTAGATCTCCGAGGCCGCTTCTGTTAACCGGAGGGTTGTCCGCCTTCGCCCGCTCCCAACGAAGGGGCGGGCTTCGGCGTGACCACGCCGTAGCGCGTAGCGCGGAGGTGGGTAAGTTCAGATCTTACCTGAGGAGCCAACCCCTTTCCGTCGAATCCCTAGCGTTTTCTGCTATATCAGGCTTCCAGCGAGTCGGCTTTGCCCCCGTCCAGAGGGTCGAAAACGCCTGCTTGGGTTTCCGTTGGGTTAATCCGGGAGCTGAACCCCGGGGAGAACGGCGCCGTCGGGGCACCCAAAGCTTCGTCCGGCCTTGCCCGTTTGGTGACGGCGCGGCACGCGAACGGACGGTCGACCGACCAGCGGCGAGCAGCCGCGACGTCCATCGCGATCTGAATCCCGCCACCGAGAGGGTCCTCGACAACGGCGTCGTCAAAGTGCTGGATTGCGGGCTCGCGAAAGCGCTCGATCTGACGTGTCATCGAGCGCGGATCTCATCAACTCGACCCCCGCTCACGGCACCCGCGCCCTGGCGACCATCACGGACAGCCAGAGCGCGCGTTCTGGGCTATACTCGCGCCACCTTCCTTGAACTCGAAGAGTCGGCGTCTGCTGTGAGACTGCACGTATGTCCCTGAAGCCAGGCACGCGCTTCGGTCCCTACGAGATCGTGGCGCCGATCGGGGGAGGCGGCTGTGCTCTGGCGACGGCGTCAGATATCGGGTCTGTCAACCTGCGATCGGCAGGCGAGCGATGCAG
>Ga0315297_10001017_pt1 | contig 17069 bp, 14 predicted proteins | sample YL17G15_0_MG_FD_203628 | JGI IMG/M metagenome (GOLD analysis project Ga0315297, IMG submission 203628) | Sediment microbial communities from Yellowstone Lake, YNP, Wyoming, USA - YL17G15_0 | ecosystem: Environmental > Aquatic > Freshwater > Lake > Sediment | place: USA: Wyoming | collected... | reverse complement strand
ACAGGTGCGGTCCAAGCCGTGACGCCTGGAATACCAAGCTCGTTCGATCCTGTATAGACTCTAACGAAGTAGTAGCTGGCGTCATCCGACGTGAGCGTCACTGTCCAGTCGAACGCGGCTGAGCCGTCGCCAGGCATGCTCGCGACCACATTCCCGCCATCGGACACAATCTCGACCAATGTGATGGCGTCGCTTGCAGGTCCGTCGGGATCCTCAATGTGGATATTTGCCACAAACGAGGGCCTGCCGGAGAGCACCGACCCCATGGCAGCTCCATTGAGAGTGTAGAGAATGCGCAGGTTGCTGTCCAGCGTGGCATAGCCTCGGCCATCCCTCATGGCGTCGTAGAGGTCTTCGCGGCCCAAGCTGGGTGCGAGCAGCACGGTCCTTACCTCGGACCCCGAGATCCAGTCCGCGGAGTGGGTGTCCGCCGTCGCCGTCGGCATCATATGCCAACCGGCGTCCAATGCCTTGATGTAGCTCGACTCACGGATGTTGCCATTGTAGCACTCTATCATTCCCATGGCCAGGTCGCGCTCCTCAGTCAGGAAATCGAACTGAAAGTAGTCCCAGGCGTCGGGATAGCCATACGAGAGAGGGTGGTTCCACTGGCCTACCGCACCGGGTTCTCCGGCAATCCAGTCGTATATCCACGGGAAGACACCGGACGGGCGGAACTGGCTCGCGTCCGGGGGCATATACGGTATGCCGTAGATGTTGAGCTCGTTTATCCCGGGCACGAAGTACTCATACGCTGCGATCGCGGCGAACGCTGAAGAGGAGTGCGCATCGGCTGAGCGCAAAATGTCTGCCCACTCCACGTCCCGGAGCAGATAGTGGTGGTCAGTTATGGCCAGGAAATCTGCGCCCGCTACCTGAGCGGCTTCGAATGCCTCGTCGGGCGTGCCATCGCCATCTGAGTACGAAGTGTGCGAATGCAGGTCGCCGAAGTACAGGTTGTATTGCGGCGCCGCGTCCTCCGTCTCCACTACGAGCGGGGCACCGCCGCACAGTGAAGGGCCGATCATCGCAATCATCACTGCCAAAGAAAAGACTGAAAGACACCTCGTGGTCAACATGACTATGGAATCCCCCTGAACTAGGCTCAGCCGGATATCTCCGCAATGGTATATTTCGGTTACTGACTCGGCGGAGGGAAAGGGAAAGGAAGAGAGCCCTCCGGCATTGTGAAGCCGGAGGGCATTGTCGGCGAGTCCTCACTTAAGGATGTCTTCGAGCGGGCCGGCGGCGTTCGTCCACTCACGCTCAAGCGTGAGCACGTCCTCCATGTACCAAGGCTCGAGTTGGTTATCCCTGACCCACTCGAGCTGTTCCAGCGCGTCCTCCACGGACATGGACCCGTCCTTGAGGCCCAGGTACACGCCCTGGATGTCCACATAGTCCTGGGCCTGGTCGAAGTCGTCGCCCCAGTACATGAAGCAGTCCGTCATCTGAACGAAGACCTCGACATAGGCCTCCCTGCTGCAGTACATCCCCCACTCCATGCTGCGCACGCGCTCGAGCGCGGTGACAGCGCTGTTCGCCTGGCCGGTCTTCAGCGCCTCGATGGCAGTCACGACAGCCTCGTGGTCGGTCGCATGCTGATGGGGCCTCAGGAACGGCTCCCAAGAGGGCATCGCTCCTCCCTCGCCCATGGTCCACGGGATGAATATCCTCCTCGAGTCGATGATCGCGCGGTTCAGTTCGTCGGCCATCGATCTCACCTCAGCCTTCTGCTTGGGCGACTTCGCCGACGCGTAAGCGGCTTCGATCTCGTCGGCCTTCGCGTTGATGGCCGAAGATAGGGTCTCGAAGTCGGACAGAGCAGCAAGTGCCTTGTCTATGTTCTCACGCTGCGAGGGCACCATGTGCTTCTCGGACGCGAGGTACTGCAAGGCCCAGTCGCACGCCGGCACGAAGTCCAGAGGCACGACGAGCGCGTTAACTGACCTGAAGGCCATCAGGGCAGTCAGCTCCATGACCATGGCCACCATGTCCTCTGACTGGAGCTCTATGGTGTCCAGCTGCGTGTGGTAGTACGGGTCGAACCCCGCCCCCCAGACCATCTCGACCGCGGTCCCGCCGCCCTTGCCGGCGAATGACCACGCATCCGTCCATGTCCAGACGGGAGTGTAGCAGTTCAGGACGTTCAGGTACCCGAGGTCGGATATCGCGCTCCGGACGAACGCGCTGACCTCGCACGATATCTCGAGCCAGACCTTGCCCCCGACCTTGGGGAAGCTGCCTCCGTCTATGTTCAGCTCCATGACGAGGCCCTCCATGACCCCCGGGTGGGCGCGGACGAACTCGTACGAGCCCACGAGCCAGTTGAACCACGTGCCTCCGGGGCCTCCGCTCTCCTCCGAGCCCACGGAGCAGAACACCAACGTCCTCTCGTTCACGTACTCCCCTGAGGCCCTCGCCTCGGAGAACATCCTGGCCATCTCGAGCATGATCGCGACGGAGGAGCTGTCATCGAACGAGCCACTCCACCACGTGTCGATGTGTCCCGATATGACGACATACTCGTCCGCTCTCGTGGTGCCTTCGAGGACTGCCGCTACATTCACAGACCTCGCGTTGGAATCGAAATCCACTCGGCCTGCGATCTCCAGCGTGACAGGCCCGGACGCCGTGAGCTCCTGGAGCCTTGCGGCGGAGTTGGGAGATATGGATATCGCGGGGATCTGCGAGAAGACCGAATCCTGCTTGATGCCCTCAGGATTGTCAGCCCCGGCGAAATAGCCGTAGAACATGACAGCCGACGCGCCGTGCAGGGCCGCCTCGGCGGCCGGGGTGTTCGGCCATCCCTGAGTGTTGTCGTCCCTGTGGAGGAGGGCGACCGCGCCATTCAGGCTGCCGTCGGACCCGCAAGCGGCATCGAACTCCCCTGCCGTCCCGTAGCCTACATCGATCACATCCGCGACGAGGACGGCACCTTCGTCGACATTGCCATGGAAGTACGGCACTCCGTCGTTCAGCCCCCAAACAGATGGTGAATCGCCGTAGGTCGTGGCCGGGACGTCCTCGTAGCCGCTCGAGGCTATCCTGACCGTCGTCCCATAGTGCTTCCAGTTCGCGACCCTGAACTCCTCCCACCAGACCTCGTCCACAGGCATCCCCGAGAGCTCATCGAACACATACTGCTGGGCGCTCCTCTCCTCCTGAGACCCTGCGGTCTTCTCCCCCAGCGAAGAGAGATACTCCAGCTGACTCCATGCGTGGTCATAGTCGAGCTTTTCAATGATCGCGAGTTCGGCGGGTGCGAGGTTGAGCGGCTTCGATGAGCCGATAGCAGGTATGCCGTAACAGGCAGGCATTGCCATCACAACCACGAACATCAAACCCACGCACAAATCAATCATTCTTCGCATCGAATTCCCCCCCAAGCACTTCCCTGACATAATGTGTCCGGGCAATCCCGAATCGCGCACTGACATCATAAGCGTTGCCCGCTAGAATGCTGTGACAGATGTTCTTGACGTCGGGGGCTCACATTGTCTGGCTGAATGAGCGAAAGCTCGTTCAGGTGGGATGCATTGGGGCGGTATCTGCCTCAGGAAACGGGACTGGAGGCGAATCAACATGGTGCTGGTGGGTGAAGCGGATAGGTTCTTCAGGATAGCCAAGAAGGTCGTCTGGGAAGAACCTGAGCCGTGGATCTGGAAGCCGAAATACAAGGACGACAACAAACGCATCCTCGCAGAACTAGAAAAAACGTCGGTTGAAGGTGAGCGTTGACTCGACTGGCGTGGGCACCAAGCTCTTCGATCGCTGACTCGCCCATCCGACCGACAGGTCGAAGGACTCCGTCAAACTCCACGCCCCCGTCGACGACCGGGATGCGGCGTTCTCAATAGCCATCACCGACGGAACAACATCCGACGTCACCCTATTCCCATACTTGATAGGCGATGTCGACGCCCCCGTCGGCATCGTCCGCGCCGACAGGGGATACCTCTCGAGAGACAACGTCCAGCTCGTCGAGGACATGGGGGCGGTTCCATACATCAAGCCCAAGTCCTGGTCCAAGATGATGAGCAAGGGTCAGTTCGCCTGGAGGCACATGATGTTCAGGTACGGGAAGGAACCAGAGCGGTTCCTGAAGGAGTACAACCAGCAGAGACCGATCGAAGCGTTCTTCTCGAAGTACAAGAGGCGGTTCGGATCCGTCAAGAGCCGCATCGGGACGATGGGCGGAAAGAGGTCCGGATGAAGATCATGATCCTCAACACCCTGATCGTGTTGAACGAGGAGGTCGCGGAGGAGCTGAGGATGGCGGGCTAATTATCTATCACAGCAACAGCTCCAAATACCCCTAAATACTCCAATGCAGTTTATCGCGTGGCAAAGCCCGTAGCCGGACGCCAGCATGAGGAAGTGGACAAGAAGAGAGAATGTCGATCATTCGAACCACGAGATCAGGACCTGAGGTTGCTGCTGATTTCGCACCATATGTGATTGCCCACTGACGGTGGACCTCGGATCTGTCCGGCCAATCAGGCCATAGAACGAGGAGGCAGAGGAGATGGAGAGAAGAAAGCGGGGCATGGGATGGCTGCCTGACTATCCGGACATTCGAGACTATACATTCGAGAGCAAGGAACTGCTGAGCAAGAAGGAAATCCATGCGCTTGTCACGCCCATAGGTCTGCAGAAAGCAAACCGGACAACTCTGCCGTCGTCCGTTGACCTCAGGAGATGGTGTCCGCCCATCGAGGACCAGGGCGAGATCGGAGCCTGCACCGCGCACGCAGGCGTTGGGATGGTCGAGTACTACGAGAAGAGGGCCTTTGGAAAGCATATCGACGCTTCGCGGCTCTTCCTGTACAAGGCCACGAGGAACCTCTCCGAACTGCACGGAGATAGCGGCGCATCAATCCGTTCCACGATGGGGGCACTCGTCTTGTTCGGCGTCCCGCCTGAGAAATACTGGCCGTACAACGACAAGGACCCTGATTTCGACAAGGAGCCGAGTGCGTTCTGCTATTCGTTCGCAGAGAACTACAAGAGCATTAGGTACTTCAGACTCGACACGCCTAGACTCTCGGAAGAAGCGGTCCTCGAGAGTGTCAAGAAAACGCTCGTCGCAGGCATTCCCGTGATGTTCGGCTTCACCGTCTACAACTCGATCGATCAGGCGAACAGCACGGGCAAGATCCCTTTTCCGTGCAGCAACGAGAGAGTGTTGGGAGGACACGCTGTTGTCGCTGTGGGCTACGACGACGAGACCGAGATAAGAAATGCAGACTGCGACGTCTCGGCGAAAGGAGCAATGCTGATCAGGAATTCCTGGGGCGAGGGATGGGGGGACGGAGGCTACGGCTGGCTGCCATACGAGTTCTTGTACAGAGAGTTGTCAGTTGATTTCTGGTCGATGCTCAAGCAGGAATGGGTGGACACGAGAGAGTTCACTATCGAATGAGGACCCTCGCTCAGAGCCACCTCGACGCAGTCGTTCGAGCCCATTCACGTCGCCGCGCACATCCCAAGAAAAGACAATAGGGGAGAGAAGACTATCCCAATAACGGAAGCATGGCGAAGATTGCGACGAGTTGCATAATGCTGTTGCTAGTCCTGCTTCTCGCTATCGGGATCCAACCCCAGACCAGCGCATGGAGCAACGGTGGCTACTCTTCCGATCCTGACCATCCCGATTATGGCACTCATGACTGGATCGCTGACAAGGCGCTTGCGATCCAGACAATGGATGCGAGCTTCCTGAAGACCACATATCACGCCCGATTCCTGCTTGGGACGGAGGCTCCTGACAACACCGCCTACATAGGTGACAGCACGAACCATCACGTCTACTATTACTCATCCGGCGACCTCCAAGATGGCAAGAGCGCAATCAGAGCATCGCAGATGTACCAGATCGCTCTTGGTTACCTGGCATCTCAAGATCTCGGTAATGCCGCATATTACATCGGTGCGATGACACACTACGTCGCTGATGTCGGCGTCTTTGGGCACACGATGGGAAGCGGGACCGACTGGGGGACGGAAGACCATCACTCAGACTACGAGGACTTCATTCAGTCAATGACCGGTTCTCTCAATTCGCCAACAGGAGTGTCTCTCTGCGACTCCGATGCCTATGCTGCAACTCTCGATCTAGCCGACAAAATCACATTTGGCGGAGGAGTAATAATGCCCAATATCTGGATGGACACGAACTACGACTGGACGAACTCCACATTTGTGACGAGCGCCATGGCTTCGTTGAATAGTTCAGTTGCAGCTGTCGCTGCCGTGGTCAATCATCTGCTGGTCGAGGCCGGTTCTTCGTCCACATCGCCCGACCCACAGGCGCCTCAGCCTCCAGAAACTCTCAGAGCCATTGTGACCGGGGCCTATATCGGTCTTTCGTGGTCACCTCCCACGAACGATGGTGGTCGAGCTGTCACTGGCTACAAGATATTCCGCGGGACCGATCCAGACAACCCGTCGCTTGTTGCAACCGTCGCCGACTACGCCCGCAGCTGGACGGATGAATCCGTTGAGAAGGGCACAACCTACTACTATTGGGTCGTCGCGGAGAATTCTGTTGGTTCGAGCAGCATGTCCACGGTTGCGTCCGCAACCGTCCCAGGAGAACACAGCTCACTGCTCCTGCCGATCTCGATCTCATCTGCTTTGTTCGCCTTTGGTGCTGGAGGGGCAATGCTGTGGTGGAAAAGAGCTCGGAGCAAGTCACGGTCTTGAATGGCTCATATCTCACTCCTGTCAGCCGGAAAGAGTCAAGGGGAAGGAAAGACGCGGAAAATGGGCCCGATCATCTCAAGTTGGCAATGAACCGGTGAGTGAAATCCCTCGCCATGTCGAGCGCGTCCGAGGCCAGTGGTCCCTTGAAGCCAGTAACGGCGACATGCAACACCTCGGGATGAGCGCTGAGGCCGCGTTCCCTGGCCAGGTCCTGCATTCGCGTGGCCGCGCTCTTTGTCACCCGCTCGAGCCATTTCTTGCGCTTCTCATCGTCTTCCGACAAAGGCCCGACGGTATCAAAGGTCACGATAGGCCTGCTCTTCCAATACTCCGCATCCAGTCCCTCCATGAACCCTTTCGCCTTCTTGGTCGGGCGCCCCATCCTAGTGGGGGAACCGACGAACATGAAATCTGCTTCGACCTTCTTTGATTCATTCTCCCCCAGGTTCAGGGTGTCTGCTGAATGTCCATCCGCTCTGATCTGCTCTGCGATCGCCTCTGCAACCTGCCTCGTGTTGCCGTACACGCTGTCGAAGACAACGATTCCCTTCGTCCTGATTCCTCTAATTTGCAGATGGGCTTGCCAGATATATCAATTACCGAACAAGTTAGGAAGGTTGTAGGAGGCTGAACAGAACTCCGTCGCGCATTTGCACGAGCGCTACAGAGCCTTTGGGGAATCTCCCACATGAGATTCGTCTCACCCCTCATTCGACGGATGAGCATCAGCCTGCCATCTCATTCTATGGGAGTAGGCCGGCGCCCCTTAGCTCTTGCGTGATCTTTTCGACTGCAATCTCGACGTCCTCAGGCTTTCGCGCGCCAGTGCATACCAGCTTCCCGCTGCCGAAAAGCAGAACCACGACCTTCGGGACATCGAGCCTGTAGACCAGACCGGGGAACTGCTCGGGCTCGTACTCTACCTTCTCAAGACCAAGGCTGATGGCTATCGAGTTGAGATTGATCTTCGCCCCGAGGTCGCTCGAGGCAACGATGTTCTGAACTTCTATCTTGGGCGTGGTCTTGATCACGATGCCCGCGGCCTCGATCTGCTTGACCACCTTGCTGATAGCTAGCTTCACCTGCTCAAGGCTCTTGCCGCCCGTGCACACAGCCTTTCCACTTCTGAAAAGCAGTGTCGCCGTCTTCGGTTCTTTGAGCCGGTAAATCAGACCCGGGAATTGCTCAGGGTCGTATTCCGCACCGTCGAGTGCAACCACGATCGCCTGAAGATCTAGCTCCGTCCCGAGAGACGTTGAGGCGACAACGTTCTCTATCTTGATGACTGCCATAGACTCGATACCGGCCTTACCGTATTTAAATAGTTATTCAAGTAACGAGCCCATAATCGATGATGAAGGTCGAAAAATGGGGTTTGAAAGACCGAGAGTGGACATTCTTCATCATTGGACAGGCCACCAACGGGTGTCAGACATGCTCGAAGATGGCTACTTCCAGAACTTCAAGCGGGACTTCCTTTCGGGGGCGCTAGCCTGCGACGCGGCGCCGCGATCGCTCCTTTCCAGCTCTTTGATAGCGAACTCGCCGGTCTCGAGGAGCGAATACAGGTCAACTCCCGTCACTCCTAGGAATATCTCGAAGATATCGTCGTCGGCTATTGATTTGTCCGATAGATTCAGTCCCAGTTCCGAGAGGAGTTTCTTTCCGAAACTGGTCTTGATTGCACCACCAACATTCAGATACTCTCGGACCTTCTCCCCCTTCTCGTAGAGGGTGAAGCCGTAGGTCTTGGATGATGCTTCGCAGATCATCCCGATCACTCCGGCCGAGTGCTTTCTCGAAAACTCCTGACAGGATCTTGTGTCCGAGAACATGGCCTTCTCCGGGTCATAAATGATGGTCCAGCCAGCGCAGGGAACAACGGCTTTCAAGACTCTATTGTTGCCCAGGTCCCAGTTCTGCATATGCTTTGAAAGCTCACTATCGCCGTGGACCTTCGCCCTCTCGCCGAGGACGCGGTACCCGAACATGCCGAGAGTCTCGTTCAGATGTTTCAGGTGCTCTTCCTTGAAGGCCATCACGCTGACATCAAGATTCATCTCTGTTCATCTCCCGCGCCGTTGTCGAGGCCGCCAAGAATCTGTCTGCGAAGTACAAAGAACTTCGCATTCTCGTCATCGGAAGACGCCGTGGATGGCAGCCGCCCATCCAATGTGAGAAACGACCCTCGATGCGACTCACTGAGAGCGATTCCCCTCTTCGCCTTGCCCCCCTATCCCCTTCTTCAACCTTCCAATTGGCAATGCACGCGTCCGAGAACATGGTCAGAAGGGTTCATATGCCCCTTCGCGCAAACCATTGCTGAGCAGGGATGATACCCCAAGTCATATCAACCCGGATTCGTCTGAGCTAGTCGCGAGAGAACATGAAGTGTCCAACTTGTGAGACCGAAAACGACGAGACCCATAGTCGCTGCCGCAAGTGCGGCAGCCGGCTCGCGGCAACTGCTGCCAAGCCAACTAGCGTTGCGAATGTGACTCCTCCAAGATCGGCCGCAGTCTCTCCTGACGATGTCGCCAGGAAGCTGAAGATGGACTATTCACGTGCCGCAAAGGACGAGGCGGACAGATATCTCGAGTGCGTTCAGCAGATCAGCGGCCAAATAGTGAAACCGAAGCACGATTCCAGGGAGCTGGTCGCCTACGCTGCAAAACTGATCTTCACGCAGTTCCACATCAAGGAAGTGGCGATCGGCCTGAGGAGCGCATCGGACGGCAGGTTCAGATATGTCGCGATGCAAGGCATGAGAGCGAACATCTGGGCACAACACACCGGGCTGTCGTATGCTCACGATACCTTCTTCAGCAATAGCAAGTACAAAGGGACTCTCATAAGCAAGCTCACCAAGCTGCTTCTTGCAGAGGACGAACCATACGACGAAATGGAGAAGAAGACCTACAACGAACACCTTATGCGCTCTTCGAAACGAAAAACACCAGATGACAGCATAGAGGGCGACTACCTCGACACTCTCATATACGGGATCGACGGCGGTCTTATCGGATGGATAGAGATGTCCGGGACCTGGGACGACAAGCTCCCGAGCGCGAGGGCAATCAGGGCAATTGAGATCATCGCGAACTTGATGGGGATTGCTCTGTCCCGTGACCCCACAATCGCGGGCATGAAACAACCCGATTCCGGCAACCTCCCACGCAACGGGTGAGATGAAATCCCCGGGAGAGGAATATCTCACCTCATACGAAAAAACAAGGATGGATCTGGCGACAATGAGCTAGCTAGGAGCAACAATCGCTTCGTTGTGAGGCTCTTAGGTTAGTACAGGCGGACCTGGAAATGGAACCCCATGAAGATACGATGAAAGGCAAGATTGTGCTGATAACTGGCGCAACCTCAGGCATAGGAAGAGAGACAGCACTGGGCCTGGCGAAGATGGGGGCAACCGTCGTCCTCGTCGGACGTAGCAGAGAGAAGCTTGACAGAGTCGCAAGCAGTATTGCGTCTGCGACCGGGAATCGCACGATAGACACCATGGTCTGCGACTTGACGTCGATGGAGAACGTTCGGAAACTCGCCTCGGATTTCAGACACAAGTATCAAAGACTAGACGTCCTCGTCAACAACGCGGGAGAGATAGTCGGTGAAAGGAGGACCACCGTTGATGGTTTCGAGTACACGCTCGCCCTCGATCATCTCTCCCACTTCCTGCTGACGATGCTGCTTGTGAACCTGATCGAGGCGAGCGCCCCTGCCAGGATCATAAACGTAAGCTCGTCCGCCCACTTACTTGGCCGCATCGATTTCGAGGACCTGATGGGTGAGAAGAAGTACAAACCCATGAAAGCGTATAGCCAGGCGAAGCTGGCGAACCTGCTATTCACGCACGAGCTAGCAAGAAGGCTTGCCGGGACAGGCGTGACCGCCAACGCGGTGCACCCTGGCGCAGTTAGAACGAACTTCGGAAAGGGGATCAAGGGCAGATGGAGGAGGATATTCCTCTGGCTAGGAAGCCCATTCTTGATCGATGCTGAGGAAGGCGCGGAGACATCGATATTCGTAGCATCTTCGCCCGAAGTCGCAGGAATCACCGGCAAGTATTTCGTGAAGAAGAAGGAGAAGAGATCTTCCAAGAGATCGCACGACCAGACGGCGGCCAAGCGGCTGTGGGAAGTCAGCTCCAAACTGACAGGGATCGAATAGCACCACACTCCACAAAGGACACGTCTCCCACATCATCCGCTCCCTCGATGATCCCCCACCGATCGAACGGTCGGACTGCCCATAGCCAATAAGAAGGATGTCTGCAGCAAGCATCTAGAACAGGCGACAGCGCAAAGCTTTTGAGTAGCCGTGACAGAATACCCGAACCCTGAGAGATCCACGGACCTGGAAGGAGTTGATGGAATGGAATATCGACAATTCGGGACGACCGGCTGGAAGGTCTCGGCGCTGGGCTTCGGATGCATGCGCTTTCCAACGACCGATGGAAAACCAATTAGCCAGAAGATAGACAAGCCAGAGTCCACGCGGATGGTCCGACACGCCATAGATCATGGAGTCAACTACATAGACACGGCCTATCCCTATCACGGAGGGAAGAGCGAGGTTCTCCTTGGCAACATCCTGAAGGCCGGCTACAGGGAAAGAGTCAAGCTGGCGACGAAGTCCCCTGTCTGGCTCATAAAGAAGGGAAAGGATTTCGACACCTATCTGAACGAGCAGCTAATGAGACTTCAGACAGACTATGTCGATTTCTACCTCTTCCACGCGCTCAACAAGAAGAATTGGCACAACGTCGTCCTGAAGCACGGCCTTCTCAAGAGGGCGGAAGCAGCGGTCAAGGCGGGCAAGGTCAGGAACCTGGGATTCTCGTTCCACGATGATTACAGCGCCTTCAAGGAAATCGTCGACGGCTACGACGGATGGTCGCTCTGCCAGATACAGTACAACTACATGGACACGGAGAACCAGGCCGGGACGAAGGGGTTGAGATACGCAGCCTCGAAGGGATTGGCCGTCGTCGTGATGGAGCCCCTCCTCGGCGGACGACTGGCGAATCCCCCAAAACCCATCAAAACCATCCTCAAGAATCAAGGCAAGGGAATCAAGCCTTCGAATCTGGCACTGCAATGGCTATGGAACCAGCCAGAGGTCTCGGTCGTGCTGAGCGGGATGACGACGATGGGACAGGTGAAGGGAAACCTCAGGTCCGCGAACATGTCGGGAACGGCCTCTCTCGGGAAGGATGGACTGAGACTCATAGAGAATATCAAGAAGAGATATCGCGAGCTGGTCCCCATCCCGTGCACGAAATGCAGCTACTGCATGCCGTGTCCGAACGGAGTGAACATACCGAGGAACTTCGAGGAGTATATCGACGGATTCATACACGACGATGCTCGGACCGCCCGTTCGATATACTCGAGGTTCTTCAAGAAGGAGGAACGGGCCAGCCAATGCACGGCGTGCAAGAGATGCGAGGCGAAATGCCCGCAGAAGATCCGGATCAGCGAGCTGATGCCAAAGGTGCACGGCGTCCTGGGAAAAGGCCAACCATATCCAAAGCTCGGATAGTCTGCCTCGATCGTGTGAACACTCATATCGACAGCAAGGTCCTAGCGGGCGTGTGGCGTCTCTGTGGCGAACCCATGAAAGCCATGCCGGGCGATTGAAAAACCATCGTGGCAAAAGAACTTAGGGAAGCGAAACCATTGAGAAGAATACAAGGGGGTTGTGACGATCTCATATCTAAAATTGCCAAAAAGCAAGAACCGCAAAGTGAAGGAACACATCAAAAGGCATCGGAAGGGAAGGCCGAGCAAGCAATAATGGCAAAGGCGACCAGAGACCGATGACCCGAGAGAGTTCGCCTTGCACCCTGCCCAAGTTCTTCCTAATAGGGTCGAGGATCTAGTTCTCGGCATGGACCACACACAACCATCAGGACAGGCCCATGTCAGGCTCGCCGGGTCAACGGAACAGTTTTTCGAGCTTGCTGACGCTGTATTCCTTTCCGTACTCCGATAGGAGGCTGTCCATCCTCTTTCTTACATCAGGCTCGAAGGGCTCGGGTACATGAGAGTCGAGAAGTCTGACCACGCGCTCTTTCGCGCGCCGATTAGTGTCTCTGGATCCTGAAGCTGTCCATTGCTGTCTTGTGGCTCTGTCCGACAGCTTTGGCGCCAGGTGCTCTTTCTTGAATTGCTTCAGAGTCTCCTTCTGCTTTAGGAAGTTGCCCAGATGTCCGGTCTTCGATATGACATTGACGGAGAGAGTCTCCTCGTTGACCTCTATCCCTTGGGCGATCCTGCTCGCGTTCGAGGCGATCTCGTCGTCGATGATCAGCTGGACAGGCGACTGGCAGTTGAATGTCTCTGTCGAACCCATGAACAGCTCGGCGAAATCCGCGCCCGCCAACACTGCCGTCAGAGCGGACTGCGTCTTCTCGTATGTGGTCTGCGCATCGACTGTCTTCGAATCGCTCTGCACGCCCACATCGCTCGGGAGTCCGTAGTGCTTCGCCAGCTGGACGGAGCCCGCGCCGATGAGGGAGAACTCAGGAGCTCCCGTGGCGGCTATTCCAGACCTCATGTCGAGGGGACACGAAACCGAACCGTAGACCATCTTGGGAGCTTTCGTGGCGCACCTTGCAATCGCGACCGAGCTAAGGATCTCCGCGTTCTGCTGAACGAGGAGCCCCGCGAGTGACGCTGGAGCGGTCCCTCCTGCGAGAGCCATGACCATCACAAACACTGGTGAGTCCAGCTCGGCATGTCGGAGCAACGTCTCGATCATGTACGGGTCGTGTCCAAGCGGGCTGATGGGATCAATGTATCCAGGGAAGACATTCTTTCGCCCCAGCTCCCGCCTGTCGCCGAACAGGATCTCGACTATCCTCAGCATCAGCTCCAGCTCTGCTTTGTCTCCGCTGCTTCCGTAGGTCAGTTTTGACGAATTCACCAAGCCCGCCATCCACATGACTATGCTCATGGCTTCCTGAGGCACATCGTGCGGGTAGATCGGGATGTAACCCAGAGAGCAGGAGTCCAGCGCGTCCAGCAGCCTGCAGATCAAGATGCCGTCCTGCAAGGTGGAGCTCCGGACTTCCCCAGTATCGGGATCCAAGAAGAAAAGGCACTGCGCCCCAGGGCCGAACTTGGTCCTTCCGTCGACCATGTCGATGGAGTGCTTGTCGCTCCTCGCGTGCCACCTCCAGTTCTTCTTGCAGCTCTTGACCGCATCCATGACAGACGACTCGGACATGCGCACGATCTTGGCCTTCATGTCAACCTCGTATCCGTTTTTCTGAAGGAGGGCGAGTGTTTCCTGGGAATCTACCAGGATCCCTGTCTTCTCCAGGACCTCCATGGTGGCACCATGGATCGCCTCCAAGTCGCTTTTGTCCAGCAGCCTTAACCTTCTCTTGTCCGAGACCATCTGTGAACCTCCTTCGATGACAGACGACGAAAACTCGCTCGCTTCCAAGTATCTCTGTAATTCGCAGACATATCAGCCCACGGGCAGAAATGCCTTCTCATGGTCAGGAACACCAGAAAAGGCAATAAAGACAGCGGTGCTATCAGTATACATCCAAGGCCGACGCCGACTGTGACCGAGTCATGACTGTGGCGGCGTTGCGCAATCGTTTCCGGAGTGCTTGAGAGAATGGTGGGAATGGTAAGTCCAGAATCTGTCATCCGAAAACTCAAGTTCGACTATCTCAAGGCGAAGAACGACTCTCACTTCAAGTCGATGGAAGTGATGACTTTGCTCCTATCGCGCCTTCAGAGATCGCAGTTCGTCGTCCACGACTTGATCCAAGAGGCCGCGAACCAGATTCAGAGACAGTTCAGGTTCAGGTACACGCTGATAGGCCTCCGCAGCCTCTCGGACGGGCTGTACCGCTACGAGGTCATGTCCGGCATGCGCCCAGATGCCTGGACAAGTCAGAAGTCCAGGACATACAAGAGGACGGACTTCGAGCTGCACACGCAGAGCTACAATGCGGGGGAGCTAAGCAAATGCTCGAGAGTCTACCTCGAGGAGGTCAACCTCCTCGGTGCGACGGACATGACGGTTCTGAACCGCCCCGTGCTTCACGGAACGAGGCGAAAGGGAGAGGACGAAGCGCTCGAAGCGGATTTCATCGACACGCTCATCCTGGGACCCTCGGACGACCTACTCGGATGGATCGAGTACTCCGGAACCATCACGAACGAATTCGCTCCCGCGATTGCCATAAAGAGCATAGAAGTGATGGCAGGAATCCTCTCGATCGCCCTGGTGTCTCAGGGCTATGCAATCCGGTGACTGTCGGTGGGGAATCCTTCCTCGGTGCAATAACCCCCTGATTGAGAACCGACCAGACTCTCCAGTTCCCACACAACTCATTATGAGAAAGACAAAAGTACAGAAAGGCCATCAGGAGCGAGATGTGTCGCATGGGGGTCTCTGAATGAAGGTACTAGTGATAGGCGCATCCGGACAGATAGGGGCGTGGACAGTCAAGGATCTGGTCGATCACTACGACGCAGAGGTCATAGCAGCGGACCTCAGCCTCGAGAGGGTCAAGAAGCTCGCGCAGCAGGTGGGAAAGGAGAATGTCACACCCATCAAGCTCGATGCGACCGACCCTGCAGCAGTCAGAGCTGCCGGCAAAGGGGTGGACGTGATCCACAACTCCGCCTGGTATGAACTGAACATCAAGGTCATGCCCGTCGCAATAGACCTCGGCGTGCACTATTCCGATCTCGGAGGCTTCTTCGATTACACCTTGGAACAGTTGAAGTACGACAAGAAGGCGAAGGATGCAGGCGTCACATGCGTCCTCGGAATCGGGAGCTCCCCAGGCATCACGAACGTCTGCGGCGCGGCAGGCGCGAGGAAACTCGACTCGGTCAGGGACATCAGCATCTACTGCAGCTGGGGAACCAAGGTCAAGAGCGATAACGCCGCTTTCCCGACCTACTCGATCAGGACTGTCCTCGACGAGATAACCCAAGAGCCGGGCATCGTTGAGAACGGCAAGAAGAAGAAAGTGCCGGCCCTCTCGGGCATGACCGAGGTCCTGATGCCAGAACCGTCGGGAAAGGTCGTCGCGTACTACATCAAGCACTCGGAACCTGCGACGATGGCGGACTTCATTGGCAAGGGGACCAAGAACGTGAGCTTCAGAATTGGTTTCCCCGCGAACGACTTCACCACCTTCAAGACCCTAGCGCAGCTTGGATTCGGAAGCACGGAGCAGATCAATGTCGGAGGCTTCTCGGCATCCCCGAAGGACTTCATCACAGCCATGTATCTGAAGTCGGTGGAGGCTTCCAGGAAAGCCGGCCAATCAGTCGAGGACTTCGACTACTTCAGGATTGATGTCGACGGCACAAAAGATGGTAAGGCTGCGAGGGTGACCTATTACGTCAAGACGTGGAATGACCTTGAAAAGGGCCTACCATCAGCAAGGGACACCTCAGTCCCACCGTCAATAGTCGCCGACTGGCTCATGAAGGACAAGATCGACAAGAGAGGCACGCTGCCTCCGGAAGCATGCATCGAGCCCGAGCCGTTCTTCAGGGAGCTGGCCAAGAGAAAGATATTCGTGGAAGAGGAGATGCAGCAGACGAAGGCGTACTACTGATACCTTCCCGGTTGCCGCATCAACCCATGCCAGTCGCCTTCGACATCCGAAAGGAGATCAAGCTTCATTCCAGCCATGACAAGACCAATCCGAGACAGCAAGGAACTTCTTGTCCGCATTGCTCATCATATCCCCTAAAGACCGAATGCAGTCAAGGAGTGGTGGCCTTTGCGGCTTCCTTCACTATCTGATCGAGTCTCCCCATGATGCCTCTGTCCAGCATGACAGGCTCGTGGTTCTTGAGTATCCAATCGGCCTTCTCCTTCGCCAGTGTCAGGTCATCCTTCTTCCCCTTCCGTTCCCACTGTTCGAAAGGTTCGGAGTTGAAGATCGACGACTGGTAGAATTGCCGCGCCTCTATCATGGTGGCCCTCTCCCCCAGGTAGCTTCCCTTCTTTGAGCCCATTCCGAGGATGCCGACTTCCCTGATCATGTCCAGATGCATGTTCTCCTTCGTGACTAGGATCTCACGCCCGGCCGAGATCGCCCTGCCGACCATATCATCGTCGATGATCATCTGCTCGTAGGAGAGCACAGTCGAACAATCGAGCATCCCGATTCCATTGTTGACCTCCTGGCCGAACAGCGCGCTGGCAAGGGCCAGCATGCCATTCTCCAGCGAGCTCTGCATGCCCGGCGTTTTTGCGTTACATCCGATGCCTCCATATGACGGCATCTTGACGTATCTGGCCATCTCGCCAGCTGACGCACATAGGACAAGCGCTTCAGGCGACGCCAACTGGAT
>Ga0315297_10001016_pt1 | contig 17079 bp, 16 predicted proteins | sample YL17G15_0_MG_FD_203628 | JGI IMG/M metagenome (GOLD analysis project Ga0315297, IMG submission 203628) | Sediment microbial communities from Yellowstone Lake, YNP, Wyoming, USA - YL17G15_0 | ecosystem: Environmental > Aquatic > Freshwater > Lake > Sediment | place: USA: Wyoming | collected... | reverse complement strand
GCGTACGGATACCTTACAGGAGGCGTATCGCCAATTGGAAACTCAAAATAGGATGCTGCAAGAACTGGATCAGTTGAAAAGCGACTTTGTTTCCATGGTATCCCACGAATTACGCACACCGCTCACCAGCTTAAATGGTGGATTGGAATTACTAATTAACCGCAAAAACAGTTCCGGTCCGGACCGGGAAAATCTGACACTGATGAAGAACGAGGTTCAACGGCTGACGCGATTTGTCGAAAATATCCTTAATCTTTCTGCGATTGAGGCAGGTCGTTTAAATGTACATCCTATTCCAATAACCCTGACCCCAATTATTGCCGAGGTGCAGCATCAGTTTGGAGCAGTACCCGGGGCGGAGCGGATTCAGGTTACAATTCCTGAAGGTCTGCCGAATGTCCTCGCTGATGTTGGATTCCTGGAAAGCGTTTTCACAACCTTGATTGATAATGCCTTGAAATATGCACCCCAAAGCAAGGTACAGGTTGAGATTTTCCGGGAAGGTCACAAACTTCGAATTCAAGTTACCGATTCTGGTCCAGGCATCCCCAAAGAAAAGCGTGCATTGCTTTTTCAACGTTTCCAACGATTGGATGCAAAGGATTCGCAATCCGTCTACGGTTATGGACTGGGCTTATATCTTGCGCAACGCATGCTGCGAACCATGGGCAGCGACCTGGCCTTTGAAGAGCCTGCTTCAGGGGGTGCCAGGTTTTATTTCTTTCTGAAGGTGACCCGGTGAACATAAAAATCCTATTAATCGATGATGACCAGACTTTGGTACATTTGTTAAGTCAATACTTGAGGGAATCTTCATTCGATGTGGTCGAAGCCTTAAACGGTCCGCTTGGGTTGAGGCTGGCATATGCTGAGAAGCCGGATTTGGTACTGTTGGATGTAATGTTACCTGGCATGGATGGATGGGAGGTTTGTTCCCGCCTGCGCGAGTTAACTAGTTTACCGATCATCATGTTGACCGCCAAAACCAGCGAGGAGGACAAACTACGCGGTTTTCGACTGGGAGTGGATGATTACGTAACCAAGCCGTTCAGTTTCCTCGAATTGGTCGCACGTATTCAAGCTGTACTAGGACGCGTGCAGAATGAAAGGAAGGAAACCGGTTATATCATTCACGGAGAAATTTTACTGGATATGAAAAGATTCCAGGCATCCCTCGGTGACAGAACGTTGGATCTGACCCCGACAGAATTCCGTCTGCTTGAGGTTCTTGTTCGACGGAAGGGTAGGGTGGCATCAGATGAAGATTTAATCCGTGAAGTATGGGGGGGGGATAGAAGTGACCCGGCACTCGTTCGACGCTATATTCTAATGCTGCGAAAAAAATTGGAACCCGATCCATCCAATCCCATTTGGCTTAGGACCGTGCGGGGATTTGGATATCGACTGGGGACAGCCCCGCTTAAACCCCCAAGAACCGATGAAAAACCGGAAAAAAAATGAGCTGATCGCTCTATTTCAATTATAAAACCTGAGAAATTAATTGAGCAAAACTGCAATTCTAAAATTTCTAAATTAATAGAAAGAGCAAGTAGAACGCACTCGCAATCAAAAAGGGTGCATATGGGATGGCAATAAAGGCTTGATTTCTTTTCGTGATCAACATTCCGACCTTGATAAGAAGCCCGACTACTCCACCAACCATGATGGCAATGAACAAGAAATAAAAAATAGCGTTCCACCCAACCATCAGTCCCAAAATTCCAGCGAGGTTTACATCACCAAAACCCAGCGCCACTTCATCAGGGGACATGCCGTGTTTTTTCGAATTGTATTTAACGAATAATTCTCCAACAAAGTAAAAAACCAGCATGACACCGAATGCTGCTGCACCGCCAAGTAATGTGGACGTAATGCCGTTAGTAACGGAATGTTTACTCCGCAGGAAAATGCCGATCCCCAACCCCAATACTGCACCAAAAATACTGACGGGGTGCAATATTAATCGATGTTCCAGGTCGATTACAAGGACTACACACAAATAAACAAGCAAGAACACTGCCAACGGGAAGGGAAGAGTATGGTTCGGAAAAATCCAAATCACCAAGGGCGCCACGGTCAAGATAACTTGGACAATCAAAGTCCTTATGCCGCGTCGTTTTCCACAATTTGAGCAATTTCGAAATAACAAGTAATCTGACCATTTATACTTGGTCTGGCAGGAGGGGCAAGCAGGCTGACTTAGAAACCTGGTGGCAGGAAGTACATCGACAAGGTAATTAACAATCCAGCCTGATATCCAGCCGATAAGAAGGGGGATGATTAGGATGAAGTTCATAATATGATTATAGCTTGAATCAATCGGAGTAATTTTACAAATTTATAAGGTCCTTGGCGGAACACCAAAAATCCCTTACAATCCTTGCAAGGCTAATTCGGAGGAGGTTTAAGTGGAAAAATTTATAATCGAAGGTGGAAATCCTCTTAAGGGGGAAATTACGCCATCAGGAAACAAAAATGCAGCCCTTCCCATCCTGGCTGCCACATTGTTGACAGGCGAACCTGTTATCCTACACAACCTGCCAGACATCCGTGATGTTCGGGACATGCGCCAACTCGTGGCGAGCCTGGGAGTAAAGATCGAAGACTTGGGGAATAGTTCATGGCGCATTACGGCGCAGACTGTGCGTCCAGCTGATCTAGATCCTGACCTATGTGCCCGCATCCGGGCATCAATTCTATTAGCCGGGCCGATGCTGGGTCGTTCCTGCGAGGTACACCTCCCACCACCCGGTGGGGATGTTATCGGACGCAGGCGGGTGGATACTCACCTGCTGGCACTAAAAGCCCTTGGAGCAGATATTCATTACCGCCGATCTTTCGACTTCACCGCAAAACGACTTAAAGGTGCAAATATTTTACTGGACGAAGCGTCGGTCACGGGTACAGAAAACGTGATCATGGCAGCAGTTACCGCCAAAGGGAAGACTTTGATTCGTAATGCCGCCTCCGAGCCACATGTGCAGGAACTTTGCCAAATGCTGAACGTCTTGGGGGCACAAATATCAGGGATTGGATCCAATACGCTGACCATTGAAGGGGTGGAATCCTTGCATGGTGGTGAGTTTACGATTGGGCCTGACTATCTGGAAGTCATCAGCTATATCGGCGCGGCAGTGGTTACTCACGGTGAAATTCGCATTCGAAAGGCTGGTGTGCAATATCTGGATATGATGCGTATAGTTTTCCACCGGTTGGGAGTTAACTGGACCACGGATGGGGAAGATGTTGTTGTCCCATCCAAACAGCGTCTCAAGGTGGAGGCTGACCTGGGTGGAGCCATTCCTGAGATTAAAGCTAATATATGGCCGGCGTTCCCCACTGACCTGATCAGCATCGGGATTGTGGTGGCGACACAATCGCGTGGGAGCATCCTGTTTCATAACTGGATGTTTGAAGGTCGGATGTATTTCACGGACAAGCTAAAAGCGATGGGAGCCCAGATCATCCTTTGTGACCCGCACCGCTGCATTGTGAATGGTGCTACCAGACTCTTCGGTGAGAAACTCGAAAGCCCGGATATTCGGGCTGGGATGGCGATGCTCCTGGCTGCCCTGGCAGCAGAGGGTAAATCCACCATTCGCAATGTTGGACAGATCGACCGTGGTTATGAGCGGGTGGACGAGAAATTGCGATCCCTAGGGGCAAATATCGAACGAGCAACAGAGAATTAAAATTATTAAAGGCTAATAGATTTTAATAATTTATAAATATGGCAAGGTTAAATTATTTGGCTCATCCAGAATTTCAGGATGAGCCATGTCATATACCTTAATCGCTTTTAATACTTTCTATTAATATTACTCTCAGAACCTTTAGAGGTCCAAAATGCCAGACCTAATTAGAGAATTAACCTTTCGGACTTGCAGTAACTTCCATAAATTGCGTTACCGCCTCGCGCAACATTTTCTCAGGTAGTGCCCCCACTTGTCGATGAATTATTTTTCCGCCAAAAACGAATAGCATGGTCGGGATGCCCATAACTCCATATTGAGTAGACCATTGTGAATTCTCATCTGTATTAACCTTGGCAATAACCAGCTTTCCCCCAAATTCCTCGGAAATTTTTCTCAACATTGGATCGACCATTTTACACGGTCCACACCAGGGCGCCCAGAAATCCACAATCACAGGCAGTGGATTCTGCAAGACAGCTTTTTCGAAATTAGAATCAGTCACATGAATCGGTTCAATCATTTTTCCTCTTTACATATTTTCGGATTCGCCAGGTTTTAAAATAATATAATCAGACGTAATATTTGCAGATTTCTCCAGCATAATGCCAACCGAACAATACTTTTTTTTCGAGAGTTCGATGGCATTTACCAAATCATTTGTTTTAATATCCTGCCCCCAAACAACATACCTTAAATGAATTCCAGTCCATATCTTTGGGTGATCATCTGCTCGGTGACCACTCACGCGTACTTGCAAATCAGCAAGGTCAGCGCGTTTTTTCTGCAGGATTGATACGATGTCCATCCCGGTGCATCCAGCAATGGCAACCAATAATAACTGCATTGGGCTGATTCCAGGGAGGTCTTCCTGTGAACCCATTTGAACTGATCCACCGGTTGCATTCTGACCGACAAACGCCATCCCACCTTTCCAAGAAGCAGTTATTTCGGTTAATCCATCTACCATTTTGTCTTTTACTCCGCGTCGGCGAGAGTATATCATAAAAATATTTAAGTTTTAAAATATACTAAAAATGGATCGGACTGAAGTAGTGAAATCGTATTTATTGTAACAATTCTTTAATAAACCACCAGTAAGATGCAGGAAAAAAGAAAAAGTTGCAAATTTACAAATAATGACAGAATTTCATCCGAGTTTCCCGCCTGACATATTCATTTATCCCATGCAGTATAATTTACCAGCTATGGTAGACATTCTCGCACGCTGGAAAAGCAGCCTTTCCCGCACCAGGAAAACTGCATTTGGCCGGATAGCCGGTTTGTTTGGAGCTACAGAAATTAGCAACCAAACCTGGGAAGACCTGGAGAGTTTGTTAATCCAGGCCGACCTTGGTGTGGAGACGACCGAATCCATCCTGGACCACCTTCGAGCAGGTGTAAAAAATAATAGACTCATTCACACGTTGGAATTGCAATCATTACTGCAGAATGAATTGCGCTCCCGGTTAATTGTGCCTCCAGAAATGGATTTTTCTTCCAAGCCATCGATCATCATGCTGGTTGGGATAAACGGATCTGGCAAGACCACCACGGCTGCAAAACTTGGCCGCTATTTTGCAGATAAAGGGAAGCGCGTCCTCCTGGTGGGTGCTGACACATTCCGCGCGGCTGCAGCGGACCAGTTGCAGATTTGGGCTGAAAGGTTGGACCTGCCGTTCGTTATGGGGCAAATGGGTTCAGATCCCGGGGCAGTTGTTTATGATGGAATCCAATCCGCAGTATCAAAGGGGTTCGATATTGTCCTTATAGATACCGCAGGTCGCCTTCATACCCGTTATAACCTCATGGAAGAACTTAAGAAAGTGTACCGCGTGGTTGGCAAGCTGGTTAAAGGCGCACCACAGGCTGTCTGGTTGGTCATGGATGCCACCACGGGACAAAACGCCCTGGTGCAGGCTCGAGCGTTTAAGGAATCAGTAAACGTATCTGGCATTATCCTGGCAAAGTTGGATTCATCAGCACACGGGGGAATGGCGTTTGCCATTCAAAACGATCTTGGCTTACCCATAGTTTTTGCGGGTCTAGGCGAAAAAGCAGAAGATCTGGCGAATTTCGATCCGGATGAATTCGTAAAAGGAATCCTGGCGGTGTAACCATGGTCTCGATCGCTGAGAAGATTATTTCAATGGAAAAAGCAGCTTTGGATCGTTGGGGGAAGGGCGATCCGGACGGTTTCCTGGAAATCTGTGCTCCAGATGTGGTATATTTTGATCCCTACTTGGAATTGCGCGTCGACGGGAAAAATGCGTTAACCGCATATTATGAAACCATTCGAGGAAAAGTTCATTTCGATCGCTTTGAGTTGCTCAATCCACATGTGCATTTATCAACCAAATTTGCTTTGCTAACATTTAATTACATCTCATACACTGGAGACCAAGCATCACGTTGGAATAGCACCGAAGCATATCGGTTGGAAAAGAACGGCAGTTGGAGAATCATCCAGAGCCATTGGTCATACACAAACGTTTTCAAATATCACAAAGGGTAGAAGGGATTACTCATGCAAGATTTACTTATTCGAGTGCAAACTGCAGAACATGTCCTGCATAAATTAATGGAGCGTCTTTGACTTACCTGGGAAAATCATCCAGCTCGATGAACTTGAAAAGGAAATAAATACTCCAATGTTTTGGGACGATCCCGCGCATGCCCAGCAAGTGGCTAAAAGCGCAGCGGGTCTTCGTGAGCAAGTAAATGATTGGCGGGATTTTGAGCAAAGATTAAATGACACAGAAGAATTGGCTGGTCTGCAAGATGAATCTCTAAGGGGGGATTTGGAATCTGAGATCCTGGCATTAGAAACCGAGCTGGACAAACGCTCCTTTACGGCAATGCTTTCCGGTCCATATGATGCTGATGACGCATTTCTCGCGATCCATGCGGGGGCAGGGGGGACAGACTCACAAGATTGGGCTGCAATGCTCATGAGGATGTACTTGCGCTGGGCGGAGAGAAGTGGTTATCAGACTGAAGTCCTGGATTCTAGTGAAGGAGAAGAAGCGGGAATAAAATCCGCTACAATCAGTATTAATGGCAAATATGCGTATGGCTATTTGCGATCAGAAAAGGGCGTACATAGGTTGGTTAGGCTTTCGCCTTTCGATTCTGCACACCGACGGCACACCTCCTTCGCGCTGGTTGAGGTGCTGCCCCAGGTTGCTTTCGATAGTCCCGAAGTCCCCATCGACCCGGCAGAATTGAAAATAGATGTTTTCAGGTCATCTGGAGCTGGGGGACAAAATGTTCAGAAAAATGCCACTGCAATCCGCATAACCCACCTTCCAAGCGGGATTGTTGTCACCTGCCAAAATGAACGGTCACAATCGCAAAACAGGGAATTTGCCATGAGAATCCTGCGCTCGCGATTACTTGAGATAAAGAAAGCTGAAAAAGATGAAGAAATTGCCATCCTGCGCGGCGAATATACAAAGGCGGAATGGGGCAGCCAGATCCGTTCTTATGTGATCCACCCCTACCAGATGGTGAAAGATCACCGAACAGAGCACGAGACCGGGAATACCCAATCCGTGTTGGATGGCAACCTGGAAGAATTCATGCAAGCTTACTTGCGGGAGAAGAGATAGAGACGCCGGGCTTGACGCTCCATTACAACGCCGATATAATCAGCCCGCTTAACCGCAATCAAATTAAGGAGCAAGAAATGCCACCTCAACCAAAACGTAAATTATCCAAAGGTCGCCGGGACAGACGCCGCGCCCATGACGCACTGGCAGTTACCAACCTTGTAGCATGTACCAATTGCGGTACGATGATCCAATCTCATATTGTGTGCCCAAATTGCGGCTTTTATAAAGGTCGTGAAGTTATTGCAATTAAGAAGGAAGAAAAGAAGAAGCAATGACGTAATGGAAAAACAGGCTGTGAATTTTCACGACCTGTTTTTTGTTTAACCTGGCTATTCCATATATTTTCTTTTAAACCTGTAGACATTAATATTAATTTATAATACGTCTTGTGATATTAAAATAAGTCAACCGATTAATAACCAACTGGATTGGTATTTATAAGACTGGAGAAATACATGAGTCTAAGTCAAGTTGCAAGCTCGATTCCCACTTCACCAACAATAGCATTAAACGAGGAAGCTAGGCTCTTGCGTGAAAAAGGGGAACCAGTAATTCACCTTGGCATCGGCGAACCAAAAAACAAGACCCCCATCGCAGCCATTCTTAGCTCGGCAGCCAAATTGAGCAGCGGGGAAGTTAAATATGTGCCGACCGACGGGACACCATCTCTCAAGAAGGCGATTGTCAGGTACTGTGAAGAGAACTACGACCGGATTGTAACCCCGCAGAATATCATTGTCTCCGATGGGGCCAAGCAATCCCTTTTTAACATCCTTTATACTTTATGTAATCCACAAGATGAAGTAGTAATTATTGCACCCTATTGGGTCAGTTACCCTGAGATAATAAAAATGATTGGAGCAATACCGGTAATTGTCACCCCGGATGATGGTACGTTCATTCCACGATTTGATGAAGTTGAACGTGTTATTGGTTCGTATACCAAGGCCATTATTGTAAATAGTCCCAATAATCCATCGGGAATGATCTATCCGGAAACCTTAATAAGTAAAATAGTCGACTTGTGTGAGAAAAAAGGCATTTATATGATTTGCGATGATATTTACCACAAGCTGGTTTTCGATGGAAAAGTGGCAGTACCAGCATGTAAATTTACATCCAAAGATGTTGAAAACTCGAAAATCATCCTGGTAAATGGTGTAGCCAAGCTATACGGCATGACAGGATTTCGAGTTGGATGGGCGATTGCATCAAAACAATTAGTGGAAATAATGACGAATGTTCAATCGCAGACGATAACCTGTGTTTCGCCGGTTATGCAGGCGGCTGCAGAGGGAGCATTAAATGGTATGCAGTCAATCGTTGAAACATTGCGCTTATTAATTCAAAACAACCGTGATGTGCTGATGCAGGAATTAAATTCGTTTACTGATATCCGCTGCCAGAAACCGCAAGGCACCTTCTATGCGTTACCTGATTTTAAAGCGTATTGTCGCAACAGTGTTGCGAAGAATTCGGTGGAGCTCTGCCAATTCCTACTTAAGAAGGCTCTGGTGGTTACTGTTCCGGGAAAGGAATTTGGGATGGAGGGTCACTTGCGAATAAGTTATGCAGGAACTGTAAAGGAAATATCCGAGGGAATAGAACGCATGAAATGGGCATTGGACCCGAATGCTCCCAGTGAGATGTATATTGGTGATCGTAAGGTCGTGCGAGATTGGCTGTAAGACCATCCCAATCCAAATCGATTTGGGAAGGGAGTGATGGAGTGTGATAGATGAATAATATCCTGAATATTAAGACCCCAGCCGAGGGACAGGCAGGCGTCACGCGTGCTGATTTTGGGCTGGATAATCTTGGCTTGAGTAATCTTCGTAAAACGTATTGGAATTTACCAGTTGAGGCATTGTACGAAGAAATTGTTTTTCGAGGTGAAGCGATCATTTCTCATCAAGGACCCATCGTGGTAAATACTGGCAAACATACCGCCCGGGCAGCCAGTGATAAATTCGTGGTGCGTGAGGACACGACCGAAGATCATGTATGGTGGGGTCAATACAACCGACCCTTTAGTACACAGAAGTTCGATGAACTGTTCATCCGGTTACAGGGCTATTTACAAGGGAGGGATGTTTTTGTCCAGGATTGCTATGGCGGTGCAGACCCCGATTATCGATTACCAGTGCGTGTAATCACCGAAGCGGCATGGCACAGCTTGTTTGCCCGCAATATGTTCATCAAGCCGGAGACTGCGGAAGAATACCGAAGGTTCGCCCCTCAATTCACGGTAATTTCTGCACCGGGTTTTAAATCTTTCCCGCAGATCGACCAGACACCCACAGAAACTTTCATCGTGCTCAACTTCGCCCAAAAACTTTGCCTCATTGGTAATACAGGTTATGGAGGAGAGATCAAGAAATCGGTTTTCACTCTCCTAAATTACCTTCTTCCGCTGCGGGATGGGGTGATGACGATGCACTGTTCGGCAAATGTGGGCAAGCAGGGCGATGTGGCGCTTTTCTTTGGTCTTTCAGGAACGGGAAAAACCACGCTTTCAGCGGATCCAAACCGGGATTTGATTGGCGACGATGAACACGGTTGGTCTGATAATGGGGTGTTCAATTTCGAGGATGGCTGTTATGCCAAAGTTATTGAACTTTCACCAACTGCTGAACCACAGATTTATTCCTGCACACGGCGTTTTGGTACGGTGCTCGAAAATGTTGTAATTGACCCTGTGACCAGATCCATTGACCTGGATGATTCTTCCATAACAGAAAACACGCGCGCCGCATATCCGCTGGAATATATCGAGAATGCAATTCCTGAAAAGCGCGGCGGACACCCTAAAAACATCATCTTCCTAACATGCGACGCATCTGGCGTGATGCCCCCGATCGCATCCCTCACTATAGAACAGGCGATGTATCATTTCATATCCGGATATACGTCCAAGATCGCGGGGACGGAAGTGGGTTTACGTGACGAGCCGGAAATCACGTTCAGCGCTTGTTTTGGAGGTCCGTTCATGGTTCACAGGCCATCTTTCTATGCTGAATTGCTGAGAAGGAAAATTGAGCGCTATGGAGTGAAATGCTGGCTGGTAAATACCGGATGGGTTGGAGGGGCATATGGCGTGGGCAAAAGGATAAGCATCCAATACACTCGCAATATCCTGACGGCTCTGCTCAACGGAAGGCTGGAAAATGTAGAATTCTACACTGATCCGGTTTTCGGTTTTAAAGTCCCAAAATCATGTCCAGATGTTCCAGATGATGTTATGTTTCCCTCACGATCCTGGCAGAAAGAGAAGGAATACTGGAAGAAGTACACACAACTGGCATCCCGCTTTATAGATAATATGAAGAAATTTGAAACGGATACCCCCAATCAAGTAATTGCAGCAGGACCAAAATTCTAGTGTAAAATCCCCCATTCTTTAATTGAACCGAGGATAATAGTTTTTGGTTGTATCACACAACCCATGCCAACAGCAATCCAAAAATGGCGATGACCAATCCAGCATGGAGGAATAAATTACTCTCCCCAACCCATCCGACAGGGAATATTTGCAGGATGAAGTTTACTAAAATCATAAAGATTCCAATAAGGGGGAGAAGTCCCTTTCTTGGAGCAAGAAATTCGGAGAGTTTGTCAATCGATTTATTCAGCCATCGAAACATCAACTTCCTCCTTGTCCATTTCTCCCGGTTTTAGCCTCCAGGGATTAAACTGAGCGATCAGTCTCACGGGAATTCGCCCTTGAATGCGCACACCTTTTCTTACATGTTCCAATCTTTCCACCTGTCCAAATTCGTGAAATAATGAAATGAGCTGTCCTTGTTGATAAGGCAGATGGATAATGATGGGTATAAAAGATTCAAACAGAGTACTTCGCAGCAGCTCAAGGAGATCGGCAATCCCTTCTCCTGTACGGGCAGAAATTGCGACAGACTGGGGGAATTTCTCTACAGCCCTTCGGGCTGCAGCTGGATCAGACAAGCGATCGATCTTGTTCAATATTGTGATTACCGGAACGTGTTCGGCGTCGATTTCCTTCAGGGTTTCAAGGACTGCTTCTGCCTGATTCATAGCATTGGAGTGTGAAATATCAACCACATGTAATAGCAGGTCGGCCTCTGCAATTTCCTCCAACGTGGCTCGGAATGCAGCGATCAGGGTGGTAGGCAGTTTCTGAATAAAGCCAACCGTATCTGTAAAATGTGTCTGATAACCACCAGGCAGATCGACCCGGCGGGTGGTTGGATCGAGAGTGGCGAAAAGTTTGTCTGCAACATATATATCCGCGTTCGACAGCCTGTTCAACAGGGTTGATTTCCCGGCATTGGTGTAGCCAACGAGTGTCACGGCTGGAATTCGGTTGCGTTTGCGCTGGATGCGGTGCCTAAGACGGCGCGCTCGCACTTTTTCAAGCTCGTCCTTGAGATGTGAAATCTCGTGCCGGACAGCACGCCTATCCACCTCCAACTGGGTTTCGCCGGGACCGCGCAAGCCGACCCCACCTACGGAACCTGAACGTCCACCTCCACCTCCTGCCTGTCTTGCCAAATGCGTCCATTGACCAGTTAGGCGGGGAAGGAAATACTCATACTGGGCCAATTTGACTTGCAATTGTCCTTCACTCGTTCTTGCGTGTTGGGCAAAAATATCCAATATTATCGCGGTCCGGTCGAGAATACGGATATTTTGCCCCATATGTCTTTCGAGTTCCCTTTGATGACGCGGGGAAAGCTCGTTATCAAAGACGATGACTTGGGCCAGGGAATCCTCGGCAACAGCTTTTAGTTCTTCAACCTTCCCTGAGCCGATAAATGTCTCAGGATTTGGATGGTTTATTTTCTGGGACATCTCGCCGATCACATCCAGGCCCGCAGTATCACAAAGCAGGGAAAGTTCGGCAAGAGAATCCTCCAACGTCAGAATATGATCCTGACCATGCACTTCCACGCCAACCAGGTAGGCATGTTCTCGAGGCAGAATGGTTGGCGAAGGCGTTTTCTTGGGCATTTATTTCTCCGAGGATTTTCCTTCTTAAGTATAAGGACAACTCGATTGACTAATCAGATTACAAGTTCTTCGGAACCAATAGCGTGGGTTGTCATCCATTTCTTGATTTGGCAGGTTCATATTTCTTAATTTGTTGACTTATTGATCACGAGGCGGTCTTATTTTCCATCCCAAACAACTTTGCTAATTTGGGATCTGGCGGTTCAGTCAGGATAGGTAGAAGAACATGGAATGTGGATCCTGGACATCGATTTTCATCGTGACCGACAGATTCGACCCAAATTGCGCCTCCGTGGGCTTCAATGATACCCCTGGCGATGGGAAGACCCAATCCCGGTCCTCCCCCCTTAAATTTCGTTTTACCGCTGGAATGCAGCGATACATTCCCCACCTGATGGAATTTCTCGAAAATAGTCACCTGATCTTCAGGAGAGATCCCTATACCGGTATCGGCGAATGTTATCTCGATGAAACCTGGTAAAGTCCGGCCGTCGACTATGATCGATCCCCGGTCAGGAGTGTACTTGATGGCATTATTGATAACATTGCGGAACGCCTGGTACAAACGCTCGGGATCACCAAACAGCATTTGATCGCTGCCCAGAAACTGGCGCAGTTCGAGAGTCTGTTTGCGGGAAATAACAGAAGCAACCAGCTCATCGCGCACTTGATCCAGAAGTTGATTTACCCAAAAGGGCTGGAAATTTAACGCCAGCATGTTATTGTCAATTAATGAAACATCAATCATATCATCCATAATGCTTCGAAGACGGCGAATACCGTGGTTCACCCCCTCGATTAACAAATCCATTCGCTGATTGGAGTCGCTCCTGGCAATTTCAGCCATCATGGAGGTGTAGCCTTCAACAAGAGTCAAGGGGGTTTTTAGTTCATGAGCAGCGACAGAGATGAAATTTGATTTGCTGCGGTCAAGGCGTTCAAGTTTGCGCTGTGCCCCGGTCAATTCGTTGGCTGCATAGGCAACACTTGTTTCCATCTCGTGGTGAGCGGCTTTATCTATCGCATACAAGAAAACCGACAAAAGGGAGCCGAAGGTATCCAAGGCATCTTGCGCAGGCAGGTCTTCATGTAATAATTCATAAGTGGTCATTAACATATGGTTTAGGATCACCGAAACGCTTTTATCTCCCTCCCTGAAGTCACTCGGAGTAAGTGTGGATGACCATTCAACCAGGATGGGATCGACCCAGGATGGATTACCCGTCTCCACCGACTGCGATAAAAGATCGAAGAAGCGTTCCAATTGGCCCAGGATATTATCACGCACGCCGGCACCGTGGGCAATATTATTCGCCACCCGGTTCACCCAAGTCGGCCGTATTTCCCTAAGAATTTCAGGAACTCTCATAATTTTTAAGTGTAAGGCAGGATTATGTTTTTGACAACTATTTTTTTGATGCAATCCATGCCCATAACGTCTCACCAACGACTTGCAAACTGTGTGCAGAAACCTTATCAGCAGTATCAGCCGCGGTGTGCCAGTATGGGTAGTCAAAATCTATTACATCCACAGACGGGATCCCAGCCTCAACAAAGGGAATGTGATCATCGATCATATCGTATTTAGGCGAGTCGAGGAAAATATTTTGATAGCCCAACGCTGCTGCCTGGGCCCATATTTCGGACGTTATTTTGGAATTGGAGTTTCGTTCGATGTGAATATTTAGATCTTCATCGCCAACCATATCGACGATAACGACAGCTGATGGTGATATGGTCATCGAGGCGGCAAATGCACGTGAACCCATGATCCATTGTCGCGAATCCAAGCCTCCATTGTCTTCAGCGTCAAAAAAAACCAACCAGAGGGGAGGGATGTCGGTAGGCAGGGAACGCGCCAGTTCCAAAAGGATGGACACACCCGAAGCTCCATCGTTGGCTCCCGAAACTGGATCATTTCGTCCGGAACTTGGATCCTGGTCTGCCAGAAGTCGACTGTCATAATGTGCACCTAGAATAAAGGCGGGAGATGATGACGATCGGACGGCAATTATATTTTGCACGGAAAACCCCTGCCATTCAGAGGTTTGAATTTGAACATTCCACCCGGCTTGTATCAATTCATCAGATATATATGAAATTGTTTGATCATGAGCAACACTTCCTGGAGTGCGTGGACCGAAAGAGACCTGGGCAAGAACATCCTGATAAGCCAGTTGCCCATTAAAGTGGGTGGTTGGACGAAGTAAACGGCAGGCAAACCAGCCAGAAAAAGCAGCAAGGAACATTGCCACCATTGGGAAAAATATTATCAGCAAATTGCGCGTAGACAGTCTCATCAATTCTAATATTGATAATTGCATACATCAATTTTGATGTTATGCAAGGATATGCTTAATTCAAAGGAATTGTACCATCAGGGAAATTGTCTGAAGTGGTATATCCCCTCCGTTGAAATGACTTAGTTAAGGCATGTGATAATTGGTATGCTTAAATGCCCGCAACATCTTGCAGAAACTGGCAAGAATTCCCTGATGCGCTTACAATTCAAAAATAATTGGAGGAGCAGGAAATGACTCAAACAGACGACTTGATCGTTCGCGCCGTAAATACACTACGTTTTCTTTCCGCCGATATGGTACAAAAGGCGAATTCCGGACATCCGGGTTTACCCATGGGTTGTGCAGCTATCGCCTATTCAATCTGGACCCATCATCTGCACCACAATCCCCAAAATCCAAAGTGGCCAGATCGGGATCGGTTTATCCTTTCCGGAGGTCACGGCTGTGCGCTTCTTTATTCATTATTACATTTGACGGGATACAATCTTCCGTTGGAAGAATTAATGAATTTCCGACAATGGGGAAGCAAAACACCCGGACACCCGGAATATGGACTCACTCCGGGGATAGAGGTAACCACCGGCCCGCTGGGTCAGGGATTCTCCAATGGTGTCGGGATGGCGATAACAGAAGCTCATTTATCAGCAGAATTTAACTCCCCAGACAACGAAGTAATCAATCATTACATATATGGGATCGTTACCGACGGAGATTTAATGGAGGGGATCACTGGAGAAGCAGCCTCCCTTGCCGGTCATTTGCAGCTGGGAAAGCTGATATATCTATACGATGACAACCATGTTTCCATCGACGGATCCATAGATATTGCTTTCACAGAAGATCGGGCTGCAAGATTTTCGGCTTACGGCTGGCAGGTGCTGCATGTTGCAGACGGCAATGATGTTGATGAAATAGACACAAATATCCGCTTGGCAAAAACAGATCCGCGCCCGTCCCTAATTGTTTGCGAAACAACGATTGGTTTCGGACTGCCCACCCGACAGGGAACCAGCAAAGCCCACGGAGAACCACCTGGAGAACTGGAATTGAATGGAGCTAAGGAAAAGCTTGGCTGGCCAATTTCCCCCAATTTTTATATTCCAGACGATGTATTATCCCATTTTCGGCAAGCAATTGGAAGGGGAGTGGAATGGGAGTCACAATGGAAGTCCAAGGTTCAAAAATACAAAGCAGCAATGCCACTAAAAGCAGCAGAATTGGATCGTCGTTTACGGGGCGACCTGCCAAATGATTGGCAATTAGCATTACCCTCTTTCCCTGCGGATCAAAAAGGAATGGCGACTCGAGTTGCCTCCGGGAAGGTGATCAATACACTGGCAGGAAAAATCCCCGAGCTCATCGGTGGTTCTGCAGACCTAGCACCCTCCACCAAGACGTGGATCGATGGGACTGCTGCATTTGAACCACAGACTCCACAAGGCAGGAACTTTTATTTTGGGGTACGTGAACATGCCATGGGAGCCGTTGTCAACGGCATGGCTGTCCATGGAGGAGTCATTCCGTTTGGTGCCACCTTCCTGGCTTTCGCAGATTACATGCGTGAACCTATACGATTGGCAGCTCTTTCCAATTACCCAAGCATATTTATTTTTACTCATGACAGTATCGGAGTTGGGGAAGATGGACCGACACACCAACCGGTGGAACAACTGGCAACTTTGCGGGCAATCCCGGGATTAACGGTAATTCGTCCCGCAGATGCCAATGAAACTGCATCAGCCTGGAAGATGGCAATTGAACGGCGCCACCAACCAACTTTATTGGTGTTATCCCGGCAAAACCTTCCAACCATCGATCGCAGCCTATTCGCACCAGCCAGCGGGCTGGAGCGGGGGGCATATGTTTTAGCCGACCTGGGGGAAGGAGATCCTGAATTAATCTTGATGGCCTCCGGGTCGGAGGTGAGTTTAATCATCGAAGCAGGTATGCGTCTGGCTGCGGAAGCAGTTGCAGTAAGAATCGTATCCTTTCCCTCCTGGGAATTATTTGCGGAACAAAATAAAGAATATCAAGAAAGTGTTTTTCCCTCGATGACGAAGGCGAGGTTGGCTGTTGAGGCCGGGGTTACTATGGGCTGGGAAGGCTGGGTGGGGGAGGGAGGAACAATTATTGGGATCGATCGGTTTGGTGCATCAGCTCCGGCTGAGACCGTTTTCCGAGAATTTGGATTTACAGTTGGAAATATTGTCGAAAGAGCATTAAGGTTGACGCGATAAATAATAGGACGAGATCAGGCAGGTGAGCATGGGTTATTTAATTCTGTCCTCTCAAAATGAATGGCATTTGAATGGTATAAAATTGCGGAATTGTATATTGACAATGAGCAAATCCATATCACACTATGTAGCACCGGAATATGGGGATGATGCGGATGTCTCCTTCTAACAAGCTCTGTAAATAAACAAAAAAGGCCATCAGCGGGAGTTACACATACTTCTGGGCCGCCATATGGCTTTTGAT
>Ga0315297_10001014_pt1 | contig 17096 bp, 32 predicted proteins | sample YL17G15_0_MG_FD_203628 | JGI IMG/M metagenome (GOLD analysis project Ga0315297, IMG submission 203628) | Sediment microbial communities from Yellowstone Lake, YNP, Wyoming, USA - YL17G15_0 | ecosystem: Environmental > Aquatic > Freshwater > Lake > Sediment | place: USA: Wyoming | collected... | reverse complement strand
TTGGTGTAGTAGGATATGCGGGTTGTGACTCGATGGACACCTTAAAGGAGGACGGAGATGAAGACGAAGAAGGTAGCAGGTCCGGCGACGAAGGCGGCAAAGGTGCCGGGGGCCAAGCGCGAAAGCCTGTCGGAGCGGGTAGTTCGACGGCTGACGGCGAGCGGGATGGCTCGGGCCGAGGCTGAGAAGATGGCGAACATCGTGGCGGTGCGGTCGCGTCGGGCGTCGGCCAATACGCCGCTGACGCTGACGGACAAGGGTGCGTTCATCCCGACCGACCTGCTGAAGCTGGCATTCGCCAACGTCGGCGCGGGCAGTCCGGTGGCGCACGTCGTCAACGCGCGCAAGCGCGAGCCGCGTATCATCGTCCTGTGGGCACCGAAGCTGTAACGCTCACGCGCCTACGGGCGGCAACGGCTGGCGGGTTGAAAGACTCGTCAGCCGTTGTGTATCCGTCAACTGAGGAGACACAAGCTATGGTGACCGCAGGGGACAAGAACCCGCGAGCGGTGGAAGTGATGAACGCGAAGCTGCGGGCGGCAGCGGCGCTGGAATCGCTAGAGGATATGCGCCGGGTTTTCGCCGAGGCGATGTTGACGCTACAGCACGCGGAGCGGTTAATCAAGCGCCCGCATCACGAAGCCGATTGCCATTGTCTTCCGTGTTCGTGGTGGCACGACTACGTGCAGCTTCGCGCTGCGATAGGTTGACGTATGGCTAAGTGGACGCAGCGCTCATACTGGAAGGTCTATCACGGCTTACGAGATGAGTACGGATTGTCGGACAAACAAGCGCGAGCGTCGTATAAGGCGCTCACGGAAAAGCTCGGGCGTCCTGCATTTGGCACCGACCTAGTACGACACCCACGCTACACGCGCGATGTGGTGCGTGCAGCCGTGCGAGTACCGCGACGGGCACCGCCGACGCGCGCGCCGGAACCAAAGCCACGACGGAAGGTGTACGGTGAATATGAGGTAACGGTGAAGTACAAGAGTGCGGGACAAGTGGTAGATGTGACGATACGAGTGCGCGGGCCAGCGGGTGCGACCGCTGACGTAATCCAAAAGGTTGTGTGGCGCGCTGCGCTAGGACGGGAGCTAACCGAATACAAGGTGGACGCCGTGGATTGGCGGCGCGAGTACACGCGCACGACTCGGCGCGGTACGGTGAAGATGGAAGCGTCGGAGGGGAGCGGAGAAGAAAGAGATTTGCAAGCGTTTCGTGGTGTGTTACGTAGCGGCAAGATTCGTGTCGCGGAAGTTGCGGAGGATTAAATGCCTACCGAACTAGGCTTGTACGCGGGGCTAGAGAAAGCGTTGCAACAGATAGTGCGGAAGATAGGTAACGACATATTTAGTTTTCATCCCGATTTGCAAAGGCTAGTGATAACGATTGACCGGGAAGAACCGAATACACTACACGTTCACTATCGGACAAGGTTTGCGGACGGGGTAGATGTCGCATCTAAAGGTTGACGTGGATAATCGGCGTCCGTTGCCGATGAAGGAATTGATTGCGCGGTTCGCGCGAGCAAATGTGCGTATCCTTTGGCTATCGCAAACGCGGTCGCCAAGTGGGCGCGGTTGGCATATACGGATGCAGCTTGCGCGGCGACCGGGAAACGCGGAAACGGTAGCGTTGCAACTTCTAGCGGGAAGTGACCCTCGGCGCGAGTCATACAACATCAATCGTGTACGCACGTTGCGGTACGTATCACCGTTTTGGCGTACACGGTGGAACGTATTATATGGGAGGATGGGGAAACAATGAAACTAACGATGCCACAAGTGGCGCTTGACTAATGCGCCACAGACGCGAATGGGACCGCATAACGGATGTCGTCAAACTCGTAGCTACGACGGGATTGGTTCTAGATGTTGTGGCGCGTGAACGAGTGGAACCTGTATCGTTTTTGCTATACGGTGACCCCGGTACGGGTAAGACGGCACTACTTCGGCGCTTTGCGGCGCGCAATCCTACACTTGTCTTCCGCGATGACATAACGTGGATGGGCGTATTAGATTTGTTAGAGGAAGCAAAGCATCACGCGGTATCGCACGTTGTCTTTCCCGAGTTCCAAAAAATTATGCAACGCAAGGGTGACGTGTGGGAAAACACGGTTGGCGTACTCGGGCAAGCGATAGAGGATGGGGTTACGGATGCACAAGTTGGTCCTCGCCGTATCCACTTGGAGGGAACGCGGATAGGGATGATATCGGCGATGACGGGAGATTCTTTCGAGGGTTGCCGGGGTTATTTTCAGTCCAAGGGTCTGCTGTCACGGATGATTCCTGTGAAGTGGACATCTACGCTCGGAGATGCAAAACGTGTGTACCGACGAATAAGGCGTGGAAACAAACGCGACTTAACGAATGTGCGTTTGCCGGAGGTGCATTATTCTCCGGTGAAGATAGAGATAAAGGAAGCGTTGGGGGAGCAGTTGGAAAAATATGTCCATCAAGATTTAGGGATGGACTACCGCGACAAGCGGCCCGTTTTCCAGTTTCGCGCGTTGACGTGTGCGGCGGCATTGCTACGCGGCGGGAGTCGCGTTAGGTGTGCAACTCAAGAAGATTTGTTTTCGCTGCGCGAGTATGAAGATATTTGGAAAGGAGTCGTGCGATGAAAGAAAGCGAATGCGGATATTGCAGAGTTCAGCACATCGTACGCGGTCTCGTTTTCGATTGCAGCGTTGTGTATGAACGTGCGAATCGCGCGGGTTGGACCGTGGCGCAATCGGAGTGGAAGCGCGCAAGAGCTTTCAATGACGCGTGGCCCGGCGCGTGGAAGCACATACGGGAGGCGATGCAGCCGCGTTGGAAGTTCTGGAAGAGGTTGGCGCGATGAAAAAATGGGGGCGGCCGGTGGAAAACGTGCGCTATCGCTTCGAGAAAAAGATACGCCGTGACCGTCACGGTTGCCATATCTGGATAGGCGCTAAGGGTCTTGATGGAATCGGAAGGTTTTGGCTTAATCCGTTTCTTCAAGAAGCTCCTCGTGTGGCTTGGGCATTGAGACACGGTTGGATTAACACGGGGGAACGCGCTTTTCCTATCTGCGGCAACGTGGATTGCGTGAACGTGAAGCACTTGAAATGTGAATATCGTAGTCGTTTATGGCGGGAAGTTGTCTATCCCAAGAAAATCGTTTTGGATGAAGCGAAGTACATTTACGATGAGCTTATCATCGCTCGCGCCAAGCGATGATTCGTACTAACCGGCGCATTGGAGGACGGTACAATGGCAAAGGCAGAGCGGGCGCAGGTCGGGCAGCCGCAACTTCGTCCGGCGGATTTGGGCGGGGCGACGGCGGCAGCACTCACCATCGCGGGCGCGACGTTGAAGGAATCGCGTTTCGGTGGCGTCAAGTGGTCGCTGGCGTTCGTGGAGTTTCCCGAGCGCGAGATGTGGTTGAACAAGACCGGACTCAACGCCGTGATTGACCACTACGGCGATGACACCGAGCGCTGGTACAAGAAGCTGTTGCCGGTTGTGGCGGTCACGGTGTCGGTCGCTGGCGCTCAGAAGTTCGTTGTGCAGGTTGCCGAGAATTGGGATGCTGTCTTGCTACTGGCGAGCAAGGCGACGGCGACGGCGAAGAAGTCGCGTAAGTAAGATGAAAAAGCGGACGCGAAAGATTCCTGCAAAGAAACCGCCGAAGAAGAAGCGGGCGCGTCCGTGTACCGTTGTCGTGTACGATGCGAAGCGCAAGCGCGCCGTATATCCTCCTCACTATCGTTGCGAGGTATGCGGTGCGCGGGCGCTCGCTGGAAAGTTGAAACACGTTTACGATTGTCCCGACGAACCGTATTGCAAACTTCATTGGGCGCACTATAAAGTGGCGTACGATAGTGCGGGGAAATGGGAAGCTAAACAACGTCAACGGTGTCGGGAAAGATGGCAACGAAATATCTAGCAGTTCAGTCGCGGCGTGGACTTGTACACGTTGTAGTAGATGGGATGCCGCGCTCATTGTGTCGTCGGTTGCGTTCTTGGCAACAGGTAAGTATGACGGTGCAGCCGCGTTGCGAATGTTGTTTCAACCGCTTTCTGGAGATAGCGGAGATGTCAATTATTACGCGCGAGGAGTTGGACCGCGCAGACCAAATAGGATGGTTGCGATTCGGGAAAGCGAATCATCGCTTGGTGCATTGCGCTTGTTGCTTGAAGAAGTTAGTACAGAATGATGGCCGGTGTGCGTACGTAGACGAGTTTCCGCGCGGCTATCTTTGTCGCGAGTGTGGGGGATGGCGTGAAAATAGTTACTGACGTTCGCGCTGTGGTTCTCACACTTCTATTCTCGGGGTGTTTGCTCCCGACGCTACTAATAAGGCAGCCGGGAACATTCTATACGCCCCCGGCGATTTACAATCTTTGGTGGCGGAAAACTTGCGAGTGTGCGGGTGTATGTGGTGACATTAACCGCATCGGGTGGGCGTGGCTAGGGGACGACGGTGCTGGCGGATTTAGATGTGGTCGGATTGGGGTGCGGGGCCACAAGGACAACAGTTTGTGCTACGGAGCGTGGTTGGCTCCGCACAAGATAATTCTGGCGCGGTCACAGATTGAAAACGAACAGGCGGTGCGGCACGAGATGGTTCACGACCTCTTACCGGATGCGGAGCATACGGATTCCCGATTTTATTCGTGCGTCGGATGGAATACTTCATCAAGGAGCAGTTATGAAAGCGCTGTGGCGCAAGCTGGCCGACAAGCTGGTAACGATGTGGCGCGCGTGGCGCGTGAGTCGCGCTGACGCGTACCTTCAACGTCACGGTTTCAAAGCCGTGGACGAGAACCAGATGGGTTGCCTACTTGATGCGATAGATTGTGCGTTTCATAGCATCGAGACAACGGGCGCGGACGTGTCTCAATTCAAGACTCACGCGGCACATCTGTATCGTTCGCTTCGTAATCATCTACAGGATGCGAGTAAGGCGAGCCACTTGCTTCGCACGCGGTACTACGAGATTGCGGACAGGCGATGAAAGATAAGCCGAAGGAAAAGGTGCCGTGCGCGTTCGTCGCGTACATTTCGTTGAAGGTGCCCGGTGAGTTTGGGTTGAAGCGCGCACCGTGGCGGTACATCGTTGCCGTAGACACGGACGATGTGTTTGAAAGCGCCAAGCGTGACTTTCCCGGCGTGGAGGTTACGCACGTAGAAGATGCTCGTGTGTGTCCGCTGGCTGATTTGCAACGGCTGTACTATCTCGCGCAATTCGGTCAGATGATGCAAGCGCAACGGATGATGCAGCAGATGCAGGAAGGGCGCATCATTGTTCCCGGGGGTCAACCGCCTTTGATGCCGAATATGTAGGCGTACCCGATTCCGCGTGAAGGGCGACCGATGCCCCCGGCCTTGACGGCGGGGGCGTCGTGCGTTAGAGTAACTCTTAGGAACCGCTGAGTTGGTTCCTAGCAGTTACTGACCGGTTATAGAAAGGGGACGACTATGACAAGGCGCGGCGGTGCGATGCGGGATGAGGTAGAGATGACAGCGGCAGAGCGCATTCAAGAAGTACACGACGAAAAAGAATTGACTACGCTACAGGTGGCGTCGGAGTTTTTGACACAGTTCAAAGGATTGGCAGATGTGCGCGTTAAGGTTCTACGTCGCAGCGTAGACACCGGCAAATGGGAATACATCCGAACATATCCTCCCGACACTCTGGATTCTGATTTTGTCCGTCGCAACTTCGGTCCCGGCGCTTACAAGATGATTGTGATGGGACCGAAGACGGATTCGGCGCCGCAAGGCTACTACGGTTCTCACACAGAAGATATCGCGGACCTCGGGAAAGACTTGGCAGCAGAGCAACCGCGCGATTCAACGCCCGACACATTCAAGATGATGATGGGAATGATGATGGCGCATACGGCGACGTTGGAGAAGATTCTCGTTGCCGCAATCGCTGGGCGGTCGGGCAATGACGTGACGCCAACAAGTATTATGGAAGTCGCATCCAGTATCGCGGAGAAAATGTCGGGTGCTCGCGCTCCTACTGTGTTCGACCCCGACAAGCAACTGGCGATGTTGATGACGTGGTACGACAAGGGATTTGAGCGCGGTACGGAATCCAACGCGGAGAGTGACCCGTACAAGAGCGTGATTGAAGGACTCGGTATCCCACTCGTGCAAGCGTTGACGACGCGGCCCGCGCAGGGAGGGCCGCCGCAGTTGCGCCAAGTGAATCCTCCGAGGGAGTTGCCAGTTATGTCTTCCACCGCTCCGCTGTGGATGGCTGCATTGCAACAGTATTTCCCGACGTTGTTGATGCTCGCACGTAACGGTACGTCGCCATCTCTCGTTGCGGAGATGGTCGCGGAACATTTGAATGAAGATGCTGAGGACAAGATTCGCGGTGACTGTATTGCGCCGGATTGGGAAGCGCAGACGTTGGCGTATCTGCCGCCACCGTTTCAACTGCAACACGGTTCGTGGACTCGCGCGGTCCTCACGGAATTGAAAGCGCTCTTGACAGAAGAGGAAGAGGGGCCGCAGATTGAAGTCGGTGAATCTGGCGGCGATGAAAGTAGCGAGGTCGGTCCCTAAGCTGGCGCGCTTATGGCGCGTTTGACACTCGGCTGGATTCCGGGCGGTGACGCAGGTGCGTTCGCTACGCTCGCGCAGATGCGCCAGTTGGTGCGCAAGGCGCAGCTTGACCCATTGACCCGCGAGGTGGCGACGAGTATTATTCGGTACGAGTCCCCTAGGGACGGGGGAGGACAAGCAAGAGCTTTGCGGGAATGGCTCGCAACGCATTTGCAGTTCACCAAAGACCCTAGGGGGCTTGAGTTGTTACAGGAACCGCGCGCGATGTTGCAGGTGATTGTTGAGCGGTACGCGGTACAAGGTGACTGTGACGACGCAGCGATACTTGGTGCAGCGTTGGCGACAGCGGTAGGGTTGCCAGCGCGTTTTCGCGTAATGGCATTTGGTACACCAACTTCTCCGTATCAACACGTTGTCACAGACGTACTAACTCCGCAGGGATGGCTTGATTTTGACGTTACCCGTAGTTCACGGTCAAGTCCTCCGCATCCTACTCGTATCCACATAGAGAAAGCGAATTGACTATGCCGCTTCTGCGATTGGGTGCGGTTCCCGGTGGAAGCAACGCGCCGGTCTCGGCGTTTCCTTCGTTGCAAGAGAAAGCGCGTCCAGCCGCGCGCCCGCCGGTTTACGCGACCGTTGTTCCACCGCCAGCACCAGATATTACGGCGGTATGGTTGCAGAAGACGGTTCCCCAAATGTCAACGCCGGATGTCTTCACCGTTCCCGTTGTCAATCGGGAGATGAATGGGCGGGTGACGGTGACGCCGCAGATTCTTGCGCCGACGCAAGAGCGGGCGGTGGCTGGCCCGCCCCTCGCGCGCGTTCCTATTGTTGCTCCGCTCTTTCCACCTTACGCGCCGGATGCGACTATGCCTACGAAGTACGCGGTGCGGGCGACTATTACGGCATTGAAGAGTCGCATCAATGAACGTCAGATGTTTGAACGCGCGCAAGCACAACGCAACGGACAGACGGGAACTCAACCGTTGTTGAAGGTTGGTGAAGTCCCGACGTTGCTTGCATCGCGCGTCATTGTTCCGAACGCTGCGCGGACGGGAACAACGACGGCTCCGGTGACGCCGCTCGTTCGCAGAGCGGCGAAAGCGGAAGCGGAGCAGATGACGACTGGCCCCGACGCATCTGCCCGTGCTGAATTGATGACGGCTCCGACCGTACAGGAAGCGCGAGCGGCAGACGCATCGGGCACCGGACAACCGGACGCAACCGTGGCAGCGCAAGCGCCCGCGCCCGACCTTGGTAAGTTTGTGCTGCCGCTCGCATTTCTCGGCATCCTCTTGCTAGTGAGGAAATAATGTACGCACAAGGGTATCGTAATACCGGACTCGGTATTGCTCCGGCAATCACCGTAGCGGTTCCCGTTGCAACCCGGATAGTTGGTGCTATCTTCGGGAAGAAAGCACCACTAACGGACGCACAAAACCTTGCCATCGTTGAGCAGAAATACGCGGAAGGTGACGCGACGTATCTGCGAGCTATCATCGCCACTACGGGAAAGCTCGCGTGGCCCGTGTCGTGTCAACAGCTTGCGTATACGCGGCTGGAACAACTCTTAGCTGGTGAGACTGCCGCTGCGAGCGGTTACACGCCAGCCGGAGCGCCAGTTGCCGCAAGTTCTAACATCTTCCAACGAATCACAGGTGCGGTACAGGAATCGGTTATACGCGGTGAGATTCCGCCGTCAGTATTGACGAGTGTGGCGACTACTGCGGAAGAGGTTGCGGCGCGGGCGCGCAACGCGGCAAGCATTTCTAGGGCGAGTACGGCGCTACAGTCTGTGTCGCCAATGGTATTGCTTGGCGGTGCGGCATTGCTCGCGTTCCTGCTAATGCGGCGCAAGTAGATGCTATCCGACTTGTCGTACTACTTCTACGGTGACGACACAGCCGTAGACAAGCTGGCGACATTCTTGCGCGAGCATCCTCCGAATACTTGGGCGCGAATGTCTGCGGACCAACAAGCATATATGAAGCTGCACTATGCGGCGCTTCAAACTGCGGTGCAACGGTCGGCGGCTGTACCGCGCGCTGAGGCGCGTAGCACATCGGGATTCACAACGGAAGCGGCAGCGAACGTGGCGCGAGTGGAAGCGCAGCGTGTCGCCGACGTTACGCCGTCGCCAATCGAAGCGTTCTTTCTGCGGCTTGGCACAATGGGCAAGTGGGTAGCGATAGCGGCGGGAGTGGCGCTTGTGATTCCGTTTCTGATGAAGTCTGCCGGAACAAGGAAGTGGTAGCGAGACGCGTCACGTTCACCGTTGGGCGAGATGTCGCTGCACGAAAGCGTGTGGGCAAGATGACGAATCGCGGTGTAGATATGACGCTCGCGGAATACGCAGCGAAGTACAACGTGTTAGTGACTGACCACAAGAGCGGAGCGAAGTACGTTGTCGGTCCATCGGAGGTGTCAAAATGGGAGCTATTTCACTTATCCGATTACGCAGTAACGTCGGTAAGTGGTCCTACTCATTGGCTAGTGAAGCGCAATCCTTACTTTCCCGGTAAGGACGAGCCGAATGTGATATGTGCGTGGTGCAAGAAACCGTTGAGGTACGACCCCGAGATTCCGAAAGGTCAACTCTCGCACGGCATCTGTTTAGAATGCGCGGCGGAGTTCAACGACGAGCTTGATATGAAAGACAATCCGTCGCTACGCAAGGCTGGCGCGCTCGTGAACGATTATCCGAGCGCAAAGGCGTTTCTACGTGGCAAGCAACAGCGCGAGTTGGCGCACAATACCGATGTAGTGGACGACGGCGACCGTATTTCAATACGACTGTACGGTACGCGAGTCGTAACGTATTACTCTGACGGTTCTTTTTCCGTGAGTCACGGCGGGTACAAGACGCTCACGACGCGTCGGCGGTTGACGACATTCATTCCGGTAGGTTGGCGGTTGGCATCTACTCGTAAGGGATGGGTAATGATATGCGCCAGCGACGGCCACGAACACGAGTTCCGTAACGGGATGCGTTGTATGCCAGACGGTTCCGTTGACTATAAGGGAGCGGGAATGTCGCGCGACGAGATAGCGGCACTACATCATAACCCGTTGCTCGGCGTACTCGGCAATCCGGGGCGCGGGCGAATGTCAAAGTCTCGCGCTATCCGTTTCATTCTCGCTTTGAACGGTATGAGTGAACGCAAGGTGACAGCACGACTGACGCGGGACGGCGAGATTCGCGTCAACCTTTCTGGCGGGGACGAAGCAACGGCCTACTACACGTCCGACCCACAAGATGCGATTAATACGGCACAACAGATGCAGCGAGAGTACGCAATGCGGCGGCGAGGAGAGTCAATCGGTACGGGCGACCTAGCGGAAGAGTACGCGCGGTCGGGTCACAAGCGGTTGCTATCGAACAATGTGACTGAGGTTCGCTATATTCACGCTCAAGATAGCAAGGCGTACAGTCATAAGTTTGCTTCCGGTGTGAGGATGTACGCGCTAGCAGACGGAGCTATTATGCTAGCGCATAACACTAAGAAGCTATGGGAGGACTTCAAATGATTTACCTTGTCAATCCGAAACATAAGCGGAAGGGGGCGCGCGTGGCGAAGCGTCGGAGGAAGTTACACGGTGCCGCTGCGACGGCTCACGCGAAGAAGTTGGCGAAGACGAAGCGGCGGCGTCACCGTCGCACTACCCCAAGGGGAGCGAAGAAAATGGCGAAGCGTCGGAGTACCCGTCGCCGTGCTTCGGCGCGGCGCAGAGTAGTGCATCGGAATCCACCGAGGCGGAAGCGGGCTTATCATCGGCGTCGTGCGGTCAGCAAGCGGCGTAGCTTCCGGCGTTCGGCGCGCAAGATGTCGCGTGCATTGGTGCCGATGATTACGCAGGGGTTCAAAGATGCAGCGGGCGTCGTAGTCGGTAAGGCTGCGGCTCGTGCGATTCCGCAGATGGTCGGCCTAGCCCAAGCTGGTTATGTGGGGATGGCGATTCAAGCCGTCGCCGCAGTCGCAGCGGGATGGGCGGCAAACCGTTTCATCGGCGCGAACTTCGGGCGTATGGTGCTGGCGGGCGGACTATCGGCTCCGTTAGAGTCGCTTGTTAAGTCGCTCAACATCCCCATCATTTCGGCGGGACTGAGCGATGACTACTTGCCGGGTATCGGTTCGTATCCGATGCTCGCAGCGTATCCACAGGAGTTGAGCGGTTACGCGGGTGACGAAGACGTAGCGATGATGTCCAGCGTGATGTAGAAGTGAATACCGGGGGGCGCAAACACGCGCCCCCTATCACTACAACTGTTGCCTTTAACTGAGCAACAGGGAGGGTACAGAAATGGCGTTCCGGTTCCCAATCCGCGCATACACGCGGGCGCAGTTGGAAGCGTTGGCGAATCCCGCCGCTGCAAATCAGCCGGAGGCGATTCCGCACGTCTTCTTTGACACGATGGCGTACACGTCCACCGTCACCACAGTTCTCACGTACTTCCAAGTGGTGCAGGTTGACAAGACGTTGGGCAACATCGAGTCGGCGGGTCAGCTTCCCGACCCACAGTATTTCCAAATCTTCAACGTAGGTTTCGACATTCTCAACGACCTTACCACCACATCGGGTGGTATCCTCGGTGCAGCGGACACCGTACAGAAGTTGATGATTATGGGTCGTCCGATTTGCACGCTCACAATCGCGGGCAAGAAGTACATTGACCAAGTGCCGCTGTCGTTTATGCACCAGAGCGGTGGCGTGACGGGCTTTATGGCCGGAACGTGGACAGCGGAAGAGAACATCACTTGGGGGCTGAACAGCATTCCCGATGGTGGCTATTGCGTGAACGGCGCAATCATCATCCCGCCGAAGCAAGCATTCGACTTCACGCTTCGATGGGCGGCAGCGCAAGTAGTTACTCCGACGCCAATCAATCTCCGGCTGTGGATGGCGGGAGTTTGGTTCCGGCGCGTTCTCTAAGCGCTGCGCGATAGGAGGATACGCAAATGGCTTTCCGCTTCCCAATCCGCGCGTATACACGGGCGCAGTTGGAGATGTTATCCAAGCCCGCCGGGGCAAATCAACCGGAAGCGCTACCGCACGTCTTTTTCGACACCCAAACATTCGTTACGTTGGGTGTAGGTGGCACAACGCGTCTTGTGTTCTTCCAAGCGGTTAACGCCGACAAGACGTTGAGTAATATGGAATCTGCGGGCCAGCTTCCCGACCCGCAGTTCTTCCAAATCTTCAACGTCGGCGTTGACATCCTGTTAGACGTGACCACCAATACAGGGGGAACTGGTACACTTCTCAGCCCGGTGGACGACATACAGTTGTTGACGGTCCTCAGTCATCCGACGTTGACGTTGACCATCGCAGGGAAGAGATACATCGCCGGAGTTCCGCTTACGCATTTCCACCAAAGCGGAGGCGTCAAGGCGTTCACGGATGGAACGTGGACGGCGGCAGCTTTTAGCGTTGACTACACTTCTTGGGGATTGAACAGTCAGCCGGATGGCGGCTGGCATACGGATGGCTCACTCTTCATCCCGCCGAAGCAAGCATTCGATGTTGCGATTGATTGGGTCGCGCAAGTTGCTACTTGTGCTAACCCGCTCATTCGCGTATGGATGGCGGGAGTGTGGTCGCGGCGCGTGCTATGACAACCGTGATTGTTGTTGTAGCTTTAGTGCTGGTAGTGTTCTTGGTAGTTAAGTCCACCCTCAAGGGTGACAAGCTGTAGCGTAGTGCGGGAACCGTCACCGTCCTCGTATCCCGTCGTGCAGCGTAACACGGTATAGCGCTGCACATACCTTTCGCAGAAAGGCTTTCAAATGCCCGACAGCATTGCAACTCCCGCGTTGCCGTTACTTAATCCGTTTCTTGGATGGCTTCCGGCAAAGCATTGGCGTAGGAAGAAGGAAGAGTTTGTATACGAAGTCACCGTCGCGGTTGGTGCTAACGCAGCGGCAGTCGGCGCGCTGGCATTCGACTCGGACAGCGACTTCATCGTTCTAGCGCAGACGCGTACAATTTACGCGGCTGACTTCTTGACCGTTGTCGGTGCGGGTCATCACATCGTAGCAATTACGGATTCGGGTAGCGGTCGCAACCGTACATCGCAAGCGATTCACATTGACAATTACTTCGGGACCGCGCAGTTGCCGCGTCGTTTGGAGTTCCCGAAGTTCGTCAATGCGGGCACCGTATGGACGGGAACAATCACCGACATCTCTGTTGCTCCCGGTATCGCGCGCAGCATTCGGCTCGCGTTTCACGGTTTCAAGATTTACCCGTTCGGAGAGTAATACAATGACGCCGAAGCGCACACTCGGAATGAAACCGCACTACACAGGCGGCAACGATGCCGACCTAAAGGCGGAACACGCCCCGGACCTTTCAACGCGATTCGGAGCGGGGCGCGCATCGGCAGACGGGGGCGCGGTGCAATACACGCGCCCCTCGCCCGTAACATTCCCGCCGCGCCTTTTTCCACCTCCCGGTAGCGTATCGTTTTACAGACAGGCGAGCGCGCTGGTAGCGGGACCGGCATCGTGGGTGACGCCAGCGGGTATTGTTCTGGCGATTCCCGCAGCCGTACGCGGTGTCATTCGTTTCTTCAACGTGTTCATCAATAATATGCTCGCCACAAGCGACATCTTATTCGCGCTCCGCGTCAATCAAGGTGCGGTAGCGGGATTCGATGCCATCACGTTGTTCCCTCGCGCCGCTGCATTCGTAGGAGAATCGTTTGGTGGCGCTGGCGAAGTCGTGATTGATTTGGAACACGGTTCTGTTGTGGATGTAGGGATAACGGTACGCGACGTTGGTGCGTACACGGTCGGAGCGAGTTACGCCGGATGGTACTACCCGGAGAAGTTAGCGGAAACGTATGCACGGACGGGAGGCTACGGTTTCTAATGGGACAGCCATCTGTTATCGGCAAAACCTACGCCGACTATCCGATTGATATGGTGTACCCGAAGCTCCGGCAAATGGGAATGGCGACCGGATTCGATGACCAAGCGATGACGAAGTACGGAATAGCAACGTCATTTTTCAGCGCGGGCGCTGACGTATTACTGACGTACGTGGTACACGACGGCTTGATGTGTCTACAGGTGGCGAGTGACGGTGCGGGAGATGTAGTACAGCGCGACATATTCGGCGCATCAATGTATCTACCGCTTTACGCAACGGGCGTTGCCACGGCATTCAAGTTCCCGATTCACTCGCGCGTATGGATTTTCGACTTCGTGATGGCGGTAGGGCCGTTGACCGTATTTCCGTTGACATCGGATACGGGCGTTCCGATAATGCTTTGCACGGCGGCTGCACCGGGAGTATTGTACAACGGTGGCAACCGGGGATTCGGAATCTTGGGTGACCCTGCTGTACCGGGTGGCGGCTGGCGGTACGTGGAGAAGGACGACGGTGTAGCGAACACGGTCAACTATCAGCTTCCCCTTGCGTGGCCGTCCACATTGGACCGTTGGGTATGGGTCGCGTACGAGTTGCGCGCCGCAACGCCGAACAGTAACGCAAGAGTTCTCGTATATCTCAACGGTGTGGTTGCGGTAAGTCGCGTTTGGGGCGCGACGAGTCGTTTGCCGCTGTACACTCAGTTGGCAAACTCGGGGCGCTTCTCTCCGGTTGTTTGCGGGTATGATGCAGCTAACGTAGCGCAGTTACGGCTCGGCGCAATACGTTTCCGCGTCGGCAATTTCGACCTTAACGGTGCGGAAGTGTAACGTGGCTGCATTCGATGATGCACTCGCGTTCGTGTTAAAGCGGGAAGGTGGATACTCGGACCATCCTCTTGACAAGGGTGGTCCCACCAACAAAGGAATCACGACAAAGACGTATGACGCATATCGTCGCGCGCAGGGATTGGTGATACAGGATGTCAGACAGATAAGCGACGCGGAAATACGCGACATCTACTATCGCCAGTATTGGGTTGCGTCCACCGCCGACCGTCAAGCGTATCCGACGGCGCTAGTGCTATTCGATACGGCTGTAAATATGGGACCGGGTGTAGCGCTTGAATTATTGCGCGTGAGCGGCGGAAGCGTTGACGCCTATTTGAAGAAAAGGAAGGACCGTTACTATAAAATCGTCGCCAATGACCCATCGCAAGCGATATTTCTACCGGGATGGTTGATGCGGCTGGACAAGCTACGATATGCGGCAACGGGCGAAACTGGTGGAGTGGTAACGGCTGGACTCGGAATCGTAGCGTTGCTTGCGGTAGCGGGCGCGCTCTTGCGGCGTGGTTGATGATGACGCTTGAAACACTTTTCGTATCGCTCAACGCGTTCCTGCTTGCGATAGTGACGTTCTTTCTTAAGCAAACTTGGGACGAGATAAAGTCGTTACGCGTGTCGCGCCACGAACACGCCAACTTGCTTACGGCGCACACGGTACAGATTGACAACCTTAACGACGACGTACAGCGGTTGCAAGCAATCGAAAACGGGAAGGACTGAGGTATGGCGCGCATCTACGGTCAACAAGAGTTCGTCCGCTACGTGAACGCAGCAGGACTTATAGACATTGGTGGTTTCGCTGTCGGTCTTCCTCCTACCCTTCCAGCGGTCGGCGGAATCGTTTACGTTGACGCTGCCGGGTTAATGGGCGTCAGTTTGGGCGCGACACTTACGCAAGCTGGCGCTCTTACTCTTGTGGGGGCCATCATTGCGAATACAGCAGAGTTTAGGGAAAGGATTCTTTGTCCTCCGGCGGTCGGCACCGATGGCTCTTATGTCCGATTCCAAAACGCCTTGGGCGATGCGTGGTTCGGCGTAGAATCCAATGCGGGTGCTACTACTTTCGTAGGCGCTTTCGCAAGCCCAAACCGTACAGTAATTAACTCTCTTCTAGATATCGAGTTCTGGCGGGCGGGGAACCTTGTATTGCTTTGCTCCGCTGGCGGCGTAACTGCGCCCGCTGGGATACGCGTGGGCACCAACATCTTAATGACTTCAACCGTTGCCCTTACGGATAACTTCGGCGTCGGAGCCGGAACATTGCTTAACGCGCCCGCCGCTGGCAATCCGACGAAGTGGATTGCGATAAACGACAACGGCACGCCCCGTTTCATTCCAACTTGGAGCTAACGCGATGCCAGGCGAGTTGACGATTCAAGAGCGCAACGCAGTAGTGACGGCTATGCTGGCCGGATACCAAAAGCAATTATATGCCGCTCGCGTGAACCTTGCTGTGAGCGTCGGTGACGCGAATGGTACGAAGCAACAGAGTGAGCTTGTCGCGCAGTTAGAGCGCGGCATCGCCAACGTCGAAAAAGAGTTTGCGGCAGACCTAGCATTCACGGCGGCGCAGCCGCCCAAGCCACAGGAGTAAGCAATGCCTAATTTTCCTCACGTCGGCGCATCCGGTTTCACGGCGGGGCGACAGGGATTCCGTTGTGATACCATCGGGGGCGGTCTCGAAATTGTTACCGGGGCAGGTGCGCGGCTCGTGCGAACCGTCGCAATGGTCGCTGGTACGATTCTCACAGCCAACGCATCTGTTCTAGCGACAACGCGATTCTTTTTACAGCACGCTGGCACGAACGTCGGGAATCTCGGATTCTTGTACGTTTCCGCCGTCGTGGCCGGGGTGTCGTTCACCGTCACGAGTAGCAATGTTGCGGATACCGATTTGGTTGACGTTCTGATGATAGGGTCGGTCTAACACAGGAGGAACTATGTTCGGAATCGGATGGAAAACAATTCTCGGGGGCGTGATATCCGTATTCGGTTATGTCTCCGACCCTGGTGTGTTGGCGGTTCTGCCGCACAAGGTTTCGGCGGTTGTGACAGCAATCGGTGGATTCCTTGCTCTTATCGGAATCCGTCACGCGGTAGCGAAGACGACGCCGAAGTAGTGTATGACACGGCCGGAACACGAAATGGAGAACCCCGTGCGTAGCAAAATGGCGCAACCGTACATCGTATCTAAAACATACGATATCGTAACGCCGGAATCCGCACAAGACGGCGACGTTGCCGAATCTGGATTTGAGTTTGAAAACGAACCGATGTCGCTCCGCGAAGTAATTGAAGAAGTGGACGGCATCAGCGCAGACGTTGGGGGCAGCGACGGCTTTTCATTCTACGGCGTTGACGCGCAAGTTGAGGATTATCGTACAGGCGAAAGCACAACATACGCCGTACACGTCAAGGCGAACGCGCACAATATGAAACGCTTGTGGGACGCATTGCATATGAAAGAATCATCGCGTATGTACGTGCGTAGGCGCTCAGATAAGCCAAGGAGTAACCCGATGCGTAGCAAATATGACGGCATCGCTGGATACCTGTATTCGATGGATTCAAGCGATAGGGATGCGTCATACGAAGATGGCGGCGGCTGGTGGGGATTCTACGATGGCCCGTTCTCGCCGAATCGCAAAGAACAACGCGAACACGACCTCGATGCAGACGAAGCGCGCGAGTTACGGGGTGCTGCCGCCGCTATCGTACACGAAGACTCGCAGGGATTCCTTGACTACGACCTGTACAAAGACGAAGACGAAGCTAATGAAGAATGGGAGGAGATTGAAGAAGAGGTTAGCGGTGGCGATG
>Ga0315297_10001013_pt1 | contig 17096 bp, 10 predicted proteins | sample YL17G15_0_MG_FD_203628 | JGI IMG/M metagenome (GOLD analysis project Ga0315297, IMG submission 203628) | Sediment microbial communities from Yellowstone Lake, YNP, Wyoming, USA - YL17G15_0 | ecosystem: Environmental > Aquatic > Freshwater > Lake > Sediment | place: USA: Wyoming | collected... | reverse complement strand
CCTGTCGGCGTACGCCAAGGAGCATGGGGTCAAGGTCGGGTGCGTGGACGCCAGCATCGAATGCGTCGACAGGCTCCTTTCGAGGAAGTACCTGGACTCCTGCAGGTCCCTGCTCGAAGCAAAGGAGGAGAGGCTGCGCAGGCGAGGCCCGACCGGGCCGGACGAGCGCAGGCTGTACATCGAAGCCGTCAAAGGTCTCGTGCGGGGAAGGGAAGTGCCTGAGAGGATAGAGTCTCTGAAAGGTTTCCTCAGGGAGAGCCGATCGTTCAGGGACATCGAGAGGTTCGAGCGGGCATGGGTGTCCGTGGAGGACGCCATGTTCCTGATCTCCCAGGCGCACTATCCGCTGGATTTCCGGTTCACGCTCCTTGAGAGCAGGCACTCGTCGTCCCGGATAGGCGAGATCCTCGAGGCGACCGAGGACAGGGGTCAGAACGTCTTCATCGAGACGTTCGAGAAGCACATCCTCCGGAAGGTGCTCGGCAAGGACCCGGCCCTAGTCGGCATATCCATCGTCTCCAGGAACCAGATTATCCCGGGTCTCACTCTCGCGAAGATGCTCAAGGCGTCCGCCCCCTCGACGGCGGTGGTCGTCGGCGGGCCGTTCTTCTCGTTGATATCGTCGAGGCTGGACGCGGTCCTCGACAGCTTCCCGTTCGTCGATGCGTTCGTGACGTTCGACGGCGAGGAGCCGATGGTCCAGCTGTCGAAGAGCGTGGACGAGCACGGTAGACTGAGGAGCCCGGCGGAGATCCCGAACTTGGTCTACCGGGACGATGGAGGGGCGGGCAGGCTGAGCCGAAAGGTCTGGCTCGGGAACCTGAGCCAATTCCCGACCCCTGACTTTAGCAAGCTCCCGACGGACCTCTATCTGTCAGGTCACCCCATCCTCCCGCTCGAGACATCGAGGGGCTGCAGGTGGAGGCGGTGCGCCTTCTGCGACAGCCAGAAGAGCGTGTCCGGAGGCTATCGCGAGCGCGACCTGGGACGCGTGATCGAGGACCTCCAGGCCCTCTCGGAGAGGCACCGGACGAAGTACTTCACATTCGTCGACATGTCCGCCCCCGCGGAGCGGCTCGACGAGCTCTCGAAGAGGATCGTGAAGGCCGGTCTCGACGTCCGCTGGTCCGTCCAGACCAGGCTCGTGCCCAATGTCGACAGGCAGAAGCTGGAACGGTTTTACGAGTCGGGTTGCAGGCAGTTGTTCTTCGGCCTCGAATCAGGGAGCCAGCGCGTGGTCGACCTGATGGACAAAGGTACCAGGCTGCCGATCGCTGCGCGCGTACTCAGGGATTCCTCGGAGGCGGGGATCGTGAACAGCGCGTTCGTGATGTTCGGGTTCCCGACTGAGTCCGATGACGACAGGGAGAAGACCCTGAAGTTCCTGATCGGCCACCGGGCCCACTTCGACTTCGTCGAGGCCTCGTTCTTCTCGCTGTACGATGGCACGAGGATCGCCGTCAGTCCGGCCAGGTTCATGCTCGAGAAGGTCAAGCGCGCGGTGCCCGTCGAGGACAGCGTCGACGAGGAGCTTGCGTACAGGTGGGCCGCGGACCCGTCGGCCGAGGACCCTCAGCAGCTCATGTCCTCGGCCGAGGAACGCCTTCTTGCGAAAGGCGTCCGGATGAAATACGTGAACGCGTTCGACGTGACGACCGCCCCTCTCGTGCTCGCTGATGTCCACGGGAGGCAGAGGTTGAGGGAGTACATGGACTGGGCCCCAGGGCCGGTCTGTCCGAAACCCTCCTCGAAGGTCTCACTGGTCCCGGGTGTGGATTGGATCGGATTGCCGTTCGACCCGTATGCCGAGGCCGCGGACCCGCACGCCGAGGGAACATGGCTCCTGGTGAGGTCGGGCACCAGCAGCAGCATGTTCTCCGTCGGGAAGGAAGAAGGCGACCTGTTCGGGTCCCTCGGACGGCCGATCGAGTATCGCAGGTTGCGCGAAGCCATGTCGGCCAAGTGGGGCAAGAACGCGCGGCAGACTGAGAAGGCGCTCCGGGGAATGCTGTCGGAGTTCGTCACGAGGGGAATAGTGACGGTCGTATGACGACGCCTGACCTCCCCGTGCAAAGGATTTTGACCGGCCCGCGCGATGCATGGGCCATGGAAAAGAAGAGCAGGGTGATCCTCGCCCTGGACGTGACCTCGAGGCAGGACGCGATGCGCGTCGTCGAGGCCGTCAGGGACCATGTGGACGCCATCAAGATAAACTGGCCCTTGATACTCGCCGCCGGGCCGGACATCATCAGCGAGATGTCCCGCGTGAAGGCGGTCATATGCGACATGAAGATCGCCGACATACCCAACACGAACCGGCTCATCGTCGAGCAGGCGATGCAGAGGGGGGCGAGCGCGGTCATAGCGCACGGGTTCACCGGGGAGGATTCGGTCAGGGCGTGCGTGGACGCCTCGAATGGCCAGGTGTTCGTCGTCACCGAGATGAGCCACCCCGGAGGCAAACAGTTCACCGCGGGCGTGGCCGACAAGGTCGCCGCGATCGCGCGGTCCGCCGGGGCGAGAGGCATAGTGGCGCCCGCAACGAGGCCGGAGCGCATCGCCGACCTCAGGAAGGTCATAGGGACGATGGAGATCATCAGTCCGGGCGTGGGCGCGCAGGGCGGCAGCGCCTCGGACGCGCTCAGGGCGGGCGCGGACTACATCATCGTCGGCCGAGCGATATACGAGGCCCCGGACCCCAAGGAGGCCGCGAGGCGCTTGGCGGAAGAGGTCAGGTCGGCCATCTGACGCGGGGCCGCCCCGGCCCCGGAAAGTCTGCTAAATTCTGTCATGCCAGATGCGGGTGATGCGTGCGCGCACACCCGCGTCGCGCGCCCGACAACGTATATATAGCCCTCTTGGTATCGGTGGGCTACTATCACTAGGTGGAAGTATATTTGGATGAGACAAGGGATAGTGCCGATAGGTCTCTTCTGTCCAAGCTGAGGAGGGGGGGCGGGAGGCCTACCGAGCGTGGAAAGTGGTTCCGGGCGAATTGGCCCTCCGTGGCCATGCTACTATTCATATTCATAATGGCCCTGTTCGTGCGCTCGTACTTCGCGTATCAGACCTCCGCGGACAACGATTACATCGTGTCCGGCGGCTCCGACTCGTACTATTGGCGCAGGATCATAGACTACAACGCGGAGACGGGCAAACAGCTGTTCTTCGACCCGCTCATCAACTTCCCCGACGGCATCAGGAACCCGAGGCCGCCGCTGTACAGCATGTCCGTAGCCGTCCCGGCGGTCGTGCTCCAGGACGCGTTCGCATCCTTGAGCGATTCGACGGGGTTCGTGTTCATCTGGTCGACGGCCTTCTGGGGCGCGCTGACCGTGTTCCCGGTCTACCTGCTTGGGAAGGAGGTCTTCGGAAGGAGGGCGGGGCTCGCGGCCGCGTTCTTACTCGCGGTCATGCCCAGCCATGTCCAGCGGAGCGTCCTGTCCAATGCTGACCACGACGCCATCATTCAGTTCTTCATGGTCCTCGCGTTCTTCTTCCTGCTCAAGGCGGTCAAGACGCAGCAGCACAAGGTCTGGGTCGAGAACTGGCTGAGCCCAGCCAGCATACGGTCCGGGCTCAAGGACTACCTCGCCAACAGCAGGACTCCGGTCCTGTACTCGCTCATGGCGGGCGTGGCCTTCGGCTCCATCATCATGGCCTGGATAGGGTTCGCCTATGTCGCGGTCCTCATCCTTGCGTACTACGTCATCCAGGTCGTCCTGAACAGGTTCAAGAACGTCGATTCCCTCGGCGTGACTGTCATCATATTCCTGTCCATGGGCCTGGGATACCTGCTGGCGTTCCCGGTGTACTACGAGCAGGACCTGATGTTCAGGCTCGATGTGACCTTCTACCTCTTCCTCGCAGCAGTCGCCTTCGGCATGATGTTCGTCGCAACGAGGAAGTACCCGTGGACCCTGGTCATACCCGCGGTCGCGATTCTGCTCATCATAGCGGTGCTCGCGATAAGCGTCGTATACCCGCCTCTGGCAGAGGCGGTCCTGAGTGGCCAGGGATACTTCGGCACGAGCAAGTTGTACTCCACCATCGCCGAGGTCCGGGCGCCCAGGTTCAGCGAGCTCGCGATGTCCTTCGGCATGGTCACCTTCTACCTGTCCCTCATCGGCCTCGCCTGGGCGGTCGTCAAGATCCCCAAGCGCACGACCGCGGAGTACGTATTCATAGTCGTCTGGCTCGCCGCGGCCATCATGATGGCGATCACCGCCGGCAGGTTCATGTTCAACGCCGCGCCGGCGTTCGCGCTGGCGGCTGGCTGGATCGTCGTGATGATAGTCGACGCGCTTGATTTCGGCAGCGTCCGGAAATCGCTCGCGGGCGCCAGCGGCTCATTCCTGCAGGTGTTCAGGAGGAGCGTCAAGATAAGGCACATAGTCGGCGTGCTCTTCCTCGGATTCCTGATCGTACTCCCGAACGTGTGGTACAGCGTGGATGCAGGCATCCCGTCGGAGAGCAAGCGCTCGTATGACAAGGAGATATACACTAGCATTCCCAGTTTCATGCAGCCGGGGGATTACGACCGGATAAACGGGTCGAACTGGTACCTCGGCGCGTTCGGCTACTCGTTGCCTCTCCCGAGCTACTACTTCCCCGCATCTTGGGACTGGTTCTCGGAACAGGACAGCGATGTGTACCCCGAGACCGCACGCCCCGCGTACGTCGCGTGGTGGGACTACGGGTTCGAGGCCGTCCAGGAGGGCAAGCACCCGACCGTGGCCGACAACTTCCAGAACGGATACCAGATGACCGGTAACGTCATCATGGCCCAGACGGAGGAAGACACGATCGCGCTGTTCGCATACAGGCTCATCCAGGTAGGCATGGGGCGCGACGCTTCCGTGCAGGCCGCGATCGCGGATCTGTACGATGAGTACGGCGTCGATGCCGACCGCATGGACGAGATCCTTAGGGGTCCCGGCCAGGAGCTGATAGACGAGGTGCTCTCTGACTCCGTGGTCTACGGGCCGATGGCGTCGGACCTGAGCGATGTGAACGCCAGGCTGGTCCTGGCAAGGGTCGAGCTTCAGAAGATGGGCTCGGAGGCCCTCGTGTCCTTCTACGGGGACATGTGCGACATCACCGGCTGGCAGATCAGGTACTTCAGCGTCGATTCCAGGATGTTCCCGATATCGGGCACCGAGACGGGCATCTACTACGCGCCTGCGAAGCTCTCCGACAGGCGCCTGAACGAGTACGGCATGCCGTACGATTTCTATGTCATCAAGGCGGTGGACTCGAACGGGCGCGAGATAGACATCGGGTCCGTCACATCCGACATGAACATCGTCGACTACTCGATCGTCTACCAGGACATGTTCTACGACAGCATGTTCTACAGGGCGATGGGCGGCTACAGCGGCTCCGACATCGGGCTCCCGAACGACGGCGTGCCGGGCGTCTCTGGGTCCGTCCAGGGCTACAACGCGATGCCGGGCTGGGACCTCACACACTTCAAGATGGTCTACAGGACCGCGTACTACAACCCCTGGCCATCCGACCAGATCGCGCTGCACGGCGGCGACTGGGTCGCGGTCAGCTACGACGAGGCGGTCGCGCTCAAGAAGCAAATCAGCGCCGGGGAGGTCGAGGGCGTCGTGGACGACAACCCGATCTCGCTGTACAGGAGCGGCTGCGTGTTCCTGAAGTACTATGCGGGCGCGATGGTGAGCGGCACGCTGACCACCGAGCAGGGGGCCCCGGCCGCGAACGTGAGGGTCACCGTCCAGGACGAGTACGGGATACCCCACCAGATGGTGTTCACGGACGCCGAAGGCCAGTACTCCGCTCTCGCCCCGTTCGGGAACGTCACCCTCGTGTTCTCCACGGGCGACGTGACCACCCCGTCGCTGGCGGGGAGCAACGTCATCACGAGGCTCAAGTTCAACGTCACGGACGACCAGGCCATGAGGGTCGAGCAGGACCTGAACGGCGACGGCATCTCTGACTACTACATGACCAAGAACTACGTCATGCGCGGGTCCGCGATCACGGGCGACATCTTCTGGGATGTCGATTCCGACGGCAACTACACCGCGAACACGGACGAGCTGATACCCGATGCGGTCGTGTACGCCACCGATGTCAAGACGGGCAGGTCGTACCGGATGGAGGCTCCAGATGGGTCGATCGACACATATCTGCCTCCGGGCCAGTACAACGTGACAGCCGATATTCTCGGGACGAACCTGACCATGGCTGAGATGTCCAACGTGACCGCTGGCGACAAGGCCACGTTCAATCTGCCGATAGACCCTGCTGAGCTCAGCGGGTACCTGACGCTGGCGAGCGGCGAGCCCGCGGCCGGCGTCGACCTGGTTCTCAGAGATCTCACCACAGGATACGAGTATTCGGCGGTGACGAACACGAACGGCTCCTACCTGTTCGACAGGACCCTGGAGAGCAAGTATCAGATGGTCGCTCCGGGCGAGGAGGGCAGGACGATGTTCAGGGAGTTCTTCGCCCTGAATTCGGCCGTCCCGACGGAGAGGAACGTCACGCTGTTCGACAGCCAGTCGGTGCGCTTCAGGGTCACCAACGACGGCCTTGCTGTCCCGTACGCGGTCTACTTGATCGCGGACGTGTTCGACCCTTCCTCGTCGGTCTCCGGTTTCGCGGACGAGTTCGGATGGGTCGAATGCGAGATTCCAGTGGGTGCATGGACGCTGTATGCCGCACACTCCACAGGCGTTGCCGATTACTCCAATGCGCTGTCCTTCGAGGTGTCCGACTCCGATGTCGTCGGCACGCTGGCGCTCGAGCCTGCGAAGCGGGTCGTGGGCGCCATGAAGACCCCGAAGGGCGCAGTTCTGAAGGACGAGTTCGTGTGCTTCCAGTCCGAGGGCGGTGCCAGGGTCTATGTCAAGACCAACAGGCTCGGCACCTTCGACGTCAAGCTCCCGGTCGGCACATACGACATCACGAGCTACAGCATCAGCTCGAAGGGCGTCTACTCCGGCTCCGTGGTCGTCACGGACAACATCACGGGCCTGTCGCTCAGGATGACCGATGCGGTGTCTGTGAGCGGGACGATGTTCCTAGACCTGAACAGCAACGGGGAGATTGGCGAGGATGAGCTGGGAAGGTACGTCGGATTCATGTACACCGACCCCAACGGACGGCTGTTCATGCGCAAATCCGCTGATAGCGGCGACTTTGCGATGGTGTTCCCAAAGGGCTCCGATGTCACGCTGATGATTGCTGTTGACGGCTATCGGGCATGGTCCCAGGAGCTGCTGTTCGCGGCCGACATCACATCCACCGCTGTCATCGTCGACCCAGACGATCTCGCGGTCTCGGGCAGGGTGTCCTGGGATGGGCAGTACCTGAGCGGGATCAAGATATCATTCATACCCGAGGGCTCGATCTTCGACATCATCGAGGTCACATCGGGCACGGGAGGCTACTACAGCGTTTCGCTGCTCCCGTCCACCTACACCGTTTCCATCGGGCAGGAAGTGAGCACCTCCCTGCCAGGCGTCAGATACGAGTTCGAGGACGAGGTGACCCTCCTGCCGAGCGCGGAGCCGGTCACGCTCGACATCACGCCAGTTAAGAAGGCGGAGCTGTACGGCACCGTGCTCGGCGCGGGGTCGGACATCAGCCTGAGGCTGGTCGGCCCCGAGGAGCTGTCCTTGGACCTGAATCTCTACAGCTACTCCGCATACGTCCTGCCGGGCACGTACCAGGTGTACGCCTCCGGGACGCTCGCGGGATACACCTACGCCAGCATGACGACGGTCGAGGTGCCCGTCGAATCCACACAGTATGATATACAGCTCACCAGGGCCTACAGCGTCTCCGGGGTGATATCCGTGGAGTCTGCCCCGACCAGCAAGTCGGTCACCGTCTCCGTGAGCACGCTCACGGGCGAGACGACCTCGGTCCGGTCCATCGGTACAGGCTGGTATTCGGTCGACCTGCCCGCAGGGACGTATATATTCACCTATCTTCTCGAGGACTTGGCCAGCGAGGCTGACCGCACGCTCTATGTGGAGTACGCGGCCGAGAAGGTCGTGACCGTGGGCTCCGACGAGATTGTCGTCAACGCGAACCTGCTCATGCGCATGGACAACACGACCTTCAGCGGCACGGTCCTGGACGCCGACGGCGATCCGATCCAGGCGTTCGTGGAGCTGAAGGCCACCAGCATCTACGGCATGGACGCGTCGTTCTACACATCCTCCTCGGGTGCGTTCTCCGCCAGCGTTCAGCCGGGCGATTACACCCTGTACATCACGAGGAGCGTCGACAGGCTCGTGTCGCTAGCCTCTCTGAGGCTCACGAGGAACCTGCCGTACGCCCAGGACTCGCAGCTGTCTGAGGGACGGTATCTGTCGGGCACGGTGACGGTCGCTGGGGCGCCAGCCTCCGAGGCGGTCTCCGCGAGCTCGGGCAGCGCGCAGCTGTCCGAGGTGTCAGATGCCTCGGGCCTGTTCTCGTTCCTAGTGCCCGAGGGCAACTACTCCCTCAGCTCGAGCACGACGAGGGTCGAGGGCGGCATCACGATCACATACTCGAAGTCGTACACCGCATCCGTCGGAGCCGACGATGTGTATGTCGACTACACGCTCAACAGGGGCACGAAGAGGTCCGTGGAAGCCTCCTGGAACATCGAGCGGACAGCGGTCGCGGCCCCGGGCGAGACAATCCTGTACGTGTTCACAGTCGAGAACACGGGCAACATCGCGGACACATACACATGCACATACAGCGGGTCCGGGTTCGATGTCTCGTTCCTGCCGTCGGAGCTGGCCGTCGACTTCGGCACCAACGGCAAGGTCGGCACAATGGTCGCGGAGATCACGGTCGGGGACGCGGTGGAATCAGGGTCATCGGAGCTCAAGGTCACCGTCAAGTCGAGGTCGCAGAGCTCCACGAGGAGCGATCTCAAGCTGTACGTCGATGTCGCGCCCGTGTACTCCGTGAAGGTCATCAGCCTCAACGAGTCGGCCGCGGTCTCGTCCACGAGCACGATCACGAAGTTCAAGGTCAACAACACTGGCAACACTGAGGGTGTGTTCACCGTCCAGGTCGCGAACCTGCCCTCGCTTGCCGAGCTCGGGTGGACGGCCAAGGTGACCGACCCGAGCACCGGCGAGACCGTGTCGACGGTGTCGCTCGGCGCGTTCGAGGAGACGGAGTTGGAGGTCGAGTTCACGTCGACGAGGACAGACGCGAACCCCGAGGCGGAAGCGTACGTGCTCGCGCAGCTGGTGAACGGGACGCGCGTGAGCGCCTACGGGGCGATACCAGTCATGCTCCCGGACCTCGTGCTCGGCCCGGGCGATGTCGACGTGACCAGGGACGACATATCCTACTCCTACGATTCCGAGAGGCTGTATATGGACATAGGCCTCGTGGCCACCCTGGGCGCGCTGCTCGCGCTGTTCTTCATCATGAGGCGGAGGAAGGGCATAGGCGGAGGTGCCAAGAAATGACGGCCAAGGCCCGCGCCCGCTTCTTCAGCGTCCTCCTGACGATGGTCATCCTGGCAGCCGGGCTCGCGGCCCTGGTGTCGCTGCCTCAGCAGGCCTCTGCGTACAGCGGCATCGAGATCCAGTTCGACCACCCGACCTTCGCTGGGAGGTCCCAGACGGTCCAGTGCAGGCTCGCGATAAGCGGCGGCCCCGCCGGGGACTACGGGGGCAACTTCACGTACAAGGCCGAGATCGTGGCCGACAACACGACGGGCTCTTCCGTCACGCCGTCCACGCAGACCTCTGAGAGCGGGGTGTTCAACTTCAACGTGACCATGCCTGGCGAAGCGCCGCAGACCATAAAGGTCAAGATCAACGCGACCTCGAAGGAGTCGCTCACCCGGGAGAGCACGTACAAGGTCCGCGAGTACCAGATTGAGGTCGTCGAGCCGATCGAGATCCGCGCCACGGTGTACAACACGGGCGCGGTGGACGCGGTAGGGGCCACGGCGCGGTTCTATGCGGACGGCACGCTCCTGGGCTCCCAGACGTTCGATGTGCCCTCCGGGGACAGCACGGAGCTGCTGTACAACTGGACATGGATCGAAGTGCCCAGCGGGAAGCATGTCGTCACGGTCACCGTGGACGACCCGAGCGGGATAGTCGAGTTCAGCGACGGGAACAACGTGTACACGATGACCGTGTATGTCGGCGACCAGGGCAACCCCATCGGGGCCGTGCTCACGGTCGGCGTGATCATCATGGCCGTGCTCGTTTCGCTCACGCTCATGCAGAAGCCCGCGAAGCGCAAGAAGTCCTGACGGCCGGACCCTCGGGCACTCTCGGATAGTCTCAAATATCATTCACACTTTTACTGGGACAACCAACGGAGCGATGGCCTTGTCAGAAGGAACGGTACAACTCACGGATGCGAACTTCGACGGTGTCGTCAAGGACAATGAGAAGCTGCTGATCGACTGCTGGGCGCCATGGTGCGGCCCATGCAAGATGCTGGCGCCCACCTTCGAGGCGCTGGCCAAGGACTATCAGGGCAAGCTGGTGTTCGCCAAGCTGGACACCGACGAGAGCCCCAAGACCGCGATGTCCCTGGGCATCCACAGCATCCCGACGCTCATATTGTTCAAGGACGGGAAGCAGATAGAGAGGATGACGGGCGCGCACCCGAGGGCGAGCATCGAGGCGATGATCAAGAAGCACCTGTGACGGCCCTCAGCCCTTCCTGTACACTTCCTCCAGCTTCCTCTGGAGGTTCATCGCGCTCGCCGAGACCGCGACCTCTCCCCTGGTCTTCTCCAGGAGGCTCCTCGCGACGTCCTGCTTGCGCCTGACGGCCACGATGGCGTCCGGGTAGTCGAACCTCATGAGCGCCGTGAACAGGTCCTCCATGCGGTCCAGGAAGTGGTTCGCGCGCGTCACGTCGCCCTTCTTGAGCTCGTCGAGGCACAGCCTCCTGAGCTCGCCGACCGTGTCCCCCAGCCCTAGGAGGTATGGGATGCTGCCCACCCCGAGCTCCTGCGGCGAGGGCACGTCGTCCTTCTCGAGGATCGAGAGCACGATGCCGACCTCCGCGTACTCCTGGAGCGCGTTCTCCATGAACCCCGCGGACGCCAGGTCCGGGTGGTCCGCCAGGAGGTTCGTCAGCCTGGACACCTCGTCCCTGAGATCCTCCAGCTCCTTCTGGGTCTCGATGCCCCGGTGGACGGACTTGATTATGTTCCCCGAGAGCCTCACCACGGCCCTGCACGATTTCAGGGCGACCTCCCGTATCTGGTCCTTCTCGTCCAGCTCGGCCTCGATCTTGTTCACGACGTTCTCAAGGTTCTTCACGTGCGTCCGCTCCTGATGACCTGCATGCGCCTGACCTTCGCGTCCAGCATCTCCTTCTTGCCGATGTCGTGCCTGACGAACACCTTCCCGGACACGTGCTTGATCGCCTCCTCGGCGATCCTCTCGGCGTCCGCGATGCTGTCCGCGGACCCCACTATCCCGACTGCCCTGGATGTGGTGGTGAATATCCTGCCGTCGCGTTCGTTGACGGCGGCATAGTACGCGAGCGCTCCCGCCTTCCTTATCGCGTCCTCGTCGACCTTGATCTCCTCGCCCGCGAGCGGTTTGGTGCCGTACCCCTCGGGGACGACGTACTTGCACACAGTGCTTCTCGCGTGGAACGCAGCGTCCCCGGGCGACAGGCTTCCCGATGCCATCTTCTCGCATATGTTGGCGAAATCGCTCTTCAGCAGGGACAGCACGTTCATGGCCTCCGGGTCCCCGAAGCGCGCGTTGAACTCGATGACCTTGGGCCCGTCCTTCGTGAGCATGAACTGGCCGTACATCGTCCCCCGGTATTCCGCCCCCTCGCTCCTGAGGGCCTCCACGACCTGGTCCATTATCCCGACCGCGGAGTCGTACTCCTCCCTCTGCAGGAAGGGCAGGAGCCCGTCCTGCTGCGAGTAGGAGCCCATGCCCCCGGTGTTCGGCCCTCTGTCCCCTTCGAACGCCCTCTTGTGGTCCTGTACCGCAGGCATGGGGACCACCCTCCTGCCGTCGCAGAACGCCTGGATCGTGAACTCCTCGCCGACGAGCTTCTCCTCGAGCACTACGCGCGCGCTCCCGCCGATCTTGTTCGAGAAGATCTCCTCCGCGTACGCCATGACGTCCGCCTTGGACAGCATGTGCTCCCCGAAGACCTTGACCCCCTTCCCGCCGGTGAGCCCCGTCGGCTTGACCACTATGCTAGTCCCGAGCTCCTCCAACCCCTTCGCAACGTCCTGGACGTCGTCGGCGACGACGAACCCGACCGCTCCTCTCACTTTGTGCCTGAGTAGCAGCTCCCGCATGAAGCTCTTGGAGGTCTCGATCCTTGCTGCGGACTTCGACGGGCTCGCCGTGGGTATCTCGGCCACCCTCAGGCCGTCCGAGAGGCCCGCCTCGAGCGGAGCTTCGGGACCCACGATTGCGAGGTCGACCCCGTGCGCGGTCGCGAACTCGACCACCTTGGGCACGTCCGTCTCGTCGGCCAGGAGCACCTCCTTGGCCAGCCTCGAGATGCCAGGGTTCCTGTTCTTCATGCAGACATAGATCTCGGCACCCGAGCGTGCGAGAGCGGCCACGATTGCGTGTTCTCGGGCCCCTCCCCCGACAGCCAGAACTCTCATGATATGCGACCTGGCGGTGCATCAGGTTCGAATCATAAGAACATTGCCCAGCCCCGCAGGCGGCCGATGACGGCGTGGACCAGGGGCTTCGAAGCCCCAGCAAACCATTTAAAACGATTAACCCCTTCTACTTCCCGATGAATTACACTGGCCTCGCTGGCGCGCTGCTGGACTCCGTGGGAGCGGAGGTCGGGGATGTCATCGAGGTCCGCAGGGGCGAAGAGGCTCACACGGGCGTTCTGATGCCCCATCACGAGTTCAGCGCCCCCGGGATAATCACGCTCAAACTGCCCAACGGGTACAACGTGGGCTTGCGGGTAGGCAAGGAGACAATGGCCAAGCTCGTCTCCAAGAAGGAGACGAAGTCTCATGTGAGGCGGTCCATGCCCCACGACCCTTCCAAGAAGGATGTGGCGGTCATCAGCACGGGCGGGACGATCGCATCCTATGTCGACTACCGGACCGGGGCCGTCCATCCAGCCAAGTCCGCGGAGGAGCTCGTGTATTCCGTGCCCGAGCTGATGGGCATCTGCAACGTCCGCGCGAAGGTGTTGTACTCCATCCTGAGCGAGAACATGAGGGTGTCCCATTGGCAGGGGCTCGCTAGGGCCGTCGCGCACGAGCTTAACTCGGGTGCGGTCGGAGTGATCGTCCCCCACGGGACCGACACGATGGGGTTCACATCGGCGGCGCTTTCGTTCATGCTTAGGAACCTCACGGGGCCGGTCGTGTGCGTGGGCTCCCAGCGGTCATCTGACAGGCCGTCCTCGGACGCCACAACGAACCTCCTGGCTGCCACGAGGCTCTGCCTGGACGCCGACCTGGGTGAGGTCGTCGTGGTCATGCACGGCGAGACCTCGGACTCGTACTGCCTCGCCCATAGGGGTACGAAGGTCCGCAAGATGCACTCTTCCAGGCGGGACGCGTTCAAGAGCATCAACATCGACCCGATCGCTAGGATCGAGGGCCCGGAGATCGTGTTCTCGGGAGACCACCAGAAGCGGTCGCAGGGCCCGGTCGAGCTGAAGGACAAGATCGAAGGCCGGGCGAGCCTGCTGCACTTCTATCCGGGGTTCGAGGCCGAGCATTTCGACATGATAGCGAAGCACGTGAAAGGGGTCGTGATCGCGGGGACCGGTCTGGGCCATGTGTCGGAGGACATCGTTGGTTCCATCAGGCGCGCGGTCAAGTTCGGCGTGCACGTGGTCGTCACGACGCAGTGCCTGCACGGGTCCGTCAACCTCAACGTCTATTCCACGGGCAGGGACATGATAGCCGCGGGCGCGCTTCCAGTTGGGGACATGCTCCCCGAGACCGCATACGTCAAGCTGATGTGGGCGATGGGGCAGACGGACGACCGGGAAGAGATCAGTAAGATCATGCTCACCAACATCGCGGGCGAGTTGACCGTCAGGAGGCCTGTCTGATTTGGACTACAAGAAGCTTGGCCTCAGGGTCGGGATCGAGATACACCAGCAGCTCAACACAGGGAAGCTGTTCTGCGAGTGCCCGACCGAGCTGGTGGATGAGCACCACAAGGAGTTCGTGAGGAGGCTCAGGCCGACCCAGAGCGAGATGGGCGAGATAGACAGGGCCGCCCTGGAGGAGGCCGAGCGCAAGCTGCACTTCAGGTACCAGACGGTCCCGTGCTCGTGCCTGGTCGAGGCCGACGAGGAGCCCCCGCACGACGCGAACAAGCGCGCCATCGAGGCCGCGCTCGAGATGTCATACCTGCTCAACACGACCCCGGTGGACGAGATACACTTCATGCGGAAGATCGTCATCGACGGGTCGAACACGGGCGGGTTCCAGAGGACGGCCCTCATATCCACCAAGGGCAGCATCGAGGTCGGGGGCAAGCGGATAGGCGTGTCCTCGATATGTCTTGAGGAGGACGCCGCCAGGAAGCTCGCGGAGCACGGCTCCGAGGTCACCTACCGTCTGGACCGGCTGGGGATACCGCTCGTCGAGATGGCGACCGACCCCGACATATCAACGCCCGAGGAGGCCAAGACGGTCGCCGAGAGGCTGGGCGCGCTTCTGCGCGCGACCCGCAAGGTCAGGCGGGGCATAGGGACCATCAGGGAGGACGTCAACATATCCATCTCCGGCGGCGCGAGGGTGGAGATCAAGGGCGCGCAGGAGCTGAGGCTCGTCCCCGTCTACGTCGAGGAGGAGGTCAAGCGCCAGCTGGCGCTGCTGGATGTCAAGAAGGTGCTCAGGGACAGGGGGGCGGCTAGGGCCGTCCCGGACATCAAGGACCTTACGGGCCTGTTCAGGAACACCAAGTGCAAGGTGCTCAAGGCCGCTGTCGAAGCCGACGGCAGGGTGCTGGGCGTGAGGCTGCCCAAGTTCGCGGGTACGATGGGCAGGACCGAGGCCGGCGTCAAGCGGCTCGGGCCCGAGCTCGCAGCGCACGCGCGCGTAGTTGGCGTCAAAGGGCTGTTTCACTCGGACGAGCTGCCGGGCTACGGCATGACGAGGGCCGAGGTGGAGGACGTCATGTCCGCACTGGGAGCGACGCCGGAGGACGCGTACTTCATCATAGCCGACGATGAAGGCAAGGCCAGGGCAGCGATGCTGAGGGCCGTCGAGCGGGCGAACGTCGCGATCGCGGGCGTGCCGGAGGAGACGAGGGACCCGCTCCCGGACGGACAGTCGGTGTACAGCCGCCCATTGCCTGGTAAGGACAGGATGTACCCCGAGACCGATGTCCGCCCGATACTCATAGACGAGGGATTGTTCGAGAGCATCAAGCTGAACCTCCCCGAGCTGCCGGAGGCGAAGGTGTCCAGGTTCGTGAAGCAGTTCGGACTGAACAAGGAGCAGGCCGAGGCGCTCGTGAACGGCGCGTACGAGGACGAGCTCGAGCTGCTCGCGGGCAGCGTGGGAAACCCTCAGGTCGTGGCGAGGATATACCTGAACACATACCCAGAGCTCGAGAAGGGCGGGCTCTCGCCATCCAAGCTGAAGGTCGAGACCGTCAAGGAGGTCCTGACATCCCTGGGCTCGGGCCGGTTCGCGAAGGAGGCCGTCCCGGAGATACTCGGCTGGATGCTGAAGAACGACCTCTACGATGTCGAAAGGGCGGTCGACGCGCTCGGGATGGAGACGGCCGAGGTGGCGGTCGTGAGGGAGATATGCGAGCGCGTGGTCAGAGAAAGGGAAGGGTTCATCAGGGAGAGGGGCGAGGGCAGCCTCGGCCCGCTGATGGGCATAGTCATGAAAGAACTCAGGGGCAAGGCGGACGGGAAGGTCATCAGCGAGATTTTGCACGAGAGGATAAGACAGCTCCTCGGGTGAGGTCCTTCTTCGACAGGACGGTCAGGAAGTCCTTGCAGTAGGCAAGAGCCGCTCCCTTGTCTACCTCGTTGCACTCGAGGAAGCTCCTGCAGAGCTCGTCCAGGTCGTTCGGGTTGTTGTACTTCCTCTTCTTTTCCTCGGGCACTGGATTCCTCCCTGGCGGGATTCTCCCAATCGACCGTACCCCTAATAATACTTCTCGCTTACGTTCTCAGATGGCGTAGGTTTCAGGATGAACTTGTACGCGAATATGGATTCGAAGAACATGTGCTTCTCCTCGATTATCTCCGTCTGGAACCTCTCCCTGGAGGCCTTCAGGATGTTCGTCAGTCCGCCGAGGGACGAGAGTATCATGTACACCCTTCCGTTCGGGGCGAGGTGCTTCCACACCTCCTCCATGAACCGAATCGCGACCTCGCTCCCCTCCCTTCCCCCGGTCCAGGACCTCTCGATCCAGCTCGTGGAGGTGGATTCCTCCGCGAGGTAGGGCGGGTTGAACGCTATCACGTCGAACAGCCCCTGGACGTTCTCGAACATGTCGCTGCGGACGACGTCGATCTTCGCGTCGTTCCTCAGGGAGTTGCGCCGGGTGCACTCTACCGCGTGGGGGCTGATATCGGCCGCGGTCACCTTCGCGCCCGCCTTGGCCGCGTGTATCGAGATGATCCCGCTGCCGGACCCCATCTCCAGGAACGCCTCCCCGGGGCCTACATCCACCGTCTTCAGCATCAGGTACGAATCGTCGCTAGGGGTGTAGACCTCAGGGGCCACATCGATGTCTATGGCCGGATCGAACTTCACGGCCAGGAGTAGGTCGCGCATCATGCTTAAGGCTTTACTAGATGATTACAATCACCCTTCGGGACGGTCCAGGAAGGGCCGCAGACGGGTCATCCGATGAACGCTTGGGTTGTCGCAATCGGTGTCATTATCGTTGCCGGACTTGCCTATTCATATTGGAGGCAGGTCAGCTACTCGATAGTTGTCAGCGTGTCCTGCGGGCTGGCGTTCGTGATGCTCCTCGTCTCCTCGGATTCTTACCGGGTCGTTTCATCGTCGACCATGGAGGGCCTTCAGTTCATGCCCGGGGACCTGGTGGACCCCGCGAGGGTCTACACCGTGGTCACATCGATGTTCGCCCATGTGAGCTTCTTCCACCTGTTCTTCAACATCCTCGGCC
>Ga0315297_10001011_pt1 | contig 17107 bp, 18 predicted proteins | sample YL17G15_0_MG_FD_203628 | JGI IMG/M metagenome (GOLD analysis project Ga0315297, IMG submission 203628) | Sediment microbial communities from Yellowstone Lake, YNP, Wyoming, USA - YL17G15_0 | ecosystem: Environmental > Aquatic > Freshwater > Lake > Sediment | place: USA: Wyoming | collected... | reverse complement strand
AAATAGGATTCAAATCCGATAAAACATAAATGGGGCTGCCCGGATTTGAACCGGGGTCGCGAGTACCCTAAACTCGAAGCATAACCAAGCTGGCCCACAGCCCCTTTTCGTTTGCCGAAAATGCGCCGACGGGGAGTTGAACCCCGACAGCCACCTTGGGAAGGTGGAATCATACCGCTAGATCATCGGCGCATATATCATTAATTGATATAATTCACCTCTTAAAAACATTTTTAAACGAAACTAAACTCACAAAATCAAGACCGCGTAGCTCAGTTGGTTAGAGCACAGCTCTGATAAGGCTGGGGTCCCAAGTTCAAATCCTGGCGCGGTCATTTCTCTCACAAACAATTTAAAAACAACATTCGCGATAATAATGCATGAAAATCAAAGAAGTGTGGAGGGAAATCTGGAAATACTTAAAAAAAGACACTTGGGATTCCTGGCTAGTTTCCCTGATATTAGTATTTGTTTTTATAAAATTTATTTTCTTTCCATTCTTGTCCCTGATTACAGGCTCGCCCCTGCCATTAGTTGTTGTTGAATCATGCTCAATGTACCACGAGACAAACTTTGAGGATTGGTGGTTTAGAAATTCAGCCTGGTATGAGGAAAATAACATATCAAAGCAGGATTTCCAAAATTACCTGTTCAAAAACGGCTTAAGCAAGGGAGACATAATAATTGTCTGGGGTTATGGGGAATACAAAAAAGGAGACATCATAATATTTGAAGCGCCTACAAAATACCCTCTTATTCATAGAATAATTTCAGACAATAAAATTTCAACAAAAGGAGACCATAATCCAGGACAATTAGACGTTGAGCACAATATTTCAGAAGAAGAAATCTTGGGCAAAGCTGTTCTTAAAATACCTGCACTAGGATGGTTAAAGCTTATTTTCTTTGAACCATTCAGACCTTCAGAGCAAAGAGGCTTCTGCAAATAAGTCAAGAAAATTTATAAACCCGAAGTATATAGATAAACAATGGAATTTTGCGAAAAATGCGGTGGTATGATTCTTGTTACAGACAGCAAAGCTGCCTGCGTAAGATGCGGCCACAAGCTTAAGAAAAAGCCAAAAATAGAATCATCAGAGAAAACAGAGCATAAGGGAGAAATAGAAATAATCAAGGAGGAAGCAGACATAACTCATCCTATAGTTGAAATAGAATGCCTAAAATGCAAGAACAAAAAAGCATATTTTTGGACAATGCAAACACGAGGATCCGATGAGTCAGAAACCAAATTCTACAAGTGCACAAAGTGCAAGCATACCTGGCGAAAGTACAGGTAAATCTTTTATTTTTATTAAAATGGCCCCGAGGGGATTTGAACCCCCGACACCTGGATATCTCCTTGTCCACCCTGCTGTTAAAGGAGGGTTGACATGTCAAGGGAAACTTGGTTCCCTTACATCCTTAAGAGTCCAGTACTCTGACCGGGCTGAGCTACGAGGCCTTAAGAAAACTAATAAGAATTGGTTTAAAAATTATTGCGTTTAGAAATTTGAGAGAAAATTAACTTACAACACGTTTGATGTCCTCAATACCTGAAAGTTCGTCAGAACTGAAGGTCTGAGGACATTAACTGACAACTCTCTTTATGTCCTCAATATCGTCAGCAACTTCCTGCCCTCTCTTTGTCAATTTTATGAGTTTTATTCTTCCTTTCTTCTCAAAAACAACAAGTCCCAGCTTTTCAAGATTCTGAAGAATCTTAACAGCATGGCTGTATGTGCAGTCAACTTCCTTTGCAAGAATGCTTCCATATCTTGCTCTTGCAATTCTTTTCAAAGCTACCAGCATCAAGGCAGGTTTCCGCCTGAAAAATATGTCGAAATTGTCTTTCATGTTTGATTACCTGTTATTTGGATATATATTATTTAATCTATATATTACAATTTAAACAGCTTTTAAAGTTTTCTCATAATTTGTTATCTTGTTTAGTAACAAAATGACAACTCGTTGTAAAAAATAAGGACAACAAATTTTAATTTTATTTTACTTTTATTTTAATTCTCCGATGCTAATCAGTGTAAATTCTTATCAAATTTCCAGTTATGCTCTTTCCAGTAATCTCATTGTACAAATTGAGATAACCTTTGGCAAATAAGGTTGTCTTTGAAGCAACAAGTTCAATTTCAGATTTTCCATCATTGAAAGATTTTGTTACATAATTCTTATCTCGAAGCATTTTTACAGCTTCTTCAGCGCTTGTTCTTATCACCACATCCTCGTCTTCAATCTCATCTTTAGCAACATTAATCATTCCTTTTTTAATATCGGCATTGAAAATTTGCTCTCCGACATTTATCTGAATTTTTGGATAATCTGAGCTCAATGGAGGGTTATGAAGATTGTACGCTTTTATTTCATAGAGAAGATAAAATACAAAACTCTCATCAAATAAAGCAAGAGCCTGCTTGTCATCCAATCCCTCAACAGGATTGATTATCTGCATTCCCGCATAAACACTCTCGTTATTTACATTAAAAAGCGCAAAATAGAGAAAAGTCACAATAACTAACAAAGCTATTAGAATAATTGAAATCCACAACCACAAAGCACCTTTTTTATTCATTTTATTCATATATCCTCTAATGAATCCCCTTTTTTAAAATCTTTGAAAAGGCTTATATATAACTTAGAAATAATGAAATTATGCGAACCGCAAGAAAAATGGCAGTTATTATTATTCTCTCAGTTTTTCTAGTCGGAGCTGTTTTATTCCTTGCTCTGCCAACAATTACAAGCTTCATATCAAGCGAAGAAAATGGTTCAAATAACGCCAAAATAGCAACCTTCGCTGTCTGTGAGCAAATAGGCAATTATACTTATTGCAAAGACAAAGTTTTTGCAAGCTGCAACAAAACCCTGATTGAAATAAATGACAGCTACTTTTATTGCAATGGCGTGAGGCATGAAGTGGGTAACATCACTCTCGGAGAAACATATCTAAAGAACTTCACAGAGAAAAGGCAAAAAGGTTTTATAACTGCCTGGGCAATAGCTGATTAACATGGAAAAGAAACTGAAAATCCTCGCAGCAGCAGACATTCATGGAGAATCAAAAATAGCTGTAAAGCTGGCAAAAAAGGCAGAAAAGGAAAATGTTGACTTGGTTATTCTATGCGGCGACATAATGGGATTCAGTGAAACAAGCAATATAATAAAGCCATTCAAAGAAAAAAACAAGAGAGTGATTATTCTTCCAGGCAATTGGGACTCATTTGCAACAGCTGATTTCCTGGCAGAGTTTTACGGCGTGAAAAACATTCATGGTTACTCTTTGAGATGCGGCAATGTCGGATTTTTCGGCGCAGGAGGCGCAGAAGGCCCTGGCCCAGGAAGAACCTCAGACAAAGAACTCCTAGAAACCTTGAAAAAAGCGCATAATGGCTTGAAAGGAATAGAAAAGAAAATCATGATAACACACATGCATCCGTCTGACACTCTTTCAGAAATATCAGGAATTCCAGGAAGCAAGGCAATAACAAAAGCAATCTCCCAATTCAAGCCAGACATTCTTATCCATGGACATATCCACGAAGCAGAGGGAATTGAAGAAATCGTAGGAAAAACAAAAGTAATCAATGTCGGCAAGTCAGGCACAATCATCGAAATTTAATAATAAATATTTAAACCATGAATAATACCAAAAACCATGGCAATTGAGTCATTCATTCCTGTAAAAGATGTTAAAATAACAACAGAGAAAGAAGTAAAGCAAAAGCCGTCAATACAAGAGCTGACCACGATTGAAACACCTGGAAAGCCTGTTACAGCTTCTTTCATGGCAAAGCAAATGAAAAAATTCAAAAAACAGAAAACAAAAAAATCAAAATCGAAAGAGTCTGATAATGAGCAGCCCGAGCAAGGTGTTACAATAAAAGCGCCAAAAAGAGATTCAATTCTTATTGTAACAGAAAAACCCCAGGCAGCTCTCAAAATTGCTTCAGCGCTTGGAAAACCAAGAAAATATGCCGAAGATGGAGTTCCCTATTATGAAGTTGAAAGAAACAATGAAAAAATAATTGTTGCCTCAGCTGTCGGGCACTTGTTTAATTTGACTTACCAGAAAGGGCAAAAGGGCTGGCCTATTTTTGAGACAGAATGGGAGCCATCTTATGAGAAAAAATCAGCAGCATTTACAAAAAAATATCTTGAATTATTAAAAAAACTCTGCAGAAAAGCAAAAGAAGTAGTAATCGCAACAGACTTTGACAATGAAGGAGAAGTTATTGGCTGGAATGTTCTAAGATTTGTCTGCAAGCAAAAAAACGCAAAAAGAATGAAGTTCTCAACCCTGACAGCGCCTGAATTGGAAAAATCATATGATAATCCTCTGCCTGAATTAGCCTGGGGAAATGCCTTTGCAGGAGAAACAAGGCACATTGTTGACTGGCTTTATGGCATAAACCTCTCCAGAGCTTTAATGTCAGCAATAAAAACATCTGGCTTATTCAGAATCTTGTCAATTGGCCGAGTCCAGGGTCCTGCATTAAAAATAATAGTTGACAGGGAAAGAGAAATTTCAGCTTTCAAGCCAGAACCCTACTGGCAGATTTTTGCAAATGTTGACTGGAAATCTCTTGGCATGGAAAAACCAGAAGGAGATTGCAGGTTCAAGCATCCAAAAGATATTTTTGATAAAAAAGAGCTCGACAAGTTCAAGAATATCAAAGAAGCAATAGCTGAAACAAAAAAAACAGAAGAAAAAATCGCCCCACCAGTGCCTTTTGATCTTACCACGTTGCAAACAGAAGCATACAAGCACTTTAAGATAAGCCCTTCAGAGACATTAAAGATTGCGCAAAATCTTTACATTGACGGATTAATATCATACCCAAGAACATCATCCCAAAAAATACCAAAAGAGATAGAGCCAAAGAAAATCCTCAAATCATTAAGCAAGCATTTCCCAGAAACAAAGGAAGCCATAAGAGATAATCCAATTGAAGGAAAAAAATCAGACCCAGCACACCCTTCAATCTATCCAACAGGAGAATTCAAGGAATTTGAGGAAAGAGCTGAAAAAATCTACAACCTTGTTGTCAAGAGATTCATCTCAGCATTCTCTCCAGATGCAATAACAGCCAACAAGCGCATTGTCCTGACAGCAATAACTGAAAAAGGCAAAACAAATAAGAAAAAAGGGAAGGTGACATCACAGGAAACCATAGGTGTCATAGACAAAGAAGACATAAAATTCACAGCCTCTGCAATGACAATAATAGAAAAGGGCTGGACAAAAATTTATCCAACAAGCATGGAAGAATCAAATCTGCCAGATATCAATGGCAAAGTCAAAATAGAAAAGATAGATATTGAAGAAAAAGAAACCCAGCCTCCAAAAAGATACACTCCAGCATCCTTAGTCTCAATTCTGGAAAAAAAGAACCTTGGAACAAAAGCAACACGTTCAACAATTATCGATACTTTGTTTGAAAGAGGATATTTGGACGGAAAAAGCATACAAGCGACAATTCTTGGCTTGAAACTAATTGAAGCGCTTGAAAAATACTCTTCAATAATTCTGGATGAAAACTTAACAAGGCAGCTGGAAGAAGAAATGGACAAAATTCAAAATTCAAAAGAAGATTTAGCAAGCCTGGAAGCAGAAGAAAAGCATGTTGTTGAAAAAGCAAAGAAAATAATAATAGACATTTCAAAAGAATTCAAGCAGAAAGAAGTTGAAATTGGCAAAGAGCTCGCATCAGGACTTGAAACACTAAGAAAAGAACAGCAAGAGGCAAATACTTTGATACAATGCCCAACCTGCAAGAAAGGAAATTTGAGAATTTTGTTTAACCGCGCTTCCCATAGATATTTTGTTGCCTGCTCAGCTTATCCTGACTGCAAGCAAACTTATTCCTTGCCCCCAAATGCATTAATAAAAAAATCAGACAAAATCTGCGAGTCATGCAACTTCCCAAAAATCCTTGCAATACGAAAAGGCAAGCGCCCATGGGAATTTTGCTTTAACATAAATTGCGAAGTTAACAAGGCACTGAGAGCAGAATGGGAAGCAAAAAAAGCAGCCCGAGAAGCTACAGCAGCCACATCCAACCCAGATAACCCAAAACAAATAAAATCAGACAATAAAATCTAAAAATCTTATCCAGCAGGTTGCAATAATTCTGAAGGAACTTCAAGAAGTTTTGCTATTTTTTGGACTATAGATTCTGGAACATGATATCTAGATTTTCCTCTTAAAACATCAGGAACAGACGCAACACGAAGACGTTCACGCTCTTCCCTGAGAGCATAATTTATCATAATCTCAACAAGCCCTGGATTTGCTAAAAAATAATGATCCCCATTATTATGTCCAAGATCGTGGTAAACCCTCTCTGTATCCGGGCTTTTTCTATGAAATTCTCTAGCCGCTTCTCTAAGCCTGATTCTATCTGCAGGTTTTTCATGCGTAATCACAATACGATAATGACTGAATCTTTCCATATTAGTTTATTAAAATAATGCCTTTTAAACTTAACTATCAAAGAAATTTATCTGTTAAGATAAATTGTCCCGTTTATCTTCTCAATGACATTAGAGCCAACATGAACATCTCCAACAACAGATGTAAGAGGCTGCTGCGAAAGCGCGTGCTTTCCATCTTCAGTTCTTGCATATATTGACCTTCCCACAATTGTGACATTAATTGGTTTTCCCATTACATTGCCCGGAACAATAAACTGCCTTGAGTAGCCGTCAGTTGAAGAAACAGCAAGATTTATCTCATCTTTTACAGTCAATGCAATGTCATTCAGCATGGTGACTCTGCTCTGCTCAGTTTTGTCAGAGCGATTCGATTCAATAGAAGCAAGAAAAACCCCAAAGAAAAGCATGACGCTCGTTAAAATAACAACAAATTCAATCGCAGACTGCGCATTTTTATCCATTTTTGTTTAATTGCTTGTAATCAATGATTTGTCAGGGAGCGCAACAATTTCTATTGTTTTTACTCCCTCACTTGATGATATATTTCCCTCAAGCGGCACCTTGCTTGCATAGGAAATAATATTGCGCCCTGAACTCAGGCTAAGATTGAATACTATTTCATCATCAAGAATGACAACTCCTGTAACTCCCGAAGGCAGATAAGCGCTTATCGTGCTCTTTGAAGGCTCGCCAGCATAATGAACAGCTTCTGCAGAGGAGATTATCTTCCTGGCAAAATGCTCAACCTGGTCAGCCCTCATGCTGTCCTGCACTTGGGAAGCGTAGAAAAAAGCCACTCCCAATATAGTTATAACAAAGAATGTTATAAAGCCGACAACAATAAGATATTCTGCGCTTATCTGCCCTGCTCTTGCCCTTTTTAATCCAAACATTTGTCTCTTTCCCTCTTAAGTAAGTTTTATAAAATCGCCTTGATAGTTATATTCAGGGAGAATATATAAACATTATCTAAAAAGATGGAAAACAGGGGTGGAAAAGCAACATTATTTGGAATAGCAGCTTCAATAATAGGAATAGTCGCCATTATTCATACACTATTCTACTTTTCGCCTTTTCTCCTGGGTGGAAGGCATGTTTCGGGCTTTGCATTTATAGAGCCAGCAAGATTGGATGAAGCACAAGGACTCTCAAAATTCTCTCCGATATCATTAGGAATGATAATAGCAGAATGGGCTATTCTAATTATAATACTGATGAAGGGAAGAGTTCACAGGATTAGCATGTCGGCAGGAGAAATAGGAAAAATAATATCGCATAACAAATCAACAAGCTCTGTTTCAAAAACAGATTTGGACATATTGTACGAAGCTCTCAAGGAAAAAAAGGAAATTTCACTTCCTGAAATAGCCAGGGCATTCAAAGTTGAAAAATCCATTGCAATGGATTGGGCAAAAACTCTTGAAGACAGCAACCTTGCTACAATAGAATACTCAAGAATGGGAGAAGCCTCGCTAAAACTTAAGTAAAACTAAAATATGAAACACCATAAAAAATACGAAAAAGAGATGGAAAGAATAAAAACAAGATTGCATAAACTACACTCCGATCACCATCATTCCAGCCAGCAGCATAATCACTCACATCTGCATGTTCATCCAAGCCATCACCCGCACCATGTAAGTCAAAATCCAGTTCATCATGAATTAAAAGCCCTGCATCAGAACAAGCCTCAAAGAGAACTCATAGAAAGCTATCATCTTGAGGCAGATGGGGCGAAAGTAGAAGCAAAAATGATGAAAGATGCTCTTGGAATAAAATATGAATTGCATATCCCGGAAATCAGTCCTCCAACAAAAGCCCTCATGAATGAAATAAGAAACGAACTGGTCTCCCTTACTTCAATAAGCATGAAAGAGCTCACAGACCCAAATGCTTTTGACTCAATAAAAAACAGATTTATTGCAGATGCAATAAAAATGATAAGGGCAAAACTGCCTGGAGTTGAAGCTAATGTAGAAAAATTCCTTATTGGGCAGCTCATTCAGGAGATGCTTGGGCTTGGAAAGATAGAATTCCTCGTAAAAGATCCTGCGCTTGAAGAGATTGTAATTCCATCTTCAACAGAGCCAATAAGAGTCTACAGCAAGAAGTATGGCTGGTTGGAAACAAACATAAAAATTGACAAGGAAGAAGACATAATAAATTATTCAAACATTATTGCAAGGCGGGTCGGCAAGCAGATAACAGTTCTTAATCCTCTTCTCGATGCGCACCTCATAACAGGAGATAGAATAAATGCTGTATTGTACCCTATAAACACAAAAGGAAGCACCATTACCATAAGAAAATTCGCAAGAGACCCATTCACAATAGTGGACATGATTACAAACAAAACCTGCGACCTCAACACAGCAGCCCTAATCTGGCTGGCAGTAGAATATGAAATGAATGTCCTGTTTTCAGGAGGCACCGGTTCTGGAAAAACTTCCTTCCTTAATGCATGCATGCCATTTGTTCCTCCAAACCACAGAATAATAAGCATTGAAGACACAAGAGAATTAATGCTGCCAGAATTTCTTTATTGGACACCTCTTGTTACAAGAACTCCAAATTCAGAAGGCAAGGGAGAAGTTTCAATGCTTGATTTGCTTGTAAACTCCCTCAGAATGAGGCCAGACAGAATCATTCTTGGAGAAATGAGAAGAGAAGCAGAAGCAAGAGTTCTCTTTGAGGCAATGCATACAGGACACTCTGTTTATGCAACCGTGCACGCAGATACTGCTCAAGAAACAATTGCAAGGCTTGTCAACCCCCCGTTGAATGTTCCAGCAAATCTTCTGAAAGCAATCAATCTCAATGTAGTCATGTTCAGAGATAGGAAAAAAGGCATAAGGCGTGTTCTGCAAATTGCAGAGGTGCAGATGGAAAAGGAAAATGCGAAAGCAAACATTATCTACCGCTGGATTCCAGATGCTGACAAGATAGTCAAGCACAGCGAAAGCACAAGATTCTTTGAAGAAATCGGCAGAAATACAGGGATGCAGATGACAGAGATAGAAGAAGAACTCGAGAACAAGAAAAAAATTCTTAGCTGGCTGATAAAAAACAATATAAGAAGCGTGAAAGAAATGGGAAAAGTAATGAACATCTACTACAAGAACAAAACTTACCTTAATGAAATAATAAACAAAAATGACGTCAGCGCCATTCTCGAAAGATGAAATTCAAGATACCATTCACGCTTTCAAGCATTGAAAGACTTAGAAATAATGCAAAATTCTTCACAGGGCTCTTCAAGCACAAAAGAAATTCAAAGCTTCAGGAATACCTTAATAACGCTGACATAAAATTAACAAGAGAAGAATACCTTGGCATACTAACAAAAGCCGCAATATTTAATTTCGCAATTATCTATATTCTCTCTTCAACAATTTTCTTCATTTTTAAAGTGGCTAATTTTTGGCTTTTTCCCCTCGGCATTGCCCTTCTTCCGGCAGTATTTGTCTTCTCAATCCAGCTCATCTATCCAAAAATGTACTCAAACAGAAAGGAAACAGAGATAGAAAGAAATCTTATTCCTGCCCTTGAAGACATGCTGGTTCAGTTGAATTCTGGAGTCTCCCTTTTCACAATATTAGTGAACATTTCTTCATCAGATTACGGCGCGCTGAGCAATGAATTCAGAAAAGCAGTCAAACAGATAAACAGCGGCATGCCGCAGATAGAGGTTCTTGAAGAGCTCGGAGAAAAAAATCCCTCTTTGTACTTCAGGAGAACGCTCTGGCAGATAAGCAACGGCATGAGAGCAGGCAGCGACATTTCAATTGTAATAAAAGAAAGCATAAAGTCGCTTTCAGAGGAGCAAATAATCCAGATACAAAGCTACGGAAACAAGCTAAACCCTCTTGTAATGTTTTACATGCTTTCATCTGTAATTCTGCCTGCGCTTGCAATAACATTTCTCACAATAATTTCTTCATTAGTCAGCCTTCCGCAAGCAATAGCAAACCTCGTCTTCCTCTGCCTTTTTGGAATTGTCGTATTCATCCAGCTGATGTTTATAGGAATAATTAAATCTCTGAGACCAACACTCATCTAAAATGCATAAACAAAAGCCAGACATATTGACCCCGCTGATTGTGCTCATAATCTCAATTCTAATCGGCATAGGAGCATACTTTATTTTCGAGAACAAGCAAAATAGCGCAATAGTTTTCATGGTTTCATTAGTTTTAATATCCCTTTATCTTTTCATAAAAGAAAAATTAAGAATATCTGCAGAAATTAAAAAAATGGAAGAAGTTTTCCCTGATTTCATAGAGCTAATGTCAAGCAATCTCAGGGCAGGCATGACAATAGATAATGCTCTTCTTCTTAGTTCAAGAAAAGAGTTTGCCCCGCTTGACAGGGAAATTACAATGCTCGGCAAGGACATAATGACTGGAAAAGAGATTAACAAAGCATTGTCTGAAATGGCATCAAGAATAGGCTCTGAAAAAATAAAGAAAACCATTGACCTTATAACATCTGGAATAAAGTCAGGGGGAAACATCTCTGTTCTTCTTGAAGAAACCGCAATAAACATGAGAGAAAGAAGCTTCATAGAAAAAAGAGCAGCTTCAAATGTCCTCATGTATGTTATATTCATATTTTTCGCAGTAGCAATAGGCGCCCCTCTTCTTTTCGGGCTCTCAGCTGCTCTTGTCCAGATACTCACAAACCTTCTTGCCACAATTCCAACAGCTGAGATGCCAACCAACACACCATTTACACTGACAAAAATAACCATATCAGTTAGTTTCGTAACATATCTCTCGCTTATGTTTCTCGCAGCCACGAGTCTCTTTGCATCAATGATAATAGGGCTTGTCAACAAAGGAGAGGAAAAATCTGGATTGAAATATGCCATTCCACTGCTAGCCATAAGCACAATAGTCTTCTTCACAATAAAAACATTCATGATAAAATATTTCTCCAGTTTCTTCGGCTAATATCGCAAAAATTACAAAAAAAAAGAGAGTGCGATAGGTTTTTAAGATAGAAGACTATTAATTATGAATACAATATATAAAATGAAAAAGAGCAAACCAAAAAGAAAAATCACTAAGGCAAAAAAGCATCCAAAAGCTGGAAAATTATCAGATGCAAGAGTAAAAACAGGCATTCCCAACTTCGACTGCCTTGTTGAAGGAGGATTTGAGCAGGGCTCAACCAATCTTCTTGTTGGAGGCTCTGGTTCTGGAAAGTCAATTTTTGCCGCCCAATTCCTCTTTGAGGGAATGGATAATGGGGAAAACTGCCTCTATGTCACATTTGAAGAAGAGAAAGAACAATTCTACAAGAACATGCTTGATTTCGGGTGGGATTTGGAGAAACTTGAGAAAAAAGGGCTGCTAACTTTCCTTGAATATACCCCTGAAAAAGTCAGAACAATGCTTGAAGAAGGAGGAGGAGCTATAGAATCAATAATTCTCAACAAAAAAATAAAGAGAATAGTGATAGACAGCATAAGCTCGTTCGAGCTTCTTTTCGAAGACGAATTCGCAAAAAGAGAAGCTGCCCTCTCTCTTTTCAAGATGATAAACAGTTGGGGCTGCACTTCCCTACTTACTCTTGAAGAAGAAAACTCAGAAGGAATTAAAATGGCTTCCCGCGCTCTTGAATTTGAGTCTGATTCCATAGTCCTTCTTTACTTTGTAAGACGCGAAGGGGCAAACAAGAGAGAGCGTTTCATTGAAATTCTAAAGATGCGAGGGACAGAGCACTCAAACAAAATCTACAGGTTTACACTGGACAAAAGAGGAATAATTATTGACAAAAAGCCCACCACGCTGTCAATCTGATTATAATGAAATCCAAAAAAGCCCAGGCCTGGGGATTTGATTTGATGATTGCATCAGTCATTTTTGTTGCAGCCATAGCAACATTCTATTTGTTTACCCTTAACAACACCCATGAAACCGACGAAAATCTGCAAAGCCTGCAATATGATGGAAACAACATAGCAGACAACATCCTCTCAATCGGCTATCCTGAAAATTGGACTCAATCAAATGTCATCAGGATAGGAATTCTCTCTGAGGACAAAATAAATGAAGATAAGCTCTCCAATTTCAATGAGCTTGCTGAAACAAATTACGAGGCAACAAAATCTGCCCTGGACTCTAGAAATAATTACTACATAACTTTTTCAGAAAACATAACCCTTGGCAGCAATTCCATAGATTTCATAGGAATGAAAGAAGCAAATCCAAAAAATCTTGTTAAAACAACAAGGCTTACAGTTTATAAAGAGCGCCCGATTGCTATCTATATAAATGTCTGGAACTAATCATGGAAAAGAGGGGGATATTCTTCAGCATGGATGCCTTGATAGCAATATCCATCATTTTCATAGCAGTTCTGATTGCCTATCCCCTTTTAACAAATACAGAACCCTCAACAGAGCTCCAGTATGACCTGATTAAAACTCTTTCCACCATAACAATTGGCAATCTTAATAACAGCTATGCGCACTCGCTTGTTGAATCTGGCGCAATAACAGACAAAAACAAGTCTGTTCTTGAGCAAATAGGAGAATTTCAGATAACCAATCCAGAAAAAGCAAAACTTCTGGCTGAGTCCGTGCTCGCAGACATAGAACCAGGAAAAAACATAGGAATCTGGTTTGGCACCACGCTTATTGCCTCGAAAAATAATACTCCTTATGAAACTGCAAAGCATGTGGAAACAGCAAGGCAAGTGATAAGCGGCATTAAAGAGGGGAGCAATATAACTGGATTTTCCGCAAGAGCTTATCTTTCCAGCAGCCTTCAGACAGAATACTTTTACTTTGGTGGCTATGTCGGAGATGGAAATATAACTATATTGGCAAAATACAATGGAACGATTTCAAATGCAGAGCTTGAAATGGCAATCAATGAAAACTTCTCAGTTTATGTTAATGGAGTTTTTGCAGGCGACTATGCAAAGCCAGACACTGAACTAACACCAAAAAGATATTCAATACCCGCGACGAGTTTTCATTCAGGCGAAAATATTATAGAATTAAGGCAAAAAGCAGCCACAAGACTTAGAGTTACAGGCGGATTCCTGAAGATAGATTATGAAAAAGTTCCAGAATATGACAAGCCAGAAAAGCGTTATATTCCAGGCATTAACGGGATAATAAATGTCTATACAGGATTTACAGTGCCAAATACCCTGCAGAGCATGTCAATGAACATTCACTACAAAAGCCCTTACAGGATGTTTGTTTTCATCGGCAATACTAAGGTCTATGACAATTCCAGTGCAAATGAAACAACAATAATGCTGACAAACCCAGAGCTTGCAGCAAAATTAGATTATGGGCAATTAAGCAACAAAACAACTCCTGTCAGATTAGGCTTGTATGCTGCATCCAAGGCAGGCAATGCAGATGTTGTTGTAATAACAGATTTAAGCGGCAGCATGAACTCGAGAATGGACTCTGAAGATACAGGAGTCACAAGAAATTGCACAGATCCTCATTTATACGATTCTGACACAAAAAGAATTTCACTCGCTAAATGCCTTGACAAGCTTGTTGTTGATGAAATACTTGAAATCCCGGGCAACAGGGTTGCTCTTGCTGCTTTTTACGGAGATGAAACCCCTCCAAACAAAGGAAGAATATACCAGGAGCTTCCATCTTCAAATGGAACATACCTAAAAAGCAAGATTGATGCATATGTTCCTCAGGGAGGAACCTGCATCTGCTGCGGAATTAATGATGCATATAAAATTCTCAATGAACAGAGCAATCCTGCAAGAAGAAAATATATTATAGTCATGTCTGACGGAATACCAACTCACACTTGCCAGGCAAGCTCAGGCTGCACAGGCACAAGAACAGGACTTCCTTCAGATGAAGGGCTCTGGTTAGGCTCGTCAACCGGCTGCTATGGCGGAAGTGATGACTGTAATGTTGATGACTGCAATTGCGCAGTTACAAACACAAACTGGTCTGCTTGCAGGGCACATAACAATCTTAATGCAACGCTTTATTCCATAGGATTTGGAAACATGTCTGCCTGCTCCCTCGCCGATGTAACCCTTAGAAATGTTGCCCTCTGCGGAAAAGGCAACTATTATACAAGCGCCAGTCCAGTAATTTTGCAGGAATTCTATTTCAATATCTCCCAGGAGATAATAGACTTGAGTTACATTGAACAAGTCGCCAATGCATCAAGCAATTTGTCAAACACAATACTTTACCCTGATTCTTACATTGAACTAGATTATGAAAAGGAAATAACTCCTTTTGGACTTGTAGCAACAACAGAAAAGAAATTTGACAACGCAGACTCTGGCTCATTCAGCATTCCAGCAAACTCTTCCATAATCAAAGCAACTGCAATATCATATTCCGGGCCAAGATGGACAGCAACAGTTGAAATAAACAACAACACATTTTACAATCTTACAGATTATGGATGGGATTATACTGCCCTTGGAGACCCTTATGCAATTGCAATTCCCAACTCTTTAATTTCCCAAGACAACATTGTAAAGATAGCAAGAGGAATCTCTCCAGACAATATAACTTCTGGCTCAATAAACAATAAGATTATTTATACAATAGTCAAAAATGCCTCGTCCTATGCAAAGGTATGTTCAATAGCTTCTGGCTGCATCTGGAGCATAGATTTTGATGACGGAACAAATTCAACAATAAAAGCCCCAGCAAACTATGATGGCACTGAAACTTGCTCGTATAAAGAATTAAGCCAGCAATTCAATGAAAATGATGCCTACCAGCTTGCAGTCTACAATCTTCTGAGAAAGCTTGACTTGGACTTGGACAATAAAATAGATGTCAAATTCACAGAGCAAAGCCTGGACATAGCTGCCTCAGAACTTGAGGGAGTTCCATACCTCTGGTCAACAGAAATTCAGGTCAGAACCTGGACAAAATAAAATATGAAAAAGACAAATAAAAAAATGAACAAAAAAGGAATATTTTTCACGATACTTGTAATAGTCATGCTCTCTCTTTTTGCAGCTTCTTTTATGCTCTATTCAACATTCAAGTCAAGAGAGTCAACTCAAAAGAGAATAGAAAGCATGAACACTTTTCTTTTCTCAGTTGAAAAAGACCTTGCAAGAGAAGTCTACATCTCCGGTTTCAGAAGCATCATGATAATTGAAAAAAAGATAGTTGAAACAGGGACATTCAGCCAAAACACCACAAGCTCAATGCACGAGCTTTTTTTCAACGGCACAATTGACAATGAACCGCAAGAACTAATGATAGGGGCTATTTTTTCAGATATCCAGAATGACATTAATTTTAATGCAGAAAAGCTGAATGTTGAAGTTAATATCACAGAGCCTCTGCTTCAAATCACCCAGGAAGACCCTTGGAATGTAAAAATAGTTCTTCAAACACATCTTACAATGCGGGATAGAAAAAATCTTGCTTCATGGGACAAGACAGAAACTACAATTTCTTTTGTTCCAATAACTAACTTTGAAGATCCAATATATACGCTAAACACAAACAATCTGGTAACAAATAGCATAGTTAAAACTCCCTATGAGAATTTCGTCAGCGGCTCAAACATAGAAAATCTCTCAAGTCATGCGACAAACTCATACTACAAGGCCTCCCCATCAGCCCCAAGTTTTATTGATAGATTGGAAGGAAAACTCTCATCTGCAAATCCCAACGGCATAGAATCTCTTGTTAACCTTCACGAGCTCTCAAACCAAGGGCTTTCAATCCAGCAAAAATCTGCTGTGGATTATATTTACTTCTCAGCAAATAACCCAGAATCCCATCACATAACAGGAATGCCTGAATGGTTCATGCTTGACAATGCCCATTTGGAAGATTACAATGCCGATTCCCTTGGCGAATAGCAAGCATAAAAATACCTAGATGGCTTGGCTTAATTAAATTGAGCAGTATAAATAATTGAGTTACTTCTTAGTGGTAACAAAACAAAACATTTAAATATCTCCTTTATTATAAAAAAGCATGGAAATAATACCGGATGTTAAGAAAGGAAGGTTGCATTCAGCTTGTGCTATTAGAGATTTTGATAAAGCAAAAGAAGCTTTAGAAAGCAAAGGTTATAGGATAATTTCGCTTGAAGAGCAGGCAGGATTAAGAGTTCAAGAGGGCGCAGATTCAAGCGTTTCTCAAAGAGGAAACTGGACAAAAGAAGGATTCGTTTATGTTCCAAGCAAAGGAGCTTTCTTAACAATGGATTCTCCAATAATGGCGAATGCAGAACAAGCAACAAACTGCCACAGAAGTGGAAAAGATTTCTACTTAAATAATGAGCAAGTTGAAGCATCACTTGAAGATTCTATTAAAGTCATAAATACTCAAATTCCAACAAATAGATTTGCAGATGAAGCTCTAACAAGCTTCGCTTTCGGCGAGAATGCAAAAGCATACGGAGAATTCTTAAAAGAAAATGGAATTAATAATATCCAATTTTATCTATCAGATTATCAAGACAAGCCTTTCGCAAGACAGGCGTGGCTTTGCAGGGTTAACAGCGATGACGAGTCTGGCCTTGATGGCGACCTCAGGTACCTCAACTATGACAGCAGTGAGGTTCGTGGGGTGCGTGTGAGCGACGAAGTCGCGAAGCCAAGCGCAGAAAATTCAAGAGTAGAAGCATATACTCCAAAAGAGATTCAGAAAGCATTAGAATCTCTAAAA
>Ga0315297_10001010_pt1 | contig 17117 bp, 14 predicted proteins | sample YL17G15_0_MG_FD_203628 | JGI IMG/M metagenome (GOLD analysis project Ga0315297, IMG submission 203628) | Sediment microbial communities from Yellowstone Lake, YNP, Wyoming, USA - YL17G15_0 | ecosystem: Environmental > Aquatic > Freshwater > Lake > Sediment | place: USA: Wyoming | collected... | reverse complement strand
GTGGCTGGCGGACCTGCTCCACGAACATGCCGGTGAGACGCCTCCGCAGGGCATCGTCCAGCCGGACGATTCAGCGATCATGTTGTTCTCGGGGGGCACCACCGGGACGCCAAAAATCGCCATCGGCACCCATCAATCCCTGTTAATGTCGGGGCTGCAGATCCGTACATGGTTCACGACCCTGCTGAAGGATTGGAACGACATCATCATGCTCAACCTGCCGCTCTTCCATGTCTACGCCATGGCGGGTGTGTTACCCACCGGTATTGTTGCCCGAGCGCCGCTGGCACTGGTGCCCAATCCACGGGATATTGACGATATGCTGAAGGTCATCCAGAAAACCAAACCGGCGTTCCTTCCCGGGGTGCCAACCCTCTTTAATGCCATCCTCAATCATCCCAAGGTCCAGTCGGGCAAGGTCAGCTTGAAATCATTAAAGTTGAACATTTCCGGGGCGGCACCGCTCATGCTGGAAACCAAGCAGCGTTTTGAGAACGCCACGGGAGGGCGGATCGTGGAGGGGTTCAGCATGACTGAAATGATGATGGCGATCATTGCCACACCCATCCTGGGGTTGTACAAGCCCGGTGCGGTCGGCATCCCCGTTTCGGATGTCGAACTGCGGGTGGTGGATGCGGATACCGGGGAGAGAGACCTGCCTCCCAACGAGGTGGGTGAATTCATAGTTCGCGCTCCCCAGCTGATGAAATGCTATTGGGGCAGACCGGACGAAACCGCAAATACCATCCGCGACGGCTGGTTGTATACCGGCGACCTGGGGTACCTGGATGAAGATGGATACATGTTTATCGTGGATCGGAAAAAGGATGTGATCAAGCCCAGCGGGTTCCAGGTTTGGCCGCGGGAAGTTGAAGAAGTGCTGGCGGCGCATCCCGCGGTCGCCGAAGTCAGCGTGGCCGGAGTTCCCGATCCCTTCCAGAGCGAGGCGGTCAAGGCGTGGGTGGTGCTGCGGTTCGGGCAGGCTGCCTGCGAGGATGAACTGCGCGAACACTGCCGTCAAAAACTGGCGGCTTACAAAGTGCCCAAGCGCATCCAGTTCCTGGATAAACTGCCGAAATCCCATATCGGAAAAACGCTGAGGCGCGAACTTGTGGCCAGTGAAAAGGAAGCGTTGCCCAAGGTGAATTAGGCGGCATTTTCAAGAGCAGGGCTCGGAGGCTCTGCTCTATTTTGCCGAAACCATTATAGAGGTCTGAAAAAGGGAAAGGACAGCGTCGGGCTGTCCTTTCCCTTTTCTGGCATGAGATTGATTCCTGCGCGGGAAACTTGTCGGGCTGTTTTTTAGATCAGAACAACATCAGCACCGCGCCGCTGGCCCAGGCGAAAAGCGCCGCGGGGACGAGGCTCAGGACCACGGTCGCCAGGGCAGCCAGTCCCCAGGTGAGATCGAGCCAGGGTTCCTTCTCCGTCCCGGGGTCACCGGATTGCATGTACATGGTCACCACTACCCGCAGGTAGTAGTAAGCGGAGATGAGCGAGGTGAGCACGCCGATGACCGCCAGCCCGATGAAGCCTCCCTGGATGGCAGTGCGGAACAGGTATAACTTGCCCACCAGCCCCAGTGTGGGCGGCATGCCGGTCAGCGAGAGCATGAAAACCGTCATGGCGGCAGCCAGCAGCGGGCGCTTTTTCCCCAGGCCGGCAAAGTCGCTGATCTCCAGGCCTTTGCCCTCCTGTTTTTCCAGGGCGATTACCACCGCCCAGGCACCAAAGGAGGTGATGGCATAGGTCACCAGGTAGAATAATGCCGAGGCGACCGCATTCGGTCCAATGCGCGGATCCCCAAACGAAACGAAAGCCATCAGGATGTACCCAGCATGGGCAATGCTGGAGTAAGCCAGCAGCCGCTTGATGTTGGACTGCGGGATGGCAACCACGTTGCCCACCACCATGGTCAGCGCGGCCAGGGCCCACAGCACCGGCACCAGGTGTTCACCGAGGGAAGGCAGGGCGGTGACGAAGATGCGCAGGAGAGCCGCGAACCCGGCTGCCTTGGCTCCCACAGCCATGAAACCGGTCACGGGGGTGGGCGCACCCTGGTAGACGTCCGGTGTCCACATGTGAAACGGGACCGCGGCGACCTTGAAGCTGAATCCCACCAGGATGAGAGCCGCTCCCACCGTCAAAAGGAGCGGTTTGTAGGCGCCGATGGCAGGGTCTGGGAAACTGATGGCAGAAACAATCCCGGCGAGGGAGGTATGACCGGTGGCCCCAAAAACAAGGCTGATGCCATAGACGACGAAACCTGTGGCAAAAGCCCCCAGCAGGAAGTACTTGATACCAGCTTCTTCCGACTCGGAGCGCGGGCGGGCGAAGGCTGCCAGCACGTACAGCGGGATGGAGAGCAGTTCCAGGGCCAGGAAAACGACGATCAGGTCCGCGGCCTGGGCCATGAGGAGCATGCCCGAAAGGCTGAAGAGGATCAGGGTGTAAAACTCACCGCGCTCCAGGTTCATGCGCTTGAGATAACCATAGGCGATGGCGACGGTAAAGAGCCCGCTCGCCAGGAACAAGACATCCAGGAAGGATGAAAAACCGTCCAGTTGAACCATTCCGCCGAAAGCTGAGCGCTGCAGCCCAGCTTGAGCCACGCTTACACCCAGCGCGCCGGCCAAACCCACGGCAGCCAGCAACGCCGTCCAGCCTTTGCGCTCTTTCGGGATGAACAGGTCCACAAGCAGAAGGACGCAGGCCCAGGCGACGAGCAGGATGATCGGCAGAATTGTGTAGAGATCGGATCGGGTCATAATTTCTTCCTGTGCATCATTGCCAGGTGGTCAGCCAAGACCGACGAAGCAAGCGTAGCGTGATTTTGCACTGCAATGCCGGCCGCGAACGGCGGCGCGCAATGAAATTTGCTAGTGAATCACCGCCAGCAGTTTGTCCACCGCGGGAGCCATTAATTCAAAGAACGGTTTGGGATACAGCCCGATCCAGAAGATGAGCACCAGGATGGGGACAATGGTGGCGATCTCGCGCCAGTCCAGGTCGCGCAGGGCATGACCGTGCTTTTTAACTTCTTCCACGATCGAGCCTTCTGGACCGAGGAATATCTTCTGGAACATGTACAGAATATAAACGGCGGCCATGATGACACCCGCGGCGGCGAGACCCGCGAACCAGGGGCTGCCGATGGCTTTTGAACCAAAGGCTCCCAGCAAGATCGCAAACTCGCCGATAAACCCGTTCAACCCGGGCAGACCCATCGAGGAAAGGGAAACGATCAGCATCACCGTTCCGAAAATGGGCATGACTTTCCACAAACCGCCGTAGACGCTGAACTCACGCGTATGGGTCTGTTCATAGACCATGCCGACCAAAAGAAACAAGGCTCCGGTGCTCAGACCGTGGTTGATCATCTGCAGGATGCCTCCCTGGATGCCCTGCGGGTTGAGGGCAAAGAGACCCAGCATCACGAACCCGAGGTGGCTGACCGAGGAGTAGGCGACCAGTTTTTTGATATCCTTCTGGGCATAGGAAACCGCCGCGCCGTAAATGATGCCGATGACCGCCAGCAGGGCCATCCAGGGGGCGGCGTTGAGGGCGGCTTGAGGGAACATCGGCAGGTTGAAGCGCAGGAAACCGTAGGTACCCATTTTAAGAAGGACACCCGCCAGGATGACAGAACCAGCTGTGGGGGCTTCCACGTGCGCATCCGGCAACCAGGAATGCAGGGGCCACATGGGCACCTTGATGGCAAACGCGGCAGCGAAGGCCAGGAACAACCAGAGCTGGATGTTCCCCGGGATGCCGCCCTTCGAAATCAAATCAGGTACGCTGAACGTGCCCTGGTAGATGCCCAACCACAGGATGGCGAGCAGCATCAAGATGGAACCAGCCATGGTGTACAGGAAAAACTTGATCGCCGCGTAGATGCGCCGCGGTCCGCCCCAGATGCCGATCAGGAAATACATGGGGACCAGGGTGAATTCCCAGAAAATGTAGAACAGGAACAGGTCCTGTGCCAGGAAGACGCCCAGCATGCCCACTTCGAGCAGCAGGAAGAAGATCATGAAGTCCTTGACCCTCTCCTCGACCGCTTTCCAGGTGGACAGGATGGAAATGGGGGTCAGGAAGGTCGTCAACAGCACCAGCAGGATACTCAACCCATCCACGCCCATGGCGAAGCTGATGTTCCAGCCGGCGACCTGGATCCAGGGCAGGGTGAAGCCCAGCTGTAGGTCGGGATTAGACTTGTCGAACAGGGTCAACATCCATATGGACAGGCCAAAGGTCACCAGCGTGGCTGCCAGGGTGGTCCAGCGCAGAGCATTCTTCCTTTCCGAGGGGATGAAGAGCAAGACCACCACACCCAGCAGGGGGAAGAAGGTGACGAGAGTGAGAGGGTTCAGCAAATAATTCATAGTCAATCCTCATTTTCGGGTGTCAACGCGCGAGGCTGGGCGACGAGGCTCACATAACCTGCGGGAGTGTCACTCCAGCGCCAACAAACGGCGGCGCAACGACACGGAAATCCATTATTTCAAGATCAAGTATCCCAGGATAATGACGGTGCCGGTCAATACCGCCAACGCGTAACTGCGTACGAAGCCGTTCTGCAGGCGGCGCAGGCTGCCGGAAATACGCCTTGTCAAATCACCCAACCCGTTCGCTATGGCATCGATGAACTGCTGGTCGACGCGCAGGTCCAGCACGGTGCGGGAGAGCCAGTTGTAGGTGCCGGCGAGAACCTTCTCGTGGAACCAGTCATGCCAGAAACGACCGTCGATCACATCCGCCAGGAAGCGGGAAACATCCACATAGCGGTTGACGAAGATGGCCCAGTAGGCTTCGTCCACCCAGTACTTGCGTTCAAAGACGGTGAACAGGGGGCCGAGCAGTTTTTTTAGTGGATCTTTCTGCCCCTCGACCAGCGGGTGGCGTCCGTAGAGCACCCAGGAGAGGGCGATGGCTGCCAGCGCCAGTATCGTGGAAAGACCGGCGACGAGAAAGTTGAATTCACCCGCCTCAACACCCGCAATGGTATGTTCCAGCCACAGGGTCAGGCTGTGCACGCCCGGCAGGTTAAGCCCACCGCCCACGATGGCGAGGGCAGCCAGGATCATCAGCGGGATGGTGATGACCCCCGGGCTTTCCTGGGCGTGTTCCGTGGCGGCGTGCCGGGGCTTGCCGAAGAAGACCATCCAGACCTGGCGACCCATGTAGAATGCGGTCAGGAAGGCAGCCAGGGTAAGCAGCCAATAGACAGCCGGGAATTTATGGAAGGCATCCGCCAGGATCTCATCTTTCGACCAGAAACCGGCCAGCGGGAAGATACCCGCCAACGCCAGCGCACCGATGAGGTAAAGCCAGAAGGTTACCGGCATCTGTTTTCGCAGCCCGCCCATGTTGCGCATGTCGCCGGGGTCAAAAACCTCCGCGTGGGAATCCTCACGGTTGCCGTGGGGCAGGTGATGATGGCCGCGCTCCAGGCCCAGGATGACCGACCCGGCGGAGAGGAACAGCAGGGCTTTAAAGAAGGCGTGGGTGACCAGGTGGAACATCCCGCCCACAAAAGCGCCCATCCCGACCGCGGCGACCATGAACCCAAGCTGCGAGATGGTGGAGTAGGCGAGGACCTTTTTAATATCATACTGCCCGACGGCGATCGTCGCCGCGAACAGGGCGGTGATGCCACCCACCAGGGCGACCGTGGTCTGCGCCTGGGGCACCAGCGTATAGAGCGGTGCGGAACGGGCGACCAGGTAGACACCGGCAGTCACCATGGTGGCGGCATGGATGAGGGCTGAGACCGGGGTCGGGCCAGCCATGGCATCCGGCAGCCACACATACAGGGGCAGCTGCGCAGACTTGCCCGCCACGCCCACAAGCAGGAACAGGGTGATGAACAGGATCACGCCGGGGGAAATGGAGGCAATATACGCGGCCTGGTTAAAGACCCCGGCAAAGGACAGGTCCTTGAACCACCAGAACATGGTGAACCCGGCAAGCAGAAAACCAAGGTCGCCGATGCGGTTGGTGATGAAAGCCTTGCGGGCGGCATTCGAGTTGGCAAAAGAAGGCCTGCCCAGCGTATCCATGTCGTACCAGAAACCGATCAGCAGGAATGAACACAGCCCCACGCCTTCCCATCCAACGAAAAGCATCAGGTACGAGTCGCCGCTGACCAGGATCATCATCATGGCGATGAACAGGTTCAGGAAGACAAAGAAACGACGGTAACGTCCAGGGTCGTTCTTAAAGCGCACGTCCTCGTGCATGTACCCGATGGCATAGATGTGGATCAGCGTCCCCACGCCGGAGACGACCAGCATCATCAGCACCGAGAGGGTGTCCACCCTGAAATTCCAGGCGACGTTCAGATCGCCGATGTGGATCCAGTCGGCGAAGGGAACGACGACCGCTTCACCGCTGCCCGACCAAAGGGAAAACCCGAGCAGCGCCGAGACGACGAAGGCAAGCCCCGAGGCCCCGCTGGCCACTACCCCGATGACCTTCTCATTCATCCGCCCGCCAAAAATGATGTTGATCAGCAATCCGGCGACCGGCAGGAGCACGACGAGTGGAACAAGCGGCAATAGCCCAGAAGATTCCATTAATCCTATCCTTTCAGACTGTTCAACAGGTCCACATCAATGCTGTGCTTGTTCCGGAAGATGATGATGATCAATGCCAGGCCGACAGCAACTTCTGCAGCAGACACCGTCATGACGAAGAAGACGAAAATCTGCCCGGTGAGCACATCAAAGGAACGGGCAAAGGCCACGAAGGCCAGGTTGGCCGCGTTGAGCATCAGTTCCACGGACATGAAGATGATCAGCGGGTTGCGCCGGATGAGCACACCCAGCGCGCCCATGGCAAATAATGCCGCTGAAATTGCCAGGTACCAGGACAGGGGGATTGTCTGCGCCATTAACCCGGTTCTCCTTTCACTTTTTTGGTCAGGACGATCACCCCGACCATCGCCACCAGGAGCAGCACCGAGGTCACTTCAAAGGGCAGCAGGTACTGGTTAAATAGCGCCAGCCCCAGGGCGCGGATGGTTTCGGTGGCATTCACCGACGCCTCAGGGTTGGCGAGAGTTGCCGACAACTGCAACCGCTGGAAGAGCAGGAACCCCGCTTCAGCCAAAAGGATGCCGGTCAGCACGATCGCCGTGGGACGCTGCCAGGGCAGGAACTTCCCCGGGGGAAGTTTGTCCGCGCCGAGCAGCATGATGACGAAGAGAAACAGCACCATGATGGCCCCGGCATAGATGGTCACCTGCGCCAGTGCAATGAAGGGCGCACCCAGCAGCAGGTAAAAGACCGCCACGGTGGCGAAATTCAACACCAGGAACAGGGCGGCGTAGACCGTGTTGCGGCTGATCAACAAACCAGCCGCCGAGGCGACCGCCACTGCTGCCAAAATAACGAAGAGGATGAGGGTCAGGTTCATGGGCGTCTCAATCCTGCGGATCTTTCATTTCAGGGACCGAGCGGGTGTAGAGGCCCGGTTCGGTTGCCTGCGGGGTGGGACTGCCTCCCGCGGGGACCGGTTCGATCAACATGTCCTTGGGATAGATCGACTGGCGGCGGTCGGTGAACGATAGCTCGTACTGGTCGCCAAGGATGATCGCCTCGGTGGGGCAGGCATCCTCGCAAAATCCGCAGTAAATGCAGCGCAGCATGTTGATCTCGTAGGTGCTGGCGTAACGCTCCCCGGGGGAATAGCGCTGTTCATCGGTATTCTCAGAAGATTCAACAAAAATGGCATCCGCCGGGCAGGCTGAAGCGCAGAGGGCGCATCCGATGCACTTTTCCAATCCATTCTCATAGCGCTTCAAGATATGCCGCCCGCGGAAGCGCGCTTTCACCGGCTTCTTCTGTTCCGGGTACTGGATCGTCACCGGTTTGTCGAACATCATGCGCAGCGTCGTCCAGAGACCGCGCGCCAGTTCGACGACGGGTTCAACGACGCGCATAATCTTTCCTCCTTAAAGTGTGATCAATCAGCGCGACCGCCACTCCTGCAGCCAGTATGGAAGCCAGCGGAATGACAAGGATAAGCATCGGGTTGACCTGCTGCGACAGGATAATTCCGACTGCGGTAATGAAGACCAGCGCCAGGGAGAGCGGTAAAAGCACTTTCCAACCAAAGGCCATCAACCGGTCATAACGGATGCGCGGGAAGGTGGCGCGCACCCAGATCATTCCAAACAGGAGCAGGATGATCTTGATGAAGACATAAACCGGTCCCAGCAAGGGGAATTTTTCCACGAATGGACCGTTGTATCCGCCGAAGAAAACGGTCGCCCCGATGGCGCTGATGGCGATCATCTTGACGTATTCAGCCATGAACAGGAGAGCGAATTTCATGCCCGAATATTCGGTGTGGTAACCGGCGGTCAGCTCCTGTTCAGCTTCGGGCATGTCGAAGGGGGCGCGGTTGACCTCCGCAAGCGTGGCCACCAGGAAGATGCCTGTTCCGACCGGCTGGAGCATGACGAACCATTTAGGGATGAAGTGGAGCCAGTAGCCCCCCTGGGCGGCGACAATATCCAGCATGCGCATCGACCCGGCCAGCAGGATGGCGGAGACGAACGACAACCCCAGCGCAATTTCGTAACTGATCATCTGCGCCGAGGAGCGCAGACCGCCCATCATGGCGTACTTGTTGTTGGAAGACCAGCCCGCCAGCACGATGCCATACACGGCGATCGAAGCCACGGACATTATATACAGCACGCCCACGTTGATGTCAGCAATGTACAGGTTGAGGTGATATCCCAAAATATTGAAACTAGGCCCCCACGGGACCACGGCGGTGATGACCACCGCTGGCACCACGGTGACTATCGGGGCGAGGGTGAAGATCAACTTGTCAGCCCTGGAAGGGGTCAGTTCTTCCTTGAAGATCAATTTCACCGCGTCGGCAATGGGTTGAAGGATTCCCCACGGCCCGGCACGGTTGGGACCGATGCGCGACTGGATGCGGGCCAGCGCCTTGCGCTCGTACAGCGTGAGGTAGGCAAAGCCCACCAGCAGCACCATCGCCCAGACGAAGCCCTTGATCAGCCATTCCACGACAAGAAGAAAGTTCATTCTGTTTTCCTTAAGCTTTCTTCAACTCAGCCACAAGCGGAGCCTGGACCGGGAAGCCCATGCTGCGCGGTACGAGCACAACCGAAGCCGGGACTGCATCATCGAGGCCGACCACCGCAGGGAACCCATTGAGCATGACGTGATGCCCCGAAGCGATGCCGAGTTTCCGAGCGGTCTCAGGGTGCAGCAGCACGACAGCCTCACCGATGTGAGCATGCAGCAGATTGGAAGTGGTGACAGTGATGCCGCGGTCATACAGGCGGGTCACTGGTACTGCCAGCGGCTGGTCCTCGTCCGGACGGAGAAAATCCGTCGAGCTGGACGGGATGGCAACCGGGGTTTCCAGGGTCAACTGCACTCCCAACCCCTGCTTGTTTTCATGGGCCGTTCCGCCGTAGTAAAAGTCGCCCTGCCCGATGATGGGCCACTGGGCACTGGTCTCAGCCAATTTAAGATAGGAGGTCCCGGCAAAGTGCTTGAACGAGGAAGACAGCCGGTCCATCACCCGTGCTGCCGAGCGGCCTTCAAGATCGAGGCTGAGTTCTTTGGCAACTGCAGCGGTGATGGCATAGTCAGCCCTGGTTTCGCCGCGGGGGGTGACCGCCGGGTAGAAGCGCTGCACGCGCCGTTCGGCGGAGGTGTAAGATCCTTCGCGTTCAGTGAAAGCCTGTGCCGGGAGAATCACATCTGCCAGTTTTGCTGTCTCGGTCAGGAAGAGCTCCTGGACGGCAATAAACCTGGCTGTTTTTATGGCGTCTGCCAGTTTGGGATCATCCCCCGCCGGGTCAGCCGCGGCGATATAGACGTTCCTGCCTTTGAGTGTGTTCGCCAGGTCCCCCGCAGGTTGAAATCCGAGTTCCGCAGCCCCCTGGTCATTGGCACGCGGCCAGACCCCGATGAGACCATTATTTGGTTTTCCCCTCCGGTCCTTGACCAGTTCAGCACAGGCAGCCGCCAGCACCGATGTGCCGGTAAGCCCGAGGCCATCCGAGCCGTAAAGGACCGCCAGATTTTCCGCAGCGGTGATCGCCTCGCCGATCTTGTCCTTCTGCGCCAAGGCGCGCAGGGTTTCGGCTTCGTCGCCATATGAATATCGGACCGCGAATTTGGCATAATGTTCAAGCCTGGTCTCGCGGGCGTTGGCGACGATCAGGGTGGAGCCGCGTTCGGAAGCCTGCTTGATCCGCAGGTACCACAGCGGGGCCTCGTTGTACAGGTCGGATGCCACAACCAGGATCGTGGTTCCGCTGCCCATCTTGGAGAAATTCGTCCCTGCAGACATGCCGTAGGAGGTTGTCAGTTCGCCGCCGCCCATGGACGTGTAGAGCAGCGCTTCGCCTCCCAGACCATCTGCCAGCTGTTTAAGGTTGAAGAGGTCCTCGTTGGAAAGGCGTCCGCCTGCCAGGATAACGGAGTTCTTCCGGTCGGCAGAAATAACCTTTGACACCGCCTGCAGGCTTTCGGTCCAGGATGCGGCGGTTAATTTGCCATCCCTTTTCACCAGGGGCTGGGTCAGCCGGTTGTCATCTTCAGTGAAGTGGTAAGCGAAGCGCCCCTTGTCGCACATCCAGATCTCGTTGACGGCCTCGTTCTGACGCGGCATGACGCGCTTGATGACGACCTTGCCGTCAGACTTGGCTTCACGGCGGGTGTCGAAGGTCACGTTGCAGCCCACCGGGCAGTGCGGGCAAATGGAGGCTGCGGGTTTCATTTCCCAGGGACGGGCGCCAAAGCGGAAGTCCGCGGTGGTCAGCGCGCCGACCGGGCAGATGTCGGAGGTGTTGCCCGAAAAGATTGAGTCGAAGCCCGGCTCGGAGTTGGTGAAAATATCCATGGCGCGGCCGCGCTGGTAAAAGCCCAGCACCGGCTCCCCGGCGATCTCGTCCTGGAAGCGGATGCAGCGGGCGCACTGGATGCAGCGCTCGCGGTCCAGCCAGATGAGATCCCCCAGCGGATAGTGCTTGGCGGCATGGCTCTTCTCATCATAAATATATCGGCTCTGGGGGGAAGCATGCGCCATGGTCAGGTTCTGCAGGGGGCATTCACCGCCCTTGTCGCAGACCGGGCAGTCCAGCGGATGTGAGGTGAGCAGGAACTCGAGGATCTCCTTCTGTGAGGCCCTGGCTTTATCGGATTGGCTGAAGATCAACATACCTTCGGAAACCGGAGTGGTGCAGGCGGTCTCGAGTTTCGGTCCAAAGCTGATCCTGGGTTTGCCGCCTTCCATCACCGGCTGACCGGTAACCCGGTCAAAGACCGGGCGCCCAATCTCAACCAGGCACTGGCGGCACATGCCGACCGGTTCCATCTTGGGGTGATAGCAGAAAACCGGGATGTTGATACCGATCTGCCTGGCGGCATTCACCACCAGCGTACCAGGCGGTACGGAAACCGGCCGCCCGTCAATCACCAGGGACACCATTTCAGCCATGGGTGCCTCCTGTGCTGGAAGGCATGAAATCAGCCGGGAAGCGGTCTATGGCCGTGGTGACAGCCATGGTGGAGAACTCGCCCAGGGGGCACAGGCACTTGTTCTGCATCTGCCGGGCAACGCTGTTGAGCAGTTCGGTGTTGGCGCGCACATCTTCCCCGTGTTCAATGTGCTCGATCATGGCTCGCATCCAGAATGTACCCTCGCGGCAGGGGGTGCACTTGCCGCACGACTCGTGGGTGAAGAAATGGATGGTCTTGTTGATCACCCAATCCAGGCTGACGGTGTCGTTGATGACGATCACCGAGGCAGACCCAAGGTCTGCTCCCAGGGTCCGCACGGAGGCGTAATCCATGGGCGTGTCCAGGGCTTTTTCGCCTGCCACGATCATCGTGGAAGAGGCACCGGCTGACATGATGGACTTTACCGGGCGGTCGCCGGTGACCCCGCCGCCATAGGCATAAATGAGCTCGCGAAAGGTGGTGCCGAAGGGCAGTTCGTAGTTGCCGGGTTGTTTGACGTGCCCGGAAAGCGAGAATATCTTGACTCCAGCGCTGTCAGCCGTGCCCAGTGATTTATACCAGTCCGCACCCCTTGAGACGATGAGCGGTACGTTGGTGAGCGTTTCGACGTTGTTGACCACGGTCGGCTTGCCGTACAGACCGTAAACAGCCGGGAACGGTGGGCGGATGCGCGGCTGGCCGCGTTTGCCCTCGATGGACTCGAGCAGGGCGGTTTCTTCCCCGCAGATGTAAGCCCCCGCCCCCAGATGGGTGTGGATGCGCAGGGAATAATCCGAGCCGAAGAGTTTATCGCCCAGGAATCCGGCTTTTTCCATATCCGCGATCTTCCCGTCAAGGAGGTCGGATACCTGCCAGAATTCTCCGCGCAGATAGATGTAGGCGACATTGGCACCGGTGGCATAGGCCGCGATGGCAACACCCTCCAGGAACTGGAAGGGATTGCCCTCCATGATCTCGCGGTCCTTGAAGGTGCCCGGTTCGGATTCGTCAGCGTTGGCAACCACGTAATGCGGCCAGATATTGGCGGGAATGAAGCCCCACTTGACCCCGGTGGGGAAACCCGCCCCACCCCGGCCCCGGAGCCCGGAGGCTTTGACCGCCTCGGTCACATCCTGGGGCTGCATGCCGGTTACGGCTTTCTTGAATGCCTCGAAGCCGCCGTTCTTTTCATAGACCTCGAGCCTGCCAATGCCGGGAACATCCCGGTGCCGGAGCAGAAGGTGGGGCATTACTTCACCTCCCTGCCCGATTTGCGCAGGGCGGCGATGAGTTCCATGGTTTTATCCACGGTCATATTCTCGTGATATTCGATGCCTTCTCCGCCCTGCAACTGGAACATGGGCGACTTGTCGCACGCGGCCAGGCACATCACCGCTTCGACCGTGACCACCCCGTCGGCTGTGGTCTCGCCAACCCTGACACCCAGGTTGCCGCACAGCTGCTCCAGGAACTTCTCCGCGCCGCGCAGGGCGCACGGCAGGTCGGTGCAGACCTGCATGCGGTATTTCCCAGCCTGCCGGTCATGGTAAAGCGTGTAGAAACCAACGATCTCAGCTACATCGGTGGAGGTGATGTCCAGCATCCGGGCAATGTCTTCGAGGGCGGCCTTGGTGATGAAGCCCTGGTCACGCTGCGCCAGGTACAACAGCGGCATGACCGCAGAGCGTTTTTGCTCCGGCGGATACTTGGCAAAGATCTTTTTTATTTCCTCAGGATATTTTTCAGCAAGCATAAAACCTCACACCCGGAACCTACCTGTCCACATCTCCCAGGACAATGTCAACCGAGCCAATGATGGCGACCAGATCGGCAACCAGCACGCCCCGGGACATCAACGGCAGGGACTGCAGGTTATCGAAGGATGGCGTTCGCCAGTGGATGCGATAGGGCTTGGGACCGCCGTTTGATTCCAGGTAAACACCCAGTTCGCCGCGCGGCGATTCGACCGCAGTATAGACGAACCCCCTGGGAGCATTAAAGCCCTCGGTCCACAGCTTGAAATGGTGGATGAGCGCTTCCATGCTGACGCCGATCTCTGATCGCTGCGGGGGAACAAATTTGAAATTATTGGATCGCACCGCTCCCATCGGCAGCTTATTCAGCGCCTGCCCGACGATGCGCAGTGACTGGCGCATCTCCTCCAGTCGGACCAGGTAGCGGGCGTATACATCGCCTTCGGAACGCGTGGGAACTTCGAAATCATATTGTTCGTACCCGGAGTAGGGCCGGTCCTTGCGCAGGTCCCACTTGACGCCGCTGGCGCGCAGCATGGGGCCGGTGACCCCAAAATTCAGGCATTCTTCGGCAGTCAGTTTTCCAATGCCGTAGGTGCGGTCGAGCATGAGCGGGTTGCGGGTCAGGAGCGCCTCATACTCATCAATACGCCGGGGGAAAGTCTTGAGAATGTCGCGCACGGCCGCTTCGAACTCCACCGGCACGTCGCGCCACAACCCGCCGGGACGGATGTAGGTGGTCATCATGCGCTGACCGGAGCACATTTCCAGGATGTCCAGAATCTGCTCGCGTTCGCGGAAGCAGTAAAGGAACATGGACATGGCTGCCAGGTCGAGAGCCGAGGTGCCCAGCCAGACCAGGTGCGAAGAAAAACGCTGCAGTTCGGTCAGGATGACGCGGATGACCTGGGCACGCGGAGGCACGTCCAGGTCGACCAGTTTCTCGACCGCCAGCGAATATGCCAGGATGTTGCCGACCGTGTTCAGGTAGTCCAACCGATCAGTCATGACCTCGGCTTTCTGGTAGGTCTTGGCTTCCATGTTCTTCTCGATGCCAGTGTGCAGGAAACCGATGTCGGGGATGCAGCTGACCACGATCTCTCCATCCAGTTCGAGCAGCAGGCGCAGCACTCCATGTGTGGAGGGGTGCTGCGGTCCCATGTTAAGCAGCACGGTCTCGCCCTGGATGGCCCGCTCGGAGACCAGGTGTTTCAAATCATCTACGGTGATCTCTTGAACATCAGGCATGAGCGTTATTCCTTGGCATAAGGCTTGCGCAGGTTGATCTCGTCAAAATTAAAAGTGAACTGGGGTTCTTCGTAGCCCAGGGGGTAATCTTTACGGAGGGGGTGACCCTCCCAGTCGGCGGGCATCAGGATGCGGCGCAGATCCGGGTGACCCTGGAATTTGATGCCGAACATATCCCACAGCTCGCGCTCACGCCAGTTGGCGTTGCGATAAATGTGTGAGATGGTCGGCAGGGACGGGTTGAGACCGGGTAGCGGCACGCGCAGCCCCAGGACCATGTTCCCGCTGACAGAGGTGAACTGGTAGATGACGTGGAAGCGGGGATTCTCCTCCGGCCAGTAGTCCACGGCAGTCATGGCCGAAAGCAGCGCAAAGCCCAGGTCTTTCACCTGCTGGCAGGCGGCGACGATCTTTTCCGCCGGCACGCTGAGACTGACCAGCCCGCGGGTTTCGGAGACGGTGCATCCCAACTCTTTTTCCAACTGCTCAACAACGGGTTGCAATTTCTTGTCCATGCGCAGCCTTTATTTCTTCATCTCGGCGAATTTCATGCCCTGCACTTTTTCATAGAGTGTCAGCACACCATGGATGAGCGCCTCCGGCCGCGGCGGACAGCCAGCAACGTAAACATCCACGGGCACAACCTCGTCCACGCCCTGCATGATGGCGTAATTATTAAATACCCCTCCACAGGAGGCACAATCACCCATGGCAATGACCCATTTGGGTTCGGGCATCTGGTCATACAGCCGCCGCAGGACGGGAGCCATCTTGCGCGAAACGCGGCCCGCCACGATCATCAAATCCGATTGGCGCGGGGAAGGGCGCATCAGTTCCATTCCGAAACGGGACATGTCATAGTGGGCTGCCTGGGCGGACATCATTTCGATGGCACAGCAGGCCAAGCCAAACAGCATGGGCCACATGGCATTGGTCCGGGACCAGGCAACCGCCTGTTCCAGCGTTGTGGTGGCAATGCCCATGTTCCCCATTTTTTGTTCTATTCCCATTCCAGTGCTCCTTTCTTCCAGGCATAAAAGTAGCCCACCAGCAGGATGGCAATGAAGAGGAACATCTCCACCAAGCCGAACAAGCCCAGCTGGCGGAAGACGAGCGCCCAGGGCAGTAAGAAAACCGTTTCAATGTCGAACAGGATGAACAGGACCGCGATGAGATAAAACCGCACCGGCATCCGGCGTGTGCCGGGACCGATGGGATTCATGCCCGATTCATAGGGCATCGCTTTTTTATCCGTGGAATGTTTGGGGCCGAATATGGTGCCCAACCCGATGGCAATAAATCCAATCAGCGCGGTGACAAGGATGAAGCTGGCAATGGCTGCATATTCGAGAAGCATGGAAATTCCTTAGATGTGGATGTGGGGTACATCTCGGCGGCAAAGTATAACATAAGAAGGTCGAACCGTAGAGTGTGTGTGTTTTTTCACGATTTTTTTAATCGTTAATACAACACGGGATGGATCAGAAAGGTATGAATAATATTACCCCCAATACCTTCCGGCAATCAAGGTGCTGATTATCCCAAATAATCCCTCAAAAGACGGCTGCGGGTTGGGTGGCGCAGCTTGCGCAGCGCCTTGGCTTCGATCTGCCGGATGCGTTCGCGGGTCACGTTGAAGTAACGGCTGACCTCCTCCAGGGTGTGATCCTTTCCGTCAACCAGGCCAAAGCGCAGTTCGAGCACCTGCCGTTCCCGCTCGGAGAGTGCCGTCAGGGCGTGTTGCACCTGCTCGCGCAGCATTTCCCGCGAGGCGGCATCCAGGGGTTCCAGCGCATCCACATCTTCGATGAAATCCCCCAGTTGACTGGAATCCTCATCCCCGCTGACGGGACCCTCGAGTGATATCGGCTCTTCAGCGGAACACAGGATGCGGTCCACCTTGCCGGTCGCCAGTTCCCAGCGGCGCCGCAAGTCGGGGGGCAGGGGTATTTCCTCGGCTCGCGAGCGCAGGATGGTTTGCACGTCCACGGGAGTAAGGAAACCGGATTCGAGGGCGACCTCATTGTTGGTCGGATCTCGACCCAGCTGCTGGGTCAGCGTTCGCTGAATTCGCAGGATCCGGGTGATGGATTCGAACAGGTGCACGGGGATGCGGATGGTGCGCGCCTGTTCAGCGATCGAGCGGTTGATGGACTGGCGGATCCACCAGGTGGCATAGGTGCTGAATTTGTAACCTCGGCGAGGGTCGAATTTATTTACCGCCCGCAGAAGGCCCAGGTTGCCCTCCTGGATCAAATCCAAGAATGATATGCCGCGCCCCAGATAGCGTTTGGCCACGCTGACCACCAGCCTCAGGTTGGCGCGAATGATGGCCGCGTTGGCTTCATCGGCGCGGGCGCGGATAATTTCAATTTCCAGGGCCAGCTCGGATTCCCCGGGCAGGTTGCGGAAAAGGGACACCCGGGTGGGCAGCCGTTTATTGGTCTTCAGGTATTTCAACAACCAGTCTGCATACTCATCCGGCAGGATGTAGAAAATCACATAGACGATGTAGGCATGGCTCACCAGGCTGTCCCACAACGGATCCTTGCCCCATTGTTCGCGCTCGATGTATGCATGAAGGTACGAAGGAGCATCGCTGTTCTCCCAGCCCCGG
>Ga0315297_10001009_pt1 | contig 17118 bp, 19 predicted proteins | sample YL17G15_0_MG_FD_203628 | JGI IMG/M metagenome (GOLD analysis project Ga0315297, IMG submission 203628) | Sediment microbial communities from Yellowstone Lake, YNP, Wyoming, USA - YL17G15_0 | ecosystem: Environmental > Aquatic > Freshwater > Lake > Sediment | place: USA: Wyoming | collected... | reverse complement strand
CAGAAACCCGTCCAAAAGAACAATAATTTCAAGCCACGATTCTATAATCGCTGGCTAATTTGGACAGCAGTGAAAGCAAGTATAGAATTGTTTGCAGCGCATAGAGACAGAAACATGGTATAATGCGTTGAAAGCAATCAATTATACAGGGAAGACCTGAATGTCCCCCCAGGATTTAGGAGTCGCCATGAGGAGGTTATATGAAGAAGATTGAATGGGCTAATTTTATTTGCTCGGACCCGCAAATTCTCTTGGGAAAACCCGTTGTCAAAGGCACGCGCTTGTCCGTTGAGTTTATTCTCGGACTCTACGCCGAAGGATGGACGGAAGAGCAGATTCTCGAAAATTATCCGTCCCTGACGAAAGAAATCCTGCTCGCAGTTTTTGCCTATACTCGTGAATGCATGAGCGAAGAATTCCTTTATCCTCTTTCGGTAGAGGCTACGTAATGGAATTTCTGGCTGATGAGAATTTCCCTCTTCTGAGCATTCGGCTTTTGAGAGAAGCAAGCCACCATGTAGTCAGTATAATTCGGGAAGCGCCGGGCAGCAAAGATGAGGACATATTGAAGAGATCCCATGTCGAAGACCTTATCATTCTGACATTCGACCGGGATTATGGCGAATTGATTTACCGGCATCGAGCTTCGCTGCCAGCGGGCGTTGTCTATTTCCGTTTTGCACCGGCGACGCCGACTGAACCGGGCGAGATCCTGTTGAATATCCTTGCCCATGATATTCTATCACTCAGTGGCAGGTTCACCATAATTGAAAGGGGAAGAATACGACAGAGAGCGCTTTATATCTTAAACATAAGGGAATAAATGATTACACTGGCTCCGGATTGAAACAGGGGCAAGGCTCATGCAGAAGATCAACGGCCTGATCCGCTATTCCGCCTCCGACGTCGTCAATTTTCTGGATTGCGAGTCTCTGACGACGCTGGATCGGATCAATCTGGAAACCCCTCTTCCCCAGGCGGAGGATGACGAGGAAGCGCTCCTCTACCAGCGCAAGGGGCTGGCTCACGAAGAAGCCTACGTGACACAGCTCAGGAAAAACGGTATCCGTTTCGCAGACATCTCGGAACACGGGGACAACCTGGAGGCGGCGGTCGGGGAGACGCTTGCGGCGATGCACGCCGGGGTCGATATCGTCTACCAGGCGGCCATCGAGGACGGCCGATTCATCGGCCACGCCGATTTCCTGAGACGGGTTCCTCGGCCCTCCGCCCTGGGTGATTTCAGCTACGAGGTCATTGACACCAAGCTTTCCCGCAGCACCAAGGCCCGCTACCTCATCCAGCTCTGTTTCTACTCCGAACTCATCGCCGCGATCCAGGGGCGCGATCCGCTGAGGATGCACGTCGTCCTGGGCGACCGCCGCGAGGAGAGCTTCCGCTACGCCGACTACGCCCGGTACTACGGTTCGCTCAAACGGCGATTTCTCGCCGGGGTTGAGGGCGGCAACGAGGAAACCTTTCCCGAGCCCTGCGAGCGCTGTGACATCTGCCGGTGGCGGAACCTCTGCGAGGAGCGCCGCCTGAAGGACGATCACCTCTGCCGGGTGGCCGGCATGACCAAGGTGCAGATCCGGAAGCTGGCGGCACACGGTGTGACCACCCTGGAAGCGCTGGCAAAATGGCCGGAAACGGACCGCATTCCCAAAATGGCCCCGGAAACGCTCGCGAAAATCCGGCATCAGGCGCGGCTTCAGCTCACAAAGCGGCAAACCGGAAAAGACATCGTCGAGCTCCTGCCCCTCGATCCCACAGGGAAACGGGGGTTTTTCCGGTTGCCGAAGCCCGACACAGGGGACCTTTTTTTCGATATGGAAGGGGATCCTCTGGAGGAGGGGGGGCTAGAATACCTCTTCGGCATTCATTATTTTGACGGAGTTCAACCCCGTTTCAAAAGTTTCTGGGCCCACACGCGGGACGAAGAACGGCGGGCCTTTGAAAAGTTCATGGATTTCGTCGCCGGGCGCCTGACAAGATATCCCCAGGCCCACATCTACCACTACGCCCACTACGAAGAGACAGCCCTCAAAAGGCTCATGTCCCTCCACGGGACGCGAGAAAGCCAGGTGGACAACCTGCTGCGCTTCGGAAAGCTCGTCGACCTCTACAAGGTCGTCCGCGAGGCCCTGCGCGTCTCTGAACCCAGTTACTCCATCAAGAATATCGAGCGATTCTACATGCCACCCCGGACAGGCCCGGTTACGGACGCCGGGGCGAGCATCGTCTCCTACGAACGATGGAAAGAGACGGGCAACCAAAATCTGTTGATGGAAATCGAAACATACAACCGGGACGATCTCCAATCGACCTTCGAGCTTCGCCGGTGGCTTCTGACGCTGCGGCCGGATCATCTCCCCTGGGCCGGCGCTCGGGATAAAGGGGCGGCGACGCCCCCAAAGGAGATCGGCCTGCTCAATCCCGATGAAGAGCGTCTGGTCCGTTACCGGGAGCTGCTGTTCAATCCCCTGCCGAAACACAGGGATGAATGGAAGCCGGAGGATCGCCTTCGCGAATTGACCTTTCAACTGCTCGATTTTCACAGGCGGGCGGCGAAACCTGTCTGGTGGGGGCTGTTTTCCCGAAGGGAGATGTCGGCGGAGGAACTGACTGAAGACGCGGAGGCCATCGGCGGGATGAAGCGACTTCCGGAGGGGACAACCCGGGATCGTCGCGGCACGCTCTCCTGCCTTTACGCCTACCCGGAGCAAGAGACAAAGCTCAAGACAGGGGACGCCTGCGTCCGGACGGACACGATTGAGAAGATCGGCGCTGTGACAATCGACGAGGAGGAACACCGGGTCGCCCTTTCCTGGCCGTCCCGGTACGGTCCGCCTCCGGATGCCCTGAATATCGGCCCGGAAGGCCCGCTTCGGACGAAGCCGCTCCAGGAGGCTTTGTTCCGCTTCGCCGACGACCTCCTCCGTGGGGAGAAGCGGTACCGAGCGCTCCGGAGGTTGCTCGGTCAGGACGCACCCCGCATCACGGGTTGTCGGCCGGGAGCGGCCATCATCGATGAATCACGAGACCCGTTTCCCCAGATCATCGAAGCGATTGCCAACATGGATCACAGCCATCTGTTCATCCAGGGGCCGCCCGGCGCAGGGAAGACCTGGACCGGCGCCCATGTCATCACGGAACTGCTGCACCGCGGCTTCAAGATCGGCGTCTCCTCCAACAGCCACAAGGCCATCAACAATCTCCTGCGGAACATCGAAGCGGCTGCACGCAAAAGAAAGATCCGGTTCCGTGGCGTGAAAAAATCAGTTGAGATGAATCCGGACAGTCTCTTGGATGGCGAAATGATCGCGGACGTCTTCCGCAATGATGAAATCTACGGAGAAGACTGGCAGCTTGTCGCCGGGACGGCCTGGCTCTTTTCGGCCGAACCGATGGACGAGACGCTCGATTATCTGTTCGTGGACGAAGCGGGGCAGGTCGCCCTGGCAAACCTCGTTGCGATGGGAACCTGCGCCCGGAATATCGTCCTTCTCGGCGATCAGATGCAGCTCGGCCAGCCGGTCCAGGGTGTCCACCCTGGGCGCTCCGGGGAATCGACGCTGGACTACCTGCTCAACGGCCTGGCGACCATCCCTTCAGAGCGGGGCATCTTTTTGAAAACGACCTGGCGGATGCATGAGGATGTCTGCCGGTTCATATCGGATGCGGTTTACGACGGCCGTCTGGAAGCGGAGGCAGCCAACAACCGGCAGCGCCTGGTTCTGCGGCGCGACGTCCACCCACTCCTCAAGCCGACGGGCATCCGTTACGTTCCTGTCGCCCATGAGGGCTGTTCGCAGAAGAGCGAAGAAGAGGCGGCGGTCGTCCTCGATCTCTATAGGGATCTCCTGAAACAGCGCTTCACCGACAGAAAGGGCGGCAACCATGCCGTGACCGCCGAGAACATCCTGGTCGTCGCCCTACAACATGCAGGTCAACTTGCTCAAGCGGACCCTGTCGCAGGGGGCGCGTGTCGGGACGGTGGACAAATTCCAGGGGCAGGAGGCCGAGGCTGTCATCATCTCGATGGCCACCTCCAGCGGGGAAGACCTGCCTCGGCACATCGAGTTTCTATACAGCAAAAACCGGCTGAACGTCGCCATATCGAGGGCCAGATGCCTGGCGATCCTCGTGGCCAATCCCGCGCTGATGGCGATCCGCTGCACAACGCCGGAACAGATGGCCCTCGTCAACACCCTGTGCTGGGTGAGGGATTACGATGTATGATCGCGTCAGGGTGAAGTCGATCACGAAGCGGATGAAGGAGAAGGCCTTCGCGGCCTCGGTGAACCGCGACACGATCCGGGAATGCGAGAAGATCGGACTTCCCCTGGAGGAGTTCATAGAGATCTCCCTCGGGGCGATGCGGGGAATCGCTAAGCGCATCGGGTTATGAGGGCGCCGGATCAGGACTGTTCAAAAATGGCCGGATGCAAGGCCTCCGAATTCGCAGAATCGCGGAGCGACGCGGAGCCAATCCTGAGGAGCGAGACGTCGGGGGCTTGTTCCGGAAGCCCAAAGGGATCGGAACGTGTCCCCGGAACGCGTCGCAGCGACGAAGGCTGAGGGAACGCAGCAGACGGGCGTTTTTTAACAGTCCTGTCAGCGGATCCGCCGTTTGAGCTCCTGTATGAGAGTCGTGCAGATCTGGCTCGCGTCGGCGACGATCGCAACGTCGGCCCGTTTCATCATGATCGCATTCGGGTTCTTGTTCACGGCGATGATGAACCTGGCGTCGTTACAGGCCGCGGTGTGCTGGATCGCGCCGCTGATCCCGAAGGAAAAGAGGATCTGCGGCCGGATGTGCTTCCCGGCCTGGCCGACAAGGGAATCGTGACCCGCCAAGCCGGCATAGACCACGGGGCGCGTGGCCCCCACCTCTCCGTTTAAGAGCTCGGCCAGTTCAAAGAGTTTCGCAAACTTTTTCTTGCTCCCCATCCCGCGGCCGCCGCAGATGACGACCTTCGCATCCTCGAGTTTTCCCCCCCGCTGGGGGAAGCGCTCCGACCGGATCAGCCGGACCCTCTCGGCCGGCGTTCCTTCGGGCATGGGAGTGCGCACCACCTCGCCGGTCCGGACGTAGTTGTGGGGAATCTCCTGGAAGGTCCCCGGACGGACGGTGGTCATCTGGGGACGGCGCTCGGGGGTAACGATCTCCGCAACGAGATTGCCGCCGAAGGAGGGGGCCATCTGGACCAGGAGCCCCTCCTCGTTGATGTCGAGGCCGATGCAGTCGGCGGTAAGCCCCGTGCCTAAGCGCTTGGCCACCCGGGGGGCGAATTCCCGCCCGAAGGCGGTGGCGCCGATCAGGATGATCTCCGGATTCTCCCGGCGTGCCAGCCGCTCCATCAGGAATGTATAGATCTCCATGCTGTAATGCTTCAGGTCGGGGTGTTTCGTCAGATAGATCTTCTCGGCGCCGTGGGCGATGTACTCCCCCACATATTCATCCACTTCATGGCCGAAGACGACCGCGCAGACCTCGCCGTCGATCTTCTTCGCCAGCTCCTGCGCCCGGGACAGGAGCTGGAGGGTCACGCGATTCTGAAAGTAGTTCCGGTAATCCCCGAAGACCCAGATGCCTCGCTTTTTTGCACTCATGATCTCTTTCCCGTTTTCAAATCCTTGCCGATCGCCCCGCCGAGCTTGTCGCCGAACCGCTCGAAGAGCTGCTCCACGATCCGCTTTGGCGCCTGGAGGCCGAAAAACTGCAGGGGACGCATCTTCTCGACGACCTCCCAGGGGAAACGAGCGTCGCGGTCGATGTCGCGGGCGATCGGACCCAGCTCGGCCTCGGCGAACATGCGCACCGCCTTGCGTACCACCTTATGTTTCATACAGGGATTACAGTCCAAATCATTACTCCGAATATCCTTATCCCGGCCGGCTGACCGGAACGGGGTGGAAACATGACCTCAAAGGCACAGGAAAATCATGCCTCCGGACGAAAAAACGCGGGGTCTCCGGCCCGCTGACTCTCCTGTAAGCCGGAGAGACTGCATCCGCCACCCGGTTGTGGCATCGCTAAAATTTCATGATCAGCGGATAAACCTGCTTCGTGTCCGTCGCCCTGATGCTGATCCGGAGCTCTTTCGCCTTTTTGGCCTCCCCGGGGAAGAAGATGAAGCCGTGGGCCACCTCGCTCGGGGCGATGGCCCGCTTTTCGAGGGTGCGATTCTGGAGATCCTCCCGGATCTGTTGTCGCACATCCGAATCGTCCAGCCCCTTGGCCCCGCCCATGGTAATCCCGGCGGCGGCCCCGATAGCCGCCCCTTTTCCGGCGGCCACCGCCACATTCTGGCCGGTCACGATCCCGATCGCCGCACCGATCACCGCTCCGGCGGCGCCGGCCAGGAGTCCGCTCTTGGCAGCCTCGGGCGCCACCTTCCCGAGCTCGGTCTTCCCCGACAGTCTGTCATAGGCCAGCCCCTGATCGAGAATCGGCCAGAGGTTGTTCTCCTCATCAACGAGGAGAGTCTTGTCCGTCAGGATCTCCAGCGGATGGTTGCCCGTGTTGTCGAAGATCACCTGGACGGGGAGGATGCCCGCCCTGCGGATGTCGAAGCCGAAGGCGGCTGACGCCTCCTCGCCGTTATCATAAGCCCGAGCGGCGATTGTCGCGTCCGCCACGGCGGTGGCGTTCGGATAGGCCGCGGGCATCTTGAAGGGCACCACCTTGCGCTCATAGCTCGCGCAGGCCGCAAGCCCCACCACCGATAGTACCGCCGCCAAAATCACCATTAACGATTTTCTCATCACCAATCTCCTTTTACTATGAAACGGTAGCGAGCCGTTTCCAGGTCTTCAACCGTCGCGCCAATCCATGTCTCCCCATAACTGGAAAGGGTTTTGACGTGAATACTAAATCGCCCGCCGGATGTCAATACGAATGGCCGTTGCGACAGAAGACTTTTTTGCCGCCGGCATCCATCCGGAAAACGGCGGCTGGGCAGCGGAGGAGATCTTCTCCGCCGATCGGCGCCGAATGAACTGGATTTCCCGGGGGAATCCTGATAAGAGGACTCCTCCCTCTGGGAGAAGTCGGCGCAGAAAGAGCAGAGATCGCCAGGGAAAATTTGAAAAGGAGAAACCCTATGTCATCCGAGAGCAAGGAAACAAGGCTGAAACAGAAGGCCGAATGGGAAATGAAATTGCAGCGGCGTCTGGCGCTTCTCGCCGGGAAGGGGGTGGACAAGAAAAAGATCCCGCGGGATGTGCTTGTCAAGGAATTGCAGGCGAAGATCAAGGAATCTCAGCGCCGTCTGAGGGCGATCGCCACTGTCGAGAAGCGGACAGGGGAGCTCGCCGCGGCTAAGGCGGAACGCCTTGCAAAGCCGAAGGAAGAGGCCCCCAGGGCGAAAAAGGGCGCTTCCGAACCGCCCCCCGCGGCCAAGCCCAAGAAGAAAAAAACGAAGGAAGAGGGCGCTCAGCAGGCGTAGTCTTTCCAAGTCCATCCGGGATGCCGCACCGCCTCCCCATGAGCAGGAGGATGACGCCAACCCCGTCATCCTCCGTCATCCCAGCCGGAAACAGAGGGGGTCACCATGCCGTGCAGATGGCAGGTGTCGTTCAGGAGGATGAGGCGGGGCCGTTGCGCCGGTTGGCACTCCAGTGCGGAAAGCGAGCAGTTCGCCACGGAGAACCGGCTCCGGAAAGACGGCTCCAGCCCCAGGGCGTGACAGAGGATCGCCCGGAGCGGCCCGCGGTGGGCGGAAATAAGGGCCGTTTCCCCTCCCTGCGCCGCCGCATCGAATACGCGGCCCGCCCGTCTTGCCAGAGAGGAAAAATCCTCGCCGCCGATGGGGCTGCCGATCTTCCCACCCCTGATCCAGGCGTTCCACTCCTCCGTAAACCGACGGGCGACCTCCTCGCGGGTCAACCCTTCCCAATGGCCGTAGTGGCATTCGCGGAGATCAGGAGTCTCCGTAATGAGGACCCTTTTCTGCTGTTTTGCCGCGATGATCCCGGTTGTCTCGCGGGCCCGCCCCAGGTCGCTCGTATAGATCACCTCCAGGTAAATTTCGGCCAGCCTTTCCGCCAGGACCTCCGCCTGCAGCCTTCCCCGCTCATTCAGAGGGATATCGGTCCGGCCCTGAATCCTCTTATCCTGATTCCACTCCGTTTCGCCGTGACGAATCAGATAAACAATGGAGATGGTTCACCTCCGCTTCGGTTAAGAGCCGGAGTCGGCCGAGCCCCCGCTCATACAAAATGATGGTAGAAGATAGTCGGAGACAGTCTTTCTGTCAAGAGACATGTAAACAGTCCGGGGTAAGCATTGACCTGATGACATTTCGTGGTTATACTATAGTTGAAAGAGGTCGGCAGCGGAAAAACTTCCGGAAATTTTACTAAAAGCAGGTTCTAAAGCAATGACCAGAGAGCGGATACCGGTGACCCCCGGCATTCTCGCCATGAAACGACATGGGGTGGTCTTCACCCTGCGCCCCTACCGTTACGAGGAACACGGAGGCGCCCGGGTCTCGGCCCGAGAACTGGGGGTGGATGAACACCTCGTGATCAAGACCCTTGTCATGGAGGACGACCGGGGCATTCCGCTGATCATCCTCATGAATGGGGACCGGCAGGTTTCCACAAAAGCCCTGGCCCGGCGCCTCGGGGTCAAGGCCGTCAGCCCCTGCGATCCCCGGGTTGCGGAAAGAAATACCGGTTACCGGGTGGGGGGCACATCACCTTTCGGGACGAAAAAGCCCCTCCGGATCTTCATGGAGGAAAGCATCGCCGAACTTCCCCGGATCCTGATCAACGCCGGCAGCCGGGGGTTGCTGGCCGAGATGTCGCCGGCGGAGTTGATCCGTGTCCTGAAACCTGTCGCCGTGAAGGTGGCCATATGAAAAATGAACAGATGGTGCTCCGCTGCCTCCACTGCGGTACGAAAAATCGCATCCCCAAGGAAAGGCTCCACGACCGGCCGCTCTGCGGCAAATGCGGCGCCACCCTGGACGAGATGATTATCCGCTGCCTCCACTGCGGTACGAAGAACCGCATGCCCGAGAACCGTCTGAGCGAAATGCCGCTCTGCGGCAAGTGCGGCGCAGTTCTGGTCGTCACCAGCGACCAGGGACGTCCCATAGAGGTGACCGATGGCACCTTCTCCCGGGAGGTGCTCTACTCCCCAGGATCGGTCCTCGTCGACTGCTGGGCGCCCTGGTGCGGTCCCTGCCGCATGGTGGCGCCGATCCTCGACGAACTGGCCTCCAAGTACGCGGGCGGCGTCCGCATCGCCAAGCTCAATGTGGATGAAAACCCCATGACGGCCTCGCGTTACAACGTCCGCAACATCCCGACTATGCTCCTGTTCAAGGATGGAAAACTGGTCAACAGCCTGGTGGGCGCCCTGCCGAAAGAGACCATCGAAAAGCACATCATCACCATCATGAAGACCAACTGACAGGGAGATCTGCATGCAGAACTTCACAAGCGGCGTCTCGAGACCCGAAGGAAAGCGGAATGACCATGTCTGAAGCAGGCGAACTCAGCCGTAAACTGGTCTACCACTGTCGCATCTTCAACGTCTTCGAAGGCGACGTCCGTCTGCCCAACGGACGGGTCTTTAACCAGACCTGGATCGACCACCGACCCTGCGTTGCCGTCGTTCCGGTGAACCCCGAGGGGAAGCTGGTACTGATCCGCCAGTACCGATATGCGGCGGGCGGGATGCTCCTGGAAATTCCGGCAGGAAACATGGACCGGCAAGGGGAAGCCGTCGAGGTCTGCGTTCAGCGGGAACTGGCCGAGGAGGTCGGCTTTCAGGCCGGGCGGCTGATCAAGCTGTTCGAGGGGTATCTGGTCCCGGGTTACTGCAACGAATATATGCATTTTTTCCTCGCCCTCGATCTCCATCCGGCGACGCTGCCGGCGGACCCGGACGAGTACATCCAGGTGGTCACGGCCTCCTTTGACGACGCTCGAGAGATGATCCGGGACGGGAGGATCATCGACGCGAAGACCGCCCTGGGGATACAGCTGGCCGCCCAGCGCCTGGAAGAAGAGAAGGAGCGGAAGAGCTGAACGGGCCGGATCAGCGGAGCATCCGTTCGCGCTTTTCGAGCTCGATCTCGAGGTCCTTCAGTCGCTTGAGGTCTTTCCTGAGCTGCTCGTTCTCCTGGGAAAGGCTCGCCTTCTCCGCCTGGAGCTTGTCCGTCAGCTCGCGGACCATCTTCTTCATCCGGTCGTTCTCCTGCAGCAGCCGCTCCTTTTCCGTCAGGGTCTGATCGATCAGGGCACGGTCCTGGCGGCGGGCTTCCCGCATAGTCTGCCCCTCGTCGATCAGACGGACGAGGGTCTCTGCGACAGGCCGCCACTGGCTCTGCGGATAGCGCTCCAGGAGGGAGACGAAGACCGAACGGGCCTCCGCCTGATTCGGGCCGTCCGTCCGGGCGAGGACGGAAAGCCCCCGGGAGAAGATGTCCTGGTCCTCTAAAATGTGCGGCGCCGGCCGCTTCCCCGCAACCGGCGGGACCGAAGGCGGCGCAGCGATGTCCTTTTTTTCGACCGTCGGCACGGACGCGGCGCACCCCGCCAGGAGAAGCGCCATGAGAATCCGGAAGACCGCCGTCCGCAAACGTTTCATCCTCTGTCCACGTCCTTTTCCGTCACGTAATTGCTGCCGGGAAGGGTCTTCGCATACTCCTTGAGCTGCGCCGCCGCCTCGGACATGTCGAGGGGGTTCCCGAAACGGGCGCCGTCATCGGTGACGATCGCGATCGTCACGGTGATCAGGGGAAATTTCTGCTGGTTCCCCTGCCGGTCCTTCCCGATGAAGAAGCCCCTCTCACGGTCCTGTGCCGCGTAGAACTTCCGGATCCGCCCGTCAAAACCGGCGACGATTTCGCGGCAGATTCTTTCCGCCCGCAGGGGTGCGGAGATGATCACGAAATCGTCCCCGCCGATATGCCCCAGGAAATCCTCCGGCGCCCCCGCCGTCTTCATCTGCACAAGCAGCAACCGGGCGACCTCCTTGATCACCTCGCTGCCCCAAGCGTATCCGTACATATCTGCAAACGGCTTGAAATTGTCAAGGTCCACCTGACAGAGTGAAAAGATTTTTTTCGCTGTTAGCCGCTTCTCGATCTCCCGCTCGATCGCCAGGTTCCCGGGAAGCCCCGTAAGGGGGCTCGCATCGAGGTTGCGTTCCTCCAGAATCTTGAGCCGCCGCGCCATCGCCCCGAAGGCATGGACCAGACTCCCGATCTCGTCACGGCGGTTGAGACGCAGGTCATAATCGAACTTCCCCTCGGCGATTTCTGCGGTCGCCTTTTCCAGCCGCCGAAGCGGGCGGGCGATGTTGTGGGTGACGAGCATGACGATCAGGAGCCCCACCAGCATGCTGACCAGGCTGAGAACCACGGTCAGACGAGATGCCCGCGCCCCCTGGACTTTGATTTCGTTCATCCGCACACTGATGTCCTGTTCCGCCCTTTTCTGGATCCCCCGGATGATAAAGGCCATCTCGTCGATCGCCTTTCGACCCGAGAGCTCGGAGACCGCCTGGGCCTCTTCGCTCTGGTTCCCCCGGACCAGCTCCACCTCCTGGGAGAAGAGGCTGTCATACCGGCTGTGGAGGAGGAAGAGTTGCCCCAGCGTCGGTTCGAGGGCGGGAAAACGACCGTTCCGGAGCTCCCCGACACCGCTTTTGAATTCCCGACTCCGCGTCCAGAAGATCTCCTCGATCGTGGGATCACGGAGGATCGGGTAGCGCTTCTCCGCACTCTCCTGGGCGATAAGGGTGTCCAGCAGCTTTTTGCTGAGATCGACCACGGCGAAATCTTCGTTGATGATCCGGTAGGCAAGTTCGTTCAGTTGCTGGAGGCTGAAGATGGCGTAAGCGCTGGCCAGAACGGTCAAAAACGCCATCGCGAGATAGCTCAGCAGCAGCTTGCGGTAGATCGTCAGCTTCATCCCGATTCCTTAGATACGCCGTAAGTCCCTCATTGTCGATTTTAGTAGCATATCCCTCCCGTTTCCGCAAAGGGGATTTCGGGAAAAAAGCCTTCCTTTTTTCCTCTCCGATCTGATAATGAAGAAGCCCTTTCCCTGTCGGTTTGACGGTCAGGTTCAGAAACCAATCAAAGTGGGGTAAACGAGGGGCGCAAAAAAAATGAGTGGAAAAATGGATTTCCGGCCTCAGCTCAAAAAAGGGACAATCGCCGGGCTCAAAAAAGGATGGAACGGCTTTCTGTGGATGATGAAGATCATCATCCCGATATCTCTTATGACCTCGATCCTCGACTGGAGCGGCCTGATGCACCGCCTCGATTTTCTCCTCAAACCCCTGATGGGGCTGTTCAGCCTCCCGCCGGCCGCCGCCCTCCCGCTCGTCATCGGCACGCTGAGCTCCGTATATGGCGGGCTTGCCGCGATGGTTGCGATTCCCTTCAGCACGCCCCAGATGACGCTGATGGCCGTATTCATCCTGATGGCCCACGCCCTGATCCAGGAGGGGATCATCCAGGGGAAGTCAGGCATCCACCCCTTGAAGGCCACGCTGGTCCGCATCGGGGCCGCCCTTGTCACTCTCCTCCTGATGGTCCCCTGGGTCGGGAGCTCCACCGTCATGCCCGCCGCGGCGGAGGGCGCTCTTTCCGCCAGCCCTGCCTTCCTGGAGATGATTCGCCACTGGGCATGGACGACCTTCCGGCTCACGGCGAAGATCTTCGTCATCATCATGGTCCTGCTCACACTCCTGGAGCTCCTCAAGGCCTTCGGCTGGATTCACCCCTTTGTCCGGGCGCTCGGCCCCTTTCTCCGGATCATGGGCCTCGACCAGAAGGTGGGATTCCTGTGGATGACCGCGGTCATCTTCGGCCTCTCCTACGGCGGGGCGATCATCGTGGAGGAGGCGAAAAGCGGCCATCTGAGCAAGGACGATCTGGAGATCCTCCACCTTTCCATCGGGATGAACCACTCGATGGTCGAAGACCCGCCCCTCTTCCTGCCGATGGGCATCCACCCTTTCTGGCTCTACGTCCCCCGGCTCGTCATGGCCATCGTGACGGTCCGGCTGTTGCGCGTCTGGCAACGCTATGCCCGGCGCCCCCATCCGGCCGCCTGAGGTCCTTCCCCGTTCGAAAGCAAAGAAAGTCCCCCGGGGAATGCGGTTCCGGGGGGTCCGCAAAAAGGTCTCCTTGCCCTCGGAAAAACCTTCTGCTATAATCCCTTATGATGGGCGCATGGTTTTTCTTGCTGCGCAGGCCTTCAGGCGCAGAGGGGCTTTCTGTGAAAAACGAGAGAGGGGGACTGGTTACATGATCTACAATGAAGATTTCGAAACACTGCCGCGCGAGGTATTGGAGGCCCTGCAGCTCAAAAGGCTCAGGCAGGTCGTCCAGCGGGTCTACCATACCGTGGGCTTTTACCGGAGGGCCTTCGACGAGGCCGGCGTACAGCCGGACGACATCAAAACCCTGGATGACCTCAGGCGTTTTCCCTTCACCGCAAAGCAGGATCTCCGGGCAAATTACCCCTTCGGCCTGTTCGCCGTTCCGATGAGCAGCATCGTCCGCCTCCACGCCTCCTCCGGGACGACCGGCCGCTCGACCGTCGTGGGCTACACGAAGCGGGACATCGACACCTGGACGGAGCTGATGGCCCGCTGCCTCGTGGCTGCCGGACTCACCAAGAACGACATCTTCCTCAACGCCTACGGCTACGGCCTGTTCACCGGGGGCTTGGGCATCCACTACGGGGCTGAAAAGATTGGCGCGAGCGTCATCCCCATGTCCGGCGGCAACACAAAGCGGCAGATCATGATCCTCCAGGACTTCGGCCCGACGGCGATCTGCTGCACCCCCTCCTACGCCCTGAACCTCGCGGAAGAGGGAAAGGCGATGGGGATCGACATGAAAGCCCTGAAGCTGCGGGTCGGGATCTTCGGCGCCGAGCCTTGGAGCGAAAAGATGCGGCTGGAGATCGAAGACGCCTTGGGCCTCACTGCACTCAACCTCTACGGCCTGTCGGAGATCATGGGCCCCGGCGTCTCCATGGAATGCCAGGAGGGCCGCCACGGCATGCACGTCTTCGAGGACCATTTTCTGGTGGAGGCGATCAACCCGGACACCGGCGAGGTGCTGCCGCCGGGGGAGGAGGGAGAGCTGGTCTTCACGACGCTCACGAAGGAGGCCTTCCCCCTGATCCGTTTCCGGAGCCGGGACATCTCCCGTCTGCTCCCGGAACCCTGCCGGTGCGGCCGGACGCTCTACCGGATGGACCGCGTCACGGGCCGCAGCGACGACATGCTGATCATCCGGGGGGTCAACATCTTCCCCTCCCAGGTCGAGGCGGTCATCATGGAGATCGAGGGCCTGGAGCCCCACTACCAGCTCATCGTGGACCGCGCCGGAACCCTCGACACCCTCGAGGTTCAGGTGGAGGTCAGCGAACAGCTCTTCTCCAACGCCGACGAGGTGAAGGTACTCCAGAACATGGAGAGGCGCATCATCAAGAACATCAAGGATTCTTTAGGCGTCTCCGCCAGGGTGAAGCTGGTGGAACCCAAATCCCTCCAGCGTTTCGAGGGGAAAGCGAGCCGGGTGCTGGACAAACGTCAGATCTGATCGGCGCCTGGAGAGTTTTATCGCGGGAAAGGAAAAGGTGTCTTCGCCGGGGGCGCTCGGGAAATTTTGTCAGAGGAAAGAGAGGGGGGGTTAAGCGATGAAGGTGGAACAGCTTTCCATTTTTTTAGAGAATAAACCGGGGGGGCTGGAGCAGGTGACCCGCATCCTGAAGGATGCCGAGATCAATATCAGAACCCTGTCGCTGGCGGACACCACCGATTTCGGGATCCTCCGCCTGATCGTGAACGACGTCGACGCGGCCGCCCTGGCTCTCAAGACACAGGGGTTACGGGTCAGCCGGACGACCGTCGTGGCCGTCGAGGTCCCGGACCGTCCGGGCGGTCTCCACGGCATTCTTGAGGTCCTGTCCAGAAACGGCATCAATGTCGAATATCTCTACGCCTTCGTGGAGAAAAGCGGCCAGAACGCCGTGATCATCTTCCGGTTCGACGACCCGAATACGGCGATCGATGTCCTCCAGAAAAACGGCCTTACCGTCCTGCCGGGGGCGAAGCTCTATGCGCTGTAATAATTAGGGACAGAGCCCCTATTGTTTTCGCTGAAAACAATAAGGGCTCTGTCCCCCCTTTTCAACCCTTGATGCAGCCCAGGGCGCGCAGGCGCGCCACCTTCGTGGAGAGGCCGGCCCGGTGGACAACCTCCACCACGTCGTCGAGGTCCTTGTAGGCCTCGGGGATCTCTTCCTGGAGGGTCCTGCGGCCGGAGGCCATGACGATGACGCCGCGCGCCGCCATCTCGCGGGGGATCGACCGCCCCCGGCTCGCCTTCGTCGCCCGGGTGCGGCTCATGACCCGTCCGGCGCCGTGGCAAGTGCTCCCGAAGGTCTCCGTGTAGGCCCTCTCCGTCCCTGCGAGGATGTATGATCCCGTCCCCATGTCCCCGGGGATGAGGACCGGCTGTCCTGCCTTCCGGTAGGCCGCCGGCAGGGCCGGATGCCCCGGGGGAAAGGCCCGGGTCGCCCCCTTCCTGTGGACGCAAAGACGGACATTCTTTCCTGTTAGGGGCAGGGTTTCGATCTTCGCGATGTTGTGGCAGACATCGTAGAGGAGCCGCATCCCCAGATCCCGTGGATTCATCCCCAGCGTTTTCTCGAAGGTCTCCCGTGTCAGGTGCATAAGCAGCTGGCGGTTGGCCCAGGCGTAGTTGGCCGCGCAGGCCATCGCAGTTAGGTAGTCCCGGCCCCGGTCGGACGTCAGGCGGGCGCAGGCGAGCTGGCGGTCGGGCAGGGGAATCCTGATTTCATGGACGTGTTTGACCATCTGAGCCAGATAATCGTCGCAGACCTGATACCCCAGGCCCCGGGAGCCGCTGTGGATGAGGACGCAGATCTGGCCGGCTTCGAGGCCGAAGGCCTCCGCAGCCGTCCCGTCATAGATCTCCGAAACGACCTCGATCTCGAGGAAATGGTTACCCGACCCGAGCGTCCCGAGCTGGTCCCGGCCCCGTTCCAGCGCTCGGTCGCTCACCTTGTCCGGATCGGCGCCCGCCATCACCCCCCTGTCCTCCGTCGTCTCCAGGTCGGCTTGGGTGCCGTATCCATGCCGGACCGCCCAGGCCGACCCCTCCCCGAGGACCTGCTTTTCTTCCTTTGCGGAGAGTTTCAAGTTCCCCCGGGAGCCGACACCGGAGGGGATGTGCTGAAAGAGGGTCGTGACGAGGTCGCCCAGACGGTCGCGGATATCCTCCAGCTGCAGACGGGTGGTCATCAGACGGCAGCCGCAGTTGATATCGTAGCCGACGCCGCCGGGGGAGACGACCCCCTCGTCCAGGTCGAAGGCCGCGACCCCGCCGATGGGAAAGCCGTAGCCCCAGTGCATGTCCGGCATCGCGAGCGAGGCCTTCACGATCCCGGGCAGATGGGCGACGTTGGCCACCTGCTTCGGCCCCTCATCGGCCCCCATCCCCTTCAGGAGCTTTTCGCTCGTGTAGAGGAGGCCGGGGACGCGCATCCCGCCGCTCGGCGGGATCTCCCACCGCCATTCGTCGATCCTGCGAAAACGGGCGTCAGACATCGAACACCACCCTGCCCATCCACCCCTCCGCCGTCCGGCGTACCGAGGCCTGGTGATAGGTCACCGCCTTGATCTCCATCCTGATCCGGTGCCGCGCCGGGTCATGCGGCTCTCCCCGGAGGACGGCCGTCAGCCGCCAGGGCGAAATCTCCCGGACCGCGCACGTCTTTGCCAGAAATCCTTCGCCGTTCCAGGCGTAGAGGACCTCGCGCAGGAAATTGACGAGGAGATCCGCCTCATCCTCCCCTTCGACGGCGACCGTCCGCTCCTCCGATTCCCGGACCGCCGAGGACTCCGTCAGGAGATCGAAGAGGGCGAGGGCCGCCCCGGCATAGACATCCCCGATCGTCTCCCCGGAGATCTCGATCCCCAGATCGGCGGTATGATCGAAGACCCGGTAGCTCATTTCATTTTGCGTATCCGCACCTCGATCCCCTTCTCCCCCTTCAGCAGGGCCACGATCTTCGCCGTATCCGTCTCGCCCGTGTGGTAGG
>Ga0315297_10001006_pt1 | contig 17135 bp, 10 predicted proteins | sample YL17G15_0_MG_FD_203628 | JGI IMG/M metagenome (GOLD analysis project Ga0315297, IMG submission 203628) | Sediment microbial communities from Yellowstone Lake, YNP, Wyoming, USA - YL17G15_0 | ecosystem: Environmental > Aquatic > Freshwater > Lake > Sediment | place: USA: Wyoming | collected... | reverse complement strand
GTCGGCCAGCTCTTCGACGCGATGGAGGACGCCGATGGTCAGGCGTTTCCCGCACTTGGGGCAGAGGTCCGCCGTCTTCAGGCTCTCCCGCGGCGAGGAAACGACGCCGCACTTGCGGTGCCCGTCGTAGTGGTACTTGCCTTCCTCGGGGAAGAACTCCACGGTGTAGAGGAACTTCGACGGGTCGTTCGTCCGCAGGGCGTCGACGAGCCCGCGGTAGCTGAAGTCCGTGTCGAAGACGTTGGCTTCGCGGCCGATCTTCGAGGGCGAGTGGGCGTCGGAGTTGGAGACGAGGGTATAGCGGTCGAGGGCGGAAAGCCTCCTGTTCATCGGCGGGTCGGAGGACAGGCCCGTTTCCAGGGCGAAGATCGTCGGCGTCATCTCTTCGAAACACTCCTCGATCGCGTCGAAGCCCGAGTTGGCCCCGAACAGCGAGAACCATGGTGTCCAGATGTGGGAGGGGATGACGACGCAGCGGGGGGCGGTGTCGGCGACCATCCGGCAGAAGAGACGGACGTCCAGGCCCAGGATGGGCCGCCCGTCGGAGACGAGGTTCCCCACCGCCTGGAGGCGGCTGTTGATCCTCTCGACAGATTCGAAATCCGGGGCCAGGAGCATAACGTGGACCTTCCGGACCTTGCCCCCTTTCGAGTAGATGAAGCTCAGCTCGGAGGAGAGAATGAACGCGACCTCCCGCGACAGGGCGGGGAGGCCCTTGAACGGCGTCGCTTCGAGAGATGTCGTCCCGTTCTTGAGCCGGAGAAAGCCGTTTCCCATCGGTTCGAGCTTTTCCTTCATCAGGAAGAGCCATTCGGGATGGGTGAAATCCCCGGTCGCCAGGAGCGAAATGCCCTTGACCTTGGCCCAGGGCGCAAGAGAATCGAGGACCATGTCCCGCGACGTGGCCCGGGAGAATTTCGAATGTATGTGAAGGTCAGCGACGAACTTCATGTTGAAGGACCAGTTTAGAAAAAGCGCCGGGCGATTGCAAGCCCTTTCGCCACGCGCCGGCGGCCGCCTTGAAAAAGGCGGACGGAGGGGGTAAACTAAATTGTAGAGCGGACCTAGAAAGGACCCGAGAATGAGATTCAGAACGATAGTGCTTCTTTGCGGTGTCCTGCTGGCCGGCCTCCCGGCCGCCGGCCAGAAAGCCGCGATCAAAGACCTGCCCCAGCGCTTCCGCGCCTGGCTCGAGGAAGAAGTCGTTTACATTATCGGGCCCAAGGAAAAGGCCGTCTTCCTCCAACTCTCCAACGACCGGGAAAGGGACATGTTCGTCGAGGCCTTCTGGAAAGCGCGGGACACCGACCTGGGGACTCCCCAGAACGAGTTCAAGGACGAGCATTCCCGCCGGATCGAATACGCCAACCTCTGGTACGGGCGGGGCCGCAAGGCCGGCGGCTGGCGTTCGGACATGGGCCGGATCTATGTCATTCTCGGCGAGCCGAAATCCATCGAGAGATACGAGAACCAGAGCAACGTTTACCCCCTCGTCATCTGGTTTTACTCCGGCATGACAGGAGCCGGGCTCCCCAGCTCTTTCAACGTCGTTTTCTTCAAGAAGGACGACGCCGGCGATTATATCCTCTATTCCCCTGTCCGGGACGGCCCGCAGAAGCTCATGCCGTTCTACAACGGAGACATGACCGACTACCTCCATGCCTTTCAGGAGCTTAGCGAGATCGAACCGCTCGTCGCCGAAGTTTCGATGTCCCTGATCCCCGGCGAGTACATCATGGGAATGAACCCTTCCCAATCATCGGATATCCTCATCGGTCAAAAGATCCCGAAATCGGCCTATGACAATGTCAAGGACGCCTATGCCCAGAAACTCCTCAAGTACAAGGACCTGATCGAGGTCGAATACACCGCCAATTACATCGAATCCGACGCCCTGGTCCAGGTCACCCGGGATAACGCCGGCCGGGCCTTCGTCCACTACCTCATCGAGCCGGCCAGGCTCAGTATCGAGCGCTTCGAAGGCATCTACCGGACGACGTTCAACGTCAACGGCATCGTCTCCGACGCCCAGGGCAAGACCGTCTATCAGTTCGACCGCGTCATCCCCGTAGAGCTTGCCGCCGACCAGTTCCCCAAGATCAAGGACCGCCTGGTCTCGTTCCAGGACGCCTTCCCGCTGATCGAAGGCGACTACAAGCTCAGCGTCTTGTGGAAAAACACGGTCTCCAAGGAGTTCGCCTCCGTCGAAGCGACCCTGAAGATCCCGCCGGCCCGCAGCTTGACCTTGAGCACGCCGATCCTGGCCAACCGGATCGTCCGGAACCCGGCCTTCGCGGGCCAGATCAAGCCGTTCACGGTCGGAGAAACACAGCTGGTCCCCTCGCCGCGGAACGATTTCGTCGCCAACGATACCCTCACCCTCTACTGCGAACTCGGCGGACTCACCGACGAGCTCAAACGGAGCGGCAGCGTTTCAGTCACGATCACCCGGGACGACCAGGTCGTCGCTTCGACGGTCAAGGCCCTCGGGAACGCCGGGGTACCGTTCCGCATCCTCGAGGAATTCCCGCTGGCCAACTTCCCTCCCGCCTACTACATGGCCAGCGTCGTGCTCGTCGATAGGGCTAAGGCAGAGGTCGTCTCATCCAGGGCCGCGTTTCTTATCAGTCCCAGCCAGGCCCTGCCGCGCTCCTGGATCCTGTATTCCCCGCTTCCCCCGGCGGGCTCCCCCTATTTCTCCAATGTCCTCGGTATGCAGTATCTCCAGACTGGGGACCTGGCCAAGGCCCGGACCCTCTTGGAGGAGGCCTTCCGTAAGTCCCCGGACTCCGTCCCCTTCGCCCTCGACTTCTGCCGCGCCCTCTTCGCGGTCAAAGACTACGAGGGCGTCCGGAACGTGGCCACGCCCTTCTTCCGAGACCAGAAGAATTACGAGTTCGCCCAATTCCTCGGAGAGAGCTCGCAGGCCCTCGGACGCTACGCCGAGGCCATCGGCTTCTATAAGGACTATCTGACCTCCTTTGGGACGAACCTCAGCGTCCTCAATTCGATAGGGGAGTGTTACGTCAAGACGGGTGATTTCCCAGGGGCCCTGACGGCCTGGAAGAAATCCCTCGAGCTCAACCCGGCCCAGAACGAGCTGAAGAAGAAAGTCGCCGAGCTCGAAGGCAAGATCAAGGGACGGTCATGAAACCTCTGAAAAAGCTGGCGTCGTTTTCGCTTGGGGTGTCTCTCCTCCTCGCTTCCTGCGCGTCGTCGCGTCTCGAAAAACAGCTCGACCCGAAGAGCCGGGACTTCATCTCCAAGGTCCGCTACACCATCACCCCGAAAGAGAGGCGGGCCTTTCTCGCCCTCCCCGAGGGAGCCCGCGAGGCGTTCGTCGAGGATTTTTGGAAACGGAGGGATCCGTCGCCGGCGACGGTGGAGAACGAATACAAGACGGAATACTTCAGCCGGATCGAGCAGGCGAACCACCTGTTCTCCGGTGGGGCCGCCCCCGGCTGGCTTCAGGACCGCGGACGGATCTATATCACCCTTGGGCCTCCGGACCACCGCGAAACCTATCCCCGTGGGGTCACGTTTTACGGCGTGCCCACGGAGATCTGGTGGTACGGGTTCTTCGCCATATACTTTGTCGATGAGCGGTGGGTCGACGACTATAGGCTCGATCCCGATAGCGCCGTCCAGATCGCCGCGATCACCCAGGCCCAACAGGAGTGGAACGAACCGAGGCAGGCAATGGCGCGAGGCCCGGAGGCGGGACGCGCGCTGGGCCTGCCGGGGCTCGATGTGAAGATCGAAAAGGCCGGCGGGGAAGGCACGCGATTCACCCTCGTCATCCCTTACAAGAACATCTGGCTGAAGTCCAGCGGCGCGAGGTTCGAGGCGACCCTCGAGGTGACGATGAAAGTCCTGAATGCCGCCGGTTCCGAGGCCTGGACGTTCACGAAGGTCTTCCCCATCGATGTTCCCCAGAGCCGCCTGAAAGAGGTCCTGGCCCAGGAATTTACGGTGGAAGCCGTCGCCGCCCTCGGATCCGGGTCCTATACGATGAGCGTCACGGTGACCAACACGACCGACGGGAGCAAGGCCTCGCTCGAGCGGAAGTTCGAGATCTAGAAAAAACGGGCGGAGGATCTCCCCTTTATTTTTGTTTCGACGCCGTAACGGCGGCTGCTGCCTGGCCCTTCCTCGCGTATTCCTCGGACTGGACGACATCCCCCACGCGGTTGTAGAGGTCGGCCAGGAGGAAATAGCCCAGCGGTAGGTCGGCCGGGGCGGGCTTGAGCTCGATCCCCTTTTTCGTCAGGGCGATGGCTTCCTCGAAGTTCTGGCCGCGCCGGATGTAGATCCGGGCGAGGTAAAAATAGGCGATCGGGAAGGTCGGGTCGGTCTCCTGGCACTTGTTCAGATATTCGAGCTCTTTGTCTTCGTTTCCAATAAGCCGGTAGACGCGGGAGAGATTAAACATAGCCTTGAGATGCTTGGGCGAGACCTCGAGTTCCCTGAGATAAGCGGCTTCGGCCCCGCCGAAGTCGCCGCGCTTTTCGGCGATCTGGGCCTGGTTGTAATGAACGTTTGAGAGGTCGGGATTAAGCTGAAGGGCCTGCTGGAGGTGTCCGGACGCCTTCGAAAATTCGTCCTTGATGATGTAAATGGCGGCCAGCATGTTGTGGGACACGGCTGATTCGGACTTCATGGTGAGGCATTTTTCGAGGTAGGGGATGGCCTTGTCGTATTTTTGCTGGATGAAGTTCATGCTGCCGAGCATGAAGTACATCTGGGCTTCCTCGAAGCCCATGGCGAGATAGTCCAGAAGGAACTTCTCCGCTTCGTCGAATTTTCCCATCCCCTCGTAGGAGAGGGCGGTGTTGATGGCGGCGAAGGAGTCGTCGGGCTTGCGCTCGAGCACCTGCCGGAAATACCCGGCAGCGTCGGCGAAGCGCTGGTTCTGGAAGCAGATGTTGCCCATCGAGAAATAGGCGTCGGTGATGTCGGGGTCGGTGGCGACGATCCCCTGGATGATCCGGATCGCCTCGTCCGGCTTTCCCTCCATGCCGATGTCCCTGGCCCGGGAGAGCTCATTGAAAACGAGAATCTTTTCCTTGGGGTTTCCGAGTTTCTTGCCTTTGAGCTTGGCCGAATCCGTGAACGAACCGATATAGCCGAGGGCGGCCAGCTTCTCCCGGCTATCCTCGTCGATCTTGGAATAGTCGGTCTCGTAGGCCTTCTGACTCGCCCGGCCCATAAGAGTCTCGGCCTCCGCGGACAGCTCTTCGAAGACCCGCTTCTGGAGGTATACTAGGTTCGTCTCTTCCCGAGGGTCCTGGACGATGTCGTAAAGCTCGGGCACGGGGGCGAGGATGAGCTTGTACCTAGCGTTTTGGACGGCCTTGAGTTCGGACCACCCGTAATGGAAGCGGGGGTAATAGGTTTCGCTGTAGGCCAGAACGTCGTCCCCGCTCCCAGATCCACCGAAGGACGGCAGAAGGCTACGGCCATGGGCATCGCTCGGGACAGGGAGTCCGGTCATCTCGCAGACGGTCGGCAGAACATCAGCCAGGGTGGAGATGCCGGTAGAGGTGACGCCTTGAAACCGGGCGAACGGAGTGACGATGATCAGCGGGACGTGGATCGCCCCTTGGTACACAAAGAAGCCGTGCGAGTGTTCCTCATGCTCACCGAGGCTTTCGCCATGGTCTCCGGCGAAGACGATGAACGTTTTACGGAGGAGGCCGTTAGATTCGAGGAAACGCCACATCCGGCCGAGCTCGGAATCCGCGAAGGCGATTTCGCCGAGGTAGGGGTGGTCCGGGTAGAGCGTATCGTACGGAGGTGGAGGCTCATAAGGCGTGTGTGGGTCGTAGAGGTGGATCCAGGCGAAGAACTTGCCTTCTTTCTGGCTTTCGAGCCAGGGCAGGGCCTTGTCCATGACCTCGTTGGCCGGCCGCTGAACCGTTCCCAGCGAGATCTTCTTGAACTTGCTCAGGTCGAAATTATCATAGTAGGTGTCGAATCCCTGGTTCAGGCCCCATTTGGAGTCCAGGACGTAGGCCGCGACAAAAGCACCGGTGGCGTAGCCCTTATCCTTGAAAAGTTCGGCCATGGTTTTCATCGGTCCGGGGACTATGAAACCGCCATTGTCCCGGACCCCGTGGAAGAGAGGGAGCGTACCGGTCATCAGAGTCGTGTGGGACGGCAGGGTCAAGGGCGTTTGAGCGTAGCACTTTTCGAAGCGGACACCGCGGGAAGCGAAGGTGTCGATTGTAGGTGTCTGGATATCCGGGAAACCGTAGCAGCCGATCCGGTCGGCCCGGGTCGTGTCCAGAGTGATGAGGATGACGTTGAAATCTTGCCCTTCCCGTAGCTGGGCGAAGTCCGGGGTCCGACGAAGGACCCGGGGGGCCAGAAAGGCCAGGAGCGCGGCCCCGGCCAAGCACGAGGCGACCACGGCCACCCTGCGGATTTTCATGTCCACTCCATTTTAACACAGACCCAAGGGCCGTCCAAAGACTCCGAGCGCTTGCGAGCGGTCATGCCGCCCGCCTCGTCATGCTTTGCGTACGACCTGACGGGCCGGGCTTGAAAAATAAAAAGGGGCGGCGGAATCGTCCGCCGCCCCCTGCTCGAACGAGCTTGATTTTTCCGCTGATCTCCTTAGAACATCAGACGGACACCGACCCGGAGCCGCCGGGGCAGGACGATCGAGTTGAGCTGGTGACCGTCCGTCGAGGCCGTGTAATCCTCCAGGTTGCTCGAGTCGTACCAATCATAGTTGAATCGGGTCCCCCACCCGTTGATGGTGTCGTCGTTCAAGACGTTGAAGATGTCCGCCATCAGGCCCAGCCGGTATTTAGCGGCGATCTTGAACTCCTTGACCAATCGGATGTCGAGGGTCGTAGCCATGGGGTAATGGTACTTTCCCGCCGCCTCTGCGTTGAAGGTCACCCGGCCCTGATCGAGCGACGGCCCCCGTTTCCGTTGGGTCCAGGCGTCGCCCGAGATGCCGCGGAAATAGATGCTGAGGCCGATGTCGAGAGGCAGGAGATAGGTCCCCTGGACCTTGATCATGTGGGTCGGGTCCTGGGTCACATGGCCGTCCAGGTTGATCCAGGTGTTGGGGTCGGCGTATTCGTTCCAGCCGATGTCGTCCCATGCGCTCGAATTATCCATGGTCCCCGTCGCCCGGCCGTAGACGTAGGAGGCTAAGAGCTGCCAGCGGTCGGAGAAGCGTTTGTTGAAAATAAACTCCAGCCCCCAGTACTTCCGGTAGGGATTGTAGGAAGACCCGGTGACGTCGGAGTAGAGGTCCTTGATTGTCTCGACGTTGGTGATGTGCCATTCGGCGTCGTCTCCGGACGTCAGGTTGAAGAGCGTATACGACCGGTTTTCGACCTCGTTCGTCTCCGTGTTCAGGGCCGAGGTGTTGTAGATATAGGGTTCATATGTGGCCAGGGCATTGTAGGGGGTGATGAAGTTGTGGTAGCTGCGGTTGATGTAGGTGACGGAGAACGAGGCGTCCTTGAAGAGCTCGCGCTCGAGGCCGACAGTATACTGCCTCATGAATGGGTGCTTGACGCCCTCGTCGATGACCCATGTCCCGTGGACCCGACGATAGTACTCGTACCAGCCGTTCGGATCGCTCTGGTCCGTGTATGCAGGATCCCAGTAGAAGATGGTCCAATCCGAGAAGGTCGGGCTCAGGCGGTCGAATAGGGAGCTGAACATGCCGTCCGTGAATTCGCCGAAGTGCGCCTTGAGGATGGTCGACTTGTCGCCAAGGATGTCGAAGGTGAAGCCGAGGCGGGGGGCCACCCGGAAGGTGCTGAACTGGACGCCCGTCAACTCCTTGTGCTTCCCCCAGTTCTTGGAGAACCGGACGCCGAGGCTGATGTTCAGCCGGTTGGAGACCTTCCAGGAGTCCTGGGCGAAACCTTCCAGTCGGAAGTTGCGGGTCTGGACCTGGTATCCTTCGTACTCGTAGGCGTAGTAGTTCCCGGAGTATCCGCCTCCCCAATAGTCGTAGTAGCGCCAGTGGTTCTCGCCCGTGTAGGAGAATAAGTTCTTGACTTTGGACTTTTCGAACTCGACGCCGAACTTGAAGTCGTGGCTGCCGGCGAGGAAGTCCTCGGCGTAATGGGTCATGCTGGCGTTGGCCTGGAAACGCGACCGGTCGAATTCGCCGTAGCTGCCCCAGCTGTAATACTTCCAGTTGGCTTGGTCGCCAGAAAGGTCTGGGTTGTCGTTGAGGAACCAGTGCATGTTGACGTCCCGGCCCGTCCGCGGCTCGAGGTTGTAGTAGCCGTCGAAGTAGGCGGCCTTGACGTCGAAGAAGGTCTTGGGGTTGATGATGTGGGTCAGGTTGAAGTTGAGGACCATCTCCGGGTCGATCTGGTTCCGCGTGGCGTCCGGCTGGACCCGGGCGCCAGCGCCCCGGTAGGTCCCGTTATAGTCGTCATATTCGAAGGAGAGGCTGCCGGTCGTCTTGGACGTGAGCTGGCTGTTCAGCTTGAGGAAGAACCGGGGCTGCTTGTAATCCTGGGCGAAGGGGAAGCCGGTGACCCAGTTCTGGCTCCTGTACCATTGGGCCCCGCCGAAGAACCATAGCTTGTCCTTGACGATGGGCCCGCCGAGCTGGGCGTTGGTGTCGAGGAGGCCTTCCAGGGGTGAGGTGATCAGCGGCCAATCTTCGGCGTAGGCCTGGTTGTTCTCGGTACCCCATAGCGACCCGCCGGGCCAAGTGCCCTCGAGGTCGCCGCGGCCCTTTTTCCCCTGGAAGATGGTTTCGAAGTGTCCGGAGAACTTGTTTCCGCCGGACTTGGTGACGATGTTGAAGATGACGCCCGTGAAATTCCCGTATTCGGCGGGCAGGCCGATGCCCATGATCTTGGCTTCTTCGACGATGTTGTAGCTGAGGAAGACCCAGGCCGTCCCGCCGTCGGGGTCGGCGACGCCCACGCCGTCCATCTGGTAGGAGATGCCGCGGCCGTTGGCGGCGCCGTAGGCGACGTCGTTGTTGACGCCGGGCGCCATGTTGACGATGTCGGCCGTGAACTGGCTGTTCGGCATGCTCCTCAGGATCTCGCTGCCGAGGGTGACGGACGCCGTCTCCGTGGATTTGACGTCGACGGTCGGCGTCTGGGCGATGACCGTAACTTCCTCCGACATGGTCGTCGCCTTGAGTTCGATGTCCACGGCCAGGGTCGTCGTCGTCGATAGCCGGATCTTCTCACGGCTGACCGTCCCGAAGCCCGTTAGCACGGCTTTGACCTGGTATTCGCCGGGAGGCAGGGCGGGGAAACGGAATTCACCGTTGGCGTCGGTGAGGAAGGTCCGGGTGCCCATGAGGTTCACGCCTGTGAGCGTGATCCCGACTCCGGGCAGCGGCGCGCCCTGGTCGTCCTTGACCGTGCCCCTGATGGCGCCGGTTTCCCGGGACTGGGAGAATGCGACGGGGGCAAGGAGGAGCATGATGGCTAAGATGGATAGAAACTTGTTTCTCAAATATGGCTCCTTTCGTTTCGTTTAATGGTGATCTTGCCGAAGGCCAGGTTTGAGCGAACGTTGCCCGATTCTCACCTCCTTGTAATTGAAAAAATCATATATCAATTAATAACCGTGCCGACTACTGATAGCCAGCAAGTTCAGTGGCAACTCTGGGAATATGCATCTTACAGAAATCAAATGAAATAAACGTGATAACGAACTTTGGAAATCCATACAAATGTAAATTTATCGAATTATCCTTTTCATTTCAAGAAATATCTTCGGACCGGCTGAGGCGCGGCCTTCCGGTCCCCGAGTCGATTTGAATTGGGCCCGGCCGTATGCTATCGTAGTTTTCTGGAAGAAAGGCACGCCCATGAAAGCATTTCCTCGCGTCCTCGCCCTTGTCGTGCTCCTCGCGGCGGCCGTCCAAGCCGGTCCCGACAAGCTCTTGCCCGAATTGAAAGCCTGGCTCGAGGACGTCTCCCCGATCCTCACCAAGACGGAACGAGCGGTCTTCCTCAATCTTCAGACGAACGCCGAACGCCAGAAATTTGTCCAGCTCTTCTGGCGGATGCGCGACCCGGCCCCGGATACGTCGGAAAACGAATTTCAGAAGGAATTCGAGGAGCGGATCAGCTTCGCCGACCAGAATTTCGGGCGCGAATCGCCGAAGCGCGGCAGCCAGACCGAGCGCGGCCAGATCTATCTCGTCCTCGGCCCTCCCCTCGAGCGCAAGTTTTTCACGACCCAGTCCGAAGTCCAGCCTCTGGAGCTCTGGTTCTACAAGGGGGAGCAGGAATACGGACTGCCGCCCTATTTCTACCTCATCTTCTTCCAGTCCCAGGGCATCGGGGAGTACAGGCTGTATTCCCCGGGAGTCGATGGCCCCGAAAGACTGGTCCTTTCCCAGACCTACGGGAACAGCGGCACGCGGGAGGGGGCCATCAAGATCATGAAAGGGATCAACAGCGAGCTGGCCTCGGCTTCCCAGAGCTATATCCCCGGTGAGCAGTCCTACGCGGGGGGCACGTCCTCCGATATCATCGTGGCCTCCATCCGTCAGGTCCCGGAGAAGAAGTTCAAGGACTCCTACGCCAAGTCCTTTCTGGCCTACAAGGATTACATCGAGACGGAGTATGCCGACAGCTACATCCAGAGTTCCTTCAGAGTCAAGGTATTCCGGCAGGGCGGGCAGCCCTTCGTCCATTGGGCGATCGAACCGGAGAAGATGAACTTCGGCGTGCAGGGGAGCTCGGTCTACGCTAGCTACGAGCTCGTCCTGCGGCTCGAGGACGGCCGCGGTGGGGCTTTGCTGGAGAAGACCGAGGAGATCCCCCTCCGGCTCACGCCCGAACAGTACAAGACCTACTCAGGCCGGCGCTTCGCGTTCCAGGACCTCCTGGCCGTCGTCCCCGGCGAGCACAAGGCCCTCTTCCTCCTGAAGAACAAGACGGGCAGGGATTTTTCCTCTTTTGAGACCAAGGTTCTCGTGCCGGACGCCGACAGGCCCGGACTCAGCGTCCCTCTCCTGTTCTACGCGGCGGAGGCCGTGCCCGAGGCCCAGAGGGGGAGTATGAAGGCCTTCGTCTTCGGGGGGCGGCAGTACATCGTGGGTGCGCGCAGCGAGTTCACGGCTTCCGGGGTCATGGGTGTTTTCTTCCAGGTCTGGCACCTCGATAAAATCGGACTCACCGGCCCGCCGTCCTTCGTCGTTGAGATCTTCTCGCTCGACACGGACCAAAGCGCCGGTGTTTTTCACCTGACGGAATCCGCTGCCGATCCTGGAGACGCCTCGACCCTCCTCGTCTCTGGGAGCATTCCCACGAAGGGCCTCCCGCCCGGATACTACCGGGCCGACGTCTCCGTCCAGTCGGCCGCCGGCCGGAAAGTTCTCGCGGAAAAGGAGAATTTCGTCCTCCTTTCCGCGGCCGTTCCGGTCGTCCCTCAGGTCTATGCCCGCCTCCATGGTCCCTATCCGGGTCCCGAGCATTTCAAGGTCCTTGGGACTCAATATTTCCTGACCGGGGCCTACGGCAAGGCTCGGGAGGCCTTCGAGCGCGCCCTAGCGGCCAAGGACGACCCGGCCGCCCGCCTCCTCCTTGCAAAATCCCTCTACGGCCTCAGTCTGTTCCGCGAGTCCCTGGCTCAGGCCGTCCCCCTCTTCGAGCTCGTTGCCGACCGCGAGACGGCCAAGGTCATCGCCCTCGACCACGCCGGCCTCAAGGACTGGGAGGCCGCGCTGTCCTACCTCGAAAAGATCATGGCCGAGGCGACGGAGGTGCCGGTCCTGAACCTGGCCGCCGAATGCCACCTGGCCCTCAAACACCCCGATAAGGCCCTTCCGCTCCTGCAGAAGTCCCTGTCTCTCATGCCCAACCAGCCGGCGATCACTGTCCTGGAAGAGAAAACACGAAAAAGTCTCGGTCTCAAATAGGAGTACCCCGAAATGACCCGAATAAAGACCGCGCTCGTCGTCCTTTTCCTCCTCGTCGCCGTCCCGTCCCTCCGGGCCCAGTACCAGGGCCGGATCTCCGGGCGCGTCTTGGATCCTTCCGGGAATCCCCTGGAGAAAGCCGAAGTGAGCATTGTCTCCCAGAAGAGCGCCTCTATCCATTTCGACCTGAAGACCGCGCAAGACGGAAAGTTCCTACAGGTCGGCCTGACCCCGGGCTATTTCCTGATCACCGTCAAGAAGGCGGGATTCGCGTCCGGGTCGAAAGAAATCCATGTCGGCGTCGCTTCGGAGGAGACAGTCGAGTTGGTGCTCAAAACGATCGAGGCCGAGGCGGAGAGGACCTACAGTGCCGCAGACAAGTTGTTCCTCAGGGCGAACAAGCTCTATGCCGAACAGAAATACACCGAAGCCGTGTCAGCTTATGAGGAGGCCGTCGCGCTCGACCCGGGGAACTGGGGCTACCGGCTGAACCTGGGATTGTCCCTGAAAAAGGCCGGCCAGCCCGAGGCGGCCCTGACCGCCTTCCGCAAGGCGGTCGAGCTCAACCCGGAAAGCTACAGCGCCAACAAGGAGACCGGCGAGGCCTTGGGCCTGGCCAAGAAATTCGCCGAGGCCAAGCTCTTCTATGAAAAGGCCGTCGCCCTGAGTCCCGACGACCCCGACGCCCAATACAACCTGGGCGTCTGCCTCATCAACATCGGCGAATCCGAAGCGGCCCTGCCGCGTTTCCAGAAGGCCGTCGAACTCAAGCCGGACTACGCCGAGGCGTATTACCAGATGGGCACGATCCTCATCGGTCAGAACAAGGCCGCGGAGGCCTGTGCCAACCTGGAGAAGTTCCTGGCTCTCGCCCCCGGTCACGAGAAGGCCGGGATCGCCAAGCAGCTTCTCGAATTCCTGAAGAAATGATAAAATAGAAACTCCCAAAGGCGGATCGCCGCTTGGGAAGCCGGACGTTTGAATGGTGGAGGTCGGAGATGAAGAAAGCGGTCCTCGCAGTGACGATCGTGCTCGTCGCGGCGCTCGTTCTCTCGGCCCAGGATTTTAAGGGCAAAGCCCGTCAGGGCGGCGTTGTATTTGACGAAAAAGGGGCGCCTCTTGAAGGCGTCACGGTCAAGCTGTTTTCCGTGAAGGCCCAGCAGGGCTTCGAGGTGAAGACGGACAAGAACGGCAAGTGGATGGGCGCCTGGATCCGGAGCGGGAGTTGGACGATCACCCTCGAAAAAGTCGGCTACGCGCCCCAGAACGTCACCGTCAATGTCCAGGAAACCGCGAAAAACCCGGACGTCACCGCCGTCATGGTCAAGGTCGAAGGCCTAGCCATGACCGAGGAGATCAAGGCCCTCCTCATCCAGGGCAACGCGGCCTTCGAGCAGCAGAAATTCGACGAAGCCCTGGCCTCCTACCAGCGGATCATGGTCAAATACCCCGACGCCTACATCATCTACGCAAATATCGGCAATTGCTACTTCTCCGAGGAGAAGTACGACCTGGCCGAAGAGGCGTATCTCAAGGTCCTGGAGAAGGCCCCCGGCGACGCCAACGCCATCATCGCCGTCGGCAACTGCTATTCCAACCGAGGCGATGCCGCCAAGGCCCTGGAGTGGTATGGGAAGGTCGAGTTCGAAAAGATCGGCGATCCCATCGTCCTCTACAACTTGGGGACGAGCTATTACAACAACAGCAAGTTCGAAGACGCCCTGAGGTTTTACCTAAAGGCCGTCGAAAAGCAGAAGGAATCCCCGGATGCCCTGTTCCAGCTGGGATTGACCTATCTGAATCTCCAGAAAAACGCGGAATCCATCACGGCCTTCGAGGATTATCTGAAGATCGACCCGGATTCCCCACGGGCGGCCCAAGTCAAGGCGTTCATCGAATTCCTAAAGAAAAAATAGCGCGGCCCGTCGTAGCGCCGCGAAGGCGGAGTCCATGAACAAGAGAACGGGTGTCATTGTCCTTTTCCTGGCGGTCGGCCTGGGGCTCCAGGCGGCCTACGGCGGCGGCGCCAAGGTGATCCTGGACGCGGAGAGCAAGAAGTTCTACGACACGGCCAACATGATCATGACGCGCGAGGAGGTCAAGATCTTCAAGCGTCTCCCGGATCCGGAATCCCGGAAGGAGTTCATCGCCGACTTCTGGGCCAAACGAGACCCCAACCCCGACAACGACGTCAACGAATTCAAGGTGGAGTTCGAGAACCGGGTCGCGTATGTCACCAAGAGGTTCAAGACGGAAGGGGGACCCGGCTGGAACACGGACCGGGGCCGCATATACATCTTCATGGGACCGCCCGACAAGTTCCTGGAAGACTTTTCCCACGGCGACTCGACCATACGGGGGCCGATCCTCCGGTGGGTCTATTATAACTATATGCTGGTGATCGAGTTCGTTGACGAAAAAGCGAACGGCCAATACAGGATCCGGAGTTACGACGGGGATTTCTTCGGGGCCATCGACATCCTCAAGCTGGGCGCCTACGTGGGGACGAACGACGTCTTCCTGAAGAAAATCGTCAACTTCAACCTGACGTACGACCGGGCGGCCGGAGAGATCGAGGTCACCCTCCCGACCAAGCTCCTCAACTTCAAGGAGAACGAGGCGGGCAAGTTCCAGATCGACCTGCGCTTCAAGTTCTATATCTATGAAGGCCCCAGCCTCGGCAAAAAGACCCTGGAAGAGGAGCGTACCTTCGAGTCCACGACCCAGGAGCTCGGAGGCCTGAAGACCATCCCCTTCCGGTTCAGCGTCTCCCTGAAGCCCGGCACGAATTTCGTCGACGTCATCATCCAGGGGAAGCAGGGGACGGCCAGCAAGATCCGCAAGCTCTTCGAGATCAAAGCCTCGTCCTGAGGACAAAAAAAGGACCGCCCGGGAGGGCGGCCCTTTGCCGTTGGTTCAGATCTTGAGTGGCTACTTGACCTCGAAGCCGACCTTGGTCTGGCCCTTCAGCCCGGAAACCTTATCCGTGACATTGGCGAGAAGGACGTACTTCCCCGCGGATAGGGGCCTTTTCTCGGTGCGCTCGCCCTTATCGTCCTTGATCTGGAGCGTCTGAACGAGGGGCAGTTGCTGGTTGACGAGATAGGCCTCAAAGGCCGCCGGGGCCCACTTGATGGCCGCCTTGCCGTCTTCGCCCTGGACCTCGAAATTGACCTCGAGGTCGTTCACCGGCCGGACGGCGGCAGGATCCTTGACGGCCGCGCCGAGGACGAAGAAGAGGACCTCTAGGTTCTCGCCGGAAGCGATGCCGCCCGTCATGTTGGCCACGACCTTCATGGCGCCCCAAACGAGATACCCGCGGTGGATCGTGAGCCGCTGGTCGGACTCGACCTGCTCCAGCGTCTTGACGATCAACGGCTCCGTCAGCCAGAGGGCGGCCTGATTGGTCTCGGCCGCCGGCAACGAAACGTCGCAGTACGCGACGCTCATTTTCTTCATGTCGGGAGTGGTGAGGACCATGGCCAGCGTGTATTGGCCCGGGGACATAGCCCGGCCGAACGAGTACCAGTCTTCCTTCTCCGGATCATAGCCCGCGGCCTCGCTCTTCAGAACGGCCAGGAATTTCCCTCCGACCGAGGGCTTGAGCAGCGAGGTCTCTCCGGCCTGGAAAAATTGGAGGAAGACATTGATGGTGGTTTCCATTTCGCCCGAACCGGAGGCCGAAGGCGCGTAGCCGAGGTCCCCGTTTTTCGCCTTGAAGCAGAAGACCGGGTAGAAATTGCCGTCCTTGGCCGGAAGGATGAACTGTTTGAACAGGTTGAAAGGAATATCCTGCCGTCCCTGCCGGGTAGCCAGGCCTTCTTGGATCAGGGCCGCGACTTCTTTGGGCATCGAGGCTTTTGCCGGGGGCTTCACCTCTTGACCCTTGCCTTGGGTTCCGGACGCCGCCTGAGCGGAAACCGATGGCATGCTGATGACGGAGAGAAGCGCGAGGCCGGCCGCGATTGTTCTTAGAGCTTTCATTTTTCCTCCTATTGGAAATAAACCATTCCATTCCACCTCCCTAAAGAGCAATTCTCATGCCAACTTATACGGCAGAAGCTCTCTTACTCTCGAGAAAACCCGGCGGGAGGTGTAAAAGTCTTTTACAGCCTTTCAGCGAACCTTACGCCGCGTCTCCGGAGGCGGATCGAGTCAGCTAATATATCAAATTTCATTATTTTTTCAATCCTCGATAATTCCGGACGGCGTCGAGATGCTCGCCCAGGGTCCGGCTGAAGCGATGGCTGCCGTCGCCTTGGAGAACGAAGTAGAGGTATTTCTCCGGCGCGGGATTGAGGGCGGCGTCGATGGCCGGCTTGCCCGGATTGGAGATGGGACCGGGCGGCAAGCCGGCGTGTATGTACGTGTTGTAGGGCGAGGGGAACTTGAGGTCGCGGAGGAGAAGACGCCCGGCGTACTTGTTTTCGATCTTGAGGGCGTAGATGATGGTCGGGTCGCAGTCGAGCTTCATCCCGATCCGCAAGCGGTTATGGAAGACGGCTGAAACGAGCGGCCGTTCTTCGGGCAGGGCGGTCTCTTCCTCGATGAGCGAGGCCAGCGTGACGACGTCGCGGACGCTCATCCCGAGCTCCGCCGCCCTCACCCGGCGGCCTGCGTCGAAGACTTCGCGGAACTCGGCGACCATGGCCGCGACCAGCTCGGCCTCCGTCGCCTTCCGCGGGAGGAGATAGGTGTCCGGGAAAAGGTAGCCTTCGAGGTCTTTCGCCCGGCGGTCCCAGTCGGCGATGAGGCCGACGTCGAGCAGGGCCTGCCGGAAGGCCGCCTGTCCCTCCTCGTCCCCCGGCCTGAGGAGCTCCCCGATGTCGCGCCCGGCCAAGCCCTCGGGAATGGTGACGGGCTGGAGGTGGATGCGGCCCTTGAAGACCTGGAATAGGACGTCCTTGGGCTTGAGGGGCGGGGAGAATTGGTATTCGCCGGCCTTGAACCGCTCTTCGGGGTAAAAGAGACGACAGGCCAGCTTGAGAGGGAGCGCGCTCCCGACAAGGCCGCGCTGCCGCAGCCCGTCGACGACGCCGCGGGCGCTCTGGCCTTTTTCGACCTCGAAGAGAACGGCGGCGGACTCCTTCCCGACGGGTGTTGAGAGCTCCCTCGCGAGCCAGGCGGTGAAGGCGGGGACGAGGAGGACGGTGGCCAGGAGAAGGGCCTTAATCGGCTTCAGGAACATCCCTCGCACCGCGCTTCTGCTCGAGGTAGGTCGATAGGATGATGACGGCCGCGATCTGGTCCT
>Ga0315297_10001005_pt1 | contig 17141 bp, 17 predicted proteins | sample YL17G15_0_MG_FD_203628 | JGI IMG/M metagenome (GOLD analysis project Ga0315297, IMG submission 203628) | Sediment microbial communities from Yellowstone Lake, YNP, Wyoming, USA - YL17G15_0 | ecosystem: Environmental > Aquatic > Freshwater > Lake > Sediment | place: USA: Wyoming | collected... | reverse complement strand
GCCACTATGATCGTGTTATTGACCTGTATCCTTTCATGCGCAGCCGTACTGATTGTTCTAATACTGAGAACGTATTGAATCCGCCGATATTAATAATCTCAAATAACCGCCCGCACCCAGAAGATCTTTGGGATGCGGGTGAATTTTTATTTCGGGAGTTTTATTGGGTGCTTTGGGGAACTGGATCAGCGCCAATAGAGAATTAATATCACCAGGTTCCAGCATTAGGCAATGGATTAATAAATATATCGGTCAGCCCTCGCTGGTCATGATGAACAGCGGTTTCATCTCGAAATTTGCATAGATCGGGCGGTAGCGCTCGGTATCATAGAAATGATCCACATTGACCACCTTTTTTGTACCGGTGACCACATCCAACGGCATATTGTCATAGCGCCCGTTCTTGAGCACCACGAGGCGTCCGTGGATGCCTTTAAGAATTAAGTCAAGTGCCAGGTTGCCGAATGCCATCGGGACGATCGAATCGATTGCATCCGGGTCGCCTCCCCGCACCATGTAACCCAGTTTCTGGTCAATGGTGTTGATCGCCTTGCCATTGTTGTGTTTGGCTGAAAGTTCTCTTACCCGGCTGGCCACCAGGTCGCCAATTCCACCCAGTTTTGCATGACCGTAAGCATCCGTTGAGCGGTCTGCGAAGACCATCTCTCCCCCTTCAAACATGGCTCCTTCCGATACCAGCACCACAGAATACAGGCTCGGGTTGTGCAGGCGGTCGGACATCATCAATTCGGTCAATCTCTCAATGTTGAATTTGAATTCGGGGATCACACAGCGGTGTGCCGCACCTGCCATGGTGGGTAACATGGCGGTAAAACCTGCGTAGCGCCCAAAAACTTCCAGCACCAGGAAGCGTTCATGCGATCCTGCGATGGTGCGCAGGCTGTTGGTCAGGGAAATCGTGCGCGTTACGCAGGTGCTGAACCCGATGCAATAATCCGTGCCGGGTACATCATTATCCATGGTTTTTGGGATGGCGATTACTTTTAATCCCTCCTGGTACAGGCGAACGGCATAGCTCAGGGTGTCATCGCCCCCGATTGGGACGAGGAAATCCACACCCAGCCAATCCAGGTTCTTTAATACTTCGGGGGTCAAGTCGTTCTCATCCGCATTGTACTTATCCCTCAAATGCACCGGGACATCCCCTTTGAACACCTTGCTCGGTTTGGTGCGTGAGGTATGCAGAAATGTTCCCCCGGTGCGTCCTGCACGGTTGACTATTTCCTCGGTTAACAGCTGGTAATTGTTGCTGTTGTCGGCATCTTTTTCGCGGATGATTTCCGTCACCCCTGCCCAACCGCGTCGCAGACCGATCACCGAATAACCTTCACGCAGTGCACGGATGGTAACTGCACGGATCGCCGGGTTCAAACCTGGCACATCTCCCCCTCCGGTCAGGATCCCGATTGAGATTGGTTTTTTCTTGCCCATGGATGTCTCCTTCAAAAATAAATTATTGCAATTGGCGCGTATTATAACCCGCGTGGGGATATTCACCAAGAAATATGAAAACGCAGGTGGTTGATGCTGGATTTTACAGCCATGTCTTCATTAGGAAACAGTTACCAAGACTGAGGGAGTTACTCACTGTCCGCCTTGACTCGGATCGGGTCTCCCAGGGTGCGGGTTCTGTTGCGTGTCAGTGTACCTTCCAACCCGAAAAGGATCAGCGCCACCCAGACCACGGCAAACCCGATGAGTCGATGGTGGTCAAATGGCTCCTTATAAACGAGGACTCCCAGCAGGAACTGCATGGTCGGATTGATATATTGTAAAATCCCCATCAGGGAAAGCGGGATGCGTTGGGCTGCTGAGGCAAATAATATCAATGGCACCACGGTCACCAGCCCCGCGCTCACCAGCATCATATTCTGGTATGTGGGGGAATGCAGGAAAGCCCCGGTTCCGCTGGATTCGGAAAGCATTAAAAATATCACTGCGGGAAGAAATAATATTCCGGTCTCGAGGGTCAGGCCGTGCAATGCTCCCAGGGGGGCGATCTTCTTGACCAATCCATAAAGGCCAAAAGTGACAGCCAGCGTCAGAGCCACCCAGGGCAGTGAGCCGTAGGCGAAGGTCAGGTACAGCACTCCTGTGGCTGCCAGCCCGATGGGGAGCCATTGGAGCGGGCGCAGGCGCTCGCGCAGGAAGATCACCCCTAAAAATACGCTCAGCAGAGGATTGATGAAATATCCCAGGCTGGTCTCAACAATATAGCCCGCCCCGACGGCCCATACATAGGTCAGCCAGTTTAAGGCGATCAACACCGCAGCAGCAGAGTAAATGAGCACCACCCGCGGATTAAGTGCTTTCCAAAAAACCTTCCCTTGCCGCGCGATCAGCACGATGATTATCAACAGGAAAAAGGACCAGGCGATGCGGTGACCCAACAGTTGCACCGCTGGAATATCCGCCAACAACTTCCAATAGATGGGGAACAATCCCCAAAATACATACGCCCCCAGGGCATACCAAACACCTTTCTTCATCTTTGAGGTCTCCTAAGCTAGCGGGTAGTATACCCTATTAGGAAAGAGTTCTTCCATCCCTGCATATTTAGTTGAGTTATAGGGGGTTATATACTTGCCGCGTGGCTCGAATCCGATTATAATTAGGATAAATTAGAGAAAGAAGGTCTGAATGGCACACAGTGAGCAGCATCACCAGGAATTGATTCAGGGTATTTCTACGCAAATGCAAGGCATCTTGGATTCATCCCAGGAGGCAATTTATATCTATTTGGACGATATCCACAAGGTTTGCAATAAAAAGTTTGCCTCCCTTTTGGGCTATGCCTCCCCCAGGGAATGGGCAGATGTGGAAGAACCCTTCGAGGCTTTTGTAGATCAAAGCAGTCAAGAGACATTGGTAAAGGCATACCGCCAGGCAATGGAGAAGTTCATCCCTTCAAATATCAAGGTGACTTGGAAGCAGAAATCAGGAGGTATCGTTGCCACATCCGTGGTATTGGTACCCATCGCCTATGATGATCACTATTTCGCCTTGCATTTCATTTCTTAACATCTCGTGCTTTTATTGACAATAAAAAAACCTGCGGGTTTCAGTCGCAAATTTCGAATTAGCAATCTCGTTGGTATATTGATTTAATATCCCTGGCAGTTACCCTGGTGGTGTTTTTTTGTTCTTCTTTTCCGCTGGTCCAAACTCCTCCTCCCAATCCTATTCCTGGGCTATACTGATATTCCATCCCCCCCGCTGGAGAAACGCATGATGCCAAAGGAACATATACGCTGGCATTCACAGGTACGGATGGCACTCTCCTGCTTGCAATCCAAGGCTCCGATCATGTTGCCTTTAAAGGGTTCGATGGAAACATGGGGATCAGTTGTAAATTTAAATTGATCCCTTCATCATCCACACCCTGCCCATAATTGATTGCGTCAATATTAACAGTAAACTCCCCACCAGGGTCGCCTTGATGGGGAGTTTATTATTGTCATACAGGGATTATTTATACCGGGAAGACCTGGTAGCCGCGTTTCTCCACCTCGGCGCGAATTTGTGCTTCGCTGACTCGTTCTTCATCGAACTCCACCACCATCTGTCCCTTTTGATAATTGGCGGAAATATTCTTGATCCCGGGCAGGTCATCTTCGATGCCTTCTATGTTCATCGCACAATTGGAGCAGTGCATTCCTTCCAGTCGAAAGGTCTTTTTTATCATTTGGGTCTCCATAACTTCTTTACCGATCAAAAACGATCTCGCCGGTGTACATGCCCATCGAGCAGGAAAAACGCATCACCGTGCCAGCGGTTTGTGCCGGGATGGAAATGGTCTCCGTCCCCGTTTGCGGCAGGAGTCTTTCCACTCCCAGTGCAGGGATTACAAACGAGCGTGAGCACGAGAATGTTTGGTTTGTCACCAGGTTTAACGAGACCGGGGTATCTGCCCGGGCATGCAGGAGCCGTGGCGAATACCCGCTGTTCCCCGCGCTCAGGTATAGCGTGACATCATCTGATTGGGGGATGGTCGCAGATGACGCCGCTTGATTCACCGTGCTCAAGTTTCCGAGCATATTCGTCACAGAGAGAGACGATCCCATCAGCGTCAGCCCGGAGTTGACCGAAAACAATCCCAAGGCCAGCAGCACCAGCGCCACAAAACGCATGAACAACTTCTCCAACTGGGCTCCCAGTTTCATGGCCAGGTATGCAACCGAAAAAAATACGGGGCTCGTGCCGAGGATAAAGGCGAACATAAGAGTCGCACCTTGCAGCGGGCTGCCGGTTCCGATTGCCACGGCCATCATCCCTTGCGTCACTCCGCACGGGATGAAAACGGTCAACGCGCCCAGGAACAGAGGGGCGAAGAAACTTTCTCCATTCTTCGCCTTCCGTCGGATGTAGCGTGTGATGAACTTGGGCGGTTCGATCGCAAAGTAGCGGAAGATGGGGTGGACATTGAACATCCGCAGGGCGTTGCCAACCATGAAGATGCCCACCGCGATCAATAGGATGGCTCGCGTGGTGGCGTTTAATTGAAGCACCGACCCCAAGGCTCCAAGCAGGAACCCCAGCAGGGTATATGCAACCAGTTTGGCTGCCAGGAACAGCAGGATGGGAATTGCAAGGTGCGGGTGCAATAACACCTTTTTCTTATTCTTCCCGGACCGGCGGTTTCGCCGCGCCGCGATCTCCTGCTCGATCTGCATATCGAGTTGTTGTTCCAATTGTTGTTCAAGTGAACTGGCCAGCAGGCCTCCCTGGACTGCCAGGCAGCTTAATCCCCCCGTGGTTAAGCCGGTTATAAAGGCAACAATAAGTTGATTCATTTCACGATACTCTCATTGGTATTTGGATTTTCGCAACCGCAGACTGTTCGAAACCACAAAAACGCTGCTGAAAGCCATTGCTGCCGCTGCCAGCATGGGCTGCAAATATCCCAAGGCGGCAGCCGGTATCAGGATGATATTATAGAAGAACGCCCAGAACAAGTTTTGCTTGATGGTGCGCAGCGTGTTGCGTGATAGGGACACAGCCTTCACTACGCCCCGCAGGTCTCCGCTGATGAGCGTGACCGGTGCGGCTGCCATGGCTACGTCTGTTCCGGTACCTATGGCAATGCCCACATCCGCCTGGGCAAGTGCGGGAGCGTCATTAACACCATCCCCCACCATGGCAACCACGTTGACCTTTGAACCCTCCCTGCTGGCCGCTTGAAGGATTTTAACTTGTTCCGATTTTCCTTCCGGCAATACCTCCGCCAGCACGGTGTCAACCCCCACCTGCCCGCCGATCGCTTCTGCGGTTTTCCGGTTGTCGCCCGTGATCATCACCACCTTCAATCCCATGTGCTGCAAATCGGTGATCGCCTCGATCGAACCCTCCTTGATTGTATCCGCCACTGCGATCACCCCGCGCACCTGTCCATCCACCGCTACCAGCATGGCCGTCTTGGCTTCAGCCTGCAGCCGGATTACTTCTGAGGTGATTCCATTCACTGGATAGCCGCGCAGATCCATCATCCGCAGGTTGCCCACTGCAACTGCATGCCCGTCCACCTCTGCGGTTACTCCCTGGCCCGATTCCGCCTTGAACCCGGCAAGTTCGCTCAAGGCTAGCCCGCGCTTGGTTGCCTCGGCCCAAATAGCCTCCCCCAATGGGTGTTCAGAGCCTTTTTCAACCGAGGCTGCCAGCCGCAGCAGCTCGTCACTCGTTATTCCTGCCGTATTGGATTCAGTGTTGCTCACCGTAATATCTGTGACCGCAGGTTCCCCCTTGGTAATCGTCCCGGTCTTATCCAGCACCACAACCGAGACCTTCCCGGCACGTTCCAGGGCTTCACTGCTTCGGAAGAGGATACCAATTTCTGCTCCTTTTCCCGTTCCAACCATGACCGCGGTCGGGGTTGCCAACCCCATTGCGCAGGGGCAGGCAATAACCAGGACCGCGACCATGTTAATCAATGCCCGCGTGAACACGGTGGTGTCTGTGGTGACGGGAAGTGCCGGGCCAAAGAAATACCAGCCCCCAAAAGTCAACAATGCCAGGACAATCACGGCGGGTACGAACCAGGCGGATACCTGGTCGGCAAGTTTTTGAATGGGTGCCTTGCTGCCCTGGGCCTCTTCCACAAGCCGGACGATCTGCGCCAGCGCGGTCTCTTTCCCGACCTTGGTGGCTTCAAATTTCAGCAGGCCCAATTTGTTTAGGGTTGCGCCGATAACAGGATCACCGGGTCCTTTTTCAACAGGCAGCGATTCGCCGGTCAGCATGGATTCATCGGCAGCTGAGCGTCCTTCAACCACCACGCCGTCAACGGGGATCTTCTCGCCCGGTCTCACCAGCACCATATCCCCCACTTTAACCTCATCCACCGCAACTTCAGCCTCTACGCCATCGCGTAATATGTGCGCGGTTTTTGCACGCAACCCCATCAACTTTTTAATGGCTTCTGAGGTTCGACCCTTCGCCCGCGCCTCCAGGAACTTGCCCAGCCGGATGAGTGTGATGATGACTGCCGCGGTCTCGAAATAGACATGCCCCGAAAGCAGCCCGAGCATCACCACGACCGAGTATAAATACGCCACTGACGAGCCCATGGCGATGAGCACATCCATGTTAGCCGAACCGTTCCGCAGCGCCTTATATGCGCCAATATAATACTGCCATCCCACGTAAAACTGCACCGGGGTTGCCAGGGCGAACATTAATATTTTCGGCCACGATTGCTCCATCCAGGTCATCGGAAGGAGGCGGAAATCCAATCCCATCGAGAACAGGAATAACGGGAGGGTGAAGATCAGCCCGGTTACAAGCAGTCGTTTTTGCAGGCGGATCTCATCCTCGCGCGCTTTCGCCTCGGCATCCTCAGCCTCCCCCCCCATTTCCACTGCTTCGAACCCGGACCTGGCAACTGCCTGCCGGATCTCAGCCTGGCTCACCACCGTGGGAATGTATTTCACCCGTGCCCGCTCGGTGGTAATACTAACCGAGGCTTCCAGGACCCCCTCGAGTTTCACCAGGTTCTTTTCCAGGCGGCGGGCATCGTTATCATCAGACAGCCGCTTGATCACCAGGTCAGCGTCGCCGGTCGCCACACCGTATCCTGCACGTGCCACACGCGCCACCAGGTCGGGCAGTCCCGTGGTGGATGGGTCAAATGTGACCGTAGCCCGCTCAGACGACAGGTTTACCGCAGCCGTTCTGACACCCTCCTGCTTTTTTAACCCGCGTTCCACGGTCGCCACACAATTGGCGCAGGTCATTCCAGTGATGGGAAGGATGAGTTGTTTCGTTTCAGCCATTTTTCACCAATAATTATGCAGGAACACAAACACTTTGTGCCCCCGGGAAAAGCAGGGAATTTACGCTGCCACAGGGTAATTGATCTCAGTCAGCATTGCCTTGATCTTTTCCTCGGAAGCCGGGGGCTCAAAAACTATTTCGACGTTCTTTGAAGCCGCATCCGCCTTTACAGATTTGACTCCGGGCAGATCCGCCACCTCGGTTTGGATGGTGTGCACACAGTGCATGCAGTTAATGGCGGGGACTTTAAAGGTAATGGTGGTCATGATTTTCTCCTGTTTGATTTGGATTTATGGATTAACGCTACACCTTTGTAGCAGTCTCAAACACATCCGTGATTTCTTTCAATACGCGCTCACGCTCCTCCGGGTTTTCCCCCCGGATGGCGGTGGTAACGCACGAGTTGAGATGGTCTTCAAGGATCACCGCGCTGACCTTGTTGAGCGCAGCCTGTACTGCCTGGATTTGGCGCATAACATCAATGCAGTAGGCATCTTCATCGATCATGCGGATCACGCCGTGCAAGTGACCCTCGATGATCTTCAGCCGTTTCAAGGTTTCCACATTCTTCATGTTTCGCTCCTATCCCCCCCTGGGGGGTGGGGTAACCAACTTTACCTCAATATCCCATATTTTGTCAAGATTACGGCTCTTCAGCATTCTTTCTCATATTTATCCAGTTCGATTGATTGCTCCCTTTTCGCTTTATAACATTTCCCTCCAGGGATTCCATAATGTATCCGGACGAACCTCGGAATTAATAAATGATCAATGAATCTATTCACCGGGCTCTGGATTAACATTTAAATGCTAAGTGTGGAGAACTCATGTCTCATAAAGCTGTTATCACGGATACCGATTCCAGCCTTCCACTGGAACTGCTGGAAAAAGTTCGCACCCAGAAAAATGCCTGGAACCGCGCTGTTAACCTGTCTGTAGAAAAAGCTGCCGGGCAGAAGATCGAAACCATGTCCATCAGGGGATGTGGCCGCTCCCCAGGCAGCTCGTCAGTTTGAACGTCTGCTCCGAGCCGCGCTGCCCTGCCCCGACGATATTACCTTTGCAGATATCACCCCCGGGCTCTCCGTCCACGCCGGAGCGGGGATGGTGGCCGTGGTCTTCGCCACGGCAAATTAAGTTCACATGGGGAAGGAACGCAACCTGGGTTGTTTTCTATGATCCAGGGTGTTTTATAATATGCATATGGACCCAACCCGGATTATTTTCATCCACGGCTCAAGTGGTGATAAAAGCCAGACCTATAAAGCCCGTCTCTTGCGCGGGCTCTTTCCCGGATTACTGACCCCCGACTTCGAAGGGGATTTGACCCAAAGAATGTCCCGACTAAAATCGATTCTCGCCTCGGAAACCGGTTGGACCCTGATCGGCTCAAGTTTGGGCGGTTTGATGGCGGCATTGTTCGCCAGCAGGTCTCCAGGCCAGGTCCGGAAACTGGTATTACTGGCTCCGGCGCTCACCCTGCCCGAGTTTTCGTCGATTCCACCGGGGTCGATGGATACTCCGACTGTTATCGTCCAGGGGACCCGGGATGAACTAATCCCCTTGTCCACCGCCCGCGAATTGGCTGAAAAGGTTTTTACTCACCTGACCTATCTGGTTGTGGATGATGATCATCGCTTGCATAAAACTGCTGATACACTCGACTGGAAGTCGCTGTTGGAATAAAAAAGGTCTGCCCGAAGCAGACCCTTTCTCACAATCTTAACCACCAGCTAGCCGGAGAAGCGATTCCGGCACCCAAAATCCCCCGACGCCTAAAACCAACAGCACGAAGCCCCCCGCCAATATTAAAACGCCGAAAGCAATCAACAGCCAATCCCTGACATGATAATGGAGTTGCTCCAACCATGTGCGCGGACCAATGCCAAAGGCACGCAGATCCATTGCATCGATGATATCCTCGCTCCCAATGATGGCGTGGATGGTAACCGGTACGAAGATCGGACCCAGCTTGCGTACTTGTGCAATGAGCCCGCCGGAGATCTTTTCCAGTTCATAACCCCGGGCTCGCTGCGCATCCATCGTCAATTGGAAATCGCGCCCAAAGGTGGGGATAAATCGCATGGTCAGGTCCATGGCATAGGCAATCTTATCCGGAAACCCCAGGCCTCTAAAAGTGACCCCATACAAGGATGGATTAAGGGTGTAAGGGACAAGGATTGTCATGATGGCAATGCTGAACACGCGCGCCAGTTGGCTGATCGCAAAGAAAGAGCGTTCCACGCTTATATTTAGTGTGGGACGCCAGCCGATAATGACGAAAGGTGCGCGGAAACTGTTAATGAGATGCTCCTGCTTATATGCCTCCACCCCTCCCCGGCCGGTCAGGAATGTAAGCAGGGCATAAATAATGATAAAGCCAATAATGAAGAAAAATGCGCGTCGTATTTCTCTCCATGTCACTCCCGAAGTAAATAGAACAACGAGGGAGATAACAAAGAAAAAGGACAGGATGCGCAAGTCCCAGAAGAATAACGTACAAACCATGAAACAAAGATAGAATATTATCCACGCCTTGGGATTGAACCATTGGATCAGAGATTTGCGTTTTCGATAGCGCCAGGTTACGAGCATGTTTTTTTGTCTGCCGGTAGGAAGGTTGGTTACATATGGTTGTTAGCGGATAACCGGATTGCCCGCTAACAACCACATACTAACCCAGGCTTTATCTACCTGATTGCTTCTGGACCGCCGCGTAGGCAACCACCAGAAGTGGGACTAGGATGGCAGCAAAGATCAAGTTCGGACCTGCTGCCGGGAGGAATTCGCCCACGATGGCTGTGGTGGGGGAATAACCGTTAATCCAGATATCTGATATGGCAGCAAAACCGATGCCCAGGATGTTGCCCAGCATGCCCCAGGTTACAGCGGCAGCAATATCAATGTTCTTTCCAAAGGCAAAGCGTACAACAACCACCAGCACAAAACCTACCAGGATGGAAATTCCGGCAAGCAGGGAGACTGGTTGATCGAATGGGTAAGCGACCTGGTTCAATTCACTCCGATTCAGGAAATACAAGATCGTCGCGAATATCGTCAGCACGCCGCCCGCGATCAGAACGGAATCGAGACTTTTCTTCTTATCCTTGAAAAGAAGAGGCAGGCCGGCGATGAATCCGATCAGTCCATTGGCGATACTCCATTGGGGGTACAGGCCAAAACCGGTCAATGCATCTCCAAACATATTCCCGACTGCGCCCGTGAAGAACCCAACGATCGGACCGAAGGCGTAGCCAAAAAACATCGGGATGGCAATGGCTGGGCGCAAGGCTACCTGGCTGATTGATGGAACCACGAATACAGTTCCATTGAACAACCATGAGAACACAGCATACAGTGCCGCGCCAATCGCCATCCAGACCACCTCGCGGGTGCCAACCACCCAGGCCAGGCTTTCCTGTGTGCCCAGATAGACACCCAGGGCGACCAACAGGCCGACGATGACAAATACGAAGCGCAGTACCGGATTCTCCCCGGTCTGCAGCCGCTGAACGCCCATCAGGCTCCCGCCAATCCAGACGACCAGCAGGAAGACTGCCAGGATGACGAAGAGGGCGATGGTAACACCGAGCAATTTTTTATTCATACATTCTCTCCTTTTTTGAATTTGTTTCCCTTCCCCTCTCCCTTTAAATAAGTGATCTGGGGCATGGGATGGATCATAGGTGCGCCAGGGCTTCAGCGCGCAGGAAGCGGTCAGTCCGCGGCCAGTATTTCAGGTTTTCCGTCAGCAGGCTCGTTGGTACCAGGCGGCATTTTTTAAGTTGGTTTAAATCTCCCAGAACATCGTGGGGAGATCCGTCTGAAACAATACTGCCATCAGACATCATCAGGACCCGGTTGGCATAAATGACCGCCAGGTCAACATCATGGGTGATGAATAATATTGCTTCGAACCCGGGAAGCTGCAGGATGGCATCCATGAAGCCCATGTAGTTTCGATAATCCTGGCCGGCGGTTGGTTCATCCATGATCAGGATCCGGGAACGCATGGCAAGGATGGCTGCAATACTGACCCGCTTCTGCTGACCGAAGGACAGCGCAAGGGGTGGATCACTTTCCATTTCAGAAAGATTGACAATTTGCAGCGCCTCTTTCACCTCCTTTTCGATCTGGTCTTTGGTATGCAGCAAGTTTTTTGGCCCAAAGGCTAATTCTTCGCGCACGGTTGGTGCGAAGAGCATATGGCTCGGGCTTTGAAAAACATACCCGAGTGTGCTGGCAATCTGTGCCACGCTGGCTTCACGCGTGTCTCGACCATCCACCAGGACCCGCCCGCTTTTTGGTTTTAACAAACCGATGGCATGTTTGACGAAGGTGGTTTTTCCAGCCCCATTGGGTCCCAGGACGGCAATCACATCGCCGCGTTTGATTTCCAGGTTTATCCCATGTAGTACTTCTGTCCCAGGTTCATACCCAAAGGCAACCTGGTCAAACTGGACCAGCGACCCCTTTTGATATTCTTTGCCGGTTGCGCCTGGTAGGATATTCAACTCTGCCGGCGCCGGATCTTTTGCCGCTTGTTCTACAATTGACTTGGCTGGAAGCTTTACTTCATGATAATCAACATATTTCGCAAGGTTTTCCGGCAGCCCCAGGTACCTGATTTCACCATCGGACATGAACATCACCCGTTCGGGTCTGATGCGCAGTACATCTTCGACCCGGTGTTCGATCATCAGGACGGTCATGCCTTCATCCGCAAGGCGGCGAACCATATCTAGGGTTTCGTAGCCTGAGGCGGGATCCAGGCTGGCAAGGGGTTCATCCAGAAGTAAAATCGATGGTCGCATGGCCAACACCCCGGCTAGGGCTACCTTCTGCTTTTCCCCGCCTGACAGGTTGAAGGTCTCCCGGTCGCGCAGGTCGGAAATATTGAGATGTTGCAAGGACTCATCCACGCGTGGAATGATTTCCGCCCTGGGTATGCCCAGGTTTTCCAGCCCGAAAGCCACCTCATGCAATACCTTTGTTCCCAAAATCTGCCGCTCCGGATCTTGCAGCACCGTCCCAATCGTCTGGGAAATTTTGGAAAGCGGCCAGCGTGAGGTTTCTTCTCCTCGTATTAATATCCGGCCTGACACCTCCCCTTTGTAAGAGCGGGGAATCAAGCCGTTGACGCAGCGGATGAGGGTGGTCTTGCCGCAGCCGCTTGCACCCGCGATCAGTAAAATTTCCCCGGGGTTCGCGCTAAATGAAATATCCCTGATTGCAGGACTTTTCCGATCTCGGTATCGGAAGGAGAGTTTCTCAATGATCAGCGGGGTTTCATTTACCATGGATGCATATGTACTAACACCACAATTGGATTGCAGTTCTTTTTTTACTTCTGGATCATTACCTCGATCACGTCACCCACCTGTGCCCCCAATGTCTTGGCCGCATTCCCGTTGACGATGGCAACCTCGATGAAGTTTTCGCTGTCCACCAGTGCAACAAGTTCACCGGGCTGCTTGTGACCGTACGATTCCACTAGGCCGCTCACTTCCCGACCATGAAATCGGAAAACGGCATGATCCTTGTCCCTCAGCGCTGAGGATGGCAGGTCGGTGGTGCAGTTTCCGAAAATATCAATTACGGTGATGTGCGCCCGCCAGCCGTTGTCTGTCTTTTCCGGTTTGGGCATGATCAGTCTGACTGGGTCGAAGATGATCGGTCCCAGCTCGTCCAATGGAACGCCATTGGCAAGGTGGGCTGCTGCCGGGGCAAAAATATCACGCCCATGGAAGGTTTGGCTGACTTCCGGCAGGCGGTATTTCTTGTTGGTCAGGTGGACGATCTTTATCGATTCACCCTTCCTATCAGCATCCTCGATCATGGGAGTGAACAACCCGTTATCCGGACCGACAAAAAGTTGTTCTCCCAGCCGGCCTGCAATGGGACGCCTGGAGGTACCCACTCCGGGATCAACCACTGCCAGGTGGATGGTTCCAGGTGGGAAGAATGGCCAGGCACGCCAGAGCGTGAATGCACCTTCCAGAATGTTCTGCGCTGATATTTCATGGCTGATGTCGGCGATGTGAGCCTCTGGGCATATCCCCCAGATGACACCTTTTAACGTGCCGACAAAACCGTCCTTGGTACCGAAGTCAGTAGTCAGGGTTACAATTGGCATTGAATGGTTTATTGACAATAATCTGGAATTTTGTATACTCGTGGTAGATATTGGGATTCTACCCTTAAAGAGGTGATATGGATGAGGATTTTTAATTAATGATTTATATAATCGTTATCCCTCCCTCTTCATGGTAGTTCACGGCATATCCATTATGTTGATCATCTTCCCCCAATCGGGTGGGGGCTAAATTTAATAATTGGAGTTCCATGACACTAACTGACCTCATCCCCACCTTGCAGCTTTCCATCGGTCCCGTGATCCTCATTTCGGGCATCGGACTCATTCTCTTGAGCATGACCAACCGCTTCGGACGGCTCATTGACCGGGCTCGCCGTCTTACCCGCGATCTGCAGAATGCCTCCGGTGCTGACCGCGAGCGTCTTGTCGCTCAGCTCAGGATTCTATCCACCCGGGCAAGACTGACCAGGGCAGCCATTGCCCTCGCTGCCCTCAGCGTGCTGCTGGCGTCAATCCTGATTATCAGCATTTTTCTCGGCGCCCTGCTGCAGCTGAGAATCGCCGCGCTTATCGTTATCATCTTCACTCTTTGCATGCTCAGTGTGGTCATCTCGCTCATTTTATTCATCTCCGATATTAATCTATCCCTCAAGGCTCTTTGGTTGGAAATGCCCCCTGAGGGGCAGCGCGATTCCTGATCCCGGTAAAAGAAATGTCCGTTAATTCGGAACCATTCCTTCGATTCGTCTGCGTTTATTATCTGGCTCATTAACGAATTTCTCCAGCATTTTGCTTTGCTGGAGAAATTCCTTGCATGGAGGAGAGAAGATAATGACTTGAGGCTGCCGTTCAGAGAAGATATGCTTTGTGCGCTACATCCGGCAGGGCCTCAAACGCAGGTCTGGCAAAATAGTAACCCTGGAAAATTTTCACGCCTGTCAACCTCAACCAACGATATTCTTCAGCATGTTCAACCCCTTCAGCGACAATTTCAATGCCCAATCGGCTGCATATCTGTTGGATGCCAAGAAACACGCTTTGCTTGATCCCGTTTTCATGGATATTGCCTATTAAATGGCGGTCCAATTTGATATAAGTCGGCTGGTATTTGACCAACAGCTTCAGTCCCGAGTAACCAGCTCCAAAATCATCAATGGAGGTTTTAAACCCGAAATGATTGATTATTTTTAAATATTGAAGCAATGCGTGATGATTAGTCAGATTTTCGGTTTCGAGGATTTCAAAAATAATATTTTCCGTGGGAATTCCACTTTGCTTGGATGCCTGGAAAGTGGTAATGATGCTGGAGTCAATCTGGTAAAGTCCCTGGGCGGATAGGTTCAAACATAAATTGTTTGGGATGTTTAATTTGCATGCCAGGGCTATTGCTTTTTGACGGCAAGCTTCATCAAACCTTCCAAAGTCCCGATCGTTTACCTTGGCAAAGACGGATTTGGAAGATTCTCCATGGGGTCCACGGACTAGAGCTTCAAAAGAGATGATTTTTCGTTTGCTAGCATCCACGATGGGTTGAAAAGCGAAACTGAATTCAAAACCAAGGTCACCACTTGTATTGTATGGAAAGGAGTTCAAGGCGCGGCTGTATTGTAATTGCATGGTTCCCTTGCTCGCATTTGTTTGCTGGAATGTATTTCGATCGATTTCCCGGCTGGATTCCGCGAATTAATACCCGGAGCATTGCCATTTTCCATGTTATCCGTCCTGCGTCCGCTAAGATACCCCATTTTGTGGGTTATTGATGCCATGTTTTTATCCAATCTCAATAGCATTATCCCCGGGATCCATTTATTTTATGGCTCGCTCAAGTTGGTGGCATTCAGCCGTCGGGAATCAACAGCCCAAGTTTCCCAATAATATCGCCGAATAATAATCATTATTAGCGCCTTGTCTGGAATTTGGTTCGGAATAACATCCCCCCCTGGCAACTGCTGTTGGGTTCAGCTGGGGAGTGATTTATGGTTTGTTGAGATATACCATTTGCCAGGCAGCTTCGTCCTCGATGCGTCCTCCGGTTACCGTGGAGGCTCCCACGAAAACAGCCCATGGATTCCCAAGTTCTGCCAGTGAGACTACAGTACAGGCAAAAAGACCCGAATGTTTAGCCGGGTGCTACCCGCTCGCCGGCTTACCCGTCCGGGCTTCATACTCGATGAGGCCCTGGTCGGTCAATGCTTTCATCCGCAGGTTGTAGATGACTTCCGGAATGGTGGTCCCCCTCATTTGCGCACATAGATCCAGGTTCCCCTGCAAGTCCTCGCCGAGGTAAACCCCAACGAGATCCCCACCGGGAAAAACCTTGCGGGTGGTGAAATCGCCCGCAGGGTCCAGTTGGACCGGCGCAATCGCTTGACCGGTAGGATCCACCCATGAGGCAGGGTTGTTAATGTTACCTTTATGGATGATTGCCATTGTTGAATTTGTTACCGGGGCAAAGGTTTCATTTGCACGGACGAAGCTTTCCATCAGGTTATGCAAGAGGGGTAACTGGCTGAGATAGGCTTTCACCGCAAGGTCTTTAAGTCCCGTATCCTTGGGAGTCAAATCCAGGCGGTACCAATCGGGGGAAAGCGCATATAAGATCGCAGTGGGAGCCAGGCTGGCGGTGGGATGATAACCCTTTATTTCCGGGAAATCCGGGCGGTGTACAAGATAGGTTAATTGTGTTGGATGGTAGGCTGGGTCCTTTTGTTGAAAAAGTGTGAGCGCCAGGCGGGTGAACACATTCAGCCCCCAATGGTCCGGATGTACGTCTTGCGGATGCGGGTAAACGATAAGGTCTGGACGGTGCGCCTCAATGATCGAGGTCAGGTCAGACAGGTAGTCTGCACCAGCAAATACCGATTGTGGGTTGTATGTGATCGCATACGGGCTTTTGGTGTCCCCGCTGTATGGCGATCGATAGGGGTTGGTCGCTGCCCAATATTCATTCCACAGGGCAGGCGTTCCCCGGTCTGGAAAACTTAAAAAATAAACCTGTGCCGGTGGGATGCCCAGGACACCCAAAGCGGCAAGGGATTCCTGTTGGCGTAATTCTCCCATGCGGATAAAATCTGCGTGGGTTGGATAAATTTTCCCAAAATCCTGCATGGTGGCAAAAAGGTAGCCATCCCCGTTGGTTGCAATGACGACTCGCACCTCAATCCCTGCCCGCTGTGCTGCCAGGATCATTCCCGCTGAACTTAGCGTTTCGTCATCGCAGTGGGGAGCCAGGATGAGTAATCGCTTGTACCCATCCAGGACAAATGGCTTCAGGTCTGCCACGGATACTCCCGGGTCCGGCAGGGCTAATTGCATGGTTAGCAACACCAGCCCTGCCAGGAATATTAATATCGGGAGAACCCTTCCCCTGGGTGCCTGCTTTTTTTTCTCAACTTCACTCATTCTGGTTCACTTTTCATTTACAGGGAAATAATGATCTTCTTTTGGTCCAGCCAGAAGGCAGCTGCTGAGACCCCGCCAACAAGGACGGCTGCCTCCAACACCACCAGCCAGGGAGGTGCAGCTTGATAAAGGGCTGGCAAACCAGGCATAAAGAACACCCCAATGATCACATAGTGAAGAAAATACAACACCAGCGGATTCTTACCCCAGGCTGCGAAGAAGCGTCCCTTCCAGTTGAATCGCTCGCTCAGCCAGTTAAATATGTGGAAAATCAGGGCACTCGCTCCAAGGCAGATCAGGACATAGGAGGACGAGACCCGGTGTTTGCTGACCGGTAACAGGAAACCCAGCG
>Ga0315297_10001003_pt1 | contig 17156 bp, 18 predicted proteins | sample YL17G15_0_MG_FD_203628 | JGI IMG/M metagenome (GOLD analysis project Ga0315297, IMG submission 203628) | Sediment microbial communities from Yellowstone Lake, YNP, Wyoming, USA - YL17G15_0 | ecosystem: Environmental > Aquatic > Freshwater > Lake > Sediment | place: USA: Wyoming | collected... | reverse complement strand
CAACATGAAATACCCAGCCGTCTTCCTCATGGAGCCGGGGGCCCACGGCGAGATGCTCTCCGTGGCCTTCGCTGGCAAGGGCCAGCATCAGGATGCCGGCGCCAAGATGGTGCACGCCGCCCCCCACACGTCCTCGGTCGTCGTCTCCAAGTCCATCAGCAAGGACGGCGGCCGCAGCAGCTATCGCGGCCTGGTGAAGGTCTACCCGGGCAGTGTGGGAGCGAAGGCCAGCGTCCGCTGCGATGCCCTGGTCCTGGACGACGAGTCCCGCTCCGATACCTACCCCTACATGGAGGTCGAGGAGGCGCAGGCAAGCATCGGCCACGAAGCCACCGTCAGCAAGATCGGCGCCGAGCAGCTCTTCTACCTGATGAGCCGCGGCCTGAGCGAGACGGAGGCGGCGACGCTGATCGTCAGCGGCTTCATCGAGCCCATCGTCAAAGAGCTGCCCATGGAGTATGCGGTGGAGTTGAACCGCCTCATCCAGCTCCAGATGGAGGGGGCTGTCGGCTAGGCTGGGGTCGAGGGTCAAGCCACCAACGGCGAACCGGCCCCAAGCGACGCTCGCCCTTGAGCAAACGGAATCGTGCCGTTGACTTCGATCATGAAACAGAGAGCGAAGGGCTTTTCCCGCCAGGTGGTGGAGGAGCTATCCTCCCTCTGTAGCGAGCCGCCCTGGCTGCGCCAGCGCCGCCTGGAGGCCTGGCGGGTCTACGAGGCCACGCCCATACCGACGCTTCAGGACGAGAGCTGGCGGCGCACCGATATTAGCGCCCTCGCCCTCGACGAGCTTCTGCCCTTCGCCGAAGCGCCCTGCGCCCAGGTGGATAGCGTAGCCGGTCTGCACCAGGAGCTACGCGCCTTGCTGGACGTGGGCCAGCCGGAGGGCGGCCTCCTGGTTCAGCACGACTCACAGGTCGTACACCTCTCGCTGGCGGAGGAGGCAGCGAAGCAGGGGGTCATCTTCGCCAGCCTGGAGGGGGCCGTCCGCGATCAGCCGGATCTGGTGAAGCGCTACTTCATGACCCGCTGCCTGCCTCCAGAGCACGGCAAGTTCGCCGCTCTCCACGGCGCCCTGTGGAGCGGCGGCGCCCTCGTCTACGTGCCCCGAGGGATGGAGGTGGCCCTGCCGTTACGGGTCTGCCAATGGCTGGCCAGGCCGGGGCTGGCTGTCTTCCCCCACACCCTCATCGTGCTGGAAGAGGGGAGCAAGCTCACCTTCATCGCCGAGCAGTTCTCGCCGGAGCTGAACGGCCAAGCCCTCTGCTGCGGTGCCACCGAGGTCTATCTGCACGCGGGGGCGCAGCTCCGCCACATCTCGGTGCAGCAACTGGGGCAGCAGGTGTACAACCTGGGAGCGCAGCGCCACCTGCTGGAGGAGGACAGCCGGCTGGACTCCCTGGGCATCGGCCTGGGGGGAAAGCTCACCAAGCTCTTCGTGGAGAGCGTGCTGGAAGGCCCCGGGGCCAACGCCCAGATGCGGGGGGTGGTCTTCGGCGGCGACGACCAGCACTTCGACCACCAGACGCTGCAGGAGCATATCGCCCCTCACTGCACCAGCGACCTATTGTTCAAGGTGGCGGTCAAGGATCGGGCTATGTCGGTGCACCTGGGCATCGTGCGGGTGCATCGCGGTGGCCGCGGCACCGACGCTGGCCAGACGGTGCGCAACCTCATCCTCAGCGAGGGGGCCAAGGCTCATCCCATCCTGCCTTTGGAGATCGAGGCCAGCGACATCAGGCGCTGCAGTCACGCGGCGACCGTCGGCCAGGTCGATGAGAACCAGCTCTTCTATCTGATGAGCCGTGGCCTCAGCCGTCGTGATGCCGAGAGGCTGATCGTGGATGGCTTCTTCGAGCCGGTGCTGGAGACTATCCCTCAGTTGAGCGTTCAGCATAGACTACGGCAAGCGGTCGGCGAGAAGCTGGGCTTGGCGACGTCATGAGCGACTTCATCAGGGTAGCGGACACCAGCGACATCCCGGCAGGACGGGTGAAGGTGGTGGTTGTGGGGGATAGGCGTATCGCCCTGTGCAACGTGGACGGCCAGTTCTACGCCATCGACGACCTCTGCACCCACGACGGCGGCCCCCTCGATCAGGGAGAGCTGACGGGCGACGTCCTCGAGTGCCCCCGCCACGGCGCCCGCTTCGACGTCAGGACGGGCAAGGTGCTGGCTCTGCCCGCTGTCAAGCCCCTCAACACTTATCTCCTCAGGGTCGAGGGCAGCGAGATCCGGGTGGCTCTGCCATAGAACCGGTGAGGGCGAGGACCATGTTCGACGTACAGGCCATCCGCCAGGATTTCCCCATCCTTGGTCGCCGGGTGCACGGCAAGCCGCTGGTCTATCTGGACAACGCCGCCACCACCCAGAAGCCGCGCCAGGTTATCGACGCGCTGGTTCACTTCTACGAGCACCAGAACGCCAACATCCACCGGGCCATCCACACCCTGGGCGAGGAGGCCACCGCCGCCTACGAGGAGACGCGGGCCAAGGTCGCTCGCTTCATCAATGCACCCCGGCCGGAGAACATCGTCTTCACCCGCAGCACCACCGAGGCCCTGAATCTGGTGGCCTCTGCTTGGGGTCGGGCTAATGTGAGGGAGGGGGACGAGATCGTCCTCACCCAGATGGAGCACCACAGCAACATGGTTCCCTGGCAGCGCCTGGCCCAGGAGGTGGGAGCCAGTGTCAGGTACATAGGCGTCACCGACGAAGGGGCCCTCGACCTGGACGGCCTGGACAATATTATCACTGAGAAAACCAAGCTGGTGGGCGTGACCCAGATCTCCAATGCCTTCGGCACGATCAATCCCCTGGGCAAGATCATCGCGGCAGCCCATCGGCAGGGCGCCCTGGCGGTGGTGGACGGGGCTCAGAGCGTGCCTCACATGCCGGTGGACGTTCAGGCCATGGGCTGCGACTTCCTGGCCTTTTCGGCTCACAAGATGCTGGGCCCCACGGGGGTGGGCGTCCTCTACGCCCGCTACGAGCTGCTGGAGGCGATGGAGCCCTACCAGAGCGGTGGAGAGATGATCCGCCGCGTGCGCCTGGAGGGCGCCACCTGGAACGATGTGCCCTGGAAGTTCGAGGCGGGCACCCCCAACATCGCCGACGTCATCGCATTCGGCGCCGCCCTGGACTACCTCTCCGCCCTGGGGATGGACAACGTCCGTGCCCACGAGCAGGAGCTGACTGCCTACGCCCTCGGCCGCCTTGCCCAACTGGAAGACATCATCATCTACGGCCCCCGGGACGCCTCCCAACGGGGCGGTGTGGTATCCTTTAACTGCCCGGACATCCACCCTCACGATGTGGGGACGATCCTGGACCGGGAGGGTGTAGCTATCAGGGCCGGCCACCACTGCGCTCAGCCGTTGATGCGCCGCTTCGATATAGCCGGCACCGCTCGCGCCAGCTTCTACATCTACAATACCCGGGAAGAGGTGGATGCCCTCGTCGAGGGTATTGAGAAAGCGAGAGCCTTCTTTGGCCATGCCCCTGGATAGAGACAGCGAGCTGGATGAGCTCTATCGGGAGATCATCCTCGACCACTACCGCAGCCCCCGCAATCGCGGCTCCCTAGCCCAGCCCAGCGCCAGCAGCGAGGGGGACAACCCTCTCTGCGGCGACGAGCTGAGGATCGATCTGGACATTCGCGACGGCCGCATCTTCGACGTGCGTTTTGAGGGCAAGGGCTGCTCCATAAGCCAGGCCTCGGCCTCCATGATGACCGAGGCCATAAAGGGTCTCAGCCTGGCGGAAGTGGAGTCCCTGTTCGAGATGTTCAAGGGCATGATGTACGGCGCGGGCGAGGTGGACGTGGAGCCTTTGGGCGACCTGGAGGCCCTTCAGGGGGTGCGCAAGTTCCCGGTGCGGGTCAAGTGCGCCACCCTGGCCTGGAACACCCTGCAGGAGGCCCTGGAGGAGTTCGGGAAGGGCCAGGGCTAGCTCACCCCGAGCACGGGGTCGCTATTAGGGGAAGCGGAAGGTTGCGAAGTCGCGGGCGACTAGCACACCTTCCAGGCCACTGACATCGGGCTCCGCCTCCATGTGAGTGAGGATGATAGTGGTGGACATTGGCAGCCGCCTCCTGACCTCCAGCACCTCGGCGAAACTCAGGTGCTCCGGCCCTTTGTCTTGGCTATAGTTGCAGTCCAGCACCAGCACGTCTGTCCCCGCTGCTAGAGCGAAGAGCTCGTCGCAGAGTTCCGTATCGCCCGTGTAGGCGAGCACGCTCTCGGCCAAGCGCAGCCTGTAGCCGAAGGAGGCTAGATTTTCGCCAGCATGCTTCATGGGGAAGGCCTGGAAAGAAAGGGCGTCCACCGTCTGCTGTCGGCCCGGCTCGGCCTCCAGGTAGCGGCGATGGTAGCCGCCGTCGGCGTGCCTGAGATTGGGAAAGGCCGCCTCCGCCACCCCCTCTATCATCTCCTCGACGCCGGGAGGGCCCACGATGTACAGGTCCTCTCGCCGTGGTGTGAGGTGAAGGTACTCCAGGAGGAGAAAGGGCAGCCCCAGGAAGTGGTCGCCGTGAAAGTGGCTGATGAAGATGGTGCAGATGTCGGCCGGGGGAACGCCCAGGCGCTTCAGGTGGGGGAGAAGGGTGGGTGGCGCCTCGAACAGGTAGCGGCCGTTCACCAGAAACGAGCTCCAGTAGCGCCCGCCGACAGTGAAAGCATTGCCCGAACCCAAAAAGGAAAGCTCCAGCATCGAACGTGCCCTTATCTACAAGGTGGCTTGCCCAACGAGCGCCACGCTGGTTTTAGCGTGACTGGAAGCGCTGAGTCAAGCCCATTCTGCTCAAGTTTACGATAAGGGAGCGGCTGGCGGAAGCGTTCGATCTGCCTCATTGAAAGTGTTACCGAATCGGGCAGTGTTGCCTCAGAAGTAGTGTTACCGAAAGCAAAGGAGGCACCACGGTCGGCCGACGCCCTTGCCCTGACGAAAAGCAGCAGTCGTACCGAAGGGTGACCATATGCCAGGGCGATGGCTGCCGCCAGGCAAGCGGTTGAGGCAGCCGTTGGCGGCTGATAGGATGGTTATGTTGGCGCAAAAGATTGCAGGAGGAGGGCCAGTGGAGCCAGGGGAATGGGGAGCCAAGGCATGACCCAGATGCAGAGCATCTCTCACATGGGCACCCGCACGCGGGTGCTGGTGATGGTTGGCAGCCTGCTGGGCATCTTCACCGCCGCCATGGATCAGACCATCGTGGGGACGGCGCTGCCGCAGGTCGTGGCCGACCTAGAGGGTCTGCAGCACATCGCCTGGGTGTTCACTGCCTTCATGGTGACCTCCACCACCACTGTGGCAGTGGTGGGCCGGCTGTCGGACCTGTTTGGGCGCAAGCCGTTCTTCCTGCTGGGCGTCACCATCTTGGTGCTGGGGTCCGCCCTAGCTGGCATGTCCCAGAACATGACCCAGCTCATCCTCTTCCGCGGCATCCAGGGGTTCGGGGCCGGCATGATCATGGGCACCGCCTTTGCCATCATCGGCGACGTGTTCGCCCCGGCAGAACGAGCCCGCTGGACGGGGGTCATGACCGCCGCCTTCGCCGCGGCCAGCGTCATTGGGCCGCTGCTGGGCGGCTGGATCACGGACAACCTGGGCTGGCGCTGGGTGTTCTACGTGAACCTGCCCATCGGCGCCCTGACCTTCATCGTCTTCACCCTGGTGATGCCCACCGTCCGCCCCCAGAGCGTACACCGGTCCCTGGACCGGCTGGGCATAGGTGTGCTGGTGGTGGCGGTGGTGCCGCTGATGCTGGCGTTCAGTTGGGGTGGTAGCCAGTACGATTGGCTTTCGCTGGAGATCATCGGCCTGCTGGTGCTGGCCTTCGTCGCTACCGGGGTGTTTGTGCGCGTCGAGCGGGATGCTCTCGAGCCCATCATCCCCCTATCGCTGTTCCGGAGCCCCATCTTCGCCCTGATCATCGTCGTCACGTTTCTCATCGCGATGGGCATGTTCGGCAGTGTGTCCTACATCCCGCTGTTCGTGCAGTCGGTCATCGGCAAATCCGCCACCAACTCCGGCCTGGTGACGATGCCCATGATGCTGACCATGTCCCTTACCTCTGCTGTTGTAGGCCAGGCGCTGGCTCGCACCGGCCGCTATCGCATCATCCTGGCGGCTGGGCTGGCAGTGATGACAGTGGGCATGTACATGCTGGCCCAGATGAGCGTTCACTCCACCCAGGGGGAAGCCACCCGTGACATGATCGTCATGGGCATCGGCCTGGGGGCCACAATGCCCATTCTGACGCTGGTAGCCTTGAACACCGCCTCGCACCAGATGCTGGGCGTGACGACATCCACCATCCAGTTCGCACGCTCCGTGGGCGCCACCCTGGGCGTGGCTCTCATGGGCTCGCTGCTGAACAGCCGCCTGCAGTCCGAGCTGATCAGCCAGACGCCGTCCCAGGTGAGCCAGAACGTCCCCGCCCCACTCTTGCAGCGCCTCCAAGACCCGCAGATCCTGGTTGTTCCCGAGGCCATGAACAAGGTCCACGAGGCGTTTCTGGGGCTGGGGGACCAGGGACAGCAGCTCTACGACCAGGCCCTGCTGGCCACCAAGACAGCACTGGCTATGGGGATCACCCACGCCTTTGTCGTCGGCACCGCCATCACTCTCGGCGCTCTGATGGTGGGCGTCTTCCTGAAGGAGGTGCCCCTGCGCAAGACCTACGCCATTCCGGCCGAGGGAGTGCTGGATCCGGACGGTTCGGACGAGCAGGTGCCAAGAGAGGTCCTCCTGCCAGCGCCCGCGCCGGCGCTGGCCGCCGACCCGCCGCCAGCGAGCGGGAACGATCCCCCCGGCGATGGCCCTGGCCCTGGCGAACCTCTGCCTGACCCCGGTCGGCCGGTGGGGGGATAGGCCCTCGACGTCTCCTGGCGTGCCTGCGCAGATGGCGATTGCCGAGCCGTTGACACTAAGCTGCGCCCATCGCATAATGCCCGCACCTGCCCAGTCGGTGGTGGAGGCAGTCGTTCCGGAGGCATTGGCGTGCAAGCCAGACTGAAGCTGTGGGTGGAGAAGGATGGTCTGCTGGTGTTCAGCGACTATCGGGCGGAGCTTCTCGACCACATTGCCAAGACGGGCTCGATCAGGGGAGGTGCAGAGCGGATGGGGCTCTCCTATCGGCGGGCCTGGGGGAAGATCAAGGAGATCGAGCACAACCTGGGGGTGCGGTTGGTGCGGAGTCAGGTCGGCGGGCCTGGCGGCGGGCAGACGGAGCTCACCCCGGAGGGCGAGCAGCTCCTCGCGCGCTATCGGGCCTTCCGGGCGGCAGCGCAGTCGGACGTGAGCCGAGACTTCGACGAGGCGTTCGCCAAAGAAGGCTAGTCTTTTTTTGGAGTGCCGTTATGCTGACGAAGGCATGACGCTTTCAGTCAAAAGGAGGTCGGATACAGTGAGACGCTGGATATGGACGGGACTCCTGGCAGTTCTCGCAATCCTGGCAATGCTGGCGGTCGTGGGCTGCGGCGGGGAGGAAGAGACGGCGACCCAAACGCCGCAGGTTCAGGTGACCGCGGCGGTGACCCAGGTTCAGGCAACCGCGGCGGTGACTCAGACGCCGCAGGGCCAAGCGACGCCGACGCCTACTCCGGTGGTGCGTGGCCCAAAGGACGTCATCCTGGCCACAACCACGAGCACGCAAGACACCGGACTGCTGGACGTCCTTGTGCCGATCTTCGAGGAGCAGACCGACTACAATCTGAAGGTCATCGCCGTGGGCAGTGGCCAGGCCCTGGCGATGGGCGAGCGCGGCGACGCCGACGCGCTGCTTGTCCACGCACCGAGCTCGGAGCTGGAACTCGTCAACAAAGGGGTGGCGATCAACCGCCAGCTCGTGATGCACAACGACTTCATAATCGTTGGGCCGACCGGTGACCCGGCGGGCATCAAGGGGATGACCTCCGCCGCCGATGCCTTGACCGCTATCTACAACAAGGGCGCCACCTTTGTTAGCCGTGGCGATGACTCGGGCACCCACAAAGCAGAGAAGACCCTCTGGAAGAAGGCGAACCTGAGTCCTGAGGGCCAGTCCTGGTACGAGCAGACCGGCCAAGGCATGGCCGCGACTCTGCAGGTCGCCAACCAGAAAAACGCCTACACCCTGGCTGACCGCGGCACATACCTATCCCAGCAGGAGAACCTCGATCTGGTCGTGCTCGTAGAGGGCGATCCGGCCCTCTTCAACGTGTATCATGTCATGCAGGTGGACCCGGAGAAGTTCGATTTGGTGAACGGTCCGGGCGGCGCCGCCTTCGTGGAGTTTATGATCTCGGACGCCACCCAGGCGATCATCAAGGACTTTGGCGTTGACAAGTACGGCCAGCCCCTCTTCATTCCCGATGCAGGCAAAGACGAGTCGCAGTTGACGCCGTAGTAGCTGACGGGAGGTATCGCCATGGACCTGATATGGGACGGGCTAGGAGAGGCTATTCGCATCATCCGTACGGGGGACTACTCCGTCTGGGAGATTGCGGTCCGCTCGATCTTGGTGTCCGGCTCGGCCACGGCGGTCGCCCTTCTTCTGGGCATCGGGGTGGGTTCACTGATAGCGTTCAATCAGTTCCCGGGCCGCAACCTGGCCTTCAGCCTGGTAAACACCGGCATGGGCCTGCCGCCGGTGGTGGTCGGCCTCATCGTAGCCATCATGCTCTGGCGAAGCGGGCCGCTGGGTGAGCTCAGGCTCATCTATACGCCGGCGGCAATGGTGATTGCCCAGACCGTCATCGCCGCGCCCATCGTTATGGGCTTCACGGCGGCCGCCCTGCGCAACCTCCACCCGCAGCTAAGGAGCCAGCTATATGGCCTGGGCGCCTCGCGCCTCCAGATGCTGTGGCTAGTGCTGTGGGAGGCGAAACTGCCACTGCTGGCGGCGGTGATGGCGGGCTTCGGCGGCGCCATCTCCGAGATCGGGGCGTCCCAGATGGTCGGCGGCAACCTGGCAGGGGAGACGCGGGTGATGACTACGTCGATAATGTTGCAGGTCAGCAGGGGCGAGTTCGCGCCGGCCATCGCCCTCTCCCTCATCCTTCTGGCCCTTATCTTCATTGTGAACCTGATCCTCACGACGGTGCAGCAGCAGGAGCGGCGGTCGTGAGTCAGCCCAAGCTCTCCCTCCGGGACGTCCGGGTGCGGCGCGGCAAGGCCGAGATCGTCAAGGTGCCGCACCTGGATGTCCTGGCAGGAGAGGTGCTGGTAATTATCGGCCCCAACGGAGCGGGCAAGACCATCCTCTTGGAGACGCTTGCCTTGCTGCAAAGGCCCAGCCAGGGCCGGGTGCTCTTCGAGGAGCAGCCGGTGGACAGGCGCGAGCTGGCCCTGCGCCGCCGCATGGCGGTGGTGTTTCAGGATCCGTTGCTACTCCGTCGCTCGGTGGCGGACAACGTCGCCATGGGCCTGCGACTGCGGGGAGCGCCTAGTTCGGTCCGGCGGGAGAAGGTCACGCACTGGATGGACCGCTTCGGCATAGCCCATCTGGCCAAGCGCTCCGCCGTCACCCTCTCAGGCGGTGAGGCCCAACGCACGAACCTAGCGCGCGCCTTCGCCCTCGATCCGGAGGTGCTGCTGCTCGATGAGCCCTTCAGCGCCCTCGACCAGCCGACGCGCGAGGGGCTTCTCAATGACCTATCGGACGCGCTGCGCGACACGGGCGTGACCACCGTCTTCGTGACCCACGACCGGACGGAGGCTCTGCGCCTGGGCGACCGGGTGGCGGTGATGATGGGCGGCAGCATACGCCAGGTGGGGACGGCGGCGGAGGTGTTCGCAGCGCCGGTGGACGAGGAGGTGGCGGCCTTTGTGGGCGTGGAGAACATCGTTCGGGGGCGGCTGCAGTCTCTGGCCGATGGCCTGGCGACGATCGACGTGGGCGGTGTGGCCGTCCAGGCGATGGCACCCGGCCTCGATTCTGGGACCGAGGTGCTGGTCTGCCTGCGGCCCGAGGATGTGGTTCTGGAGCCCGCCCGGCTCGACAGCCATACCACCAGTGCCCGCAATCACCTGCGGGGGACCGTCCGGCACATAACGACGATCGGCGGTCAGGTGCGGGTGGTGCTCGACTGCGGCCCCACCCTGGTGGCCCTTATCACCAAGCAATCGCTGGAGGAGATGGGCCTGGCGGTAGGCGACGAGGTGGTGGCCTCCTTCAAGGCCACCGCTGTGCACGTGATACCGCGTGGAACCTAAGCCTCACGCTCCTGGCGGTGGCCAGCGTCCAGGAGCCCCAACATCTCCAGGCTGTTGCTGATGATCCCATCCACGCCCATCTCCAGCAGCTCGCGCGCTCGCCGGAGGTCGTCTACCGCCCAGGTGTAGATGGTCATCCCCAGGCCCTTCAAGCGCTCGATCAGGGGCTCTTCGGCCAGCGAGTGGTTCAAGCAGATGCGGCGTATGGGGTCGCGCTCCAGCATCGCCTGGAAGGCCCTGAGCTGGTCGGCGCTGCCAATGGAGTAGTGAACTCTGAGGTGAGGAGCGGCTGCGCGCAGGTGCCCAAGGAGCGTCCAATTCAGGCCGCAGATGGTCGCCTGCTCCTCCATGCCCATGCGCTGGAGCATCTCCGCCAGGGCCTGGGCCAGGGCCTCTTCTCGGCCTCCATATTCCCCCTTCAGGTCCAGAAGCAGGCCCCGCCTGTCCTTGGCCTCGGCCAGGACTTCCTGCAAGGCCAGGGGGTTGCGCTCCAGGGCTATGAACCATCTCCACAGGGGGAGCCGCCACCCGTGTTCGCTCCCGATGTGCAAGCTGGTCCTCTCGTCGATGAGGAGGGATAGGGGGCCGAGCTTGCGCTCGTGGCGAACAACCATCTTGCCATCCTGGAACCAGACGTCGGTCTCGATGAGGTCCACTGGCCCGCTGAGGGCACGGGACAACCGCCGACGGCTGTTGCCAAAGCCGTGGGCTATCCGAACTGGTCCGCTGCTTGTCGATGCCATGCTCTAGTCGATGGATCCGCTACGATGGCGGCGCAGGAAGTCGAGGACGATGGCGTTGGACTCGTCGGTGCACTCCACCAGATAGCCGTGGCCGGCCTTTGGCAGCACCACCAGCTCGGCATTGGGGATGCGTTCGGCCAGGATGCTCGAGTTCTCGGGCGGCATGACATTGTCGTCGCTGCCGCTAATGACGAGGGTGGGGCAGCGGATCTGGGGCAGCCTATCGTAGGTGTTGTGGCGCAGGGCCGCCTGTACCTGCCGCGCGTAGGCATGGAGCGGCGGGCGAAGCTCGGCTTCGGTCAGGGAGCGGGCGATGAGCTCCTCCCGCTTGTGGGCGATGAACTCAGCGCTATACAGCAAGGACAGGTTCTTCTCCGCCGCTTCTTCAGGGCTGAGGGTGCTAAGGGAAGCCATGAGGATGAGGTGGCCGGGGGAGGCAGCGACGGCCTGGTGGCCGCCGCAACCGGTGGAGCCCAGAACCAGCGTCCGCACCCGCTGGGGGTAGCTCAGGGCCAGCTCCTGGGCGATGAACCCACCCATCGACTGGCCGTAGACGTGGGCGGAGGCGATGCCCAGGGCATCCATGAGGCCGGCGGTGTCGTCGGCAAACAGGCGTGTGGTGTAGCGAGTGGCCGGCTTGTCGCTGAGGCCGGAGCCGCGGTTGTCGAAGGCGACGACCTGGTACTCGCGGCTGAAGGTGGGGATCTGCATGTCCCAGCCGCGAGTGCTGCCCCCCAGGCCTACGATCAGCAGCAGGGGCTCCCCCTGGCCGTGCACCTCATAGTATAGCTGGATGTCGTTGACCCTGACCTTAGGCACGCTATCCGTCCTTCATCCGGGTTGTGGCTGGCCGCGAAAGGCCCATGACAAGAAGCCACCGAAAACTCCGAAGGCGGCGCCGCCGATCCCCGACCACGCAAGCATCGTCGTCAGCCAATGGTCCCAGGTAAAGCCTTCGCCGCCGTACAGTTCGAGGTCGCGATAGCCCAAGCCAGCGGCGAAGGGAAAGAAGGTTCCTAGGCTGCCGGCCATCAATACTAAGGAGCCGAGAAAGGCCCCCAAAAGGGCGCTGGCAAGGAGCTGCCGACCCCTTCGCAGAGTTCGAGCCACCGCCATGGCCGCCCAGACGGCTGTCAGCGGGGGGGCGAGCAGCAGGAACAGCCAATACTGTCCCGCAACGTCTTGCACTTCCACAAGTACACCCGCCACGAAGCTCCCGGCGAGCCCTAGCACCAGCCAGGGGAAGAAACTCAAAAACCCCGGCGCTGCCGTGCGAAAGGTCATCGAGACCGCGGGCACCCCCAACGACGTTAACCAATTGTTGCACGCCGCTGTAATCGATGGCAAGGCGGGCAAGCGAGGCCCGACGTCCTTGGCAGGGCTCAGTGGGGACAGAGGCCTTCGGGGACAAGCTCCGGGTTGGCGTAGCCGTAGTCCCAGGCCGCATCGAACTCCTGGCGGTGCTCCTCGACGACGGCGAGGAAGGCGGCGCAACCCTGGCTCAGGGCTTGGGGAGAGACCTCACCGTCGGGGTAGGCTTGGGTGAACTGCCAGGCGGCGTAGGCGTGGAAGCTCTCGGGGAACTCCGCCAGCAGACCGGCTATGGAGTCGATCACCCCCTGGGCCGAGGCCTGGGCACCGCCGTGGAGTCCGGCTAGCTGGGCCAGCCCCAGGCGGAAGCGGGCATAGGGGATGAGTTCATCGCGGTCTCTGCCTATACCCACCCCTTCACGCCAGTCCACCAGCGACGTATCTTCGATGGCCTTGCGGTAGAGGGCGATCGCCCTCTCTGTGTCGCCAGCAGCGTAGGCCGCGTCCCCGTCCACCACCGCGAAGTACAGCCAGTCCGAGGGCTCGTATACCGTCTTGGCCAGCACGTACTTCGTGCCGTCCCATGCGTAGGTGAAGTCAACATTCCTCTGCGGCCCTGCTCCCACCGAGCCGACCTGGCCCGCCGCCACGTAGAGCTCTTCGATGCCATCGCTCTCCACGTCCACGAAGCGGATGTCGCGCGCGTACGGCACCTCAACCTCCCCGTCGATAATGTCCACGTATTGCTGTCCATCCCAGGCCAGGATGTAGACGTAGGTCCAGCAGGTATGGGCGCCGCAGGAGTCGGCGGTGAAGGCGGCCTCCAGCTTGCCGTCGCCGTTGAAGTCGCCGATTCCCAGGATGACCGGCTGCCAGGGGGGAGAGGGCCCCAGCATCGTGCTCGATTGGAAGGCCACTTCGTAGCCAGCAGCGCCGCGGTCGAAGATGAGCACGTCGGCATCGGGCCAGACATCGGTCACGACGGGGTTCGTGATCCGCACGATGTACTCGTCTTCGCCATCGCCATCGAGGTCGCCGACGCCGCAGTCAACGGTGCCAGCGCCCGCATAGCTGTCGACAGGGCTGCCCTCGCCAGCCCAACCGGGCACGGCTGTGGGCATGTCCCAGGTAGCGAAGAGCTCCGTTAGGCAGGAAGGAGAGCCTCCCGTCTCTGTGAGGTAGGAGGCGATGGCGGCAGGATAGTCGGCGAAGTCGCTGGGCTGGGGCGGTGCGGCGACCACCGTGGGCGTGGCGGCGGCTGTCGGGCTGGGCACGCGAGTTGCCGTAGCCGTGGGTCCAGCAGTTCGAGTTGCCGTGGCGGTCGGAGTAGCCAGTCGGGTTGGCGTGGCGGTGGCCGCAGGAGTCCGCGTCGCTGTGGGCGTCGCGGTGACCTCCTCCTCACCCCCGCAGGCCGTGATCAAGGCCACGCTCAAGCCGGCCACAAGGAGGCAGGTCAAGACAAGCCGAAGACGACTGCTAGTGCGCACGGCGGCAGTATATCAGGGAAGTCGAAGATGCTGCTAGGCAAGAGGGGCCTCTTGGCACTGTGGTCATGGCCGTGGCAGTGGGTAGACCCGCATGAGGGCCTCCGCTAGCTGAGGGACGGTCTCGTACTGGAAGATATCCTTCGGCTGGATCCAGCGGGCCTCGGTGTGCTCCCAATCCGTCCGTATCCTGGCGGGCTCGCTGACCTCGAAGAGGAAGGGGTGCACTATCCAGCGCCGGTCGGCCTCGGTGTCCACCACCGCCAGGGGCTCGCCCGTGCGCAAGAGCTGCACGTCCTCCCTGGCCAGGCCCGTCTCCTCGCTTATCTCAGCGTAGGCCTGAGTCAGGGGATCGGTTCCCTCGACGTAGCCGCTGACGCCCGCCCAGCGGCCTCGGTAGGTGCCCACCTGCTGGCTGCGTCGCAGTAAGAGGATCTCGTCTTCGCCGCCGCTGCGACGCAGAAGGAAGCAGGTCACGACGTTCGCCTGCTGCATCGCGCCCTCGGGGGCAGTATACGTCGCCTGCCCAGATGGGTGCTATACTTCGGTGGGCAAGAAAGAGGGCTCGACCATTCCGCGAGTTGATGTTCATTGACTAGATGATTCGACACAAGGCAGGGCTGAAGCCCTGCAGCTACGACGCTGACTGCTCTCCATTTCGTAGCTGCAGACCTTTAGGTCTGCCGGCAAAGGGATTCATCCCGCGGGGCTGGAAAGCTCACCCAGCGGGCGCGAACCAATAAGGACAAGAGCGGTGTCTACAGCAGAGCTGCCGGAGCTGATTCGAGGGCTGCTGGAGCCAGCCGCCTATCCCTATCCGGTGGGGAAGGTCGAGCTGGTGCAGACCCACATCTCCTACGTCCTGCTGGCGGGCGATTTCGTCTACAAGATCAAGAAGCCGGTGGACTTCGGCTTCCTCGACTTCACCACCCTGGCCAAGCGGCGCTACTACTGCCGCCAGGAGGTCATCCTCAACGACCGTCTGTGCCCGGGGGCCTACCTGGGGATGGTAGCGGTGGCTCGGCAGGGCGAGCGCTTCTGCCTGGAGAGCCGAGGCAAGGCCGTGGAGTACGCTGTCAAGATGCGCCGCCTGCCAGCCGACCGCATGCTCGACAGCCTGCTGGCGGCGGGCAAGGTATCGCCGAGCATGGTCGAGGCGGTGGCCGAGCGACTGGCCGACTTCCACGCTCGGGCGGCCGCCAGCCCGGCCATTGCCCGCTACGGGGCGCGGGCCATCCGCATCGCCTGGGAGGAGAACTTCGAGCAGTGGGCACCCTTCATCGGCGATACCATAACAGCAGAGCAGGACCGCTATCTGCGGGCCTACGTTCGCTCCTTCTTCGTCCGCCAGCGGCCCCTGCTGGAGCGGCGCGTTCAGCAGGGGCGCATCCGCGACTGCCACGGCGATGTGCGCTCGGAGAGCGTCTGCTTCGCCGATGGCATATGCATCTTCGATTGCATCGAGTTCAACCGCCGATTCCGCTACACCGACGTGGCGGGAGACATCGGCTTTCTGGCCATGGACCTGGACTTCCGCGACCGCCCCGATCTGGCGAGCGCCCTGGTGCAGCGCTACACTCGGGCAGCGGCCGACCCCGAGGTTCTAGACGTCATCGCCTTCTACAAATGCTATCGGGCCTGTGTACGGGGCAAGGTGGAGGGCTTCAAGCTGAACCAGGCGGAGGTCAGCACTGAGGAGAAGGAGCAGGCCCGCTCGCTGGCTCGCCGCTACTTCCGCTTGGCCTGCCAGTATGCGGCCGAGCAGCCTCCTCTCCTTCTCATCACCTGCGGCCTGGTGGCCACTGGCAAGACGGCGCTGGCCCAGGCCCTGGGCGAGGCCGCCGGCATGCCCGTCATCTCCTCCGATGTGGTGCGCAAGGAGCTGGCCGGCCTAGCACCACGCGAGCGCCGCTTCGAATCCTTCGGCAGGGGCATCTACTCGCCGCGCTTCAGCGAGCGCACCTACAAGGCCCTACTGGAGCGAGCGCGCGCGGCTCTGGCCGAGGGGCGGTCGGTGGTTGTCGATGCTACGTTCGGCCAGCGACGCCATCGGCAGAGGGCGAGAGAGCTCGCCCAGGCGATGGGTGCTCGCTTCCTGTGCCTAGAGTGCCGGGCCGAGGAGGAGGTCATTCGCCAACGGCTGGAGGAGCGCCTGCGGGCCGGACGCGATGCCTCCGATGCCCGCTGGGAGACCTACGAGGCCCAGAAGCAGGTTTTCGAGCCGCTCGAAGAGCTTCCGCCCGCTGAGCACATGGTGGTGGACTGCGACCGGACGCTGGCCCAGTGCCTGGAGGAAGCCCGCCGAGAGCTGGAGCGGCGGCTAGCGCCTCCCCCTGCCTAGGTCAGGCTCTGGCTCTCCAGGGCCTTGCGGTAGAGCTCGGCGTGCGACTTCTCCACCTTGGCTAGGCTGTCGAACCACTTGGCGAGATCCTCGAAGCCCTCCTCGCGAGCAACCGCGGCGAAACCCGGATACATCTCGGTGGCCTCGTAGGTCTCGCCCTCATAGCACGACGTCAGGTTCTGGCGGGTGCTTCCGATGGGGAGGCCAGTTACCGGATCGCCCACCTGCTTGAGGAAGCGCATGTGGCCGAAGGCGTGGCCAGTCTCGTGCTGAGCGACATCGCGGAAGAGCTCGGCCACGTCGGGGCGGCCCTCGCTGTCGGCCAGGCGAGCGTAGTAGAGGTAGCGTCGGTTGGCCTGCGCCTCGCCAGCGAAAGCGGCCTTCAGGTTCTCCGCAGTCTTGCTGCCTCGCAAATCCTCAGTTGCCATTGCTCTCGTGCCTCCTTGCGTCTTCGCTCCCGCTCGTCACGTCTCGATAGCCCGTTTCCCTATTCGGTGACGAAAATGAGGGAGGACAAACGCTCAGACCCCCGTCGAGCCGTGGCCCGCTGGGCCGCGCTCTGTTTCTGATAGAGCCTCCACCTCCACGACCGGCAGGTCGGCCCAGCGGCCGATGACCAGTTGGGCGATGCGGTCACCGTGGCGGATGGCGTATGAATCGAGGGCGCCGAAGAGATACATGGTGACCAGCACCTCGCCCCGGTAGTCGCTGTCGATGGTGCCGAAGGTGACGCCTACCCCCTTGGCCGAGAGGCCGGAGCGGGGCCGCACCTGGGCGTCGTAGCCCGGCGGCATCTCGATGGCGATGCCCGTGGGTACCAGGACAGGGTCTCGCCCCAGCTCGATGGAGCCTGCGGCTTCGATGCAGGCGAACAGGTCGAGGCCGGTAGAGCCAGGGGTCGCCCGCTGGGGAAGCCTGGCTCCCGGCCGCAGTCGCCTTACCTTGAGGGTGAATGCTCCTTCAGCCATGGTCTACAGAACAGCTGGTATGCTGCAAGTCGATTGTAGGCGGGGTTGGTCGTGCGGTAAAGGCAGGAGTCAGGCCTGCCTGGCGGGCATAGTGGAGTTCCTTAGGGGTGTGTTC
>Ga0315297_10001000_pt1 | contig 17181 bp, 14 predicted proteins | sample YL17G15_0_MG_FD_203628 | JGI IMG/M metagenome (GOLD analysis project Ga0315297, IMG submission 203628) | Sediment microbial communities from Yellowstone Lake, YNP, Wyoming, USA - YL17G15_0 | ecosystem: Environmental > Aquatic > Freshwater > Lake > Sediment | place: USA: Wyoming | collected... | reverse complement strand
GCTGACCGGAGACGGTTTTCCGGAGTTGTTGCAAACGATTGAGCAGGCGGCCGGCGAGGTGGAGGAGGCGGCCGATGTCGGTCTTTTCCGTCTGCCGGTCGACCGGGTATTTACGATGAAGGGGTTCGGCACCGTCGTCACGGGGACGCTGATTTCCGGAAAAGTCACGACCGGCCAGGAAGTGGAGGTCTCTCCAGTCGGGCTCCGGGCCAGGGTGCGGGGGATTCAGGTCCACAACCGGTCTGTCGAGACCGCCGAGGCCGGTCAGAGAACGGCCATCAATCTACAGGGGATCGAAAGGGCGGCGATCGAGCGGGGGCATGCCCTCGCCGGGCCCGACACCTTGGTTCCATCGCAACGTCTCGACGTCGTATACCGTCATCTCGCCTGCGCCGGCAGGAAGATGAAGAACCGGACCCTCGTCCGGCTCCATACGGGGACCAGCGAGGCCATGGCGCGATTGATCCTCCTCGATCGGGACGAAATGGAACCCGGAGAAGAGGGCTATGCCCAGCTCGTTCTGGAGAGCCCCCTGGCCGCCGTGGCCGGGGACCGGTTCGTCGTCCGGAGCTATTCCCCCATGACGACGATCGGGGGGGGTGTAATCGTCGATCCCCTGCCAGCGAAGCATAAAAGGTTAGCGGAAGGGGTCCTGCAGGAATTCCGGCGACTGGTCAGCGGCCCGGAGGCGGAGAGGGTGGCCACCGTCCTTGCGAGGGCCGGGATGGGAGGGATTACCGAATCCCGCCTCATTGTCAGAACCGGCATCCGTGGGAAGGAACTGCGGAGAATACTGGAGGGAATGTTCAGCGCGAAAGAGGCTGTCCTCGTCGACCGGGACGAGATGAGGGTCCTTTCCCATCCGGTTTATACAGGCCTCCAGGCGGGCATCCTTAGGGAGCTGCAGGCATACCATGAACGGTTTCCGCTGAAGGAGGGACTTTCCCGGGAGGAGCTGCGGACGATGCTCGGGATGGGCGAAGGGGTGGGGCAGAAGATCTTCGGCATGGCGCTCAGGGACCTGGAAAAGCGGGGCGAGCTCGTCGCCGAGAAGGAAAATATCCGCCTGACGGGGCACCATGTCCAACTGAAGGAGGAGATGGGAAATCTTCGCGAGGAGCTCTCCGGCGTCTACCGGGAAGGGGGCCTGGCGCCGCCGACGGTGAGGGAGATCCTGGAGCGGTTTCCCGACCGGAAAAAGGAGATCGCGAGCCTCATCCAGGTGATGACCCGCGAGGGCGATCTGGTCCGGATCAGCGAAGATCTCAACTTCCACCGGGAGGCCCTGATGCGGCTCCGCGAGGATTACCGGCAGCTTCTCCTCCAAGAGGGCCAGGCGACGCCGGCCAGCTTCAAGGAGCTCACCGGGCTTTCGCGAAAGTTCATCATTCCGCTGATGGAGTATTTTGATATGACCAAGCTGACCATGCGGGCGGGCGATCACCGGATCCTCCGGGAGAGGCAGGAAAAATGAAGATCAATTCTGATGAAGGGCGGTAATCATTTGAAATCAAAATCTGTTTACGTGAAGGATATCAAGACCGGCGACCGGGTGAACGAGGCCTTTCTCGCCGCGGAGAAGAATCTGGCCTACTCCCAGAAGGGATCTCCCTATCTGAACCTCCGTCTGAGGGATCGGACAGGGGATGTGGACGGGAAGATCTGGGAAAATGCCCTGGCCTGGAACAAGGCGTTCAAAAAGGGCGATCTGATCCGCGTCCAGGCCAGGGCGCTCAGTTTTAAAAATGCCATCCAGCTCTCGATAAGCGAACTGAGGAAGGTCGAGGATGGGGAGGTCGAACTGTCCGACTATTTCCCGGTGGCGAGGGGGGATCTCGATCAGATGTTCGCCGGGATTCTCGCCTATGTCGAGCAGGTAAAAACCCCGTGTCTGATTGAGCTTCTGCATGCATTTTTCGGGGACGAGAAGATTGCCGCGCTCTTCAGGAGGGCGCCGGCGGCCAAGGGGTTTCACCACGTCTACATCGGCGGTCTTCTGGAACACACCCTTTCGGTGGTCCGGCTGCTCGACCTGGCGGCCGGCCATTATCCTGGGGTCAACAGAGATCTCCTGATCACCGGCGGCATCCTCCATGATATCGGGAAGATCTATGAATTTTCCTATGAGCGGATCGTGGAATACAGCGATCCGGGACGGCTGGTCGGTCACATCGTCATCGGCGTGGAGATGGTCGATGCGAAGATCGCGGCCATTCCCGATTTTCCGGAACAGATCGCCATGGAACTCCGACATCTGATCCTCAGCCATCACGGCGTTCTCGAATACGGCTCGCCCAAGAGGCCCAAGACGCTGGAAGCATTGATCGTCCACTACGTGGACGACCTTGACGCCAAGGTGAACGCCTTCCAGGAGTACATCCGGGGCGCCCGTGATGAGGAATCGGACTGGACGCCCTATCACCGGCTTTTCGACCGGTTTATCTACAAGGGCCGCATCCGTCCCGGCACGGATGACGGTAAACCGGCCGCGCCTCCGGCGCCGGACTCCCCGGCGGAGGGCGATTAAGCCTGACGGGCATCGGTTGAAAACCCGACTTTAATAAACGGACAGGCGGATGAAGGCCAAGCTGGTCACTTTCAGGAAGAGGATGACCGCACAGGTCTGCAGGATGCCCAAGGCGGGAATCAGGATCACCCCCACCAGGAGCGATCCTATGAAAGCCCCGAAAAGATCCGCGGCATAGAGGGCGCCCGCCGTCCGAACGACTTCTTCTCCGCCTCCGCTGCGATGATAGAGGCGGCCGGCCAGGGGAAACTCGAGCCCGACAAGGAAACCAGCCGCTGCATTCACCAGAAGGAATCCGTACCTCATCGCCTCAAGGACCCCTTGTCCCAGCCCGGGGGAGTAGAGGAGGGCCAGGAGGATCATCCCCAGGACGGCAAACAGGACGATCCCTATCTCTACCGCGGCGAGGGTGGGGCCAAATTTCCCGACGCCCTCCAGTTTGCGGTTCATTGTCCAGCTTCCCAAAGCCAGTCCGGCCATGAAAAAAGCGATCAGAAGACCGATCCAATGGTAGGCGTAGCCATAGAGGGTCTGAAAGGCAAGGATAAAAAGTACGCTCGTGGCCATGCCGAAGAAGCCGGTCGAACCCACGACCCAGATGAGGACCCTGTGTTGCCAGTTTTCTCCCCGCTTTTTCCCTAAAACCAAAGACGCGCAGATCAGAAGCAATAGAGGGAGGGCCAAATGCCATAAGCGCAGATTCGCCACCTTCCCCCAGAAAATTTGCAGGGCGGGATGGAATTGGGCGTTCCAATAGGCGATACCGTAATAGAGGCCGGAGGGATGGGCATCCCGGTTCAGCTTGACCGGGCCTCCCCGGTTCAGGGAGTCCTCCAGCCACTTGAGACGATTGGGTTCAAGCTTCAGGAGGATTTGAGGTTCTCGGAAAAACCGGGTGGGGATTTTTCTCTCCTGCAGGCGTGCGATCAGCCTCGCCGGAGAAGGCGGTCCGGCGCCGGGCGAGGCAAAGGCGAGAATGATATTGACCTCTCCCGGAATGACGTAAACGGAAGGGAATACCGCCTGCAAGGATCGTCTGAGGCAGAGATTCAGATCCCTGATCTCCCGGCTCAGGTAGGTTTCGGAGCCTGGAAGATGGAGGGAGAAAACTCCCTCTTTGCTGAGCGATCGGAAAATTTCGCCGAAAAACTCCACCGTGTAGAATCGATTGAGCTCCAGGGTGGAGGGAAGGGGAAGGTTGAGGAGGACGGCGTCGAACTTTTTAGGCGTGGTCTTTATGTACAGGCGGCCATCGACGGTGTGAATGCGCACCCGCGGATTTTCCAACTCCTCGCGGGTCAGTGGGGTGGGATTCTCCTCAATCATCCGGATCATCAGGGGATCGATCTCTGTGTAGTGAACCTCGTCCACAGGATGCTTGAGAACCTCGGCGAGAACGCCGCCGGGGCCTCCGCCAATGACCAGGACGGTCTTTGGAGAAGGGATGGAGAGCATCGGATAATGGACCATCTCCTCGGCGAAGGCGATATTCGGGATCGGAGCGGTGCAAGCGGGAATGCCGTTGGAGAAGAAGGTGAGCTGACCTTCCCTTCGCCCCACGGTCACGTTTCCATAGGGGGACCACCGTGACCCCAGTATCTCCAATCCGCTCCACTGCCGCTCCAGGGATATTTTTTCCAAGCCCCGGGCGCCGGAGAGGGTGAAGATCGAGAGATAGGCGATCAGGAAGGACCAGAGCAATCCTCCTGCGGCGCCCCCGATGACCGTCCTTTCCCCCCGGAGCGAGAGCAACAGAATCCCGGAAATCAGGTTGGCTATCCCGAGAAGGAGGGCGACCTCGAAGGAATTGAAAAAGGGAATGAGCAGAAGCGTATAAGCGATCCCGCCGACTCCCGCGCCCAGCCCCTCATAGAGGTAGACCCTGCCGATGGAGAGGGCGTATTGTTTGGAAGAATCGGAATAGAGGGCGCAGCCCAGGGTAAACAAGACCCCGTCGACGATTCCCAGGGGGGTCAAGACAAGGGCCGTCCAGAGGAGGATCTGCGGGAGGCTTGCGCCCTCGCCGATGGAAAGTCCCATGATGTCGCGCAAGCACCGTATGGCGAAGATCGTCAGGGGAAGCAGAAGCGACAAGAGCAGCTGTAGAAGAGCATACGTCTTTTCCGAAGATACGCACTTTATCCTTCTTCCCAGAAGGAAGCTTCCGGCCGCCTCCAAGAACAGCCAGTTGGCCAGGATAATGGCGATCGAGAGTTCATTCCCGAGGGAAATGACCAGCAGTTCACGGATGACCACCACTTGCGTGACGGTAAAGGTAAACCCCATGAGAAGCAGGGCAAAAAGGAGAGGATAGTTCATGAAGCGCTCTGCTCAATGATTGTTCATCCCCCGAGGGTGAGGTCGAAGCCTCTCCGTTTACGCCCAAATGCCGGGGATAGGTTTCCCGCAATACCCGCATTTCCCTTTGTTGAGATGCATCTCTCCCACCATGAATCCTATCCGCTGGATGATTTTCTTGTGGCAATTCGGGCAAAAGGTGTTTTCCCCCTCGTGGCCGGGAACGTTCCCGATATACACGTATTCAAGTCCTGCCGATAGAGCGATTGACCGGGCTTTCTCAAGCGTCGAAACCGGCGTCGGCGGAAGGCTCTGGAGCTTGTACAAGGGGTAAAACCGGGAGAAATGGATCGGGGTGTCCGCCCCCAACTCTTTTTTCACCCAGAGGCACATCTTGTTCACCGCCTCCGTCTGATCATTTTCCGTCGGGATGATCAGGTTGGTGATCTCCAGGTGGATCTTCTCCTTCTTGAGCGTCCTGAGCGTCTCCAGGACCGGAGCGAGGGACCCGCTGCACAATTTTCGATAGAACGAATCGGTGAAACCCTTCAAGTCGATATTGGCCGCGCTGAGTAATTGGCACAGATCGCGAAGGGGGGCCGGATCGATGAAGCCGTTGGAATGGCAGACGTTGAGAAGCCCCTCCTTCTTTACCAGACGGCCGGTGTCCATCATGTATTCGTAAAAGATGACCGGTTCCACGTACGTGTAAGCGACGGAGCGGGCCTTCATCTCTTTGGCCTTCTTCACCGCAAGTTCAGGCGGAAGGTCGTAATTGTAGAGGTCCTCCGGCGAGGCCTGGGAGATTTCCCAATTCTGGCAGAATTTGCACTGAAAGTTGCATCCGCTGGTGGCCAGGGAAAAGGATGCCGTGCCGGGAAGGACATGGAAAAAAGGTTTCTTTTCGATGGGATCCAAATGGACGGCGCAGGGGTTCCCGTAAACGAGGCTGTAATATTTTCCTCCCCGGTTCTCGCGGACCCTGCAGAACCCCCTCTTGCCTTCGGGAACCCGGCAATGCCGCGGACACAGAGCGCATTGGATTTCTCCCCCCTCCAGCGAGGTGAAGTGGGAGGCGAGCTTGGTTTTGATCAGCCCCTTTCTGGACATTTGCGTCCGGCCGGTCTTGGGAAAACCCAGGAGGCATGCCGCCGGGACCAGGCAGAATCCCGCCCCGCAAAAACGCAAAAACTCCCTCTTGGTGAATTTTCGACCCGGTCTGTCTTTGCTGGGCATCGATCTCCCCCGCTTTCGGCCCTCATTCTTATCGAGAGCGATGGTAAATTTTATAGGTCGCCATCGACTTGGCGTCAAGGTTGATTAAGCCGGCCTTCTTGGCCCAGTCGATCGCTTCCACGAACTCCTTTGCGGTGATTCCCCGGGCGATCTCCGGATATTCGTAGGCCTTGTAGTCGACGTGGTATTGCGCCATGATGTTCACATAGGTCGATCTTGAAAGATTCTCCGCCACCCATTTGACGAATTTCTCGGTGCCGGCGACCCCATTGGGCATGACCAGATGACGGATGAGCAGCCCCCGGAGGGCAATCCCGCTCCTATCGCTCTTAAGTTCCCCCACCTGCCGGTACATTTCCAGAACCGCCCTTTGGGTCACGTCCGGATAGTCGGAAGCGCCGGAGGAGTATTTCTCCGCCTTTTGAGGGTCCATGTATTTGAAATCCGGCTTATAGATATCCACGATGCCCTCCAAGAGCTTCAATATCTCCACCCGTTCATACCCGCTGGTATTGTAGTACAGGGGGAGCCGCAGCCCTTCCTTCAAGGCCATCCTGGTGGCGTTGAGAATATTGGGCATCACATGGGTGGGGGTGACGAGGTTGATGTTGTGGCAGCCGATCTTCTGGAGCTCAATCATCATCTCCGCCAGGGATTCGTCTCCCACCTCGTTGCCCCGTCCCTCATGGGCGATGGGCCAGTTCTGGCAGAAAATGCAGCGGAGATTGCAGTTGGAGAAGAAGATCGTGCCGGAACCGTTGATTCCCGTGATTGGCTCCTCTTCACCAAAGTGGGGGTGATGGCTGAAAATCACGGGGCGGATCGGCGCCCGGCAGAATCCCTTCTCCCCCCTCTTACGATTCACGCCGCATCGCCGAGGGCAGAGCTGGCAATTCTCGAAGATGCCGTAGGCCTGCTCGATCCTTCGGGCAAGTTTCCCCTCCTTCTCCAATTTCGCATAGCCGGGCTGCCAGGGCTCTTCCTTTTTTTGCAGGCCGTGAAGGCCCTTGGGCAATAGAAGCGGCGGCCCTCCGACGATCAGACAGCCTTTGATAAAATTCCGACGGGTGAACCCCATATTGCCCATGCCTTTTTCTCAGATTACTCAATCTTCTTCCGTCAGACCGCCTCGATCGCGGAAAAAGCCTCCTGCTCGCGATCCTCAACGGACAGCCTGATTCGCCTGCCGGATATCGCTTCTTTTTTCTTCGCTCAACAGACAGCCGATCCGGCAGCTCTCGTCGCACCGCCCGTCGCAGGGCTCGGTGTGAATGGTGACGCTGGCCTTGGGGAAGCGCCGTTCGATGCTGTCGGACAGCTCGTTTGTAATGCGGTGGGATGCCTCCACGGACATCTCCGCGTCCACCTTGATGTGAAATTCGATAAAACGGAAATTTCCGGCCTTACGTGTCCGAAGTTTGTGAAAGCCGTGGATGACTGGCCGGTGGGCCTTGATCAGTTCGCGGATCCAAATCTCCTCCTCCGGGGGGAGCTGTGCGTCCATCAGGTCGCGGGCCGACTGGATCGTGAGCCGGTAAGCGGCGTGCATGATAAGGACGGCCACGCCCAGTGCCGCCACCGGATCGAGCCAGTGCACATTCGGGTCCGGGAAGAACCGGTGACTGATCCAGATCAAGGAGAGACTGACCATGACGCCGACGGACGTATAGACATCCGTCCGGAGATGCCAGCCATCCGCCTGGAGGGCAATGGAATCCGTTTCTATTCCTACCTTGAAGAGCATCTCGGAGACCACGAGATTGACCGCGGCCGAGATCAGCATGACGACGACGCCCCATCCGACATATTCGATCGGCCGGGGATGGAGAAGCTTCCGGATCGCCTCGAAGATGATCCAGCCGGAGGCGACAAAGATCAGGAGCGCCTCGATGGTGCCGGAGATGTTTTCTACCTTGCCGTGGCCGAAGGGGTGCTTCGTGTCGGCGGGCAGACTGGAGGTCCTGACGGAAAACAGGGCGATGACGGCAGCCAGGAGATCCACTCCGGAGTGGATCGCCTCGGACATGATGGAGACGGAGCCGATCAGCAGACCCACGACCAGTTTCAACACCACCAGGATGGTGTTGGAAATAACGGACAGTCCTGCCGCCCGTATTTTGCGGCTCTGCACATCCATATTTTTCAGTAGCGGAACACGGCGACAAGGTCATGTTCATCCGGCATTTCTTCAATGGGCAGCGTGAATACCAATCCCCCGTTCACGAACGTCTGGATGGCGGCAATCTCGAGCAGATCCTCGCTGGCTGGCTCCATCTTCTGGTGCAGTTCGACGGCGCCGCTCTCCCCGTGATAGGATCCCCACTGCTGTCGGCCCGAGGCGACGAAGAGCTGACCGACCTTTCCGTGGTAGGCGGCCGGGACGATCTCTCCGATATCGGCTGAAGTCAGGCCGGTTCCCGAAGATTGCCGGTACTGGGCGAGGGCCTCGCGCTCGGCCTTCTGAAAGAAAGGCCTGACGATCTCCAGCGCAGTCCTGTGGAGCGCCTCCGCGCTGATGCCCTTGGGGTTTCCTCCAATTCCTTCCTCTATGAGGTGGGGATAGGTGTTGGCCTCTCGGTAGATGGGGAAGAGGTACTCAACCCCGGCGAGGACGAGGGGCGCCCGTTCGTCCCGGAGGAGGTCGTGCAAACCGCGGTCGATCAGGCGGAAGTATTTGAGGAGGTTATCTTTTGTATCGTCGATATCCGCGCCATGTCCGGAAACCATGGAAGTGCGGTCGCCGCCCCCGGCGGAGCCGGCACGGAAACGGATCTGTTTTTCCAATGCGTCATATTGCAGCGCTTCGGCAAGACTATTGGGAACCGATTCCAGTTCGATTTCCTGCACGTGATGCGCAGTCCCCTCCAGAATCCGGTTCTCCTTCTGGCTGAGGGCGAGGATATAGAACCGCTTGTCGCCGCCTAAGAGCGGCAGGAGGGGTTTGATATGGAACCGGTCGGTGACCATGATGAGTTCGTCAAAGGCCTCGGGAAGGCAGAAACAGCGGAATAGATCAGCTGCGAGGAAGAGCGCCAGGCCGTCGCCCTGCCGCCGCCAGAACAGGACGTTGCCGGGCAGCGCCTGAGCGGGTTCCAGAAACTTCTTGACTTCCTGAGAACGCAGGCCGCCGGCCAGCAGCTTTTCCTCCGCCTTCCGCAGAAGATTTCTGAATCTGATCTGATTCTGCTGGCCCTCTGCGCCGGTGCGGAAGGTGGGCATGAAAATCGAGACACACAATCCCTGCTGTTTTCCCATTAACGTCTTTAATTCATCCTGCGACAATGCGTTCATTGGGCCATCTCCCCTCTTTTTTGTTTAACCCTCCTTGACTTAAGGGTATGGTGAAAAATTATCCGGACGATGACTAAATGGGCCGAACCATGCCCTGCCCGAATAGGGCCGGTCGGAAAAGATCGCCGCGCCATTCGAATAAAAGATATAAAATATGCCGTGACAAAGCAAATAATTTCTTGCCGGCGCCGGTGGCAAATGGTACGAAACAATCAACCCATATCCCCCTTGCCGGGAAACCCCGCCCCGCGGGCGTTGAGCTTCACATCCGGCAAAGAGATCGTCAGAAAAACCTGGGAGCAGTATCCGTGACGGATTGGTGCGACTGGAAATGGCAGTTCAGGAATCGTGTCCGTTCCCTGGAGAAATTGGCCCTGGCGCTGGAACGGCCCGTCGCCTCGCTTGCCCCCTGCAGACCCGTGATCAGGAGCTACCCCCTGGCGATCACTCCTTATTACCTGTCACTTCTGGACCCGGCGGATGAAAAAGATCCTCTCCGCCGGCAGTGCTTCCCCGATCCCCGGGAACTCAGCTTTTCCTTAGGAGGGATGACTGATCCCCTCGGGGAAGAGAGGACAATGCCGGTTCCGGGACTGATTCACCGCTATCCCGACCGCTGTCTTACGATCGTCACCGGCGACTGCGCCGTTTACTGCCGGCACTGCAACCGGAAGAGAATGTGGCGGGAAAAGAAACCCGGAGTGGTGCGGGAGCGATTGCAGGCGATGGTGGATCATGTGGCCCGGACGCCGTCCATCCGGGAAGTGATCGTCTCGGGAGGAGACCCTCTGCTGATCCCCGAGAGGATGCTGGACTGGTTTTTGGGGGCGCTCCAGGCGGTCCCCCACGTGGAGGTCCTCCGCATCGGTAGCCGGGCGCCGGTCACGCTGCCCATGCGGATCACGCCGGAGCTCTGCGCGATGCTGAAGCGCCATCGGCCGCTCTGGTTCAACACGCAGTTCAACCACGTCCGGGAGATCACCCCGGAATCGGCGGCGGCGTGTGAGCGGCTGCTCACGGCCGGGATTCCCGTCTCCAATCAGTCGGTGCTGCTCAAGGGGGTCAACGATGATTATGAGACGATGCGGGATCTGCTCTATGGTCTGGAGAGGATTTCGGTCCGCCCCTATTACCTGTTTCAGTGCGACCCGGTCCGGGGGACGGACCATTTTCGGGCGGAGATCTGTACCGGCATGGAGATCATGGAGAAGCTCCGGAGAACCATTTCCGGGCTCTGTCTTCCGCGCTATGTGCTGGATTGCCCCGGCGACGGGGGGAAGATCCCTCTCCAGCCTTTTTCCCTCCTGTCCGAGAGGAGAGACGGGAACAAACATTGACGGCTTCGTAAAAAGTCCAAGACCTCTCTCCGCGTTGCACTTCCCCCTTCGTCACTGCGGCTGTGTTCCGGGGACACGTTCCGATCCCTTTGGGCTTCCGGAACAAGCCCCCTCCCCGACGCTTCATTCCTCAGGACTCGCGCGCCTTGCCACTGGAGCTTTTTACGAAGCCGCCCCAGATTTAGCGCTTTACCGAATAGTTATGAGAACATCAACATTCTTTTGACAAGAGTGCGCAAATGGATTAGAAAATGCGGAAAGATATGCCGTCAGACCCCTTCGCCTGGCGGGGGAGGGGAGGATAAACGGCGGAGCGGTGTCCTGCCGCAGTCGGCGAAAAAGGAGAAGGAAATCCTATGTACACAGCCAGTGATTTGAGAAAGGGACTGCGGATCAAAATCGATAACGACCCTTATATCATTACGGAATTCAATTTCGTCAAGCCAGGCAAGGGCCAGGCCCTTTACCGCTGCAAGCTGAAGAACATGATAAACAGCAACCAGTTCGAACGGACGTTCCGTTCCGTGGATGCCTTCGAGGCGGCCGATCTGCAGGAGAAGAAGATGCAGTACCTCTACCGGGAAGAGGGGAAGTACTGCTTCATGGACAACCAGAGTTACGAGCAGATCTTCCTGACGGAGGATCAGATCGGCGAGGCGAAAAATTTTCTCTTGGACAACATCGAGGCGGAAATCCTCCTATTTGAGGACCGGCCGCTGGGGATCAGCCTGCCCAATTTCATCGAGGTGACGGTCACCAAGGCCGATCCCTGGGCCAGGGGGGATTCCGTGTCGGGAAACACCAAACCGGTGACCGTCCAGACCGGTTACCAGCTCCAGGTTCCCCCTTTCGTAGAAGAGGGGGACAGAATCAGGATCGATACCCGCAGTGGGGAGTACCTGACCCGGGTCAAGGGATAGACGGCGGATGGACGAAGGCTGGAGACTGACCGCCAAGGCGGATGCCCTGAGGCTCCGGGCCCGGATGATCCAGGCAATTCGCGGTTTCTTCCTGGAGCGGGATTTTCTTGAAATCGAAACGCCCTGCCGGATTCCGGCGCCGGCGCCGGAATCCCACATTGATGCCGTCGCCGAAGGTGAATGGTTTCTGCACACCTCCCCCGAGCTGTGCATGAAGAGGCTCCTTGCGGCTGGTTATCCGAAAATCTTCCAGATCTGCAGGTGTTATCGCGCCGGGGAGAGGGGCGACCTTCACCTTCCGGAATTTACGCTGCTCGAATGGTATCGTACGGGGACCGATTACCGGGCGCTGATGGACGACTGCGAAAGCCTGATCTTTAGCGTGACCGGAGAACTCGGTTTCGACGGCGAGGTTTCCTGGAAGGGGAGGGTGATCCGCCTTCAGCCCCCCTGGGAGAGGCTCACCGTTCGGGAGGCCTTTGCCCGGCATGCCCCGATCACCGTCTCCGAGGCCCTGAGCGGCGATCGTTTCGAGGAGATCATGGTCTGCGACATCGAACCCCATCTTGGTATGGAGCGGCCCGTTTTTCTGTATGAGTATCCCGCGGCACTGGGGGCCCTGGCGCGGAGGAAGGCGGGAGATTCGGCTTTCGCCGAGCGTTTCGAACTTTACATCGCCGGGGTGGAACTGGCCAACGCCTTCTCCGAACTGACCGATGCCGAGGAGCAGCGCCAGCGTTTCGAGGAGGCCGGACGAAGCCGTCGTCTGCAGGGCGGCTCCGTCTATCCAATGCCGGAGACGTTTCTCGCGGCCCTCCCGCAGATGCCTCCCTCCGCCGGCATCGCCCTCGGTGTGGACCGGCTTGCCATGATCCTGGCCGGCAAGGTCCGGATCGATGATGTGGTCGCCTTTACGCCGGAATCCCTATGAGAACTTTTAATCCTGGCGAAATTGGCTTCATTGGCGCTCATAAATCTTTTTCGACCATGCATCGTCTTGCTTCGCTGCAAAGGCAAAACTCGCGCTGATGCGCTCAGACAGTTGCCTTTGCGATCGCTCCGCTGCGACGGCAGATCCCCTCTCTCCCGAAAAACCTTTAAATCGCGCTGCATGAAGCCAATTTCCCCAGGATCCGGGTTCGGTCCTTGACAAGCCCTGCCTTTTCCTTTAGATGTAGTGCCGTCGTGCTGAAGCCCACTTCTCACAGGGAGGGCTTCCCGGCAGAGATGAGATATCGGTTGATGGTGCGCCCCTTATCAAAGCCGGCAGGGCGGGGCTTGTCAAGGGATGCGCTCCGGTTATTTTTCATAAAAGGAGATTGAACGTGAAAGAAGTTTCGTCCGTTGCCGCGGTGAACCTGGGAGGAAATTTCCATGGCAGCCTTTTCGACATGGTTCTCAATGCGGGATTCGTCGTCCAACTGGTTCTGTTGCTCCTGCTCCTCTTTTCCGTCGTCTCGTGGGCCATCATCCTGATGAAATACTTCAGTATCAGGAAGATCATCCGTGAGAACGGCCTATTTATGAGCGCCTACATGAAGAGCACGAAACTATCGGAAATTTTCCCCGAGACGAAGAAGTTCCGGAACTCGACACTGGCGGAGGTATTCCGGGCCGGATATACCGAACTGGCGAAGGTCACCAAGGCGCTGCGGGGAAATCCTCCGGTAAGGGAGTCTGCGGAAACGGGCGGCCAAGTCCTCGAAATCGCCGGCATCGACAATGTGGAGAGGGCGATGAACAGGGCCTGCGGGTCGGAGACGACAAAGCTGGAGGCGGCCCTCGCTTTTCTGGCGACCACGGGGAGCGCCAGTCCCTTCATCGGCCTGTTCGGCACCGTATGGGGGATCATGGATACCTTCAAGGGGATCGGCGCCCGGGGGTCGGCGACCCTGGCCGTGGTGGCGCCGGGGATCTCGGAGGCGCTCATCGCGACGGCGGCGGGTCTCGCGGCCGCCATCCCGGCCGTCATCTTCTACAATTACTACCTGAACCGGATCAAGATCATGACCCTCGAAATGGACAATTTTGCCTCGGAACTGCTGAACATCGTCGAGCGTTATTATGTGAAAAAGTGAGCGGCCATGAAATACGCGAAGCGCAGAAACCATTCTGAAAACCGGCCGATGGCAGAGATCAACGTCACCCCCCTCGTGGATGTGATGCTCGTTCTGCTGATCATCTTCATGGTGACGGCGCCTATGCTCCAGATGGGGATCGATGTCAATCTGCCCCGGGTCAAGGCGAAAAGCATGGACGTCGCGGAGGAAAAGCTGGTGCTGACCATCAACGGAGCGAAGGAGATCTTTCTCAACAAAAGCAAGACGCCGCTGACTGAACTCGGCATAAAACTGGAGCATATCTTCGCGGCGCGGATCGACCGAGAGGTCTATATGCGGGCGGACAGGAACGTCCCCTACGGGTTCGTTGTCGAAGTCATGGCCGAGGTGAGGAAGGCCGGCGTGGACAAGTTGGGGATGATCACCGAACCGCCCGAGGAACCAAGGTGATGTCTGACAGGGTCGTCAGGGAGAGACAGGGCGGTATCCGCCTGAACAGCATGATCTTTATTTCCTTGCTGTTCCACCTCCTGCTTCTGTCGCTCCTCTTTTTTACCCCCTCCTTTCCCTCGCCGAAGAGGACTTTCGGACCCGTCTATAGCGTTGCTTTGGTCAGTTTCCCCGGAGCGGTTCTGGAGAAGAAAAGCGAAGCGGTTGCACCAAATGCACTTTTGAAAGCCGACCGCGCCGGGACAGTCCTGAAGAAAAGCATGGAACCGGCCCCGGTCGTTCCCATTCGCAGCCTGGAGACCCGTAAAAAGCAGGAGCGGGAACTAAAGCAGGACCGGGAACTGGAAAAAGTCATGGCGGAGATCAGGAAACGGGCTGCCGCGACCGGTCCGGCAGGTCAGCCGCCGGCGAAAGCGAAAGCCGTTCCCGCGCAACCCGCCGTTCCCGCATCTCAGTCTGGTGATGCCGACGTCAGTGATAAGATGCAGGCCTACTATGCCGTGATCTGGTCTCGGATCAAGGGGAAGTGGGCGCTTCCCCAGGGGATGCTTCCCGGCGAAGGTCTCGAAGCGGTGATCGATGTGACCATCCTCCGCAGCGGGGGGGTAACGGCGATAAATTTTGAAAAGCATTCCGGGAACCGTTATTTTGACGACTCTGCCCTGAAATCGATCCAGAAGGCTCTCCCCTTCCCGCCGCTGCCGGAGTGGGTCAGGGACAGCAGCATCGAGGTGGGTATCCGCTTTCATTCGAAGGATCTCGGATCATGATGCTCTCGTAAAAAGTAGAGGATGCCGTAATTTCACGACGGTCAGATGAGAAAAGGCAAGATGGCATGCAGGAACTGAAACGTTTGGCGGTTTTGACCCTGGTACTTTTAGTTTTATCCGGCGCCGAAAGGGTGTCCGGAAAAGTGTACATCGACATCGATTCACCCTCTTTTCAGAAATTCCCCATCGCCGTCACCGATTTCAAACCCCTGCGACCCGGTCAGGCGAATGTCGAACTACCCGTCTGGTTTTCCGATACCCTCGGCCGTAGTCTTACGCTTACGGGCTACTTCCATGTCCTCGACAAAAGGGCTTTTCTGGAGGATCAGGCCCGGGCCGGAATCACGGCGGAAGGGACCCGCTTCCCAGACTGGGTAACGATCGGCGCCGAGTATCTGGTCAAGGGCGGATTTCAGGAGGACGGCCGGGAACTCATCACGGAGTTTCGCCTGTTTGATGTGGTGAAAGGGGAGCTTGTCGTCGGAAAGCGTTATTCGGGGAAACCCGATGACAAAAACCGGATGGTCATGCAGTTCGCAAGCGAGATCCTCCAGGTCCTGACGGGAGAGGCGGGACTGTTCGACACCCGGATCGCCTTCGTCAAGAAGAACAACTCCTCCGCCGACATCCATACGATCAATTTCGACGGTTCCGATCTCCGCAAGATTACGAACTACGGGGCCCTGACCCTCTCGCCGCGCTGGTCGCCCGACGGCCGCACTCTGGCCTTCACCTCTTACAAGGACGGCAATCCCGATGTCTATTTCCGGGATATGGCGAGCGGCGCCACGCAGAAGATCGTTTCCTATGCGGGGCTGAACCTGCCCGGTTCCTGGTCGCGAGACGGGGGACGGCTTCTTCTGGCGCTGAGTCGGGACGGGAACCAGGAGATCTATGACATGAATGTGGGAAACAGGCTCCTCCAGCGGCTGACCCAAGATTTTTCCATCGATGTTTCCCCTGTCCGATCCCCGGACGAACGGCGCATTGCGTTCGTCTCCAACCGAGGCGGCTCTCCGCAAATTTACATCATGGATGCCGACGGCGGCAACGTGCGGCGGCTGACCTATGAGGGCAATTACAACACCTCTCCCGCCTGGTCGCCCAATGGGAAGAAGATCGCCTACGAGGGGTCCGTCGATGGCCATTTCCAGATCTTTATCATTGACGCGGAGGGCGGCAGTCCCCGGCAGCTCACCTTTGGAGGGGGCAGTCATGAATCTCCCTCCTGGTCGCCGGACGGGAGATACCTGGCCTGCAGCGCCCACGGATACGGTCGGAGCAGGATAGAGATCATGAACGCCAACGGTCAGAACGTCCGGGTGCTGCACGAGGGGAATGAGGGCTGCCAAAGCCCTTTCTGGTCGCCACATCTGCGTTGATCCCGGCGAAAACCTTTATCAAAGCCCTTGCAGACTGCCGGGAACCTTGTGGGGATGTGATTTGCAGATCCGAAATGACTATAAATGATCGGATTCAGAACACAAAAAAAGAATTCCCCGTTTTTCAGTTGATTTTTACCGACGGTAGTGGTTTATATACCCATAGCCATTTATAATCACCTAAACATCATTGATCAAGAAAGGAGAAATATGATGAAGAGAAGTTTGTTGTTGATTGGGTTGATCGCTCTTGCTGTGTGTCTCTCCGTGACCTTCCTGACCGGTTGCGCCAAGAAGGCGGCTATCAAAGAGGAAGCGGTGGTCACCCAGGAGCAGAAACCGGCGGCCCAGGCGGCGGCGGTGGCGTCGACGGATGACAGGGAGGCCAGGGAGGCCAGGGAAAGGGCGCTGCGTGAACAGGCCCTGAGGGATCAGGCGGCCAGGGAAGCAGCCGCGAGGGAGGCCAGGGAAGCGGCCGAGAGGGCGGCGAAGGAAGCTGCCGACCGGGCCAAGAAGGAAGCGGCGGCGAAACAAGCTGCGATCCCCAAAGAGCTGCAGATTCCCGACATCCAGTTTGATTTCGACAAGTACAACCTCAAGCCCGAGGCCCAGGAGATCCTGAAAACGGGCGCTGCGGCCTATCTCAAATACAGGGAATATAAGCTCGTGGTGGAAGGACACTGCGACGAGCGGGGCACCGTGGAATACAACCTGGCTCTCGGCCAGAAGCGTGCGGATGAAGCCGGGAAATATCTCAGTGATCTGGGGGTCGAGAAGGAAAGGATCAAGACGATCAGCTACGGCAAGGAAATGCCCCTGGATAACGGCCATGACGAGGCGGCTTGGGCAAAGAACAGAAGGGCCCACTTCGTCGTTTTCCCGCCTGTGAAGTAGCAACCCTCCCGGCGGG
>Ga0315297_10000999_pt1 | contig 17184 bp, 9 predicted proteins | sample YL17G15_0_MG_FD_203628 | JGI IMG/M metagenome (GOLD analysis project Ga0315297, IMG submission 203628) | Sediment microbial communities from Yellowstone Lake, YNP, Wyoming, USA - YL17G15_0 | ecosystem: Environmental > Aquatic > Freshwater > Lake > Sediment | place: USA: Wyoming | collected... | reverse complement strand
CGCAGACGAGGAGATAGCGGATGTTCGGGTTGGCCACCACGTTGCAGATGACCTTCTCCAGCCCGATGTTCTCGGTCTGGAGCGTTCCCGACAGGGCGGCGCCGCTCTCGACGCCGACGCGGACGAGCTCCTCGATCTCGGGGGGCGTATCCTCGCGCGTCCACTTGAGGATGACCAGCACGGCGACGGGCGAGTAGTCGTTGCCGCGGAGGTAGCAGCCCTCCTCGGGCGGATAGTCCGGCGCGGGATCGGCCTTGCGGATCTCGGACACGTCGGTGGTCCTGCCCTGTCGTCCGGTGTCAATCGAAGGGTGGTCGGCAATGGGCCCTGGTCGCCTCGTGCACCTTCTTCTCGATGCGCTCATCCAGGAACCTGAGGGCGTCCTTCTCGTCCCGGTCCATCAGGATCCGTTCGAGCTCCCGAAGGTCCTCGGCGTCAAGGATGACAACGATCCGATGGTCCAACTGGCGGTCTCCTCCGGCGGCTGACGGCGCATTGGTCCCCATCATTGTAACCGTGACTTGAACAGCACTGGCCCCCGTCGCACCGACCTGGCCGTGACCAACTCGATCTCGCCGTCCCGCGGCCACGTGCGCACCAGTTTGGCCTACCCTCTCCTCTGCGAGCACCATCCGACCGACAGATCGAGGAGACCTGCGATGGCCGACACTCTCACCGACGTCCTCGTCGCCGGGTACCGCGACGTCGACACGGCCGCGCACGACTTCGAGGCGCTCGTCGCCCTCGTGAAGGACCGCCGGGTGACGATCGAGGCGGTCATCCTCGTGTCGCACGACCTTGACGGCACCGTGACCGTACAGCGCACGGGAGATCACCTCGGCCGCAAGGGCGCGGGCTGGGGCGGCGGGGTCGGGTTCCTCGTGGGGCTCGCCGCGCCGCCGCTCCTGGCGGCGACCGTCATCGGCGCGGCCGCCGGCGGCATCGTCGGCAGGTTCGCCTCGAAGAAGGTCGAGACCGGCCTCCACGACAAGCTCGGCGAGGCGATGAAGCCCGGCACGGCCGCCATCATCTCGATGTTCGAGGAGGACCAGCTGCTCGGCGTCGAGCAGGCGCTCCCGGGGGCCCTCATCCGCTCGATCGCCCAGACCGACAAGAAGGGCAACGCGGCGCTGCGGGACTCGCTGGGCGAGGCGATGGGCAAGTTCAACCCCGACCGCACGATCCTGCCGATCCCGGACCGGCGGTTCGGCGGCGTCGCCCGGCACACGATCGCCGAGTCGGTGGCCGACTGGTCCTTCATCCCCGGGCCGCAGCCGCCCGAGGGCGCGCCCAACGTCCTCATCGTCCTCATCGACGACGCCGGCTTCGGCGGTCCGGACACGTTCGGCGGCGGGATCAGCACACCGAACCTCACGCGCGTCCAGCAGATGGGCGTGACGTACAACCGGTTCCACGTCACCGCGGTCTGCTCGCCGACGCGTGCGGCGCTCCTCACCGGGCGCAACCACCACCGGGTGGGCATGGGCGGGATCGCCGAGTTCCCCGGCCCGTTCCCCGGCTACACGGGCACGCGGCCGCGGACCTGCACCGCCCTGCCGCGGATCCTGCGGGAGAACGGCTACATCACCGGCGGCTTCGGCAAGTGGCACATGACGCCGGGGCGCGAGATGGGGGCCGCCGGGCCGTTCGACCACTGGCCGACGGGGTGGGGCTTCGATCACTGGTGGGGCTTCCTCACCGGCGCGGCGGGCCAGTACGACCCGATCATCACCCAGGACAACTCCGTCCTCGGCGTGCCCGAGGGCGAGGACGGGAAGCTCTACTACTTCCCGGACGACATCACGGACAAGACGGTCGAGTGGCTCCACGCGGTCCGCGCGCAGGATCCCCACAAGCCCTGGTTCGTCTACTACTCGACCGGCGCGACGCATGCCCCGCACCACGTCATGAGGGAGTGGGCGGACAAGTACAAGGGTCGCTTCGACGCCGGTTGGGACGCGTACCGTGAGGCGACCCTCGAGCGCCAGAAGAAGCTCGGACTCGTCCCGCCGGACACCGAGCTGACCGCGCGCCCCGACCTGTTCCCGGCGTGGGACTCGCTGTCGGATGCGCAGAAGAGGCTGTACGCGCGCCAGATGGAGGTCTTCGCGGGCTTCTCGGAGAACGCGGACTGGAACGTCGGTCGCCTGCTCGACTCGATCGAGGAGATGGGCGAGCTCGAGGACACGCTCGTCATCTACATCTGGGGAGACAACGGCGCCTCGATGGAAGGGACCCTCACCGGCTCGTTCAACGAGACGACCTTCTTCAACGGCGTCGTGCTCGAGGCCGACCAGCAGCTCGAGATCATCGAGAAGTTCGGCGGCGTCGACGAGCTCGGCGGCTTCCACACCGCCCCGCACTTCGCCGCGGCCTGGGCCCACGCGAACAACGCCCCGTTCCAGTGGGGCAAGCAGATGGCGAGCCACCTTGGCGGGACGCGCGACCCGATGGTCGTCGCATGGCCGAGAAGGTTGAAGGCCGACGCCGCGCTGCGCAGCCAGTTCACCCACTGCATCGACGTCGTCCCGACCATCCTCGACCTCGTCGGGATCCCCGTGCCGACCATGGTCGACGGGATCGCGCAGGAGCCGGTGGACGGCACCAGCTTCGCCTACACGCTCGACGATCCCGGCGCGGCGGAGCAGCACACGGTCCAGTACTTCGAGATGTACGGCAGCCGGGCGATCTACAAGGACGGCTGGTGGGCGTGCGCGAAGCTGGACAAGCTCCCCTGGGACTTCTCTCCCGCGACGCTGAAGAAGTTCGCGCCCGGAGGGTCGTGGGACCCGGAGCAGGACCAGTGGGAGCTCTACTACCTACCCGACGACTTCAGCCAGGCCCACGACCTCGCGGCCGAGAACCCCACGAAGCTCGCGGAGCTGAAGGACCTCTTCTGGCATGAGGCCGAGCGCAACCGCGTGCTGCCGCTCCTCGGCGGCTACGCGGTCTTCTTCGGCATGCTGCCGCCGATGCCGACGACGACCCGGTTCGAGTACTTCGGCGACGTCCAGAACGTGTCCACGACGATGATCCCGCGGATCATCGGCCGCTCGTACGCGATCGAGGCCGAGGTCCGTGTGCCCGACGCGGGCGCCGAGGGCGTCCTCGTCGCGTTCGCCGACTTCATCGGCGGCTTCGCGCTGTGGGTCGACGAGCACGGCCTGCTCAATCACACCTACCAGTTCCTTGGTGTGGAGACGTACAAGCAGACCTCGACCGAGCCGATCCCGACCGGCGACGTGACGCTGAAGATGCTCTTCGAGGCTGACGAACCGAAGCCGGGCGCGGGCGGGCGGGTGACGCTCTGGGCGAACGACCGGCAGATCGGCGAGGGGAGGCTCGACCACACGATCTCGCTCATCTTCACGACGTACGCGGGCATGGACATGGGCCGCGACAACGGAGGCGTCGTCGACCTCGCGTACGAGGACAGGGCCCCGTACGCGTTCACCGGCACGGTGAAGAAGGTCGTGTTCGACCTCCATCCGACGAGCCACGAGGACGAGAAGGCGCTGCACGAGCACGCCGCGGTGCAGGCCGTCGGGGCGGGTGCCGCGGGCTGACGAACGAGACCGGCGATCCCGGGCCCCGCTCCCGTCGCCGACGCTGGGCGGGAGCGGGGCATCGGGTCGGATCGGCGCTCGAGTGCGCCGTCCGCGCAGGCCAGGACCACCCCTGCGGACGGGGCCGGACGCTCCGCGCACTCGTGGGCAGGCACGAGGTGCCGTGGGGTGTCGTCCCCGCAGTAGGTGATGACCCTCAGCGCCTGGTCCGGCGCACCGTGATCGGGTCAGGATCGCGGCGGACGGCGTCATCTCCGCACCGCGGAGGGGTGCCGGAGCGGTCTATCGGAGCGGTCTTGAAGACCCCGCCCGCGAGTCGATGAACCGCAGCCAGTTGCGCAGCTCGAGCTCCCGGATCTGCGGGTCGATGATGTCGTCGCCCACGTCGAGCTCCGCTCGCAGATCTGCCCTTCCCGGGTCGGCGGCGAGTTCCTTCATCCTGGCGGCATGGGCCGCGACGGCTGCCTCGTCGGCGAAGAACCCTTCCCGCACGAGGGCCTTGGCCCGTGCCGCGATCAGGCGCCCCATCTCGTGCAGGTTGTACTCGGGATGGTATTGGGCGCTCCAGAACGCGGCGGACCCGCGCTCGATGACGGCCGCCTGGATGGGGGTGTGGGTGTTGGTGGCAAGCAACGGCGTGCCCTCGGGCAGCCGCGTGACCTCGTCGAGATGCATGACGAAGGCATCGAACACCGCGGGCTTTCCCGCCAGCATCGGCGAGGTTCGCGCGGCATCGGTCAGCGTGATGTCGCGGGCGATGCCCCACTCGCGACCCCTGGGGTTCGCCGCCACCTCGCCCCCGGCCACCAGCGACGCGAGCTGGATCCCCCAGCAGCTCCCCCAGCAGATCGCGCCCGCCTCCATCAGCGCCTTCGCGAAGGTGATCTGCGCGGCGACCCGGGGGTCGTCCGTGTGGTAGACGGTGAGGTCCGATCCCGTCCAGATGAATCCAGCGAAGTCGTCGATGGACGTGCCCGACGGCTGCGTGAAGTCCGGGTCGGCGGCGTAGACGATCTCGGTGGTCGCGTTGGGTGCTTCTCGCCGCAGGAAGTCGCGGAACAGGTCGTGGGGGTGACCGACGTCGGACCGGTCGAAGTTCTCGCGACTGGCGGCCGGATAGCAGTTGACGATGCAGAACCGGTGCGGCGCCAGGGTGGTGGGCGAAGTCACCCTCGTACTCCTCGCTGCGGGAAGTCGGTGATGAGACCGGTGATGCCGATCTCGACGAGCCGTGAGATGGTCTCTTCGTCGTTGACGGTGTAGGGGTTGAGCCTGGTCCCACGGGCGAGCTGCTCCTCGATCTGCTCGATCGAAAGACGTGTGATCCGCGGATTGAACGTGTCGAAGGACGGGTCGCTGAAGTCGATGGGGTCTTCGGCGAAGAGGCCCAGGATGGCCTGGACCTGAAAGTCGGGCCTGCGGAGCTTCACGGCCTTCAGCCATGCGTGCTGGGCCGACGAGAACAGGAGATGATCAGGACCGATCCCCACCTCGTCTGCGAGCGCGAGGACGGCGCCGACCACGTCGAAGGCATCCCTGGGCCTGGGCTGGGCCTTGAGCTCCAGGTTGAGGAACCAGTCCAGCTCCAGCGTCAGCTCGAAGGCCTCGCGCAGCGTCGGGACCTTCTCGCCGATGTAGGCGGACAGATCGCTGGGCTCGACGGCGCCGGCGGCGACCTCTCCGAAGGGATCGTCTCGCTCGAACCAGGACCCGGCGTCGAGCGACCGGATCTCTGCCAGCGTGTAGGTCGAGAAGGGCGCGGGGACGCGGTCCGGGAACTTCGCGGCCACGTCGGTCGTCCGCGTCATCGCGTCGTCGTGCATCAGGAAGAGCTGGGCGTCTGCGCTGACCGCGACGTCGGTCTCCCACAGGTCGGCGCCGACCGCATGTGCCTTTCGGGCCGCGACGAGGGTGTTCTCGGGTGCCAGGCTCCGCGCGCCTCGGTGGGCGATGATGGCGACCATTCGGCTGTATCGGCGTCTCCGGCCCGCGATGAGGCCATGGTGCGACGAGTCCGGATCCGATGAAGCGGATCACGCATCTGGACGGGCGTCGCGTTGGGAGCGGGTGCGGGGGATCGACATCCCATATCCAGCGTGGGACGCCGGTGTTCTGCCGGTGAACCACACCCGCAAGCGAACTGATTGTAGTGGCGCCGGCCGGTCTGCGACTCGAAGGGAGTCTAGACCCAGGATCGTCACGAGAAGACCGAGCACCACCAGGCGCCCGACCCAGCGGCGCTACCCGCCCGAGCTGCGAGAGCGAGCGGTCCGGATGGTCCGCGAGAAGATCGCCGAGCGCGGTGATCGGCACGGCGCGGTGACCCGGGTCGCCGGGCGGCTCGGCATCGGCACCGAGTCGCTCCGGACGCGTGTCCACCAGGACGAGGTCGACCGCGGCAGGCGAGCGGGGCTCACGAGCGAGGAGCGCGAGCGGATGAAGCAGCTCGAGCGGGAGAATCGCGAGCTCCGCCGGGCGAACGAGATTCGGTAAGGCGGCCGCGGCCTTCTTCGGAGCGGAGTTCGACCGCCGATCCGCGAGATGACCGCCTTCATCGACGCGCACCGCACCGCCCTCGGGGTCGAGCCGATCTGCCAGGTCCTGGCGATCGCCCCATCGTCCTGCTACGCCGCCCGCTCGCGGCCGCCTCGGTGTACGGCGCGTGCGAGCTCCGGCAAGCCGGGTGCGCCGCTGCTGCGCGGGGCGCAAGGATCCGGCACATCCGCGGCCTCGGGCCGTCGGGGACACCACGCTTCTTGCGTGGGACGCAAGGCGGCGGCCCAGCCCGTGCGGCGGCCCAGCCCGTTGACATTGGGGCTTGGTGCCCGCACTCTGCCGCCACCAAGTTGCGGCCACAATGAGGAGTGGACATGGACAGCAGGGATCTCGGGCGCGGCTTCGGCCGGGGTGCTCGGCTGGTCGCGGGCGCGCTGGCGGCCCTGCTGTTCGTGGGTGGGATGGTAGTGAGCCCGGCTGCGTTGGCGAGCGGTGGCGGGCCTCCGGTGTGCGATCCGTCCACGGGCACGGCTTCGGGGACGTACTCGTTCGAGGATTGCCTGCCCGCCGGGACCGCGGTGACGACGCAGTATTCCGACGGGGTGCGTGGGTTGGAGTTCGGTACCCCGGTCGAGGTCGGTTTCGCCTTCCCCAAGGACGGGACGAAGGGCGACTCGCGGTGCGTCGGGATGAGCGGACCGGTGAAGCTGATGTCGGCGCCCGATGGCTACCGGATGCATTCGCCCACGTCGGTGCTGGCGGCCGGGTCGATCGGCTGCGCCGCAGGCGAGTTCTCGGTCGAGGCGATCCTGATTCGCTGCCCCACGGTGTGCCTGTCGGTGTCAGGGTTCCTGGGTACGGGTTCCAACATCGGCCAGATGTCGTTCTCGATCCGCGGTTTCGACGCAGACGGAACCGCGATCAGCACCTCGACGGTGGACCAGGGGTCTGATTCGACCGGCGGTGCGCAGGTGCCGTTCTCGGTCACCGGTGGTGGCCTGCAGTGGGTGCTGATCAAGGTCGTGGGCTCGAGTCCGTTGTGGGTCGATGACCTGACCTACGCGAACGACCCGGCCGCGCAGCCTACCTTCGCGGTCACGGCGGATACGTACATTCCGCTGGTCGTCGTGTCCCCGTCGACGCCGCAGAGCCAGTCGCTGCACCTGACCCGCGCCAACGGATCCAGCGGGACGGTGACATTCGTCGCGACCGGATTGCCGGCCGGCGTCACGGCGTCGTTCAACCCGCCGAGCTATGCGGGTGCGTCGGTCGGTGCCACGGTCGTGACCTACACCGCTGGTGCCGGCGCCGTACCCGGACGCGATGTCGACGTCACCCTCGCCGGGGACGGCGCCGGCGTGCCGGCCGTGGGGACGGGAACGGGTGTGGTGCAGAAGATGCAGGTGGCGGTCACGGTGTCCTTCCCGCTCGGTTTGATCCGCCCGGCGACGGCGCCATGCACCCCCCAGTCGCGCAATCTGCGGATGCAGGTGCGGCCCGGTTTCGTCGGGGCGGTGGGGGTGGTTGCTTCGTTCATCGACGACGCCACCGCCACGCCCATCACCGCTCCGGGCTGGGCGATCACGGTGACGCCGTCGACCGTTTCCTTCGACGGGTCGAGCACGACGGCCGACGTCGCGCTGTCCTGGTCGACGCCGTCCGCGCTGCCCACTAGCGGCGTGACGCTGGACTTCACCGCGACGGTGGTCGGACAACCCGCGGACACGAACTCCATCCGGGCTTCCATGGCCGACTTCAAGCCGTCCGTCCAGTCGGCCACCCGCAATCTCGTACCTCCGCTCGGCACCGCGCAGCAGGCCTCGACGTTCACCGTGGTGGCCGCCGGGTTCTGCACCGGAAGCATGGTCAAGGTCGGCAACGACGAGGCCAAGGCGCCGTTGGGGGCCGGTGTCCCCGGCGGAGGGGTCTTCTCCAGCACTGGCCCGGACTTCTCGCGGTTCACCGTGACGACCCCCACGTACGCCACCTCAGGGGCGGTGTTCGTGATTCCCGCTGGCAACGGGATCCCAGTGGCCGCGGGCCCGGCCACGGTCCGGACCTATCGCAACACCGATGCGTTCAACTTCCACAACTTCTCGATCAACGACCTGACATACGACGACATGGTGCGGGCGTTCGGCCATGACCAGATGTACGACACCATCAACCTCTGCTGGCCGGCGGACTGCAGCTTCGACTTCCGGGATCCGGTCGCCATGATGTGGACCGCGATCGTGCGCGCCCTGACCGTGGGGGTGTCCGGCAGCGGGCACTGCTACGGGATCTCGGTGACCGACCTGCGGCTGCGCAGTTTCGCCCTGCCCGTGAAGTCGCTGCCCCGCAACGCCGACACGATCTACGGGCTCACCCAGTCGCCCGAGCTCACCCAGCTGCTCCTGGCCGCCCACCTGCAGCAGTTCAGCGTCGAGATGGGGGGCGAAGTGGTCAAACAGTCTGCCCAGAACTTCGCCGTCGGCTCGGTCGCGCTGAAGTCCCGGCTGACCGCGGCCCTGAAGGAGGGACCAGCGGTCATCGCCATCCGCAAGGGCTACGACCAGGGGCACGTCGTGGTGGCGTACGGGATCGAGGACCTCGGAGGTGGCCACTGGCTCATCGATGTCTACGACTCCAACCGCGAGTACATGCCCGAGGAGGACACCGACACCACCGGAGCGACCCACGTGACCCGCCATGACGGCAGCCGGATCTCCATCGATGACCAGGCGTGGTCCTTCGACATGGGCGACTCAGGCGTCTGGGGCAGCGTCTGGAGCGACGCCAACGCCGGGATCGTGGTGGTGCCGTATTCCTTCGTGAACAAGCGCATGACCATCCCGAGCCTGGCCAACCTGCCGTCCCTGGCGAGCACCATCATGTCCTTCGGATCCACCGGCGCGGGTGCCGGTCCGACCGTGTCCCCCGTGTCGCTCGACGGACTGCCGGCTGGAGCGGTGCCACTCACCCTCGGCACCAACGGTGCTGGGGGCCTGCTGTCGGTGCCGGGAACCAGTGCGCTGCGGCTGAAGGCCACCGCGAACGCGCCCTACCAGGTCGGCGTGTTCGGACCTGCCGGCGCATCCACGGTCGCCACCACGGCCGAGATGGGCAGCACCGACACGGTCGCGCCGCTCGCGGGGGGCGTGAGCTTCACCGCCGGTGCGGCCCCGGCCCCGGCCCCGACCTTCGCCGGCGCCGGCAAGGCCGTCACGCTCACCTCCGTCGGGCTGACATCGACACAGCGGGTGTCGGTCACCCTGGCCGGGACGGCCGGCTCCGGGGCGACCATCTCGCTGGCCGTCGCCGGGGGCCAGGTGGTGGCGTCGGCTGGCTCCGGTGGGTCGGTGCTCCTGACGGTCACGACGGTCCCGGTCAAGAACGCGCGGTCGGCCCGGGCGCAGACCGCGACGCTGGCGTTGGACCTGCGGGCCGGGGAGACGGTCACCGCCCCGGCGCTCGCGGTGGCCACCGGCGCGCCGCTGGTCGCGCGGATCACCGGCCCCGACGGGTCGCGAACCCTGGCCGTACGGGGGCGGGTGCTGCGCGCAGCGGTCCTGGGTACGCCGGTCGTGCGTACGACCACCAAGGCCGGGAAGGCGACCTCGATCGCGACATTCCCGGTGCGGTCGGTCCTGGCCGGCGCAACGGGTACGGCGGTCGTGCAGGTCACCCTGAAGGGCCGCGTGGTCGCCACCCGGACCGTCAACCTGGCCCGGCTCCGCGCCCCGTCGGTGGTCGTGGCCCTGACGTGGACACCCCGCCGGGGAGCGTCCTACCTGGTGACCGCATCCCTCTCGGCGGCTACGACGGCGTCGGGCGCGGGACTCGTCGGCGCCGCCGCCCGTCCCGTGGCCGTCCGGATCCGCTGATCCGCTGGGCTGGTTCCGCGAGCGGCACCCGCCGGCCGGGTGCGGCAGCTTGACCAGGACACGCCGCCTCCCGGCTGGAATGTGCATCAACAGGTCACGACACTGGGACAGCCGCATGATGTCCAGTAATCGGACTCCACGAAAGCCGAGGCAGACCAGTGCACCGCCTGGAGGACGATGAAGCCGTGGCCGAGCAACAGTCGTGGCCGTGGCTCTGGACACGCTTCCGCAATCCGGCCCCGGGAGCTTCCAGCGGACGACGCACGCTATCATCGCCCCGTGAACGAGCCGGTCGGTTGCCCCCACCTCTGCCCCGAATCGGAAGGCATCCGGTGGCATCAGGTGGCGTCATGAGGCCGCTCTCCCGTTCACGGAGGGGTGACAGAGTGGTTGAATGTGGCGGTCTTGAAAACCGCAAGGCCTCGCGCCTCGTGGGTTCGAATCCCACCCCCTCCGCCACGCACGCGTCACGTTGCCGGTAGGACGGTGATCCTCACCGGGCGCCGTCGGAGCGTCCTCGGCGCTGGCGCCGCGGACCACATGGGGGTACCCTTCGCCGAGGGATGAACTCCCGCGGCCCGCCGTGCTCCCCGGACGAAGGTGCCACTCCATCCGGGACGACCGGGCGGTGCCGGGCGCCGACCGACGCGGCGCATGCTCCACCAGCCGAAGACCGCACGGGCGACCCTTCGGCCCGATCTTTCGTGTCCGAGGATCCACCACAGCCGGATGCCGAGTCGCCAGGCCCGATCTACCACACCTTTTGTCGCCGCGCTCCTTGTCGCGGTCATGGCCGTCGCGCCGGCGGCCGCCGGGCAGCCCAGGAAGGTGACGGAGCGCCCGCCCAAGGCCGTCCCGACGACCGTCGTGGCGTACAGTCCGGGCCACCCGGTGACGGTGAACACGGACATGCTCTCCGTCTCGGATTACCCGGCATGGGCGATCGACGAGTTCCTCGCGGCGAAGACCCCGCTCCCGCCGCTCGGCGCGGCCTTCGTGAAGGCCGAGCGCGACTACGGCATCAACGCGCGGACCCTCCTCGGGATCGCGATGCTCGAGTCCGGGTACGGGACCTCGTACCTTGCCCGAGTGAAGCGCAACCTCTTCGGGTTCAACGCGCTCGATCGCGACCCCATCGCCTTCGCGACGACCTTCCCCTCGTACGAGGCATGCATCGACTACGTCGCGAGGTACATCCGGGACGAGTACCTCTCCCCCACGGGTGGTATGTGGGGGAGCTTCCCGACCCTGAGGGCGGTTAACCTCGCCTATGCGACGGATCCCGGTTGGGCGGACAAGATCGCCCACATCGCGAATGCGATCGACCGGTCTATCCAGACGCTCACCGAGCGGAGGGTCCGGTTCACGGCGCTTGACGTCCCGAGACTTCTCGGGGCCGGGGTGAAGGCCGACGTCTCCGTGGAGTGGAAGGCCAAGACGGGCGCCCACCTGCCGACCGGGCTCCTGTTCGCGGTCAAATGGACCCCCGTCGCAGTCGCGGAGGACGGCGTGGGGCCGATCCCCGCGCTCGCCGCCCCGACGTGGCGCACCGTGCGCACGACGGATGAACATCACGCCCTGGGGCTCACGGTGGCGGCACCGAAGGCGCCCGGCCTCTGGCGTGTCGAGATCGACCCCCGGGATTCCGATGGATCGGTGCTCCCTTCGAGCGACCACCCGAAGATCAAGTCGGCCCTGCTGCGCGTCGTGGGTCCCGACGAGGCGATACTCGCAGTCACCTCCGGTGACTCCGGCCTGCTCGAGGCGACCGTGCGCGCGGCCGGGAAGACCGCAGTGCGATCTCAGGGCCCGGACGGGACGGCCGTCGCCCTCGAGGCGTGGTCGCTCCCGCTCGACCCGACGGCGCCAGCGGTGCTGCTGGGCTCAGCCGAGCTCACGGCGGACATCCCGAGCGGATCGGTGGCCACCTTCGAGCTCCCCGCGCCGAAGCACTCGTCGGTCGTCGTCGTTCGGCTCATGGGTGGAGGGGCGGCCCGCGCCGTCCCCGCGGTGGCGAACGTCTCGATCGACCAGGATGGCCGCCCGATCGTCGCCGGCATCACCGTCGCCGATCCCCAGACCGCAGCGCTGGCCGGCGGCACGGAGGAGGCGGCCGCCTCGCTGGACGTTGTCACTGGCGATTCGGGCACGCTCGCGGCGCGGATGTCCCCAGCGCTCGTGGGGAGCCTTGGCCCCGACCGCGTCGTCGCGGCTGACCCCGCGGCAGCCTCCCCGCCGGCACCCTCCGGCGATCCGACTGCATCGTCGCCACCGCCCCCGTTCATCGGGTCGCGCGTCATCGTCCGGACCCTCGCCGTGTCCGGGCCGGGCGACCCGACGCGCATGGCACTCGAGGTCCCGACCGGCCCGAGCGCCGGCCTCGTGCTGTCGTTCGGTGGCGTCGCCCCCGGGCTCCGGCTCGTGTTCGCCCGTCTCGACTCGCGCGGCAAGCTCACGGCCGACCCGGCGCTGCTGTGGGTCGGCTGGCTCAAGGTCCTCCCCGTTCCGGCACCGGACCCGGACCGCCAGGTCGCCGCGCCGTAGCGTCCCGTCGCCGGTCCGGCGATCGGCGCCGACCCGCGTTTGACACCTGCGCGGACCCGCGCCTAGACTCGCCGCCACATCCGAATATCGGGCTGTGATCGGGACGAGTACCCGTCGTGGCGTCGGCACAGAGACCCGGCGGCTGGTGGAAGCCGGGGCGGCGACGACGGCGAATGGACCCGTGAGCCTCCGGACCCAACGCGCATCGCACGTGGCGAGCGCCAGTAGGCTCCGGCGCAGAGCGCCAGCGATACAGGGCAGCGCCGATCGGAAGGCGGGCGCATCCCGCCCGGCCCGTCGGTCACCAATGAGAGCGGCGTCACGCGACGCCGAATGCGGGTGGCACCGCGGAAGGCCCGGCCTTTCGTCCCGAGGGACGGAAGGCCGTATTCGTGTCCGAGAGGGGAAGCCCCCCGGACGCGCCTGGAGGGATCCGCGATGTCGGTGACGAACCCGCTCAGCCTCGCCGAGGTGCACCGCCTCGCGTCGGGCGCGGACACCGTCCTGCTGCGCGCGGGACGCGACGCGGACCTCGAGACGCCGATCGGCGCGTTCCTCCGGATGGACGACGGCGGCCCCGCCTACCTCCTCGAATCGGTCGAGGGCGGCGAGCGCCTCGGGCGGTACAGCTTCTTCGGGGTGGGCCCACGGCGCATCCTCACCGTGGCCGACGGCGCTTCGCGGATCCAGGCGAGGCCGGTGGAGGAGGCGCGCTGGGACGCCTCTCTTCCGGTCGAGACGCTGGGGGAGGGCGACCCGCTCGAGGCGCTGCGCGCGTTCGTGCCGCGACGGCGCGTGGAGCCGGTGGTGGGGATGCCACGGTTCATCGGCGGGGCGGTGGGCTCGCTCGCGTACGACGCGGTCTCCGTCTTCGAGCCCACGGTCCCCCTCCCCGACGCGGACCCGGTGGGCGTCCCGCTCGCGACGTTCCTCGAGACCGATCTCGTCCTCGTGTTCGACCATCTCACCCACACCATTTCCGCGATCGCCTCGCTCCACACGGAGGCCCCACGGCTCGAGGAGCGGTACCGGATCGCGGAGCGGGCGATCTGGGAGGCGCTCGAGCGGACCGGGCGGCCGAGCGCGGCGGAGCTCGCCTTCCGGCTCCCGGCCGGGGGTGACGAGGAGACGCCCGTCGAGGCGACGACGCCGGGCCCGGATCCGGACGTCACGGACGACGCGGCGGCCGCGGACCCGGACCCGGGCATCCGCACGAGCCTGGGTCGCGATGCGTACGAGCGCGCCGTGGTCGCGGCGAAGGACGCCATCGCGGCCGGCGAGGCGATCCAGGTCGTGCTCGCGCGCCGCCAGACGATCGACCTCCCGGCGGGTGCGGACGGCAGGCCGATCGACGGCCTCGCGCTCTACCGCGCGCTCCGGCGCGTGAACCCGAGCCCGTACCTCTTCTTCGTCCGGACCCCCGGGCACGACGTCGTGGGTGCGAGCCCCGAGCTTCTTCTCCAGGTGGAACGGCGCCGCATGGCGACCCACCCCATCGCCGGCACCCGCCCGCGCGGCGTCACCGAGGACGAGGATCGGCGGCTCGCGGAGGAGTTGCAGGCAGACCCCAAGGAGCGCGCCGAGCACGTCATGCTCGTCGACCTCGGGCGCAACGATCTGGGCCGCGTCGCCGAGCCAGGGACCGTCGCCGTCACGCGGTACATGGAGGTCGAGCGCTACAGCCACGTCCTCCACCTCGTGAGCCATGTCGAGGCGAAGCTCGCGAAGGGTCGCGACGCCCTCGACGCGCTCCGGAGCGTCTTCCCGGCGGGCACCCTCTCGGGAGCGCCCAAGGTCCGCGCGATGCAGCTCATCGCGCGCGCCGAGGGAGAGCGCCGCGGACTCTACGGCGGCGCGGTCGGCTACCTCGGGTATGACGGCGATCTCGACACGGCGATCACGATCCGTAGCGCGGTACTCAAGGACGGCGTCGCTCACATCCACGCGGGCGCCGGGATCGTGAAGGGGAGCGATCCCGCCTCCGAATACCGCGAGACCGAGCACAAGGCGGCGGCGATGCGCCGGGCGATCGATCTTGCCGCCGGGATCCCGCTGGAGGCGGACCGCACGGGCGAGGGTCGGGGGGCCGACGTCGGCGCCGTCGCGCCGGCGGGCGGTGGCGTCGTCGCGGCGGCGGGGACGGACCGGGGCAGGCCGTGATCCTCGTCATCGACAACTACGACTCGTTCACCTTCAACCTCGTCCAGGCCCTCCAGGCCGCGGGGGCGGAGGTCCTCGTCGTGCGCAATGACGCGATCGACCGAGCGGGGATCGACGCGCTCGCCGACGACCCGGCTGCCGACCTCCGGGGGATCGTCGTCTCGCCCGGGCCCGGCGACCCCGACGGCGCCGGCGTGAGCGTCGACGCGATCCGGCTGGCAGCGGAGCGACGGATCCCGCTCCTCGGGGTCTGCCTCGGGATGCAGGCGATGGGTGCGGCATTCGGCGCGCGGATCGTCCGAGCCCCCACGCTCGTCCACGGCGAGGCGTCGGCGGTCACGCACGACGGCCGCGGCCTCCTTGCCGGCCTGCCGCAGGGGTTCCAGGCCGCCCGCTACCACTCGCTCGTCGTGGACGCGTCGACGCTCCCCGACGAGGTCGAGACGACGTCGACGGCGGAGGACGGCGCGGTGCTGATGGGGATCCGGCACCGGTCGCTCCCGATCGAGGGCGTCCAGTTCCATCCGGAATCCGTGCTCACGCCGCAGGGCCCGCACCTGCTCGCGAACTTCCTGCGGCTCGCCGGCGAAGGGGACGCGGGCATCCTCGACGCGGCGACCGGATCGTTCGCGACCCGCGGGCTCGGCGGCAGCGAGAGCGACGGCGGGACCGAGAGCGCGAGCGACGACGAGGGCGTCGGCGTGGGCGAGGGCGAGGGCGAGGGCGAGGCCCAGGCGCCCCCACCCCCCGTGCCCACGCCCGGCACAGAGGCCGTCCACCATGCGCTCCTCACCGTCGTGGAGGGCGGTTCGCTCACGTACGGCGAGTCGCTCGCGGCGATGGGCGCGGTCATGGACGGCGAGGCGACGCCGGCCCAGCTCGCCGCGCTCCTCGTGGCCCTCCGCATGCGCGGCGAGACCACCGACGAGCTGGCGGGGTTCGCCGCGGCGATGCGCGCACGCGTCATCCGTGTCGACGCCCCTCCCGGCACGATCGACACCGTCGGGACGGGAGGCGATCGCAGCGGGACGTTCAACATCTCGACCGCGTCCGCGCTCGTCGTGGCTGCGGCCGGGGTCCCCGTGGCGAAGCACGGCAATCGGGCCATCACCTCCCGCTCGGGGTCCGCGGACGTCCTCGCTGCCCTCGGTGTCCGGATCGACCACGACGCGGCGTCGGCCGCGGCGGGCCTCCGCGAGCTCGGTTTCGCGTTCCTCTTCGCGCCGGGGTTCCATCCGGCCATGCGACACGCGGGCCCGACCCGTCGCGAGATCGGCGTCCGGACCGCGTTCAACCTTCTCGGTCCGCTCACGAACCCGGCGGGCGTCCGCCGGCTCGTCGTGGGATCGGCCGACCCCGCGGCGGCCCCCCGGCTCGCGGCCGTCCTCGCCCGGCTCGGCGACGAGCGCGCCTTCGTCGTGCACGGCGCCGGCGTCGACGAGCTGCCACTCGATGGGACCGGCGTGCTCTACGACGTCACGCCCGCGGGCATCACGCGTCGCGAGGTCGTCGCCGCATCGTTCGGCCTCTCGCCGGCGCCCACCTCCGCGCTCGCGGGAGGCACGCCCGAGGAGAATGCCGCCCTCGTCGAGCGCGTCCTCGCCGGTGAGCCCGGCCCGCGGCTCGACGTCGTCCTCCTCAACGCCGGCGCGACGTTCGCCGTGGCCGGCCGGACCGCCTCGATCGCCGAGGGCATCGACCTCGCCCGGACGACCGTCCGGAGCGGGGCCGCGACCGCGCTGCTCGAGCGCCTCAGGACTGCGAAGCGCCTGCACGACGCCGAGCCGGCACCGATCGCCCGAACCACTTCCACCGATGTCGAAGGAGCCATCCGATGACCCTCGCGAGCGCTCCCGGCCGAGCACGCGTCGCCGGCTCATCCGGCCGAGATCGTCCCGGCGGCGTCGTCGCCGACATCGCGGCGCGGCGCGCGGCCGACATCGCCGTCGAGCTGGAGGGGACGACCCTCGCGGAGCTGGCGCGCCGCGCCGAGGTGGCCCTCCCGCCGCGGCCCGTGGCGGAGGCGCTCGCTGCGTCGGGCTGCCACCTCATCGCGGAGGTCAAGCGCAGCTCGCCGTCCGCTGGGAGGATCGCCCGCGCCGACGACGATCCGGTGAGGCGGGCGCGGGCGTACGCGTCGGGCGGCGCGAGCATGATCAGCGTCCTCTGCGAGCCGCACTGGTTCTCGGGCTCGGTCGAGGACCTCCGGGCCGTCCGGTCCGCCGTGTCCGTCCCGGTCCTCGCCAAGGAGTTCGTCGTCGACGAGCGCCAGCTCGCCGTGCTTCGTGCCGCCGGCGCCGACGCCGTCCTCCTCCTCGCGGTGCTCCACCCGGCGCGGCGGCTCGCCGCGTTCGTCGCGGCCGCCCGCGACCTCGGACTGGAGCCGCTCGTGGAGGTCCATGAGGCCCGGGAGCTTGATCGCGCACTCGCGTCGGGCGCGCGCCTCATCGGCGTCAACACGCGCGACCTGCGGACCCTTGGCGTCGACCCCGATCGGGCGATCCGCCTGCGGCCATCGATCCCCGACGATCGCATCGCCATCGCCGAGTCGG
>Ga0315297_10000994_pt1 | contig 17206 bp, 10 predicted proteins | sample YL17G15_0_MG_FD_203628 | JGI IMG/M metagenome (GOLD analysis project Ga0315297, IMG submission 203628) | Sediment microbial communities from Yellowstone Lake, YNP, Wyoming, USA - YL17G15_0 | ecosystem: Environmental > Aquatic > Freshwater > Lake > Sediment | place: USA: Wyoming | collected... | reverse complement strand
CATTGGCATCGATGGTACTTGCTGTATTCGCTGTAGTACCTGATGCGGTAACCTCCCAGGTATAGCACGGAGCACTACATACCCCACTCTCGGTGGGAACAAACTGTATAGTCCCACCAGGAAGAACATTTTCACTCTTTGGCGCTATGGCTACCCGGCAGGGTATTACCGTTACGGTCGCACTTGCCGAGATACCATCATTACAGGTATCTGTCACCTCCACCACAGCTGTACCTACCGCTTTTGCCGTATACACTCCGTTTGCACCTATAGTACCTGCTCCGCTGACAACTTCCCAGGTAAAACAGGTCGTACTGCACTCACCGCTCACCACAGCACTGAATTGGACAGTCTCATTAGGAACGAGAGTTGTAGACTCTGGTTGGATAGTTATCTTACAGGGTGTCACTTTTACAGTAGCTGTGGCTGATATATTACTGTTACATGGATCTATTACTCTTATTTTATCAGTTCCCACGGTATCTCCCGCGGTGTATAACCCCGTGCTGTTAATAACACTTCCCGTGCTTCCCGCTTCCATAATCTCCCATGAATAGCAGGGAGTCTTACAGAAATCACCGCTTTCAGTTGGAGTAAACTGCACTGTCTCACCAAAGTAAACGCTCTTAGTAGTAGGGCCCACGTTCAACTCGCACGAAGAAGGTCCATGGATGGTGGCCTGCGCATGGGTGTCAATGGTGAAATCCGTCTTTGTTAAGCCATTAAGGTACCCCATAATTTCTATGTCTAGACCCACCACTTTACCAGTCTGAATCAGCGTAACAGTTTCAGCAAGGCACTTTAGCTTAATAGAATGTAATTTCACCTTTCCATTCACTACCACACCATTAGAGGTCACGTTTTGACTTCCTACTTTATAGAGATACTGGCCATTCCAAAGAAGGTGCGCATATGAGGTAGATGGGGACCAGGGACCGCCATGATTGGTATTATAGGGCCAGGCATCTATAACTGAGAGTACAGCATTATTCCAACTAAATTTATACAATACACTGGTAACCGTCCAGACGTCATTGTAATCAGCAAGCCAGACGTCTACCGTTACCACGTCATTAGGCAACATGGTCCAGGAGTTTTCCCAGGTATTTGGATTGCCATCAAAATCGAATTGCAGAGAAATGGGAAATGCAGGGGCAGCAAGAAGAATAAAAAGTACAGTAATTCCTAAAATAGTTGATAGCTTTTTCATCTTTCCTCCTCCTTAATTTTTTATATTTATTAATCTTATCTTGCTATCTATTATATATATTATTTAATATCGTTTATGTCAAGATATTTTTTCTATGTTTAACAAGCTTACATACCTCATTTAAACAAGCAAAAATAGTGCCATGGTCAATGATTTTTAACAATTATTAAATTTCAAATAGTTATATTATCTATACTTTAACTAATATCGTTTAAAATAATCAAAAAAGTATATAAATGATCTTTAAAGTACAAAAAACCTCCCATAACTCAACTAATTTATTAATTAAATAAATCAAAATTTTAATACTTTTTTGTTTTTTTTGGTTATTCTGTTTTAATAAGTTGCTCTTAAAAAACTAAAAATATAATTTGAATAAATTGCTAAAATAATATATATTAGCTATGAAAGTCTTATTTGAAAGTCTTATTTAAACTTAATTTAAAACTTAAAATTATTGGTAAATCTTATGATCAGAAAAACCTTTTGCCCATATAATCGATCATAGTATAAAAAATCTAAAAACGGGAGGTCTAAAATGATATCCTTGAAAAAACATCTCTCTTTAACCATTACCTGCTCCTTCCTCACCCTACTATGTTTTACCCACTATTTATGGTCACAAGAAACACCAAAAAAAATTGCATCAGAAGAGCAAAAAGGTAAAATCACTCCAAAAGAAAATAGCGAACAAAACCAGCCCCACCTTACCATCACTGACATCCAGTATAATGCTGGAGACGTGTACGAAGGCAATGAAATAGCCCACTCTTTTGCCGTTAAAAACACCGGGACAGCAGAGCTCCTCATAAAAGATGTAAAAGCAGGGTGAGGATGTACAATAGCCAAATACGATAAGGCTATCGCTCCTGGTCAGGAGGGAAATGTAACATTGAAAATCAATACTAAGAATAGGAAAGGCAAATTAGAACAGACTGCAACTATTTTCTCAAATGATCCTCAACAACCGAAAACTCAAATCTCTATCGTAGGTTCTATAAAACCATACATCATGATTGAACCACATTTTCGAGTAACCCTTAAAGGATTTGCGGGCGAAGATATCAGCCAGAAGGTCACCATCACCTCTGCAGAACAAGAACCTTTAAAGATAACTGAGATAACCTCAACTATTGATGATAACATAACCTATGAACTTAAAACGATTGAGAAGGGAAAATCCTATGGTCTCTCCATTAGAACCCGTGCAGGGCTGAAAGAACCTTTTGGGGGGAAGATACTAGTAAAAACTACCAGCAAGAAAAAGCCAGAGTTAGAGATTTTTGTCACGGGCAGGCTGCTCAAGGAAATACAGGTAGCCCCCCAATATATCTACTTTGGCATTATTGATACCAGTAAGGCGGTGACAGACCCCCAAAGTCTCACCAGAACTGCAGAAGTAAGCAGAGTGAAGGGAGATGATCTCACCATAGAAAAAACTGAGCCAAGCAGCGAGTGGATTATGACACAGATAGAACCTCAGGACAAAAAGCATACAATAGTTATCACACTCGATAAGGATAAGCTTCCTAAGGGAGAATTCAAAGAGCGCATCAAAATTTTTACACAGTATGATAACACCCCGGAAGTAGTTCTCATCATCATCGAGGGCAAGGTTATCTGACACTCATAGGCACACGCAACAGGGAGAAATACATGATGGATAAAATAGCCGCAGTACTTTTGATACCAGTCGTACTAGTATGTCTCGCGGGGTGCGCTACTTCCCAAAAGAGCGTACCGAATGAGGCAACGGTTGTCGAGAGCGCACCTGCGGTCAATGAGCAGCAGCATGAGCAATCGTACTCCCAGGTGTATCACCAAACCAACGAGTATATATGGATGTGGGTACATAAGACTAAAGGCAAAGATGAATTTCAGGAAGACGCTGCCAGCTGCACGGGAACTCACTCAGTGATAGACACCTATTTAACCGATGCAGACAAGGAATTCATGCCACTGTGGATGTTACCTAGTGCAGCATTTAATAAGTGTATGTTTAGTAAAGGGTGGATAATAGAGCAGAAAAAAAGAGCAGGTGAAGAATAATATAATAATATACTAAACACCTCTCTGACAATTCAAAAGATATGCTAACGAAAAGACTTAAGCGCCTCGGAGAGCTGCGGGGAAACATCATAGCCAAGTTCCCGCACCTTATTGCAGTGGTAGAGGGCTGATGTGTAATCTCCTTTTAAATAGTAGGTTGATGCTAAGTTATTGTGTACCTCTGGCAAATGGGGCTTCAATTCCAAAGCTTTTTTAAAACAATAAATCGCCAAGTCAAGAAAGTTTTTGTTTTCTCTGGTGTTACCCTTCTTTGCAAAACACACACCAAGACCAATGTAGGCTTCTACAAGCCTGGGACGGATTTTTATGGCTTTCCGAAATGCGTTCAAGGCATCATCCGCCTTACCCTGTGCAACATACGCACCCCCAAGATTGACAAGCGCCGCTACATGTCTAGGCTTTAAATCTAATGCCTTTTTATACATCGCAATGGCTTTATCCACTTCCCCCCTCTTATAATAGTTAAGCCCCAGATTATTATACGGTTCCGCATAAACAGGCTTAATCGCAATAGCCTTTTTATATTCAAGAGCAGCTTTATCAAACCATCCCCGCGCATCATATTCTGAACCAAGGTTATTATGCGCCCGTGCACATTGGGGCACTGTGTTAACCGTTTTTCCCCACAAGGTAAATCCGTCTTTCCAATCCCTATTTCTATCTGCTATTCTCACGGTGAAAAGGATTGCCACCCCTACTAATACGGCATACATCAATCTGATACATCGCCCCTCCATAAGAAACTCATTAATAAGAACCGCCACTGCTAGGCAAAATCCAAAGGAAGGCAGGTAGAGATAGTGCTCCGCTAACAACTCATGATGGGGAATTATCTGAGACACCGGCAGCATGGTCACAAAAAACCAGATCAGTCCAAAGCTGAGCATTTTATAGTTACCTATTAATCGTAACACCGCATACCCCATAATCCCCAACACTACGAACGATAAAAAGGCTGCAGGCTCGAAAAGTGAAGGAGAAAGGGGAAAGGCATTGTAAGAATAATCAGCATTAAGCACAATGGGATAGATCAACAATTTCATATAGTACACCAACACTTTCCCTGCGGTACAAAGGGTAGTAAGCATACTCCCACCATAGTATTCGCTTTGATGGGAAGGAGATTTAATGAACACCTTGTAGTAGCTAAAAGAGAGCGCACCTGAAAATATCAGAGTATAAAAATACCTGTAATGTATAAGCACCCTTGTTAGTGTCGTACCCGCCTGTGTGCAGTAAGTAAGATTTATCCGTGCCTTTCCACGTGGAAAATTACTAACTACATCATAGCACAAAAGGACTGCCGGAAGCGTCACTGCCATTTCTTTACTGCCAAGGCCTAATATATAGGCGACAAAAGTAACCACTAACCATTTAATTTTACTCGTCTCCCTGAATCGGAGAAAAAAATAGAAGCCAGCCAGATAAAATAAGGCACAGAGGATATCCCTTCTTCCTGCAAGATAGGTCACACTATCAGTATGTACCGGATGAAGTATAAATAAGGTCGCTGCAAGGAAGGATGCCCGGTAGTCTGCCACCAATTTAAATACTATCAGAAATACCAGAATGGAGGTGATAAGGTGGTAGGCACAATTAGAGACATGATATCCTACAGGATTGAGCCCATTGTCTTCCCCTGTATAATTTCCCCATGAGCTCCACAATATCTGGTTAAGGGTGTAGTCTAAGGCATAGGATACCATTCTCACCGGTCGGTAAGAAGCATTTTTTCCTATGCCCACCAGGCGTGGAAGATTATTGAAGCCTTTTACCGTAGGGTTCTCACTTATTAAATGAAAATCATCAAAGACAAACTGGTTGGTAAAACTATTACTGTAACTGAGGAGGGAAAGCACCAGCGCAGCGGTGAAGAGCAGGCACCATCTTCTTTTAATCCTTTTCTTTCTCTCATCTACGCCCGCGCCTGGTACGAAAAGTTCACCTTGTTTTCTCTTCTTACCTTTTTTTTCTTTCCTGCCTTCAGATGTATTCCGACTCATCATTCTCTTTAGATAACCATTGTTACTATAGGTGGAGCATTGATATACTATTATCATACACGCTCGTATTCCAGCAAGTGAGAAACGACTTTATTAAAATGGCCGAATGCGGTATAAGAACAGCAGCAGGTGAATACCAGGCACCATAGGTAGGATACCTCACCAGAGAACAACTTCTTATCATGAGTAGTAAAAATACCTTATCCTCCATTACCCAGTCCAAGAAACCGCACGCCAGCAGTTCCCCCTGGCCCTGGAGGATTGCGATAACCTGCGTATTTCTTGTTGCGCTCTCGCTTCGCGTGGTCTACCTTAGTCAGATAATTTCAACGCCTCTCTTTCACGGGCTGGTACCCGATTCAGAACAATACCAGCAACTAGCTCTCCGCATCCTCAAAGGAGATTTTACCCATAGAGAATTCATCTATCTCAACCCTCTTTACCCGTTCTTCCTCGCGCTTGGCTATCTTATACTCGGGCAGAATCCCATCCTGGTTGCAGGTGTTCAAGCGCTTCTTGATTCGCTGAGCTGCGTGCTTCTCTTCTCCATCACCTCAACGCTTTTCGGTAGATGGGCAGGTAGTATCGCAGCCTTCATCTATGCCTGTTATGCAATAGCTATCTTTTACACAGGCATGCTCCTCGCACCTGCCGTAGTTATCTTTGTCATGCTTCTCTTCATCTATCTGCTCATCACCGCCGAGAGGAAGGGAAGGCTTACACTTTTCTTCACTTCCGGAGTCCTCTTTGGCGTGGTGATTTCAGCAGTGCCTAACTTCATTTTATCACTCATATTCATATCACTGTGGTTTTTTATTACTATGAAACACGCACGAGGAATGCAGAAAACCATTCGAGGCTTTCTATGCCTTCTAATGGGATTTTTCACAGTGATGTCTCTTCTTTTACTAAGGAACTATCTCATCGCTCAGACCTTCTCACCCTTTTCCGTTCATGGCGGTATCAACTTTTATATAGGCAACAATACTAATGCAACCGGAAGCTTTATGTCCCCTCAGGGGATATCGAGCTCACCCGTAGAACAGGTAAAAACCTCTATCCGTTACGCCGAGCAAGAAACAGGCAGGAAATTAACCGCATCTCAGGTATCACGCTATTGGTTTTACCAAGGGCTAGCATTTATTAAGAGCACTCCGGGTAACGCCTTACTCCTCTACCTGAAAAAGTGCGCACTCTTCTGGAGAAAGGAGGAACCTCCCTTAAACCTTAACTATTCACTGAGTAAGGAATTTGCCCCGATCCTTAAACTTCCTCTCTTCTCGTTTGGCGCTATCGCACCTTTTGCACTCTTAGGTATTATCCTATCGCTGAGGAAGAAAAACTCTGTAGTGCTCCTCAACCTTTTTACTCTCTCTTCTATGATATCAGTGATCCTCTTCTTTATATCGGACCGCTATCGTCTGCCCGTGGTACCTTTTCTTATTATCTATTGCGCTTACGGCTTCTGTTGGTATATAGAAAAGTTACGTATAAGAAAAGTAAAGGAAGTCACCACCGGAAGTGTAGTGCTCATCCTTTTTCTTTTCCTGATAAATTTTCCCTTTGATTATTTTAAGATTACACCTTCCTCCCCCTACTATAGCAATCTCGGAGCCGCCTATACTAATATGGGGAAGCCGGATGAAGCAATTCAGGCACTTACCAGAGCACTCTTCCTTGATCCTCATTATGCAGAAGCACATTATAATCTGGGTAACGTATATTATAAAAAAGGATTATGTGACAAAGCGATTGAAGAGTACACAAAGGCTTTGCATAGTAACCCTCACTTTGCAGAGGCTCACAACAATCTTGGGAGAACATACGGCACTAAGGGCATGTTGGATGAAGCCATCTCTGAGTTTAGAAATGCACTCACTGATAATCCTCGCTACGCAGAAGCGTATTTCAACCTTGGAACCGCCTATGGCAAAAAGGGGGTGATGGATGAGGCTATCGCATCTCTTAAAAAAGCTATTGATATAGATCCCGATTATGCAGAGGCACACTATAACCTAGGGTTGTCTTATAATATAAAAGGGATGAAGGAAGAGGCTCTTGCCGAGCTCAAAAAAGCTGTTACTATCAAACCAGATCTCACAAAATTCTTACCCTAAGATAATTATTTTTTATAAAAAATGGATAAGTTTGATTGACAAAATTATGAAAAGAAATTCAAATACCACAACAATATTAAATAGAATAAAAATAGAAGTTGATATTCAACAAGTTATATATTATAATACAGTAAGATATCCAAAAGGCATATAAACTTGAATTATTTAAAGGGATATTAAATAAATGAATCAGAAAAAAATATTTAAATTATTCTTTACTACTTTAATTTTTTTTATCATTTTAAATGTATATAAATTAAATATATATTTTTATTATTTTACTTTTAAAGGAGTTATTGACGTAAGTGCGGCAGATTTTACCGGTGACAGCGACGGTGATGGAATCCTTGACGACGGTGATAACAGCAGCATCCTCTTTGATAACCCCTGCACCGGTGGTGCAACCAGTAATTGTGATGACAACTGCACTTCCCTATATAATCCCGAGCAAACAGATCTCAATAGCAATGGAATAGGGGATGCGTGTGAGTGCGAAGCAGATTTTGAAGGAGACGGAGATGTAGATGCATTGGATATTGAAGTGTTTTTAACAGACTTTGGGAGAAGCACTTGGTACAGACCTTGCGTACCAGAAAACCCCTGCAATGGTGATTTTGATGATGATGGTGATGTTGATGCCTCTGATCTCTCGCTCCTTATTGAAGATTACGGGAGGAGTAAATGGAACGCCCCCTGTCCACCCTGCTTTTTTGGCCCGGTTGAAATCAATCTCCCACCACCCGCTCCTCCACCAGACCCGAGGTTTATCGATCACGGTAATGGTACAGTTACCGATACCCTCACCAGCCTCATGTGGACCAAAGACGCACAGCTGATTCCATGGAAATACCAATGGGATACCGCAGTAGCTCTCTGCGCTGATTTGGTCTATCCAGCATCAAACGGCTATGATGATTGGAGGCTGCCTTCTGTAGAAGAATTCTTCACCCTTCTAGACTACAGTAACAACTCTCCCCCGCTCCCCTCCCCCCACCCATTTCAAAACGTCCTGCCGTTTCTCTACTGGACGAGCAGCAGCTATCAACCCATATACAACCATATGGTGTATGTTTCCATGACCACTGGCCATTTCTACTATCACTGTAGAACAGCCTGGGGTTATGTGTGGCCTGTGCGAGGTCCACAGTAGCATCTTGTGGTACTTCTTTCTCTTGACTTATGAACTATATACTACTATATCCTTATAATACTCTTTTCCAATGAAATCATAGACGATGATAGTATGTGAGAAGTATGTTTTTCAGGATATCCCTCTATCTTCTAGCGCTCAATTTTTTCGCTGAGAACTTCGGATACCTCACCCACCAGCTCTACCAGTTCCTGGGAATTGCCTGTGTGAGCTTCTATGGATTCAGCGCAGTTCCTCTTGGCAGAAAAACCAAGAAAAGAGGTCTTTTCTTGGCAGGCTGCATGCTCTGCCTCATCTCACTTCTCTTCTTTAGTGGTTCCATTCCCTTCCGGCTTGCGGGGACTGCAGTATTTCTCCTCGCCATGAAACTATTTCTAAAAAGCAAGAACGATGAAGAGAAAGAAATACCTTTACTACTTTGCACTACAACGCTCTATTTTTACTCCATGCTTCTTCACCTCTACTCCCCTCCTTTCTGGTATGGCATGAATAAGATGGCCCTTGCCTTTTCAACTTTTGAAAGTACGATCTCTGGTGTACCCATACTATTCTCATCAACCTTCCTTGGAGTGCCTATTACTTCTTTAGTATTTATTTTTACCCTCACTCTGTTCTTTTCTTCCGGCAGAAAGAAACCTTTCTTGTTGATCCTCTCTTTGATCGCAATGGTTATAGTAAATGGTTGCTATCTGATGGTGATTCATGCGCTTCCCCTCTGGGCAAAAAGCGTTATAAAACTTTTTACTGATCAGAATAATTTTATTCGCTTCTTTTTAGGATTCCTTTTTGAGAAAGATTACCCGCTCGCCCGTTACAACTATCAGATGAACGGACCTGTGGTCCTCTTCGTGCTCTACCTGATCCCCCTTGCCCTGATTCTCTGGAAAAGAAATCTAGGAACGATCGGAGCTTTGATCACCCAAGGTACCGTAAAATATTCATTAGCATTGTTACTTACCACAACGCTCGCTACCTTTATCATAGTGCTTAATCTGCCTGGAAAACTTTCAGAAAAAAGAGAGGTGGTATTTTACAACAAGGGGTATCTTAACTGGGAAATTCCGAGTTTCAAAATGTTTGGCTCAAAGAGTGCAGGTATGTTCGGTAACCTCCCTCCATTTCTGGAGGCGATGGGGTTTACCACTAAAAAGGTTGATATGCTTTCCAAGGAAGTTTTGAACGATTCCAAAATCCTGGTCATGATAAATATCGATAACGAACTTCCCACGGGTGAGCGGGAGGTGATCTGGCATTTCGTTGAAGAGGGGGGTTCTCTCCTCCTCTTAGGTGATCACACCTTCTACAAGCACGGGGTAAAACGGATTATCTTAAATGACATCCTAGAACCTTACCACATCCGATTCAACTTTGATTCTGCTGACTGGTTTGTGGGAGGGTGGCTCCACTCCTATCAGTATCTGAGTCACCCTATCACGGTGGGGATGCGCGATGAGATGAACGACGTAGGGATTGTTATCGGTGCATCGCTCACGGTCACCCCCCCTGCCTTCCCCCTGGTCATCGGAAAATATGGATACTCCGATCCGGGAAATGAGCAGGCAGGTGGTGAAAGAGGCTATTTAGGAAACCTTGACTATAACCCTGGTGAGCAGATGGGAGAGGTGGTGCTCTGCGGTGCTGAGCACTACGGAAAGGGGAAGGTGCTGGTCTTTGGGGATACCTCCAGCTTTGCAAATGCGATCCTGGTCAATAGCTATGATTTTGTCAACCGTGTCCTCACCTGGCTCGCCAAGGATGAATCACCAAAACGTTACAGACTAACCCTTCTCATTTCGCTCACACTCTTTTTAGCCGCAATCTTTTTCTATACTAGAAGCACCCGAACAACCCTCCTTCTTGTCCTTTCCCTCATGGTAGCTCTTATCACAATAAAAGTGGCGGAGCATCTAAAGCAGTACCATAATCAAAGGGAACTCAACGGCACGATTGCCTACCTAGATATGTCTCATGGGGAAAGATTTTCTCCTGAGTCATGGAATGAGAATGCAACGTTGGGGCTCGCTCTCAACCTCATGCGCAATGGATACCTCCCTTTTTCACTCGGGTCATTTGATGAGAGAAAGCTCGACCAGGCAAAGCTCCTGATACTGATTGCCCCCTCTTCTCCCTTCGAAAAGCACGAGATCAATGAGATACGGGACTTTGTGGAGAGGGGTGGCATAGTGATGATCACGGTAGGCTGGGAAGAGAGAGAGGCATCAGTCAGTCTCTTAGCATCCTTCGGATTCTCCCTTGACTATCTGCCCTTAGCTCAGTTTATAAGTATTATCCCCTATGCTAATCAAAAGGTGAAATTCTTTGAAGCCTGGCCAGTGCTCAGTACAGATGAAAAGGGGGAAGTGATTGCGGCCTATCAACAATTTCCGGTGGTGATGAAAAAGAGCTACGGAAAAGGTCAGGTGGTACTTATTGGAGACTCCTCCTTCTTCTGGAATGTGAACCTGGAGATGGAGGAGAGCTACACCTCCGAGAATATCCAGTTTTTGCAATGGCTGCTTGAAAGTTTAAAGAATCGCTCCACCACTTAAGGAGCAGCCTTTCAGGCTTTGAGGAGCAGTTTCTCTGACCTTGAGAGAAATAAAAATTAGGGAATTTAAGCATCGAGGAACAGTCTATTAAACTCGAAATCCGAAGCACCCTGAGTCAAACAAACTCTTTTAACTCAGGGGATTTCGATATTCGAATTTCGGATTTTTTACTTTAGACGCTCCTCAAACACAGTGCTCTTTTAGAACAATGAGGTAAGTTATGAGTTTTCTTCTTTGGACGGGCCTCTTTTGTCTCTCGTGTACATGGCTCTTTACGCTTAAGCTCTATACCTGGGAGAGGGATGCCTGGTGGATTACACTCCTGATACTAGGGGTACTTTGCAATGGAGCAGCATTTAAAGGGAAGAGCCGCTTTAGCGACCTAGACCCAAAATATTACCTCCTATTCTTATTCCTCATACTCGCCCTGTGTATACTACCATTCCCCTATCATCTAGGGATTATCGTGACCTGTACAGGGCTGTTCATACTTTTTCTTTGCCCCTGGGCACCATTTCTTTCTGCGTTTGCCTCAGGGTGTATCTTAAGCGGTGTAATTCTCATTATCCAAAGCCCACTGGGATACCTCTATACCACACTTATCTCTTACTCCCACTACTTTTTCTGGCTCGATGGCATTCTGTATAAAATCTTTGCATTTTTAAATTTAAAGGTTTCCTACAGTCAACATACCCTCTATCTACAGACTATTAATGATCTCTATGCCTTCCCCACTACCTGGGAGAAGCTTGCAGCCTTTCCTCTTCTCTGTATCGTGGTCGGGAGTATTCCACTCATGTACCTCTTTACTAAAAAAGGTACCAGAGTACGCAGTGCGCTCACCCTCTTCCTGATGGGTAGTATCTATCTTACTGCACGATACATCTTCATGATCCTTCTCTTCCTCTATCTCATGACCTTTGTAAAATACAAGGAAGAGGTGTGCTGGATCACTATCTTCTGGGATGTGAGGGTTACCTTATTATCACTCCTTCCCCTTATATATCTTCTTTACCGCCTGGTACCTTTAAAAGCTGAGGAGGGTGATACCATCTTTACCTATGAAAAGGTAACCTTTTCTCCGTCACAACGAAAGGCGCTGCTGTATCTCTCCTTAGCCTTCTTCTCCTTAGGATGGTTCTATGGATTCCAAGACCTTGGAAAAGTAAAACAGGGCAAAGTGCTTTTAGATGAAACGCACAGTGAGTGGGAAAAGAGCACTAAGAAGATGGACACTGAGTGGTATGGGAACGAGTCCGGATATAATTTTTACTGGATGGCTGAATTCATCAACCACTATTTCCCCTTAACCCGCAATTTTGATAAAATCACCCCTGCCCTCCTATCTCAGTACGATATACTCATTTTAAAAAATGCCACCTCTGCTTACTCACTCGCAGAGATAGATGCCATTGAGGATTTCGTTAAAAGAGGAGGAGGACTCTATTTGATGAGCGAGCATACTAATGTGTTTGGTAACAGCACCTATCTTAACCCTATTGCAGAGAAGTTCGGATTCTCCTTTCGCTATGATGTGCTCTTTGATATTGAGAAGAAATTTGAACAACTCTACTATCCCCCGCGGGTGCTGCCTCACCCTGTTGTTCAGTATCTGCCTTACTTCTGCTTCAAAGTCTCCTGCTCCATCCAGCCCCTCTCTTCCCGTTGTGAGCCCATCATCCTCTCTCGCGGACTAAAGGCGTTGGATATCTACTACCCCAGCGGGAACTTTTACCCCCAGGTAAAAGACCAGACCGATATGCCCTTCGGCGCTTTCCTCCAGATGGTAGGGGTCAAGGTGCGTAAGGGGAGGGTGATAGGCTTTACTGATAGCACTTCCTACTCTAATTTTGAGGCATTCATCGCGGGGAAACCAGAGTTGCTGCTGGGAGCGCTCGACTGGCTTAACCGGGCAAACAGGTGGGACTGGTTACGCTTTCTCTTCCTCATCCTCGCTACCATCTGTGTGTGCCTAGGGCTACGCACCCTTAAAAAAGAGAAACAGGCAGCGCCCTTTTACCTCTCTTTACTTATCCTGGGAACCTTCTGCCTCTCTATTGCCCTCATGATCGGTCAAAGTTTTGCTCACCTTTCGTATCCATTTCCCACTCCCCGTACTCCTTACACCAAAGTTATCTTTGAGCAGGAACATGGAAACTATGAACTCCCTCTGAAAGGCTTTACCAAGGATCACCAGAAAAGCTACGAAGTCTTCTATCAATGGGTACTGAGGGTCGGCTACTATCCTTTCACGGGAAAGACCTTAATGGAGGACTTACGAGAAGCCCCTTCGATACTTATCATCATCAACCCTCACCAAGAATTTCATCCTGATGAGCTGACCAAGATAAAGGCATATCTTGAGCAAGGGGGAAAGATTCTTCTCATGGACAGCCCCCTCAATGAGCAATCTACTGCCAATGAATTGCTTGTACCACTTGGTATGAATATCAAGAGAGATAAAGAGATAACGCTACCTGTTCCCTACCACCTCTCCTGGATGACCAGACATGGACAAAGTAGTGCCTTCCCCATTGAAGGCGGAAATGGCCTCCTGCAATCAGTGGAAGGACTACCCATTATTTCCACAGCCACCATGGGCAAGGGGATGATTGCCATTATGACTTTCTCTCAACTCTTCACCAATCCCCCCATGGGAGGAAGTTACCGGATAGAACCCAATCAACAACAGCGGCAGATCTATGAGCTACAATTTGATATTTTAAGAGGGCTTATTGAAGGGGATTTGGAGGCTTACTTTCAACAGGACGCAGAACTACCCCCTCAGATTAACTAGCGTAGAATTGATATTCGATCAATGTTGATAACGTCGTAAAAAGTCCTGACAGGTGTCATTGCGAGGAGAGAAGCGACGTTGCAATCTTGGTTTTTCAACTACTTACAAAGGCAGAGATTGCTTCACTTCGTTCGCAATGACAATCTCAAGTAATTATCAACATCGTCGGTCATTGCGAGGAAGCCGAAGGCAGACGAAGCAATCCCCGGGGAAGCTCGGAACAAGCTCCGCAATCTCAAAAATGGATTGAAACAGCCTATTAATCTTTACAAATGAGATTGCCACGCCCTTCGGGCTCGCAATGACTGTCCTGTTGTGTATGCTAAAATACGACATGAGGGACTAGCTTAGAGCTTATGCGTGATTAAAAAGACTCCCTTCTGTCATTGCAAGGAGGCTGAAAGCTGACGAATCTCACTATAATCATGAAATGAGTAGAAAATACTATGTGTATATAATGACCAACAAGCACAATACGGTCCTCTACACAGGTATAACCAACGATCTTAAAAGGAGGGTATACGAACACAAAGAAAAACTTATTTATGGACTCACCGAGAGATACAATATTTCAAAATTAGTCTATTATGAGGTCTTTGAGGATCCATAAAATGCTATTGTTCGAGAGAAACAAATAAAGGCCGGTTCAAGGCGAAAGAAAATTTATCTGATTGACAGCATGAACAGAAAATGGCTAGACTTGTATGAAGAAATATGAACCTCTAGGTCAATGCCGAACCTCTTTCTTACACATGTAAATCAGAGAATTTCTCTCTTAGCATCTGTGACAACCCCTTGTGGTCATTGCGAGCGACCAAAGGGAGCGTGGCAATCTCCATTTTTCAATATTTTTGAGATTGCTTCGGTTGTTTTACTCCCTCGCAATGACATTAAAGCACCTGTATTGTTCAAAATGTACAAGGTCAACAACCATGAAAAAAACACTACTCATCACCATAGCCGTCATTGCCCTGCTGGCGCTCTATAAAAAGCAGCATGTTAAGCCTATTGATGACCCCAAAGATAGCCCTATATTCCAGCAAAGACTCAAGAGTTCTCTAGAGAGATTTCAGGTAGATGAGTTTCAACAGAAGCAGCAAGAGACCCAGGCAGCCCAAAAAATATCCATGCCGCCTTCTCCCTCTCCCCGCTCATCTGCCTACACCAGGGAGTTGATGGTCACCGGTATGTGCGGCACCGTCACCCTCACCTGGGCTGAAGAAAAGGCACTAGAAAAAGAAAGCATCCGCATCAAGAGAAAAACCCAGGGACAGGACTACACCGTAATTACCACAGGTATGATTTATGATCAGGCAGTAGAAAATGGCATGAGATACTGGGCATCCGAAAGTGGGCTGAGTGATAGCACCACCTATGAGTATCTCATCTCATTCAAGGATGCACAAGGGAAAGAAGTAACCAGAGGTCCTGTCTCTCTTACCTTGACCTGCACTGAGAAAGACAGAGAGCTTATCGCCCAGAGAGAAAAGATGATAAAAGACTACTATCAGAAACAGGGAATCCCGTCCTCCTCTTCACCTTCCCTCTCACCAGCGGCAACGAAGGTGCTCTTCATCACTGGCAGATGCAGCGCTGTCACCTTAACCTGGGCAGAGGAAAAAGCCATTGAAAAAGAGACGATTCGCATCAAGAGAAAAGCACAGGGACAGGACTACACTGTAATTACCACAGGTATGATTTATGATCAGGCAGTGGAGAATGGTGTAAGATACTGGGCATCTGATAACGGGTTAGGTGATGACACTACCTACGAGTATCTCATCTCATTAAAGGATGCACAAGGCAAAGAAGTAACCAGAGGTCCCGCCTCCTTCACCTTAACCTGCACCGAAAAGGATAGAGAGTTCCTTGCCCAGCGAGAAAAAATGATAAAAGAATACTATCAGAAGAAAGGGATTGAGATCAAAGATTCGGCTAGGGCAACGCCTCCTACCTACCAGCTTAGTAAAGAGGTGTACAAGGTTGAAGTAGGAAACTCACCACAAAAGGGGAGGCGGGATGCACCGGTCACTTTAATAGTATTTTCTGACTTTGAGTGTGTACACTGCTCCACCTGGGCACAAACCTTAGAATCTCTACAAAACACCTTCCCCAATAAGGTGAAGGTCGTTTTTAAAAACTATCCCATCCCTTACCACCAAAAGGCTCAGCCCGCAGCGATGGCAGCACTCGCTGCTGGAGAACAAGGTAAATTCTGGGAGATGCATGATCTACTCTACAAAAATCCGAATGCGCTCGGATACGAAAATTTTCTGGGGTACGCAAAGACACTAGGATTGGAAGAATTGAAATTTCAGAAGGCACTGGAGAGTGCGAAGTTAAAAAGTCTCATTGAGCAAGATCAAGCACAAGGAAAAACTCTTGGGGTTCAAAACATCCCTACCACATTTATCAATGGGAGGAGTCTGGTAGGTTCTCCTCCCGTATCATACATTAAAAACATAATCGAAGAGCTTATTAAAAGATGAAGCACTATGCCACTATATATAAAAAGAATCATTATTAAAAAAAATAATAATTTCAATATAATAGCATACTATTTTTTATAAAAAAAACACTTGACAAATTTACTGAATGTGATAATAACATTAATATATATAACTTAAGTCCAATAACCAATAATAGAAAATAAATAAAGGAATCAACTTAGAAAGTAATCGAAAGGGTAAACCTCGAGTAATCGAGGGGCGCAAAGCTACGATCCCTTAGCACTATAAGGGAGGTCGGGTTGCCGGAGTTACTTAAAAAATAGAGCAACCCGATTTTTGTTATTGATGAATCGTCTTTATCAGCAGTGGTAGGCGGAGGTAAGAAGTCATTTAATTCTAATGTAAATTTTAAGTACAATAACCCATGACTCACACTATAACGATAAAATCCCTTATAGCTATCATGCAAATAGCATTAGGGGATTTTATATTTTAAAAAACCTTAACCTAAAAGGAGGGAAAACAGATGAGAAGATCAAAATTAATTTTAAGCTTGAGCATTGCGGTATTTTTACTGTTGGCAATTTCTTCTGCAAGAGCCGACTGGGCACCGGAGGATGACTACAAGATGCATTTCCCGCAGATGCCAGACGTAGTGGGATGGGATGTAAATGCAACCAACCCCTTAGTCCTCGCCGATGACTGGCTTTGTACCGAGACCGGTTGGGTAAAAGACATCCACTTCTGGGGTTCATGGATGCATGGTGTTCCTGGAATGATCAATGGTTTCATCCTCAGTATTCATGCAGATATTCCAGCCCAGCCAGGTGGATACAGCATGCCCCTTAACCCACCACTAT
>Ga0315297_10000993_pt1 | contig 17207 bp, 12 predicted proteins | sample YL17G15_0_MG_FD_203628 | JGI IMG/M metagenome (GOLD analysis project Ga0315297, IMG submission 203628) | Sediment microbial communities from Yellowstone Lake, YNP, Wyoming, USA - YL17G15_0 | ecosystem: Environmental > Aquatic > Freshwater > Lake > Sediment | place: USA: Wyoming | collected... | reverse complement strand
CTGTTCCTGGTCTGGCGGCGCGGGCCAAAGACCGCGGGCGTCAAGGCGGCCCTGGTCTTGTTCATCATTCAACTGGGCTTAAACGTTCTCTGGTCCATCCTCTTTTTCGGTCTTCATCAGCCGGCCCTGGCCTTTTTCGAAATCGCGGCCCTTTGGGTGTTTATCCTGTTGACCATGCTGAAATTCTTCAGCCTCTCACGGCCGGCGGGCTGGCTGCTCGTTCCCTATCTCTTGTGGGTGACGTTCGCCTCGGCCTTGAACTTTTCGATCTGGCGCCTCAACCTCTGACCGCGGCTGGAATCCCGGGCCAAACGGCTTGTTTGTTCCCCGTCCGAATGTGTTAGAATCAGGTTAGAATTGTCTCATGCTTAACCGCAGGGATTTTATCAAGGCGGTCGGAGCGGGGGTCGCGCTCGGTTTAGCCGATCCCTCATCCCCGGCCGAGTTCCTGCAGGCAAAGGAGGTACCCGCCATGGCCTATACGGCAAAGGATTATTCTAAACTGATCGGTATTCCGGGCTTCAGCGAGACGCTGCTGAAAAACCACTTCACCCTGTACCAGGGATACGTGACCAACACCAACAAGCTGCTCGACGGGCTGGCCGCGATGGTCAAGGACGGCAAAACCGCCGCCCCGGAATTCGCCGAGCTCAAGCGGAGGCTCGGCTGGGAATTCAACGGGATGAGGCTTCACGAGCTTTATTTTGAGAACTTGGGCGGCCAGTCCGCCTTGAACCCCAACGGGAAGTTGGCCAAAAAAATCGCCGAGGATTTCGGCGGTTTTGACTTGTGGGAAAAAGATTTCAGGGCGGTGGGCGCCATGCGCGGCATCGGCTGGGTGGTCCTGTATCAAGACCCGGTCGGAGGCCGGCTCGTCAATTTTTGGATCAACGAGCACGACGCCGGTCACCCGGCGGGCTGCGCGGCCTTGCTGGTCATGGACGTCTTCGAGCACGCGTTCATGATCGACTACGGCCTCAAACGGGCTGATTACCTCGAGGCTTTTTTCAAGAACATCGACTGGGCGGCCGTCGAGGCCAGGCTCAAATAGTTTTCCGCTGTCCGCGGCGCCCGGCGACAACGCACGGGGATGATTCACGGAGAACGAATCAAGCGGCTGGGCGGGGGGTCATCCTCCAAGGGCGACTATGTCCTGTATTGGATGCAGGCTTCCCAGCGGGAGGCGTACAATCATGCCCATGTCCGGATATGTCCGGCGCGTTGAACGCGCTGGCGCTGCGGCAGAGTTGAAAACGGATGCGGCTCGGCGCCCTGGAGGTGAACAATGAAAGCTACGATGTTCAAGAAGCGGTCGAAAGAAGTCGGGCTTCCGCCCGGGACCCTGGTTCACGTCGGCCGGAAGAAGGTGGACAAGATCAAGATCTCGGTCATCGACTATTCCCGGACAAAGTTTTCCGAAAAAGAGGCCAAGAGCGTCGAGGAATGCTTCCGCTTCAGGGACACCTCGACCGTGACCTGGATCAACATCGACGGCGTTCATGACGCTGACATCATCCGGAAGATCGGAACTCACTTCGGGATCCACCCCCTGGTCCTCGAGGACATCATGAACACCACCCAGAGGCCCAAGCTGGAGGATTTCGGCAGCTACCTCTATTTCGTGATCCGGATGGCCCGTCCCGAACAAAAGACCGGCGAAGAGAAATTCGAGCAGATCAGCCTGATCATGGGCAAGAACTTCATCATCTCTTTTCTGGAGGACGTGGGGGATGTCTTCGACCCGGTCCGGGAGCGGATCCGCCGGGGGAAGGGACGCATCCGTCAAATGAAGTCCGACTACCTGGCCTACTCGCTCCTGGACGCGATCGTCGACAGCTATTTCGTGGTGCTGGAAAACCTGGGCGAAGAGATCGAGATTTTGGAGGAGGAGGTCCTGTCCACGCCCTTGCCCCCCACGGTCGCGCATATCCACCGCCTGAAAAAGGAGATGATCTTCCTCCGCAAATCCGTCTGGCCCCTGCGGGAGGTCATCAGCGGTCTGGAGCGGTTGGAGTGCCCACTGATCACCTCCGCTACGAACGTCTTTCTCAAAGACGTCTATGACCACATCATCCAGGTCATCGACGCCGTGGAGACCTACCGGGACATGCTGTCGGGCATGCTGGACATCTATCTATCGAGCGTCAGCAACCGCATGAACGAAGTCATGAAGGTCCTGACCATCATCGCCACGATTTTCATTCCCCTAACGTTTTTAGCCGGGGTCTACGGCATGAATTTCAAGTTCATGCCCGAGATCGAATGGCGCTGGGGCTACTTTCTCATCCTGGGCATCATGATTGCCGCGGCCGGGATCATGGTCGCATTATTTAGGAAAAAAAGGTGGCTGTAGGAACCTCAAGGAGGAGGCTTGAAAACCAAAGTTATTCTTCTTCTGGCTTTCTTGTTTTTGTTCACGGTCATCATCGTTCAGAACAACCAAAACATTCCCTTTCGTATATTTTTTTGGAGCTTTGACGTCCCCAAGGTCATCCTGATCCCGCTGTTGTTCGCCCTGGGGTTCTTGTTCGGCTTCAGCGTGGCCTTGGCCGGGCGCAAGCCCCGGATGAATAAGGCCGCTCCGACTTCCGGCCCCGAAAAGGCCGGATCGGGATGACAAAGGCCGACGGCCTTTATTCGGAGGACGCGCCGGCGAGTTTCAGGCCGGCAAAAGCGGACCTGAAGCTGTCGTAGGCCCAGGACGCCAGCCGGCCTTCGAATTCAATCATGGCCCGCAGGGAGGGCTTGGCGCGAGCCCATTCGGCCTGCTTCTTTTCCGCCTGAGACCATACCTGGTTTTCAATTTCGAGCGTTTGCCGGAGAATGCCGGTGTTGCGGTACGTTCTGAGGCGGGTGACGTTCAAATACTGGTTCATGTTGCGGCGCTCGTCGGGATACAGGAATTTTCTGATTTCCTGGGCGACATCATCCCAGGGGGCGGCCTTGTCTCCGGTGAGCGCCAAGGGCACGGCCGGGGCGGCCACCCACAGGGGAACGGCCAGGGATGTCACGGGTTGGCCGAGCATGGCCCACAGCGTGGTCAGATAGGCTTTGTCCCTGTTCGCCACCCCGTGAAAGACCGCGGCAAAACCGGTGATGTAGCGGTTGAGCGTGTCGTTGGTGTGGATGTAGAGCGGTTGGACGGACGTGCCGCGGACCGGGCCGTCCAGGGGAGAGGAAGAGATCTTCTCATTGACCAGGTCCCGGGCGGCCTCCTGCAGGATGAATTTGCAGGTCAAGCGATTCTCATTCCGCGCCGTCTGGAACAGATGGGACACACGGTCGAAACGATTATAGCCGCCGCCGGGGATCTTCGGCGACGCGGTGAAAGCGAAATTCGTCCGGAGGATATAGCCCTGGGGGGCCACGCGCGGGTCGGAGGCGTCGAATTTGACGAAGGTCTTGCGGCCGGTCTCAAACAGGCAGGCGTTTCCCTCGGCGTCCATCACCCCGAAATTGGCCGCGGTGAACCTCCGGCCGTTGGTCCTGTGCAGGAGCTTCTCGAAATCCCGGACCGTGGCGCATTCGGCCAGGGCGTGGCCTATGAACAGGCCGTTCTCCTGGCCGCTGGCCTCGGTCTCGCCCAGGTCCACGGACAGGGAATTCATGATGACGAACCCGGCGCGATTGACTCCGGCCCAAACGTTTTGCCCGAGGCTATCGTCGGCGTTGACCAGGGCCAGGAACGGATAGCGGCCCCGGGTGAGATAGACGACCTTGTTGTTCAGGACGTCCGAGTCGCGGTTCTTCCAGATGATGGGTCGGCCGTCGGGGGTGGCCTTTCCCGATATGACGGCGATCGTGCAGGGAGTCAAGGAAGCGAGAGAAAAGCCGAGCGTCAAAACGCAACCCGCGAGGCCGCGACGAATCAGGCTGTTGTTCATGTTCATCCTCCCGGGGATTCCGCTCAAGGATGGCGGTCAGACGCGGCGGTCATGGCGAATTCCATGGTGTTTCTATCGGTCGCGCAGCCGGGCCGATTGCTGGTAATCGGACATCATCTCCTGAAAAACATCGGACTGCTTCTCCTTGAGCTCGATGGCGTAATCCAAAAAGGCCTTGATGCCGTCTTCCAGGACTTTGCGCGTTTTGCTCATAAGAGGTTCCCGGGCCTGGGCGTCCTCAACGAACAGCTTTCGGGGATTGTGCTCCTTGAAGGTGGCCACATCGGAGATGAAGTGGAGGATGAAAATCATGTTGTTGAAAATGTCTTCGAAGTTGAACTCGATGGCCCGGTTCATAAAGGTCAGCCAGACGCCCCGGGCCTTGACGTATTCCATAATGACCGGTTCCATGGCCCGGGCCGATTTGTATTCGATACGGCCCGCCTGCCGGCGCATGTGCCGAAGCTCATCGAGGCTGGCGGTCCGGATCATGTCCATGGAGATGCGGGGCGATTTCAGGGCGGCGAAATTGGCGATGAACAGGCTGCGCATCTCCGAGCGGAACATGGTGCTTTTAATATACATCAATAACCGGCGGCGCCGACCGGCCTCCTCCCGCTCCAGGAGACGCTCGATGATGAAGATGACCACCAGGGCTTCCAGGGGAAGGGCGGCCAGGTGGAGGAGGAACTCGAAATGGGTCACAAGCTCCAGCCCCAGGAAAAAGAGCGAAAAGGCCACCAGGATCAGATAAAAAAACGCGTTACTTCGGGTTTTCACCTTGGGCTTCCGGATTCCTTTTCTAACATAGACGGGAACCCCAGTCAATTCATTTGAATGCCGGACACGGGGCGCCCGGGCCGCTACCGCAGCCGGACGTTGTCGATTTGGAGGGAAAATTCCCCGGGATCGTTCGAGGCTCCGAGGAAGATGCCCATGATGTCGTGCCCGTCGATTCCGAGTTTTTCAAACGCGACAAAGTATTCCTTCCACTCGGGCGTAATCTCCAAGGCTTGGACCCGGGGCACGAAACCCGTGCTCTGGCAGAAGACCATGAGCGCGAAGGCCGGACCGGTGCCCTTGGCCCAAAAGCCGATCCCTTTTTGGGAGGAAAGGTTAGCCGGGGCCATCATCACCGCTCCGGGCAGGAACATCGCCCCCGACCAGCGGATCGAGCCCGCCTCCGCGACCGTGCCTTTGACCAGCAGGGATTTCCGGCTGCCCGCGGCGCCGTCTTCAGCCAGGGCCAGCTCGGCCTTGGACTTGCCGCCCATGATGGAATCCGTGGACACGACCCAGCCTGACCCGAAGTTGGAGGCGATCGTCTCCCCTTCAAAATCGCTGATCAATCCCTCGCCCAAGCCCGACGGCGGAGCGGCTTTCTTCTGCTCCTCCACGGATTGTCGTTCTTTTTCGGCTTCTCGGCGATAGGATTCCCGGTCGATTCTTACCCCGTCTTTCCAGACGGCGACAATAGCCCGCGTGGCTTTGATGTCCTGGGTGGGGTCGCCTTCAACCAGGACAAGGTCGGCCGCGAAGCCGGCTTTGATCCGACCCCGGTCCTTGATTCCGAATTTTTCGGCGGGGATGTAAGTCGCCGATCTCAAAGCGTCAAACGGAGTCAACCCGGCCTTGACCAGAAGGTCGAGCTCGCCGTGAAGCGCCGCGCCGAAGGAGGTTCCCGGATTGGGCGTGTCGGTGCCGGCCAGGATGGGAACTCGGGCGTCGCGCAGTTGCTTTAGGGCTTTTTCCGCTGAGGCATAAGCGCCCGGGTCGGTCTTGAACGGGACCGTGCCTTGAAGGAGCTGAAGGTCTCCGGGTTTAAGGAAAGCCGCCAACCGCTCGTCGCTTGAGACACCGGCGGCATCGGGATGGCCGTTCATGGTCTCCAGAACGGAAAGCGTAGGAATTATGAACGCTTTTTTAGCGGCGGCCAATCGGCCGAAATTTTCGTCGGAAGCGTCGTCGAAATTGAGATGAGCCAGGCCGTCGGCGCCGGCCTCCAGGGCTTCGATGCACTTCTTCAAGCTCCCCGCATGGACGATGACCAGCTTGTGCCGGGCATGGGCGGCTTGGATGACCGCGGCCAGCTCCTCGAGGCTCAGGGTGGACAGGTGATAGTTGTAAGCGCCGCCGTCGTCGTAGATGATCTTGATAAAATCCGAGCCTTCAGCGATCCGAGCGTCCACGAACGATTGGGCCTCGGCGGCACTCTGAAGGGTCGGTATCTTCAGGCCGTACTGGGTGCCGTGGCCGCCCGCGACCGTGACCAGGGTCATGGGCGAGACGAGAAAAGATTGAAGATGAGGTCCCGGGCCCGTTTGCGCCTTCTTGACTCCGGCCGCGAATTCGACCGAAGTGAACATGTCTATCATGCTCGTAACGCCGAATACGAGAGCTTGGCGGAGATGGTCCTCTGCCCAGGCGTGAACGTGGGAATCGATCAATCCGGGCAAGAGGGTTTTTCCCGTTCCGTCGATGACTTCGGCGCCGGGGGGAGGTTCGAGGGAGCCGGACACCGCCTTGATTAGACCGTTTTCCACGACCACCGCAGCCGTTGGTATGGCGATTTCCCCGTCAAAAATCCTGACATTCTTGATCACCGTTACCCGGGGCGGACGGTCCTGGGCGAAGACTACGGCCGAAAGCAGGATCAGCTCCGAGACAATAACGGCCGCCCAGCCGGGAAAAAGAGTGCGTTTTTTGTTCATTTCGGCGTTTCTCCTTAGAAGCGATGGATTATTATACGCGCTTCCCCTTAATTTTGTTCAATATTTTGGATAAGATAGCTGGATAAAGCCGCCATGGAACATGAAGTTTTTCACCTGCAGGCCAATCCCCCCAAGCTCTATGCCTACAAGTTCATCAGCGAATTCTTTTTAATCGTACCGTGCCTGATTCCCTATTATGTTTTAAACGGCCTCAACGCCACCCAAATTTTCACCATCCAGGCCGCCTTCCACGTGGCGGTCCTGTTTCTTGAAGTCCCCTCGGGTTACCTGGCCGATATCATGGGCCGGAAAAAGACGCTGGTCGTGGCCGCGGTATTTTTTCCCCTGGGCCTCGCCCTATACGCCTTCACCGGATCGTTCATCACCTTTGTCCTGGCCGAGTTGTGCGTGGCGGTGGCCAACAGCATTCGCTCGGGGAGCGATTCAGCCCTGATGTACGATACTTTGATACTGCTCAATAGGGAAAAGGAGTATAAGAAATTCGAGGGCCTGTCCTTCCTGTTCACACGAGTCGGAACCGCGGCCGCGGCCATCATCGGAGGATTGCTGGCCGTGAGAAGCCTTCATCTGCCGTTCTATGTCAATGTGGCCACCACCAGCCTCATGCTGCCCATCGTCCTGACCTTGAGGGAACCGCCGCGCAAGAAAAGGCAGGCTCAAAACCCGATGCTGGATATCGTCCGCATTTCCTGGCGGTGTTTGAAGCACCCGCGGCTGAGGCTGTTGATGCTGTTGGCGGCTCTGGTCTAAAGCGCGAGCGTCGTCGGCGTCTGGGCATATTTTCTGTATTTCCGATCGCTCCGGATCGGCGTGGCCGTAGTCGGCCTGCTGTTTGCCGTCTTTCAGCTGGCCAGCGCCTTCGGCTCGTCCCAATCCCACCGGCTCTCCCGGGCCCTGGGCGAGAAGAAATCCCTCCTGGCGCTGCTGTTCATCGGGGCGGTCTTTATCGCCCTGGGCGCCGTTTCAGCCCGGCCGATGATCGCCCTGATCGTTCCTGCCGCGCTTCTCTGGGGTTTCGGCTGGCCGGTGTTCATGGATTCGTTCAACACCCTGACCGTTTCCGAAATCCGGGCGACGGTGCTGTCCGTGGCGGCTATGTGTGCCAGCGTCGCGTTCGTTATTCTGGCGCCGATCTTCGGCCGAGTGGTCGATGCCTTTTCTTTGTCCACCGCCCTCATAGCCCTGGGCGTGTTTTATCTCGTGTGCGGGGCCCTGCTCCTGGCCAAGCTTTTCCGCAATCATTCGGACGAAATCGTAAAATGATACCGAGGCGCCTCTCCCACGAGAGGCTAGGCCGGCCAAGGTATCACCCGGACTGCTGAGGCGGACGACCGGCTCACGCATCAAAGCCAAGAGCGCGGGCGCAACCGGGTGACGATCGGATAGCTGATTATTTAACGCTGAAATTCAAAGTCTTGAGAACAGTGCCGCCGGCATCCTGGATTTCCACTTTCCAAACGCCGGCCATTTCCGGAGGAACGGTTTTGTTGCTCCATGTCCGCCAGGGCGAGCCGCCGATGGCCAGTTCCATGGTGTGAACGGCCTTGTCGCCGAAATACCAGACATGCTTGATCGTGGTCGGAGCCGTCCCCGAAACCTTGGTGAAGCAATAGATTTTGCCGGAAACGAATGTCGCTTCGCTGACGGCCGCCGTCGTTCCGGTCTGGGGCTCAGCCGGAGTTACGGCCGGAGTCTCGGCCGGTGCTTCGGTCGGGGCCGCCGCTTGAGGGATTCCCTGGGGAACGCGGTCCACAACCGCGGTGCACATGACCGCTTCTTCGACCGTCAGGCTGGGCGCGGGCGGCGCGGCCGGGAGCGGTGTTTGCTGTTCCTGAACCATGGCCAGGCCGAGCCCGGCGGCCGCGGCTGTGGCCAAGACTATCGCCAAGAATGTTTTGTTTTTCATTTAATACCTCCCTCGATTGGGCATTATACTCAAGAAGGCTCAGCTTGGCAATCCCCGTCGGCCGATGGTCGGCCCTTTAACTTTGGAGGGGGGCTTCGTTATTTAGCGGCGTCGCCCTGGAGGTATTTCTTCAGAAACTTCCCGGTGATGGACTCCCCGGCCCGGACGATATCCTCCGGCGTGCCGGAGGCAACGACTCGGCCGCCGCGATCGCCGCCCTCGGGGCCCAGGTCGATGATGTAATCCGCGCATTTGATCACGTCCAGGTTGTGCTCGATAACGCACACCGTGTGGCCTTCGTCGACCAGCTGCTGAAAAGTCTGGAGAAGGGTTGAGATGTCGTCCAGGTGGAGCCCGATCGTCGGCTCGTCGAACAGGTAGAGGATGTGCTTATTCCGCTCGTGGACCAAGTGGAAGGCGAGCTTGATCCTCTGCAGCTCCCCGCCGCTCAGGGTCGTGGTGGGCTGTCCCAGCCGCAGGTAGCCCAGTCCGACCTGGTGGAGGGGCTTGATCTTCTTCACGATCCGGGGCGAGTCGGCGAAAAAGAGGCAGGCGTCGTCGACACTCAGCTGCAGGACCTCATGGATATTCTTGTCCTTGTATTTGACCTCGAGGACTTCGTCCCGGAACCGCCGGCCGCCGCAGGCCTCACAGGTCAGCACCACATCGGATAGGAACTGCATCTCTACGACCTGCCGGCCTTCGCCCTTGCAGTCCTCGCACCGACCGCCCGGCGTGTTGAACGAAAAATCGCCTGGCTTGAACCCCAGGGCTTTGGCTTCCCGGGTTCGACTGAAGAGCGTCCGGATCTCGTCCATGGCTTTGGTGTAGGTGGCTGGGATCGAACGCGGCGAGGCGCTCAGGGGCGATTGGTCCACCATGATCAGCCGGTCCACTCCTTCCCGGCCCGTGATGCGCTTGAAGCCGGCCGGCCTGTCCTCATCCCAACCCAGGTAGAGGATGTCATAAAGGAGCGTGCTCTTGCCAGAACCGCTCACTCCGGTCAGGCAGCTGAGGACGTTGAGCGGGAGGCGGACGTTCACGTGCTTCAAGTTGTGCTCGTGGGCGTCTTCGATGGTGATGAACTTGCGCGGCCGGCGCCGCTCGGCCGGGACGGGTATGCGCTTTTCCCCCCGCATGTAGCGGGCGGTCAAAGACTTCGGACTGCCGAGGAAGTCGGCCATGGCCCCCGCGAACAGCACGCGGCCGCCGCGCTCCCCGGCTTGAGGGCCGAGGTCGACCACGTAGTCCGCGGCTTTGATGATTTCCGGGTCGTGCTCGACCACGATCACCGTGTTGCCCACGTCTTTGAGCGACCTCAGGATTTCGACCAGCCGGGCGTTGTCGCGGGCGTGCAAGCCGATGCTCGGTTCGTCGAGGACGAACAGGGTGCCGACCAAAGACGAGCTCAAGGCCGCGGCCAGGTTGATCCGCTGGGCTTCGCCGCCGCTCAGGGTGAAGGTCATGCGGTCCAGGGTGATGTAATCCAGCCCGACCTCGAGGAGAAATTTCAGCCGGCCCTGGATTTCTTGAATAAGTTTTTCGGCCACCGGCGCCTGGGAGGCGGCCAGCCTGAGCCCGTCCAGGAACTCCTGGGCTTCTTTGACCGTCAGCCGCGCGACCCGGCCGATATTCAGTCCGCCGACCTTCACGCTCAAAGCCTGTCGGTTGAGGCGGGTCTTATCGCAGGCCGGGCAGGGGACGAATTTCCGATAGCGGCTGAGAAAAACCCGGACCTGCACTTTGTATTTCTTGGTTTGCAGCCAGTCGAAGAATCCCCGGAGCCCCGCGTAGCCGTCCCCCCCTTCCAGGACCCAACGCTGTTCTTCCTTCTTAAGGTCCTTGAAGGGCATGTCGGTCGGAATCCGGCGCCGCTTGGCCTCCCTGAGCAGCTCGCGCATCATGCCCCGAGAGACCGGCTTGGTCCAGGGCTCGACCGCGCCCTGCTCGAGCGACATATTTTTATCGGGGATGATCTTGTCTTCGTCGATGACGGCCAGGTCGCCGAAACCGTGGCATTCCGGACAGGCCCCCTGGGGACTGTTGAAGGAAAACAGGTTGGGATAAGGCTCCTCGGCCGCGAGGGAGCACGCTTTGCATTCCAGCTTCTCGGAAAAAAGAAGGGCCCGTCCGGATTCGGGCGTGACCTTGACCCGACCGTCCCCGTTCTTGAGGCTGAGCTCGATGGAATCGGCGAGCCGGTCCCGCTCCTCGGCGTCAACGGCCAGCCTGTCCACCACGATGTCCAAGCCCTCGGTCTTGGCGCCGGCCTTGAGCGTATCGATGTTCTTGATGTCCAAGCCCTGGAGGAATCGGAAGAAGCCGTTTTTCTTGAGCCAGGCCGGGCCTTTGTCCGGAGGGCAGGCGAAGGATATGACGATCTTCAACCCGGCCGGAAGCGCGAGCAGGATTTCGACGATGGATTCCGCGGTGTCGCGCTGCACAGGCCGGCCGCACTTCTGACAGTGAACGACACCCACCCGGGCAAAGAGCACCCTCAGGAAATCATAAATTTCAGTCACGGTGGCCACGGTCGAACGGGGATTCTTGGCGGCGGCCTTTTGTTGGATGGCGATGGCCGGGGGGATGCCCTCGATGACGTCCGCCTCGGGCTTATCCATGCGCTCCAGGAACTGGCGGGCGTAGGACGACAGGGATTCGAGATACCGCCGCTGTCCTTCGGCGTAGAGGGTGTCGAAGGCCAGCGAGGACTTGCCCGAGCCGCTGACGCCGGTGACGATGATGAGCGCATAGAGGGGCAGGTCCAAGTCAATGCCCTTGAGGTTGTGGACCTTAACGCCGCGCAGCTTGATTGTTTCGGTCATGAGATTTTCGCCGAAAAAATATTATACATACAGACGATCCTGTTTGGCTATGGCCCGTTGCTCGCTCACCGGCCCAGCGAGCCTTGGGTCACATGATTGGACTCGCTGTCTCCCGTCATAGACCCCACAAGTCCATTGGAATATAATCCTGAGTATCGATTGCCATCCCTTACGAGGAGGATGTCATGAAGCGAAACTTCTCCCTGCGTTTTGTTCTTGCCGTTTGGGCGGTTTTAGGATCGGCCGCGGCTCTGGCCGCCCAGTCGTCGCCCGAATCTATTGACAAGGATTATACGGCCAAGATCCTGGAAGCTACGACGGAGAAATTTTTCCTGACCGAGTTTGTTGATCACCTGCCGGCGTCTGAAACCGTGCCGTCGCCGCTCAAGGTCCTGGGTCATATCGCCGGCGCGCCGAACACTCTTGATCACTCGGCGGATATTTATAAGTACATGCGGGCACTGGCCGCGGCTTCGCCCCGGGTGAAAGTCTTTTCCATCGGCCCGACCGATGAGGGCCGGGAGATGATGGCCGTGGCCGTCTCCTCCGAGCCCAACCTGGCCCGGTTGGCGCGCCTCAAGGAGATTATGGCCCGGCTGGCCGATCCCCGCGGGCTCAAGGACGAGGAGACCGATCGGCTAATCGCCGAGGGGCTTCCCATCTATTGGATCACGGGCGGGCTCCATTCCCAAGAGACCGGGTCGCCTGAGATGATGATGGAACTCGCCTATCGCCTGGCGGTCGAGGACAGCGAGACGGTGAAAGCCATTCGAGATAACCTCATTATTCTGATGACGCCCATCCTCGAAGTTGACGGCTGGGATCGGGCCGTGGACGCCTATCTCTACAAGAAAGAGAACAAGGACAAAAGGACCATACCCCTCGTTTATTGGGGGAAGTATGTCCTTCACGACAATAACCGGGATGCCATCGGTCTTGGGCTCAAGCTGACCGAGAATCTCCTTAAAGCGTTTTTTGAGTGGCATCCGGTCGTCATGCACGACCTTCACGAATCCGTCCCCTATCTCTACACTTCGACAGGCACCGGACCTTACAACGCCTGGCTCGACCCGATCACCATCAATGAATGGGAAGAATTGGCTGAGAATGAGATCGCCGAAATGACCCGGCGCGGCGTTCCCGGCGTCTGGTCTCACGGTTTTTTTGACGGTTGGGCCGCCAACTATGCTTTTTATGTTGCCCATTTCCATAATGCGGTGGGCCGCTTCTATGAAACTTTCGGCGGAACGGGAGCCGACACCATGGTTCGGACTGTAACAGCCGAGTCCAAGCGTGCCTGGTTCCGGCCCAACCCGCCCCTGGAAGCGGTTAAATGGTCCTTTCGGAATAACATCAACCTGCAACAGAGCGCGCTCCTCATCACTTTTAAACACGTGGCCGATAACCGGGCCAAGTTTCTTGATAATTTCTACCTCAAGAGCAAGCGATCCGTGGCCAAAGCTCGGACCGAGGGGCCGGCTGCTTACGTGATTCCGGCTGACGGCAAGCGCCCGTTGGCCGCAGCCCGCCTGGTCAATCTCCTCCGGAAGAACGGGGTCGAAGTCCATACGGCCAAAGCCGAACTCGAAGTCGGGAAGGAAAAATATCCGGCCGGAAGCTTCGTTGTCCGCATGGACCAGCCCTACAGCCGTTGCGCCGACATGCTCCTCGATACGCAATACTACAACCCCACAGACCCTCGTCCTTATGATGACACCGGCTGGACGCTGGGGGCGCTCCACAATGTCAAGACGGTTAGGATTACAGACACCAAGATTTTGGACCAGGCCATGGACCTGCTTGTTGCGGATGCGGCCCCGGCCGGGAGGGTCATCGGCAAGGAGAAGGCGGCCGTTTTTGTCGTCAACCACGCAGCCGAACCCGAGCTCATGACCTTCCGCTATCGGCTCAAGGACATCAAGATGCTGACCGCCGAGGACGGGTTCAGCCAGGGAACCGTCAAGTTCAACTCCGGGAGTTTCATTATTCTCAAGAAGGGGAATCCCTCCGACCTCGAAGCGCGGCTGGAAGCCGGTTGCTCCGACTTGGGGCTCAACGCCTATGGAATGCCCGAGCTGCCCAAGGTTAAGACCCACACCATTGACGCGCCCCGAATCGCTATTATCCATTCCTGGCTCAACACCCAGGACGAAGGATGGTTCCGGCTGGCCCTGGACAAGCTTGATGTTCCTTATGCCTATATTTCTCTCCAGGATGTGCGGGACACGGCTGATCTCCGGGCGAAATACGACGTCATCATCTTCCCGCCGTCGGGACTCTTCGGCAAGGTCCAGAGGGTCGTAAACGGAATCGGCGGCGAGAATCCTATCCCTTGGAAGAAAACCGAAAAATACCCGAACCTCGGCGGGCCTGATTCGCGGGATGATATCCGGGGCGGACTGGAGCTCAAGGGCATTGCCCATATCAAAGATTTTATAGATAAAGGAGGGCTGTTCATTCCCATCGCTTCCATGGCCGAGCTGCCCATCAGCTATGGGATTGTGGAGAGCGTCGCCATTGCCAAGCCCAACAAGCTTAAAGTCGTCGGCGCCGTGCTGAGCGCGAATATCACCGATTCCATCAGCCCCATCGGCTACGGCTACGAGCGAAACCTGGGGGTGTATTTCAGCGGAAGCCCGGTGCTTGAGACCGGGATGAAAGCCGTCACCGGGGCCGATATCGAAGAATTGCTGGGCGGGGTCATGTCCGGCCGGCCTTCGGGCCGCGGCGGCCTCAAAGACCCCGACATCATCCAAGGCCGAAGCCCGAAAATTACCAGCGCTCCGGGAATGGGGCTGGCTATTCCCCCCGAATACAAGGACCTCTTCGACTTGTATATGCCGCCCGACATGAAAACCGTAAGAGTCGTCGTGCGGTTTGATGCAGCCGATAAACTCCTGGTTTCAGGCCTGATGGACGGCGGCGAGGAGCTGGCGGGCAAACCGGCGGTCGTCGATATCCCAGTCGGCAAGGGGCATGTAGTCATCTTCGCCATCAATCCCATGTGGCGCCAGGAGACCTTCGGAAGCTTTTTCCTGCTGTTCAACGCCGCCCTGAACTACAGGAACCTCGACGCCGGCCGGCTGAAGCCCGCTTCCGAACCGGCCGCCAAAAAGCGGCCATAGTCCCCCTCCAGGTTGAAGAAGATGAGGATTATGCGCCGGGGCTTTTTTTGGGCTGGTGACCGGCCGCCGGGCGATAGCCAAAGCGGGTTCAATACTATCGCTTTTTCAATCCGGAGAAGCAGGAATGAATAAGATGGGGAGGGATACCAGGCCGAATCAATGACGACGCATTAAGCAAAATAGGCTGGAGCCGTCCACTTCCTGGATTGTCACTTCGGCCGGCAGGCCGTGCGTCAGCCTGCGAAAATCTTCGGGGGTGAACGTCGTGGCGCGGAATCCATCCCGGCAGACGATTTCTCCCCGTCGCGTTTGCTCTTCATCGATCTCCCCGACCAGCCCGCTCGCGGCCTGACTGCGAAACCACTCCAGTCGGTGCTCCCAGAAGGAATCGGCGTAGGTGGAAAATAGAGCGATTCCGTTCCGGCGTGTCACCCGCAATGCTTCTTCAAACAGCGTTCGGGGTTCCACCTTGAAGGCCGAAACGCCGTTCTGGATGCAGATGACCGCGTCAAAGGACGCCGCGGAAAAGCCCATGCGCCCCGCGTCCATGGCCAGCAGGCGGAAGCCCTGGAAACCATGAAGATAGGCCCGGGCCGCGATCAGGCTGCCCCAGGAGCTGTCGATGCCGACAACCCGGCCGGCTTTCTTCAGCAGGTCCGGGATGATGCGACCGTACCCGCAGCCCAGGTCGAGGGCTGTGGTCTCGGGGGAGAGGCGGTCCAGCACGAATTCCGTTTCGGCTTTGAGATACTGCCGGACGCGGGGAGGAGCGATTTCGTAAACTTCCATGAGCCTGCGTCCGCTCAGTTTGGCTTCATAGTATTTCGTCCTGAGGGTCATGGCTTGCGCGCTTAATTCTCGCGGACCTAGGGGCTCTTTATTTTATAACCCGGAAGCCGCGCTCGATGCGGCGGCCGGATTCATCCACGAGTATCAAGCGGTGCTCGCCCGGGTCGGGCCGCAACGAAATTTGGTGGAAATCGCGGGTGGCCCCGAGATAATTCTCGTCCAGGTGCCAGTAGATTGTGGCCTGGTTTTCCCGGTGCACGGCTTCGAAGACGACCCACCCCGGCCGGCCGTCCAGGTCGATGGGGATGTAGACCGAAGTGTTTGGTTCGGGGTAGATCAGGTTCATCACCCGGCGCCCGGTTTCGGCCTGCAGGGAACCGTCGCAGTCGCCGCGGAAGGGCGGCAGTGTGCGGTATTCAGGGTGGTATTTCCGGTAATAAAACTCTATGACCGGCGGCAGCACCAGCCAGGGCTCATGAACCATCCGTTCGACCGATTCGCAGGCGCTGTCCACGCGGAACCGGCGGGAGCTGTCGAGATGGACCCATTGGTGGAACGTGCAGACACGGTTGAAACGGCTTTGGCGCGGAACGTCCACGCGCACGGCGGGACAGAGGTCGGTCGCCAGCAGGCCGGAGTCGCGGCATACGGCCAATCCCACGAGAGCCTGGGAGGGCTTTGGAATCGAGCCTCCGGTCTCGAGCCTGTTGACGGCGGCGAAGAGGATGGGTGCCGCCGCGGACAGGCCGGAGAGCTCGGGATTCCCCTGGCCGTCGGAGTTGCCGGCCCAGACGCCCACCGTGTAAGCCGGGGTCACGCCGACCGCCCAGGCGTCGCGCAGTCCATAGCTCGTCCCGGTTTTCCAGGCCACCCACTTGGCCGATGAGAAATTCTTCCAGAACCCTTCTTCGTCGGGGCGGTTCACATCGGTCAGCGCCTCCAGGGTCAAATAGGCCGCTCCCCGGCCGAGGCCGGCCAAGGTCATGGACGACGGAAGCCTTGGATCATCTTTCGCCAGGCGGACTTCAAACCCGCCGTTTTTAGCGCCCAAGGCCAGCTGGGCCAGTTTGGCGTAGAGCCCGGCGATCTCCAAGAGAGTCCCCTCGGCTCCGCCCAGAATGAGCGTTAAGCCATAGCTCCCCGCCGGCCGGTCGAGGGTCGTCAGCCCCCATCGCCGCAGGACGCTGTGAAAGCGGGGGATGCCGTATTGCTGCAGCATTTTGACGGCCGGCACATTAAGCGACCAGGCCAGGGCGTCCCGGGCCGGCACCGCGCCCCGGAAGCGGCGGTCGAAATTTTCGGGGATGAAGCCGCTGTAGTGGAGGGGGACGTCCGGGACCAGGGTTCGGGGCGTCAATCCGCCGTCTTGGAGCATGGCCGCGTACAGAAAAGGCTTGAGAATGCTTCCCGTGCTGCGGCGGCTCCGGATGAGGTCCACGTGCTGGCCGAAGTCTCCGGGCCGGCCCAGGCCGGTATTCCCCACATAAGCGGCCACTTCAGCTGTCCTGTTGTCGATCACCACCAACGCGGCGTTGCGGATGTTGCGGGCGAAGAGTTTGGCGCTTTCCTCCTCGAGGAGTGTCGTTAGGTCTTGCTGGAGCGCAGCTTGTATGCCGGAACGGAAAAGGGGGACTCTCTTCTTTGTGCGGGCGATCAGAGTGTCGAGAAGATGGGGGGCGAGCCGGGGCACGGCCTGCATGCCCGCGGGCATGGGCTCAGACAAGGCCAGGCCGAGTTCCAGGAAAGAGATTAGGCCCGACTTCTGCAGTCGCCGGAGAAGACGATCGCGCTTGGCCCGGAGAAGCGTCCGTTTTTCAGGAGACGACAGGAGTCCCGGGTTGTTGGGCAGGGCGGCCAGAAAGGCCGCTTCCGCCCAACTCAGCTGCTCCGGGCTCCTTCCGAAGTAGAACCAGGAGGCGGCATCGATTCCCACGATGTTGCCGCCG
>Ga0315297_10000992_pt1 | contig 17219 bp, 16 predicted proteins | sample YL17G15_0_MG_FD_203628 | JGI IMG/M metagenome (GOLD analysis project Ga0315297, IMG submission 203628) | Sediment microbial communities from Yellowstone Lake, YNP, Wyoming, USA - YL17G15_0 | ecosystem: Environmental > Aquatic > Freshwater > Lake > Sediment | place: USA: Wyoming | collected... | reverse complement strand
CAATTTCCTAGCATTTTCAATGGCGCCTGAAAGTAGCGCTATGTCTTTTACGCAGACCGCCCTTCCTTCCCTATCCAGCTGTTCGGCTATCTCCATTTGATGATCGTCCGTATGTTCGCCAAAAGCGGCAAGCCGAGGAACGAGCACCAGGGGCTTGCTTTTTGAAAGCGCCGAAATTATGTTCCCAACACCCGCATGCGAGATTATTAAAGAGGAGTCGTTCAAAAGCGATTCGAGCCTTTCCGAGCTTTCGAACGTAAAGTATTCGTAATTCTGCGGCTTGTAAGTTGAATTGCCTATCTGGGCCACGACTTTTTCTTTTATCTTTTCTTCTCGTACAAGTCTGTCAATCTCTTTCAACAACCTGTCAAACGCGTGCGTGTCCGTACCGACTGTAACAAAAATCATATTATCGTGCCCCCGTATGCGGCCTTCGGGTAGAACCGTTTTAGCGCGGCCCACTGCACAATGAACATGTCGGCTATTGGGTATATCGTTTTCCCGGTCAAGGAAGGCCTGACGACCGCCGCCATGGATTCTATATAAACGATCTTCGAACCGAGCGCCTTTCCTATGTAGCAGAACGGTATCGCCATGCCGGCCCCGGTGGAAATTATTACGCGCGGCCTCTCTTTCAAATATATCGACAGCGCCTTGAAAAAATTGACCGCCGCCTTTAGCGGGTTCCTCTTCGGATCGTTTATAAAATAGGTTTTTTTGCCTTTCAATGCATCGATTGCGTCCCTTCTGTTAAAGGTCACGAAAAAATGTTCTCTCTTGTCGAATACGCTTTCCAGCTGCATGGCCTCCCTCAGATGCCCGCCGGCGGAACATATTATACAGATTTTCATGCCATCCTGCATGCTATCACATGTACGATAACTGCTGATATGTTTTTAAGCATAGGTGTATTTTTAATCCATTGCGACGTTTTGTGATGCGTATGAAAATCGCGGTAGTCATAATGCAGTGCGAAAAGGACCGTTCGTCCAGGTACGTGGGCGAGGTCACACGATACTTCGCCGATGCCGGACACGAAGTTCATGTTTTCACGAACAAATGGGACGAGCTGGACGGTCGTGTAAAGGTACACAAGATTCCGTCGTTGCCACTGGGATTCGACATTAACGAGCTTGTTTTTACTTTCCTTGCCGCGCTTATCATGAAGTTCAAAAAGTTTGACGTCACGATGGCGCAAGCCACGCGTTATTTCAGGCCGGACGTTTGCTACATGCAGTTCGTGTACAAGAAATGGGCGGACATGAACGGCAGGGATACGCTCCGCGACAGACTGATTTCCCGTGTTGAACATGACAATCTCGTAAAATCGAGAGGCATTATAGCCATGTCAAATGTCGTTAAAAACGAAATAATTTCCAGCCATGGCATTCCGGCAGGCAAAATAAACGTTGTCTACAGCGGCGTGAATCTTGACCTTTTCAGGCCCGTTAGCAGACAGCAAAAAAGAGAAATAAGAAAAGAGTTGGGCATTCCAGAAAACGACATTGTGCTGGTTTTTGCGGGAAACCCTTACCGCAGGAAGGGCCTTGAATATCTGATACGCGCCCTGCCTGATGTCAAGACCAAAAATTTCAAGCTTCTTATCATGGGAAAGGATATGGGAGAGGATAGGCTCGAGAACTACATGGACATTGCAAAGGATCTGAATGTCGCGGATAAAATTGTATATGGAGGTTTCAAACCTGACGTTTACAAGTATTTTGCATCAGCAGACCTGTTCGTGTTCCCCACACTATACGAACCGTTCGGCCTGGTCATATTGGAGGCTCTCGCGGCAGGACTTCCCGTCATTACAAGCAGATGTGCGGGAGCCGCAGAAGTGGTGGACAATGGCAAGAACGGGTTCTTGCTCGATGACCCGAAGGACTTCAAGGATATATCGGACAAAATAAATATGGTATTGGAAAGCGGATTAATCGAAAGTATGGGTATCGCCGCACGGAAAAAGGCGGAGAATTACAAATGGGGGAACACCGCCAAGGAAATGCTTAAGGTTTTGGAAAGCGCGGTCGGGCGAATGACTTATAACAGGTCATGATACCGGCTTAAAAAGTTTGAGTCTTTTCGGCCATTTCAAACACATCAAGCCATCGCTGTGCTACATTGTCCCATGAATAATCTCCCAGTTTTTGAAGTTCAGTTTTCCTAAGTTCCTCCCTTAGGCCGGAATCATCTATGAGACGGTTTATTTTGGCTGCTATTTCATTTGCATCGGTTGGGTCATCTAACAGCAGGCCATCTTTCCCATCTTCCATTATTTCCGCTGCGCCAGACGTCCTGCTTGTTATCACTGGAAGCCCTGACGCCATGGCTTCGGTTATTACCAATCCGAACGGTTCGTATATCGTCGGAAAGACGAACATGTCTGCAGCATGATAGGCATCCGATATCTTTTCCATGAACTTGACGTGTTTTAATCGCTCCTCCAGTCTGGATTCTTTTATCAGGTTCGCGTACTTCTCAATTTCCTCGTTGCCTACTATGAAAAGGAATGCCTTACGCTTGATGAACGGCATGGCACGCATGAGGTATTCCAGTCCTTTCCTGGAAAATGGTTTACCCGCAAAAAGTATAACGAACGCTTCTTTCGGTATTCCAAACATTTCGCGCGCGGACGTTCGCTCTTTTTCGGTGGCGGGTCTGAATTCTTCCGTGTTTATGCCATTATGTATTACGGTAACTTTTTCTGGCGGGACGGAATAATTCGAAACTAATTCCATTTTTATGTGTTCTGAGACCGCTATTATCTTTTTGCATTTCTTCAGATTGCGCCTTTCTATCATGTAAAGGACTCTTTGTGACGGCTCCTTCGGGAGCTGACCGATTATTCCGTTGGTGGCACATATATGCACCCCCGCAACATCCGGAGAAAAGAATCTTCCCGGTTGAGAATAGACAAGGTCGTATTTTTTGAATTTCATTATGGAGGTAGCAAAAACCATGAAAGAAAGCTCCTGCAAAATGAAGTTGCCTTTGATTGAAGGTATTTTGTGAAAATGTAACCCCGTTTTCTCCAGTTCTTTGTCCCACGAGTTTGAATAGACGTGGACCTCATGACCCTTTCTTATAAAATGCGTGAAAACTTCTACGGCGTATCGGCACGATCCCTTCCTTGTGAAGCAACGGAGTACGGCTGCGATTTTCATTCTATCAGCATCAATGTCATTTCAAGACGATAAGCTCGAGGTATATCTCTTGGAAGCCGCCTATCCAGTAACCGAGGAATTTGTCTGAAAACTTTATGTTTACGTTTGCAACTCTGTCGATTATGGCGCTTACCATGCGGTTCCTAAGGCACCTGTTTCTGTCCATATAGGAGATGTAATGCAAGGATGTTTTGTCTACGCGGAACTTTTCTCCCATGTTGTTTGATATGTAAACGCGCATATTGGCGGAAAACGTTTTTTTGTGGGTCAGGTCGCCCCATGCGGAAATACCGGTGTAATGCGGGATCCGTATTTTGACCTTGCCGCCGTTTTTGGTAATCCTGTGCATTTCATTCAGAACCGGCACGGTATCGTTAAGATGTTCTAATACGTGATTTGACACGACCTCATCGAACGTGTTGTCTTCAAATGGATAGGGGAAACTGTTCAAGTCATGTATGTGCTCGGCATTTGTTCTTGGGTCTATATCTATACCGACTGCACCCAGTGTTTTCCTGAATCCGCATCCTACGTCAAGTATTTTCATTTTCACACCTTCCTTAGGACTACCTCTATTTCGGAAAAGCCCCCCACCCAATAGCACCAAAGTCGCTCACAAAGCCTCGGGTTGATGTTTGCAAAAAAAGACAGAACGCAGTCCAGGAGTTTTCTTGGAAGCGTGTCCCTGTAGACACAATAATGCAACTTCACGCTTTCCTCGACAAATTTATAATTTGGAGCGTACTGGTCCCTGAATGTGTTTACTCCGAAATAATGTTTGTGCAGAAGGCTGGAAAATGACGTGGCAGAAGAAAAATGTGGGACCTTGACTAGCATCACGCCGCCATTTTTTAGCATCCTATATGCCTCTCCAAGGAACTTTACTGGATCGTCCAGATGTTCAAGGCAATGCGACATATGTATGGCGTCAACGGAAGAATCTTCAAACGGGTACGGGTAGTCGTTTAGGTTATAAACTATATCGGGATTTGAGTTACGATCCATATCGACAGAAATAGAAGAACCTGCACGCCTGTTTGGATCGGGCCCTGAGCCCAGATCTAATGTTATTTCTGTCATGTTTTTCCTTTGCGCGATTTTCTGTAAATCTATTTTTTCCATTTTGGCACACCTGATGATTATTTACAAAACCAAAGCTTTTAATAAGCTAGGCATTCGCAGTCATAATGATTTTTTGGCTACCATATCTTGAGGTTTTTAAGGTAAATTTTCATCTCTCCCCAGTTCGTGATGAACTTTGACATGAAACGGGGAGAAAGGATGTATTTCAGATGGGACGCTTTGATGTTCCGGAGCACGATTTTGCGGTTTTTCCCGAGAGTGATTTTGCCGATGTCGTCCAGTTCTTTCTTGAATGTTTCCTTGGTGAAATTTTCGTTGATGATCATGTCCGGTGCGAACTTGCCGCTGCTGACGTTCAGCTTGTTGAAGTCAAAATCAAAGTCGTCGGAAACTATGCCCTTTCTTTTTGCGTAATCCCACACTTCGGTTCCCGGAAGGGGGATTAATTGGAACACATGCGCCTCATCAAGGTTCGGATCCATAATGAGCTGCTTTGTCTTTTCAATATCATCGATAGTTTCTTCAGGGGAACCTATGATAAACGTGGCTACGGTTCTTATGCCTCCTTGCTTGCACAGCCTTATGGCATTTTTGTTCTGCTCGACTGTAACCGTACCTCTTTTAAGATAGCTAAGCACATTATCCGAGCCGGACTCCAGCCCAAAATCAATGCTTCTGACATTCATCTCTTTGAGTGTCTTGACGGCATCGTCATTGATTAGGTTGGCGCGACCGAACACAGAAAGCTTAAGTTCCCTATTTAGCCCTTCTCTAATCATCATGTCCTTTATTTTTTTGAGCCGCGAATAATCCGCTAAAAACAAGTCGTCCCATATTATGATACCGTCTGTCTTGTAATTTTCCAAGAGAAGTTTCATCTCTTCAACAACGTACTCCGCGGAATGGAACCTCGGTCTCTTCCAAAACTCCGTTGATGCGCAAAACCTGCATTTGTACGGGCATCCTCTGGACGTTAGTATTTGGGCATACACTCCAAGTTCTTCGAATATCCCTCTTCGCAAAGTAATGTAATGTTCCTTCATTTTCAGGGAATCCCTATCTGGAAACGGAATTTTATCCAGCGGTTCTATAAGGGGCCTTCTTTCGGTAATGCGGAGCCCGCCTTCTTTTGTCTTGAAGGCCACGCCTTTAATTTTTTCTAAGCTTCCCATGGAAGAACAGCCGTCCCTTTCACAAGCACCTAATATTTCCAAAAAAGTTTCCTCGCCCTCCCCTAGGACGCCTATGTCAAAGTTGGATTTTAAAAGATGCTGCGGAAATTGCGTTATGTGATGGCTACCTATTATCATCGGAACGTTCATACGTTGTTTTAACTGAAAGGCAAAGTCGTTGGCGGCCTTGAAGTTCATGCTGAAAGACCCGATTCCGATTATGTCTGGCTTGATGGCCTCCAGCTTGTTGATGGGCTCCGCTTCGTCCACTATGAAAATTTCCCTGTATCCGCCGTATTTCTTGGCATACGAGGACAGGTAAGCCAGGCCCAACGGCGGGTCCCTGTCGCGAAAGTTGAGATTGACGAGAGCGACCTTCATACTTAGTCATCAAGTATTAATCTTTAAATCCGTTCGTTCCGCCTGGTTTGCAATGGCATCCCTTATCCATTCTTTCACCGGATTCACGACGGGGATGTCGGGCGCATAATCAAGCAGTTTTGCGTCCTCCGTATTGAAGAACTTCAGCCTGAAAAGCATGTACAAGTAAAGGAGATAGAAGATTCCGAAACCGAACAGGACGAATATCAGGCGCGGTGAAAACATATTGACGCCGAAGTAGAGTATTCCGAATATCGGCAACGGCAGAAGCAGCTTCTTGGCGTCTATTGAGATTCTTATTCCGATGGCCTTTTGCACGTGATTATACGTGAATGCGAATATTGACACCGATGTTAAAAGGAACGCCGCGGCCGCTCCGAAAACGTCCAGATTTTTAATGAAAAGGAAGGCAAGGGCGAAGTTTATTATGACGGCGACGGACGTGATGAAAAACCTGGTGTATGGCCGGTTGGACAGGAAAAGAAGGGAGAGTAATATCGAGGTCACGCTCAGGATGAACATGCCCGGCGCGTAAGCTACGACCGCGGGCCACGCCTCAAGGTAAGTGGAAGTGTATACTATCTGTATCAGCACGGTCGGGAAAAGGCATATTATCGCCAACAAAGGGACTGAAAATGCGAAAATGTACTTCAGCGCCCTGTTTAACAGCTCCGAAAGTTTCTGGAGCTCGTTCCTTGAAAGAAGTTCTGAGAATGTCGGGAACAGCGCGCCCTGTATCATCGCGAGCGGCAGCACGGCAAAGTTGCCGAAAAGGACGGCAACGCCGAAAAGGCCGACGCTGTGCATGGTCGACAGCAGTCCCAGCAGCAGTGTTCCGAGCTGAACCAGGAGGTTGTGCGCAAAAAATATCATTATTGATGCCGAGGTGTAGCGGGCTATCTCCTTTTTATTGACGCCTTTTATCCCCTTGAATCTGAAGCCTCGGGAACGCGCGCACAGGAAGGCTATTATCGCCGCGAAGAAAAATCCGACCGTCCAGCCCAATATGCCACCAAGCATGTAGCCGCCATAAACGAAAAGTATTGAAAAGAACAGCCTTGATATGCCACCCGCAAGGTCTGCCAGGAATATACCCTTGAAGTCCTGGAATCCGTAAAGGATCGCCTTGAAAGCAATGTAGAAATAGCCGAAAACCGTCAATATCGAAAGCAGCCTGATGCCTTCCTCCATCGCCGTGTTCGAATACACCAAAAGGGAGATGTTTCTGGCGAACGTGTAGGACAGGATAGAAAACGCACCGACCAAGACCAAGGATATTGCCATCATGAAGGTCGCGGTTGAAAATGCTTGGTTTTGTTTCTTTGTTGCCAGATAATGCGGGATGAACTTCCCGAGAACGTCCTGGACATTAAGCGAAAGCAGGTTCACGGAAAACGTGTATAAAACGAGGACCGTCATCAATATCCCATAGGCATCGGGTAAGAGCATCTTCCCCATAATCATCCAAAAGATGTAGCCGATTACCGCAATGAGCGCCCAATCCATCGTATTGTAGAACGTGTTTGATACTATCTTACTTTTGATTCCCATTTCATCATCTATAGACAATTTCCATCGAAACTGTTTATAAAACTGTGAATACAGCCGGATGTTGTTACCCAATTTCTTTGGGTAGTTCGGCACGAAGCCATTGGGTATTTTCACGCACCCACTCTATGGTGCGCCTTACGCCTTCGTTAAGCGAAGTTTTGGCTTCCCATTCGAAGAACTCTTTTGCTTTTTTGGTGTCGGGCATCCGTCTGTCAAGATCCTCGTAACTGCTACCGTAGAGGTCTTTAGTATCTTTGTATTCGATACTGAGTTCATCGACCTTTCCGGAAAGTTTCAATATTTCGTTCACGGCTTCCGTCATCGTATTTTCTCGCGAACTTCCAATGTTGAACGTTTCCCCATCGGCTCGTTTTGTTTTCACAGCGTTGATTGTTCCTTCTATAGCATCACTGACAAAAGTAAAGCATCGCGTCTGTGCTCCGGTGTCATAAACGACGGGGTTCTTACCATTTAGTACCCGGTGGATGTTAGCGGGGATTATAAAATACGGCGCCTGTCTTGGGCCGTATATGTTGAAATATCTAACTATAACGGTCGGGAGGCCGTAGCACTTGTGGACTGCATTGAGCATATGTTCGCACAGGCTTTTCGTGGTACTGTACACCCATCTGTCTATGTTCGTACTGCCTAACACGCGGTCCGAATCCTCTTTCCAAGGTACCGCTGGATTTTTACCGTAGATTTCACTGGTGCTCGTGAAAAGTATCTTGACGTTTTCCTTGATTGCCTTTTCTATTAAGTTCCGAGTACCGAAAACATTGACGTCTATAACACCTAGTGGGTTTGTGCAATAGTTCTTTACGCCGACCACCGACGCAAGATGATAGACTGTAGTCGTGTCCTTTTTGATTATGGAATTTAGGAAATTGATGTCAGTGAGACTGCCGGAAACATAATTGAAATTCTTGTTTTTGGCGTGATGCTTCAGATTTTCTGGCAATTCTTTGTTTATATCAAAGGCCGTAACGTTCTCTCCATCGGAAAGAAGTCTGTCTATTAGGTGGCTTGCTATGAAGCCTCCGCCGCCTGTTACTACTACTTCTCCCATCCGCCTCTCCCCACACCTTTGTAAATGAATTTCGATGCCATCACGGTATCCGGATTAAAGATATGCCGCCCGTCCACTATGACGCAGTTCTTGCTCACCATTTTGCCCAGTTCTTCGAGGTTTATTTTCCTGAACTCAGGATGTCCGGTAACTACGGCTATGCAATCCGCGCCCTTGACGGCATGTTCAAGTGAGGTGGCCACAGCCGCGCCAGACGTCTTCACTATTTCGCTCGCATTGACCCATGGGTCGAAAACCGTCACGTCGCTGCCCGCTTCTTTGAGCGCGCGTATCAGTTTCATCGCAGGTGTACTCCTGATATCGTTCGTAGCGCTGTTGAAAGCAAAACCTAGAACGGCCACCTTTGCATGCCCGATTTTCTTTCCGGCTTTGTTGAGCCCTTCTTCGACCAGTTCGAACATATGTCCCGGCATCTGGTCATTCACTGTTCTTGACATCACGGGCGACTTGAGCTCCAACCCGTGCCTCTTGGCGAGATGATACACGAACCACGGGTCCTTCACCAGGCAGCTTCCGCCCACACCCGAGCCTGGGAACAGTATATTTACATTATGTTCTCCTTTCGGGAGCGTATTTGCCGCATGAAGGACTTCAAGTACGTCCACACCTATCTTTTCGCAGAGAAGCGCCAGTTCGTTCGCCAGCGCAATATTGAGATCTATCCAAAGGTTGTCGGCAAGCTTTGTCATTTCTGCGGTTCTGGCATTGCGCACGCTTAGTGTCTCTAGACCAAGGGCGTTCCAGAAGGCGGCCGCATAGTCTGAACTTTTTTTGTCTATGCCACCTACCACTATCGGCAACGTGCGTATTTCTTTGAGCGCTTTCCCTTCGGCAAGCCTTTCCGGGCAGAAGGCAAGTCCGAAATCTTTTCCTGCTTTCAGGCCTGACGTCTTCTCGACATTTGGAAGGAAGACCTCTTCTGTCACGCCGGGCGGGACCGTGCTTTTGAGTATAACCATCTGGCCGCTTTGAAGGAATTTCCCTATTTCTTGTGCGGCTGCGGAAACGTCACCTAAGTAAGGCGAGTAATCCTCCCCGAGGGGCGTGCCTACGGTAACGAGCACCACGTCGCTCTCTTTGATTGGCGCGTAACTCGTAGAGGCGGTGATTTTGCCTTCTGACACGAATTTCTTGAGTAGCTCAGGAACGTCAGGCTCATTGATGTGGGATTTGCCTGCGTTGACGTCGTTTACGACTTCCTGCCTCACGTCTATGCCTTTTACGCGTATCCCTTTTTCGGCCAGCATCAGGCCTAGGCACATGCCGACGTAACCGAACCCGACTATGCTGACTTTAACGTCTCTTCGTTTTACGATTTCCTTTATGCCATTCTGCGACATTCCAAAAATTCCTACCATGATATCACATTTTGCTAAACTCTACCACGGCATTAGCAACCTCTTCAGCGTCTTCTTTTTTTAAGTCTGCAAAAGACGGCAACGTTACTATTTTATTCCATATGCTCTCTGTTACTGGAATGATTGGCTTCGATATTATATTTCTCCTTATAAGATTCATATAAAATGGATGAAGATGCACCGGCATATGGTGAACGCCTGTTTCAATCTCTCTTTTTTTCAGAAAAGTTATTAGCTCGTCCCTTTTTTCAGCTTTTAAGACATAGTTCCAATGCGCACTGCGAGCATAGTCTTTTTCCACAGGTATTTCCATGCCCTTCAAATTTTGAAGTTTTTCATTGTAAAACCTGAATATATCTGCCCGTTTTTGATTTAATCTGTCAAGCTTGTTTAATTGAACAAGGCCTATTGTTGCCTGAATATCATTCATGTGGACCTTATAGCCGAGTTCCACAACTTCATAATACCACGAATATTTTGATCGCGCCCTCTGCCAAGTGTCCTTGTCTATTCCAAACCACCGCAGTCGTTTTATCTCATCCGCTAGAGCGTCGTCATTGAACGTAATCATTCCGCCGTCTCCTGTAGTAAGGTTCTTTTTGGCTTCAAAACTGAAACATGCCGCATCGCTTATACCGCCAATTTTTCGACCTTTATATTCTGCGCCTGTTGCTTGCGCCGCATCTTCTATGACGACTATATTTTTACTTTCAGCTATTTCCTTTATAGCATCCAAATCACATGGGTGTCCAGAATAATGGACTGGTATGATTGCCTTTGTCTTGTTTGTTATTTTTTTTCGAATATCCTCTACATCCATACATAGCGTATCTTTTTCAACATCCACAAAAACTGGCTTGGCATTGTTGTATAAAGCTACATGAGCTGTAGCGACAAAAGTTAAAGCGGGCATCAAAATTTCACCGGAATTTATCTTAAAGGCCTTAAGGGCCAAATCCAATGCAGATGTGGCAGAATTAAGCCCTATCGCATGCTTTGCACCCACGTATTCTGCGAACTTCTTCTCGAACTCTGCGGTTTTGGGCCCGAGACCTATCCACCCAGTCTTGAATGTTTCTCTCAACGCATTTATTTCTTCTTCACCTATTGATGGCTTGAAAAGCGGTATCATGGGTTCGTTAAGTTTTTAAAGCTATTTAAACTTATTGAACTTGAGAACTATGTCTGGAGACCAAAACCGCGAAAATGTGCGGAAAAATATAATAGAGTTCTTTAAACAGAAACACGACGAATTCATACCCGGAAAGACTAGGATACGCTACGCGGGTGCCGTCTACGATGAAAAGGAGATTTTATCCATGGTAGACACCCTCCTAGAGGGTTGGTTCGGTCTCGGGAAGCGCGGTGCAGAGTTTGAACGCGGTCTATCATCGCTAATAGGGGTAAAGAACGCGGTTCTTGCCAATTCCGGTTCATCGGCAAATCTCATCGCAATCTCTACGCTCCTGGATAAAAGCGTGAAGAGTCATCTTAATCCTGGCGATGAGGTCATAACCCCTGCCGTAACTTTCCCTACAACATTTAATCCTTTGTTGCAGAATGGCCTGATTCCTGTCGTTCTTGACGTAGACCCTCAAACATACAATCTGAACGCTTCTGATGTGGCAAAAGCCGTGACTGAAAAGACAAAAGCGATAATGCTGCCACACACTTTGGGCAATCCGAACGAAATGGACGCCATAATGGAAATTGTAGAGAAACACAACCTCTTCATAATAGAAGATGCATGTGACGCATTAGGCTCAAAGTATGCGGGTCGTATGATGGGTTCGTTTGGAAATATTGCAACATTTAGTTTTTACCCCGCACACCATCTCACAATGGGCGAGGGTGGGGCTGCAGTCACCAACGATGATGTGTTGGCGAAAGTTATGACATCGATACGCGACTGGGGCCGCGCCTGCTGGTGTAGAACTGATCAGAATTTACCCGAAGGTGCATGCAATAACCGTTTCAACTTTAAAATAAATGACATTCCTTACGATCACAGATACATCTATTCAAGAATAGGTTACAATCTCAAACCAACTGAAATACAGGCGGCTATGGGCGTTGAGCAATTAAAGAAATTCCCGCAATTTGTAGAAGCTAGAAAAAAGAACTTCAAGTTCCTTTATGATTCTTTGTACGAATTAGAAGACATCTTCATCTTCCCGAAGAGCCTTCCGAAATCAGACCCGTGTTGGTTCGCATTCCCGCTCACGATAAAGGATCGCTCAAGATTGGACAGAAACAGATTCGTGAAGGCGCTAGAATCCAAGAATATCGAGACGCGGCTCATGTTCGCCGGCAATATAATAAGACAGCCGGCTTACGCTGATTCAAAGTATAAAGTGTTCGGAAAGTTGGACAACGCAGACCATATAATGTGCAACACGTTCTTCCTTGGTGTTTTCCCAGGAATGACGGAAGGGAAACTGAATTATATGGTTGAAACGTTCAAAACATGCATTCGGGAGGCAAGAAAATGAAAGGCTTGATTTTGTCCGGCGGCCACGGTACCAGACTTTGGCCAATAACACATACGCAAGCGAAACAGCTCATACCTATCGCGAATAAACCTATTATTTTCTACTGTATAGAAGACCTGAGGGACTCTGGTATAACTGACATAGGCATAATTATCGGTCATACACCTGAGCGAATAAAGCATATAAAAGATACCATTGGCGACGGCTCCAGGTGGGGTGTTGAAATCACTTACATAGAGCAGGCCGCCCCAAGTGGTCTTGCGCATGCGGTAAAAGTTGCGAAAAACTTCCTCGGAAACGAAAAATTCATAATGTACCTTGGAGACAACATCTTGATGGGTGGAAGTAAGAAATTTGTTGATTCCTTCAGGAACTCGACTGCATCCGCGAAGCTTCTTTTGACCCATGTCAAGGACCCAGAGCGTTACGGGCTCGCGCTGGTGGACGAACAAAAAAAAGTTACGATAAAACTCATAGAGAAGCCAAAGAACCCGCCAACCAATCTTTCCATTGTAGGAATATACGGCTTCACGCCACGTATATTTGAAGCCATCGACAATATATCGCCTTCATGGCGCAACGAACTGGAAATAACGGATGCGATGCAATGGATGATTGAAAATGGGCAAAAGATAGAATACGAAATGGTGGAAGGTTGGTGGAAAGATACGGGAAAACCGGAAGATATATTGGAAGCCAATCAGCTCGTTTTGGACAGTCTGATACCTGAAATAAAAGGAACTATAGAGAACTGTGCAATACTGCAAGGAAAAGTTACTATAGGTGAGGGCACAATTGTAAAGAGTGGTTGTCGTATACAGGGACCAACTATAATAGGTAAAAACTGTATCATAGGTTCTGAAGCATACATAGGTCCGTATTCATCCATCGGAGACAGCACTGAAATACAAGGCGGCGAAATGGAAAATGTGGTTGTCCTTACCAATTGCAAAATCAATTGCAAAAAAAGGATAGCCAACAGTCTAATCGGGGCAAATTCAAAAATTTCCGCTAAAGAATCATCTCCTCCAAATGCCTATAAATTTGTAGCGGGCGAAAATTCGGATCTTGCCGTATAATCACATATCCGCCTTCCTCTCGTATGTGTTCTTATTCGTAAGAAACTTCACATACTTTCGTATAATAGGTAAGGAGAGGTGGGAGAGTTGTTCACGAAAAGATATCTTGGACATATTCACGTCCGACTCTACATTGTCAAAAACGTGCTTGAAAACGCTATAACCGTATTTCCAACGGCCACGCAGAATCCTGTATGATATTACAAAAAACATTCTGGCGCAAACAAGTGTCAGTATAATTTGACGCAAAGGAGGCCTTAAGTTCTTTTTAAACATCCATATTTTGTTTCGGTAAAGGTAATATGTCATTATAGTTCCTAGTTTGGATGATGTCATCAACCCTTTATGGTAGACTATAGATTTGGGCACGTAAAGTGTCTTATACCCGATATATCTTAGCCGCCAGCACAAGTCAGTTTCTTCGACGTTGAAAAAAAATGTTGGGTCATAACAGTATTTTAGTTTGCTAATCGCACTTTTCCTTAAAAGTGCGGAACAGTCAAGCGCATAAAAGTACTCTTTGACGTCCTCATATTGGCCTCTATCTATTTCCCCAGATCCTACATGATAGGGCGCGCCTGTAATGTCGAGATAAGCGCCGGCGAACTGTATCATTTTCGGATTGTTGTAATCTAATATTTTTGAGCCGCACATCGCGACATCAGGCCTTTCTAACATAATTTTTACAAGTTCAACGAGGAAATCCTTGTCAACTTTTAGATCATTACTCAGGATTAGAACGTACTCACCCTTAGATGCTGCTATACCCTTGTTATTCCCTTCCGCAAATCCGTAGTTTTTCTCCAATGGCAATATTTTAACGTTAGGGTAAACTCTCTTTACAAATTCTACAGAACCGTCCGAAGAACCGTTATCAACCATTATAATTTCATATCTGTCTTTAGGATAGTTTATTTTGAGAATAGACGAAAAACACTCCTCAAGGTGTTCTTTCCCATTATAATTTAATACTATTATTGAACAGTATGGAAATTTTATCGTATCAAATCTGCCGTTTTCTGTCATCATAGACGAAAGGTTTCATAATTATTTAAAGCATTAGAATCTTAAGGTCTGAGAAGATGCAAACATACTAAATTCTTTAAATACTTTAAATTTTCTATAAGTTTTAAGTGGTATTATGAATATAGAAGGGATAAAGGCTCCGCAGGCGCTAAAAACAGTCGTCAGGGAGAATTCTAATCTCTGTGTTTAGAGATTGCGTTGATATTATGGCCAGTGAAAGGGACGTTTGGGACATGTGGGCAAAGGAGAAGCACGGTTCTCAGGCGGTTATGATGACCTCGGGGCCAATCTCGAAGTACAGAGATTTCATCGAAAGGCGCGCATTGGTTGGTCTGCTATCGAAGGAAATTGAAAATGGTTCGAAAATAATAGAGGCTGGTTGCGGTAATGGAAGATGGATGAAACGCCTTATCGGGCTTGGATTTAACGACGTGTTCGGATTTGATTTTAGCAAAGAGCTTGTTTCGATGGCTAAAAGAGATAACGGAAACAGGTGTTCCGTGATGGACATGTATAATATCGGCCTGCGCAACGGCGTGTTTGATGTCGCGCTACTCCTTCAGGTCATACCCCACGGCGATGCGGACAAGCTCGAATCCGTCATGTTAGGCGTGGATAGGCTGCTGAAAGGACGTGCAAAGATAATACTGATGGATGAATTTCCGAAAAAAGATGTGAAAGAATTGTCTTCTATGCTTTCAAAAAAGGGCTATCACCTTAAAACGGTAAGAAATGTGCGCTCCGAAGCTTTCCACAGGATATTTGGCGCCTTTACAAAGCCTACACGATTGCGGGCTCCCGTACCTGAAAGCGGATATGCCAAGACGTCCCTGAAACACTACGTAAAAATATTGTTTGAGCTACCCGTGGACATCTTGCTTTCGCCCTTTCTGAAAGATACCGATTTGTTTCTTGAGAAAGTGCTTGTTTTTGAGCGATAGCTGTCATGGTTTTCTGGCAACTGCTATGAACCCGCCGCAAAAACGCTTTATTTTCACTTTTCCTATCGGGATTATCCTTACGTCTCTGAAGCCGTGCTTCTCAAGCAGATCTGTTAGGGATCTCGGGCTGAAAAAGTAAAGGTGTTCGCCGTGTGTATCGAAAAACCTGTCGCTTCCGAAGAGCAGCGCAAGACGGATTTTCCAATAAAGCACGTTTGGCGTGGAAAGTATCAACAGACCCCCGTTCTCGAGTATCTTAAAGCAGTTTTCAAGGAAAAGATCCGGGTTGTAAAGGTGCTCTATTATTTCCAGTCCTATGACCGTCCCGTAGCTTCCCTTAAGCGGCATTTCTTTGTTCAGATCCGCAACCGCGCAGCCTTTTATAGGGAATATGTCCACCTTGTCGGAATCTTTGAAGAGCGGTGCCTCCCCGCACCCAAGTTCCGCCTTCCTGCCTTTAGCTAGGCCTATTACTATTTTGTCCCTTTCCGCGAAAGAACTGACGACATGCTTTTCTATTCTTTCCCTCACGCCCCGGTCTGTGTAATCAAACATTTTATCCCTTCTTCTTTTCAGCCTCTGCCAGCATCAAGGCCTCCACTTTCTCGGTCAGTTTTGCCCAGTCTAAATTCTCTCTTGCGAAGCTTTTACCCCTTTCGCCGAGTCTTTTCATCATATTTTGGTCGGAGAGAAGACTGGATAGTTTCTCTGCCGCATCAGCTTCCCCTTTGACAATGAAACCGCACCCAGCCTCCTCTACGATCTCTGGGGTAACGCTCACCTCAGTCGTAATTATAGGAAGCCCTGCACACATGGCTTCTACGGTTGAAAGGTTCATTCCTTCTATCGGCATTGAGGTAAGGAAAAAGATGTCCGCGGCGGCGTATACTTTAGGCATTTCTTTGTGGTCCACTTCCAATTTGAAAATTACGCGATCTTTTACCCCAAGCTCTTCGGCTGTGTGAAGAAGCCCTTGGTAATATTCTTTGCTTTCAACCTGGCCGACTATCAGGGATAATGCCTCCTTGGAGGGTATCTTTGCCAGAGTCCTTATTGCAAGCTCGGGGTTTTTGCCTGGTGTGAGCCTGCAGACAGTCAAAATAATTTTCTGCCTAGGTGATGTTTTAAGGGAGGCTCTAAAGTCGTTCTCTTTGCCTTTGTTTGAAAATTCATCATATTCAACGCCGTTTGGTACCACTTCTATTTTACTACCATCAATCCCATACGTGATCATGATCTCTTTCTGTTTTTTGGAAAAAACGAGTATTTTGCTTGAATTTGTTAGTGTCGGGAATTTCACGTACCTGTCATAAAGCCCTTTCAGACCTTTGTCGATTATAGGCGCGCCATTCCAGTCCGCCCTGAGGATGACCGGTATGCCCCGTGCTCTCCCTACGAATGCCGCCAAGCCAGAAGAGAAATGACCGAGCCCGTCCGCATATATGACGTCCGCCTTTGCGGACAGCAGACCGAATATGAGACTTGGTGTCAAGATTTTTTTAAATGCCATGAAAGACCAGAACCGCATTGTTGTTGCTCCGTCGAGTTCGGTCACCTTGGACCTTATTTTCCTGTCCGCAAGGTCGTGATCTGATGTGAGTATCGTCACTTCATGGCCGCTTTTGACCAGCCTTTTCGCTATGTAAAGGGGCGGCTTTCCCATGGAAGGCACGAATTCCGGTACGACCATGCACACTTTCATATTTAGCGTATGAACACCTAGTTTTTAAATGGCTTCAGGTTTTCACGTTCACATGCTTTAAATACCTTTCTGGAAGTGATTATTCACATGGTCGTACTTGTGACCGGATGCGCCGGGTTTATTGGATCGCACCTTACGGAGCGCCTTCTTAGCATGGGCAAAATGGTAGTCGGCATA